>Ga0137372_10005402_pt1 | contig 12474 bp, 6 predicted proteins | sample SagtaG_6_FD_104911 | JGI IMG/M metagenome (GOLD analysis project Ga0137372, IMG submission 104911) | Vadose zone soil microbial communities from Sagehorn Ranch, Mendocino, California, USA - Sage1_R_60_16 metaG | ecosystem: Environmental > Terrestrial > Soil > Vadose zone | place: USA: California...
GCCAGATTTCAAATTAACTAACCGGCGTATTTGCAGTTAGTTAATATCCGCGGGCCGGAGCTTCACTGACAAAACAGGTCACTTTTTGACTTCGGCTCGTGACGTTTTGTTGTCTCCATAGAAAGCGAATTCCAATAACAGCTCTCGATAAAGAGCGACCCCATCGACGTAGTCTCGCAGATAAATCCGCTCGTCGTTCCGGTGCCGTCGCGCCGAGTCCGTAATGTTGGCAGGCACCGGCGAATACCCGTAGGCCGCGATTCCTCTTTGGCGGAAGTAGATCGAGGTCGTCGCTCCGCCGAAGGTCGGGATCGGTCCGAAAGGTACGCCGGGATAGCGAGTCTCGGTGACCCGCGGGATCAGGTCGAGGACGGGAACGAGCCGTCCCGAGGGAGTCAGGTAGGGACTGGCGCTTGTGGCGCCGGTCGAGTATCGCTCGACGACGCGGATCCCGGACCGGGTGGCGTCCGACTCGATCGGCCCAAGAAAGGAGTCCGGCGAGATCCCGGGAGGGGTGGAGATGACCCCATGGGCGCGAAAGTTGTTCTTGGCCTCGGGGGGATAGGGGTATGGCCCAAACCACTTGATCCGCGCCTCCAGAAAACAGCCGTAGCGGTCGGGCAGAATCGCCAGCTCGGCGGGATTTCGCCGGACGCGATCGAGATGACGCAGCGGATCGGTCAGCGGATGTCCCAGGTGGTTGGCCAGCATGTCGAATCCGGCAACGACGTCGGGAAGAGGCTCGACGGCGCTCGACTGGATGTTCTGCCACTTGCGAGCGAGGTCCTTGATCGCCCCAGCCGCCGGCGACTCGAACTGGATGAGCCCGTAACCCGCCTGGACCGTCTCGATGCCCCAGAACCGGACGTCCCGGAGGATCATCTCGTTCGTGCCGCCTTCGTTCAAGACCGCGGCGACCCCGGCGAACCACTCGGGCCGGTGCTCGAGGAGCCACCGCGATCCCCACCGCTGGCCCGCCTCTTCGTCAGCCTCCGCCAGAAAGAGGACGTCGGAAGAAGGCACGATCCCATGCTCCTTCAGGTTCCGCATGGCGAGAGCTTCCGCAAGTCCGAGGGATTTCATGTCGTAGGCACCCCGGCCGTAGAGAAAGCCCCCCTTGATTTTTCCCTCGAAGGGGCCCGACTCCTTCCATAGGCTCGGGAAGGCATGGACGACGTCAATGTGGTTCAAGAGCAGGAGCGCGCCTTCCCGGCTCCTGCCCGGAAGACGCGCGAGCAGGTTGCAGCGTCTCGGCGCGGGACAGACCATCTCGCTCTCGATCCCGGCGCAATCGAAGAAGCGTTTCAGAAACTCCGCTCCCTTCTCATCCCCGGCCTCATCGGTCGTGTCCAGACGCACGTAGTCCCGGAGAAGGCGGACCGGCTCCAGGCGGAGCCATTCCGCCGGCGGGCGCGTCGTGTCGGCTTCGAGGCTGCGCGGCCTCGGACGTTCTTTACGGCAATGCATCTCCAGGACGAGGAGCACCGCCAGCCCGACGAGTCGCCGCGCTGTCACGGGCGGCGACTCCGAAGGCGCCAATAGACCGGGGACCCGACGGCGAACAGGCCGAAGAAGACAGGCCCCCAGAGGGACACAGACCCCCCCGGCACCCGCTCTCTCCATTGGATCAAGTGGCGTCCGGCGGGCACCCGGACCGCGCTGAAGGCCAGCTGCGCCGGAACTGGTTCGACCGGGCGCCCGTCGACTTCGACGGTGCGATGGGTCCAGAAGGAGCGCAGGACAAAGAGCCATCCCGGTTTGAAGGACTCGGTCTCCACGCGAATCTGCTCGGGGGTGTCCTCCGAGACCGCGACCCGGCCGGAGCGCGCCTCTCCGAAACTGTGGGAGCCCGTCTCCAGCACCACCTCTCCCGGAGAGAGGAGAACGATTTCCTTCAACGCCGCCAGGGCGTCGATCTCTCCCCTCCACGCATGAAGGAGCCGCACATCCGGAAGGGAGTTCAGGTTCTCGTCCCAGTCCTGCAGGAGATCTCCGCCGATGCGGCGATAGCCGGGGAGTGGGGGCTGGTCCCGGAAGCGGATGCCGAAGCGCAGCGCGAGGCTGCCGAAGAGAGATGACGGATCGGAGGATTCTGCCAGATGCCGGGCAACCCGGCGCAGGCTTTCAATCCGCGAGAGATCGCCGCCGTCGAAGTCGTAGTTGAAAACGGTGCCGCGGTTCCAGAGTCCGTGGGTGTGCTGTGTCCAGCTCCGGCGCGCATAGTCCGTGTAGGACGGGTCTGTCCTCTGACAGAGATCCTGCAACGGACTCGCCTGACGATAGAACGACTCTCCAAGCGTTCGATATCGGCGCGAGGGATCGGCGCGCTCGACCCATCGTTCGAAGGCCGTGCCGGAGAGGACTTCCGTGACGGGGAACGTCTGCGCGACCGCCCGGCTCGCGGCGATCGGGACAAGAGTCAGCAGGGCGATCGCGACGGCGCGGACAGCGCGCCTCCGCAACCGGAGCAAGTCCAGGGCGACGACGGTCGCCATCCAGAGGAGTCCCGCTTCGGCCAGGGCTGCCGGCAGGCTGGCCGCGGCGATTGGAGCCATGGACCGGGGCGCGCCAATCAACCGGGCGGCGGCCGCACCCGCGCGGTGCGGCCACAGGAACGCGGCGGAGGTGGCGAGGGCCAGCGCGGCTCCGATCAGGAGCGGACCGCCCGGGCGAAACGCGACACGGCGGCGGACGTCATAAGCCTGTCCGGCCAGGATCGCGAGGGCGAGGACGCAGAGAACGCCGAGCTTCTCGGGATAACGCAGCGCAAGTGGAGACCGGATGGCCCACATCCCTCTCGGGAGGAAGCCCGGCAGTACGCAGACCGCAAGGCCGGCGATGAAGAGGACCCGCGCGAACCGGCAGCCCCCCTCCCGCATGCCGTGTCTCGAGGCAAGCGCCAGTACCGGCAGCGCGCCTGCATAGAAGGTCGAAAAAAGGCCCACGGATTTGCCACTGAACAGGACACGACCCCAGACCAGAGCCTCGTCGAGACTTGCGGTACGGCCGAAAGGAAAGGGGATCACGAGCTCCAGGATCCTCCAGGGAGAAAGCGAGAAAGAGAACGATTCGGCAAGCGTCATTCCGGAAACACCACGGCTCGTTTCGGGGATCCACAGCGCCGTCGCGACGACCTGGGGAGCAGCCGCGAGCAGGCCGAGCGCGGCTGCCCCGACGAACGCGGCCGCCAGGCTCTTCCGGTGGCTCGGCGGCTCTTCGAGCGCGATCCAGAGCAGGCCGGCGGCGAAAGCCATCGTTGCAGTGAAGATGTCCCCCGCGAGCATGTCGAGCCCGAAAAGGACCGAGAGCAGCCACAGGCGAGAGAGCCGCGAGGCGGGGCGGCGGATCCCCCAGAGAATCCAGGGCAGAAGCGTCATGCCCGGCTGGATGTGAGGAAAGAAGACCTCCGATACGGCAAGGCCGGAGAAGGCGTAGGTCACTGCCCCGATCCACTGGCCTCCGCCGGACACTCCGCATAGTCCCAGCAGGAGCGCCGTTCCGGCTCCTGCCAGGATCCAGTGGAAGACGGGGTAGATCTTGGCGGCCGCCGCGAAGGGAACTGCTGACAGGACAACGTGAACGGGGTAAAGGGCCGAGGCGTTCGGATTGGGGAGCAGCGGCCGCCCGCCGGAGACACTTGCGGCCCAGACGGGCAGCCGTCCCCTTGCGTAGGCGTCGTGAACGGCCTTTTCCATCGGAAGCGTGTAGGCAGGCAGGTCGCGGCCTCCGAAGGTCCTGGGAAAGAAAAGCGGGTCCGCGTAAACGGCCAGAACGAAGACGGCGAAGAGAGGCGCTACGGGAGATTTCATGCTCTCCGAGGCGGGGGCTTCATCCTGCTCGAGCGCAGCAAGAACGCGGCGGCAAGCACGAAGAGCACTGGCCCCCAGCGGGAAACTGACGCTCCCGGCACGAGCTCCAGCCATTCGATCGTGTGGCGGCCAGCCGGCACGCGGACAGCCGAAAAGGCGAGCTGTGCCGGAGAGGCTTCGGCCGGCCGGCCGTCCAGGAGCACTGCGCGGTAGCTCCAGTAGCCTCGCAGGACGAAGAGCCACGTGGGATCGGGCGCCTCGGCTTCGATCCGCAGCCTCTCGGGGTTCTTCTCGAGAATCCGGAGGCGCCCGGGCCGAGCGGTCCGGAGTCCCGTCGCGCCAGACTCAATCACGATCTGGCCCGCGGCCAGGGTCGGCAGGGCCTTCAAGGCCGAGAGCGCTCCCTCCTCCTCCCGCCAGCTCGTCAGGAGCCGGATGTCCGGATACGCGTTCTCGTGCTCGTCCCAGATCATCAATCCGTCTGTGCGCACGCGATGGTAGCCGGGCAACGGCTCCTGATCCCGGAAACGAATCTCCCAGCGCAGCGCGAGAGCTCCGAAAAACGGTTGAGAGTCGCGGAACCCGGCCGCCGCCATGGAAAGACGGCGCAGGCTCTGCAGCCGCGAGAGATCCCCGGAATCGAAGTCTACGTTGAAGACCATGCCCCTCCGCCAGAGAGCGGAGGTGTACTGACTCCAGCTACGCCGGGAGAACTCGAGGAATCCCGGGTCATTCGCCCCGTGAGTCTGCTCGAGGAGGGAGGGAGCTCGGTAACCGAAGACCCCCATCGTCCTGTAGGCCCCGTGCGGGTCCATCCGATCCAGAAACCTCACGAAAGGAGTCCTCCCGAAGATCGCCTCCTCCGAGAAGATTCGCGCAATCCTTCTGTTGGCCGCGATGGGCACGAGCGTCAAGAGCGTCAGGCAGACGGCCGGACCCGCGCGCGGCAGGACACGCAACGCCTCCAGCGCGAGGAGCGTCACCACCCAGAAAAGGCCTCCCTCGGCGAAGCCGAAGGCCAGCTGTTGCCCCGCCAGCAGCGCCTGGCCGGGAGGGTCCCCGAGCGCTTGCAAGGCGATCCCGCCGACGCGTCCGGGCCGGAGCCAGGCGGCCCCTGCGAGAAGACAGAGGGCCGCGGCGGCCAATAGCAGGCCACGCGTCCGCGGCGGCGCCCGCCGGAAGTCGTCGAACGCAAGACCGGCGAGAAGCGCGAGCGCCAGAACGAGACCCACAGCGAACTTCTCGGGATTGCGCAACGCGAGTGGGGAGGCGATATTGCCCCACCGATTGGGGAGAAGGATCGGGATCACGCAGACCGCCAGGGCCGCCAGAGCGAGGACGCGTCCGAAACGGACTCCCCGGGCGCGCTTCTTCCGGAGGGCCAGCGCGCCGATCAGCGCGAAGGCGCCCATGTAGAGCGTCGCGAATAATCCTTCTCCCTTCTGGCGGAAGATCGCGCGAGCAAAGGTTTGCCGGACATCCAGCTCGAATGTCCCACCGAAGGGGTAGGGAACGACGAGCTCCAGAAGCCGAAACGGAGAGATCGAGTAGAGGAGGGATTCTTGCAGCTTCATCCCGATGATCGCTCGACCCGTCTCCGGGATCCAGAGCGCGGTCGCGACGATTTGCGGAGCCGCCGCGAACGCGGCGAGCAACACGGCGCCCGCCAACAGAAGAAGCTCCCGAGCCCGGCGGGCCGGCTCACTCTCGCACAAGATCCAGAGGCCGCCGCAGGCAATCGCCGTCGCGATGGAAAAGACGTCTGCGGCCAACATGTCCAGCGCCAGGAGCACGGAGAGGAGAAAGAGCTTGCGCGTCGCCGAAATGCAGGGCCGGGCGATTGCCCAGACGATCCACGGGAGAAGAGCCAGACCCGGCAACATGTGCGGAAAGAAGACGTCGGAAACCGCGACGCCGGAGAACGCGTACGTCACCGCCCCGACCCACGCGCCGGACCGCGAGGCGCCGAGGCGGCTCAATAGGATGAGAACGCCGAGTCCCGCCAGAGCCCAGTGAAGCACGGGAAAGATCCGCATCGCGAGCGGAAAGGGGACGAGGGCCAGAAGCGGCCGGACCGGATAGAGAGCGCCGATGTTGGGATTGGGCAGGAGCGGACGCCCGCCGGAGATTTCCGGCATCCAGACCGGCAGGCGCCCCCTCCCGTACGCGTCATGCACCGCCTTCTCCATCGGCAGGTTGTATGCGAGCAGATCCCTCCCCGCGAAGTTGCGGCGAAAGAAGAGGGGATCGGAGTACACGGCTCCGATCAGGAGCACGAGGAGCACGCCCGGAAGTGCCCGGCGAATCATCGCTTCCTGCCTGTGTCGCTGCGCGCCACGATGGCGGCCGCGGCGATCGCGAACAGGACCGGCCCCCAGCGCGAAATGGACCCTCCCGGCACCTTCTCTGTCCAGTCAATGGTGTGGCGGCCGGCAGGCACGCGGACGGCGGAAAAGGCGAGCTGCGCCGGCACGTCTTCCGCCGGGTTGCCGTCCACGAGAACGGTCCGGTGGTTCCAGTAGGCGCGCAGCACGAAGAGCCACGTCGCGTCCGGCGATTCGACCTCGACGCGGAGCCGCTCGGGCGTCTTTTCGAGGAAGCGCAGACTCCCGGGGCGCGCCGTTGCCGACGCTCGGGCTCCGGACTCGATCACGATCTCCCCCGGACCGAGGAGCCGGAGGCTATTCAACGCCGGGATCGCCCCGGTCTCCTCGCGCCATCTCTCGAGGAGCCGGACGTCCGGGAAGGCCTCTTCGTGCTCGTCCCAATCCACAAACGCGTCGCCGCGGATCCGGTGATATCCGGCCAGCGGCGCCTGGTCGCGTATCCGGATTCCCCACTTGAGCGCCAGCGCCCCGAAGAAGGCCTGGGAATCGCGGTAGCCGGCCGCGACATAAGAGAGGCGACGGAGGCTGTCCAGGCGAGAGAGGTCCCCCGAGTCCAGGTCACCGTTGAAGACGGTGCCGCGATCCCAGAGAGCGTGCGTGTAGAAGAGCCAGGAGCGGCGCGCAAACGCGGCGCCGGTGACGTCCATAAGCGTGTCCGTCTCCGGCAAAGCCGTCCGTGTCGAGTAGCCGGATTCATCGAGCGTCCGGTAGTCCTGCCGCGGGTCGGCATGCCGGAGGAACCGGTCGAGCGGAGAAGGCGCAAAGAGTTGCTGCTCCGGAAGCGTCACAGCGATCCTGCGATTGGCGGCGATCGGCACGAGCGTCAGGATCGCCAGACACGCCAGGAGAGACCGCCGCGTTCCGCGAGGGAGCGCTTCGAGCGCGACGACCGTCGCGATCCAGAGGAGTCCCGCTTCGGCGAGCGCGCCGGGTAGCAGGCGCCCGGCCGTCGCGGCCAGCCCAGCTTCCGCTCCGATCACGCGCACGGCCAGGCGCCCGCTCGGCCCGGGAAGGAGGGCCGCGACCCCTCCGAGCACCGCCAGCACCGCGCCCGCCCACAAGGTCCAGCGCGCCTTCCGACCGCGACGGAACGCATCGAAGGCGAGCCCCGCGAGAACGGCTAACGCGAGCGAGAGCGACACCGCGAACTTTTCCGGATACCGGAGAGGGATCGGAGAATGCAGGTTGCCCCAGGCGACCGGGAGCAGGCTCGGAGAAACGGAGATCGCCATACCGATCAGAAGCAACGCGCGCGCGTACCGGGAGCCGGCGGCGGGCGATTTCCACGTCCCGACGAGTGCGATCACCGTGAAAGCCCCGGCGTAGAGGCCCGAGAAGTATCCGAGCTGCTTGTAGTGGAAAAGGGGCCAGCCCCACATCTGGGCCCGGTCAAGCTCCCAGGTGGTCCCGAACGGAAACGGGACGATCAGTTCGAGCAAGCGAAAGGGGGAGACTGAGAAGAGAACCGCTTCATTCAACCGCATCCCGAGCACCGCACGATTCGTCTCAGGTATCCAGAGAGCCGACGCCAGGATTTGTGGAGCGGCCGCGAGCGACGCAAGGCCGAGCGCGGCCGCAAGGCGGATAAACCTCGCAGCTCGTTGCCGCGGTTCGGTGTCCAGAAGGATCCAGAGGAGCGAGCCGAGCAGGGCAAGAGCCACCGTGAAGACGTCCCCTGCCAAGATGATCGCTGTCCAAAAGAGGGAAAGCATCAGGGCGCCGCTGGAGATGTTCCTGGCGGGGCGAGCGATCCCCCAGACGATCCAGGGCAGGAGCGCCATTCCAGGATGACTGTTTGGATAGAAGACATACGAGACCGACGCGCCCGAGAAGACGTAGGTCACCGCTCCGACCCAGGCCCCCGGCGGCGAAACCCCGAGCACTCGCAGCAGGAGGATGATTCCAATCCCGGCGCCGGCCCAGTGCAGGACCGGGAAGAGCCGGATCGCAAACGGAAAGGAGAACCTGGACAGAAGCGGGCGGATGGGATAGAGCGCGCCGACATTCGGGTTGGCCAGGAGCGGTCGGCCTCCCGAGATCTCGGAAATCCAGACGGGAAGGCGACCGCGGGCGTAGGCGTCGTGGATGGCCTTCTCCAGAGGATAGTGGTAGCCCATAGGGTCCCGGCCGCCGAAGTTGCGGCGCGCGAAGAGCGGATCGGAATAGACGGCGACGACGAGTAGCAGGAAGAGCCCGGCCAGCCAGAAGGTCTTCGCGCGCTCGCGGGACGAAAGAACCGGCGCGCTCAAGCGGTCGCCGTCGTTTGCACTGTCAGGCAGCCCGGATTATTCATGGTCACCCGGCCGAAACACTGGTAACCGACTGCCCGAGAGGATATTGCGACAGGAGACCAACAACTGAGATCGGGATCAGCTTGTCCGCGACTGAGATTTTCCGCCGAGACAAGGAAGCGCGACGACGGCGACCGTCCCCGGGGGTTCGGGGGACCGAAAGGTTCCCCGCCCGCCGGAGTCCATCGCAGAGGAGCGCTGACACCGTATCGGCGAGCATCCATGAGCAGGGGGCGCGTGGCGCCCCCTGAACCCCCAGGATCGGAGCGGCGGCCGGAGTCGATCATGAATAATGCGGGCTAGGATAAGTCATCGAAAGAAAGAAGAACAACCGATCGTGTCTTGCCGGCGCCGCCGCCCTATCCGCGGTCGCTCTCTCCTGCGCCGCGCGGCTGTGGCTGCTGGCGGCGCGGCCGCTCTGGCATGACGAGGTCTTCACCGTCTGGGCCTCGAGGCTCACCCCCGGGGGATTGATCCGTGTCCTCTCTCACGACTCGGGTCCGCCCCTCTTCTATCTGATCGAGAAGCCGTTCGTCGCGGCGGCCGAGAGCCTTGGTCTTTCCGACGGCGTGGCGCGGCTCCTTCCTTTCCTCGCTCTGCTCCTCCTCTTTGCCGGTGCGCGGAGTCTGCCGCGGGGAGGGACGCGCGGGCGTTTCCTCCTCCTCGCGGCTTCTTCGCCGTTTCTCCTTCTCTACGCCGCGGAGGCCAGGGCATACGCTCTCGTCGCCCTTCTCGGCCTCGTTCTGTTTCTTCTCGCCGTGCAGGACGCTCCGGGAACTCGCCGGATCGCATTGATCGCCCTGACGACCGCCCTGCTCCTCTGGACGCACTACCTGGCGATCTTCTTCGTCGCTTCCCTTCTGGTCGTGACCGGCATTCAAAGGCGGCGGCGGTCCGCGTTCGGGATCGGTGCTGGAGCGGCCCTTTTCCTGCCGTGGTTGCCCCTTCTCCTCGGCCAGCCGGAAGCGGCCACGGCCTGGATTCGGGAATCGGTGCGCGACTCCGCCGTCGGCTTCCTCGCCACTCTGGGCGGTGGCATACGGGTGCCCGCCCCTCTGGGCCGGCCGCTCCCGGAGCCGCTTCTCGTTCTCGCGTGCGCGGCCGGGATCGTGCTTCTCGTTTCCGTCCTCCTCCTCCGCACCCGGCAATTGCAGGCGCGAGCGGGACGCGCAGTCGTCCTGCTGACGCTCGCCGGTATCCTCGCCGCCTCCTTCTGGCGCCCCGTCGCCTTCTCCGGGCGCAGCGAAATGGTGGTCCTCCCGATCTGGATGTGGCTCCTGGCCCGGTCAAGCGAAGAGTCGCTCGCGGTGCGTCGAGGCCTGGGCGCCGCCGCTGCCGTCGCCGCCGTGTCGAGTCTGCTCCTCTTTTCCTCGCCACGGCCGGTTCGTCCTGACGCAGCGCTCGTCGCGCGGGTCGAAGCCGAGGCTCACGACGGAGACCTCGTCGTGGCGACCGCAAACCTCTACCTGCCGGCACGCCTTGCCCGAGACCGCGGCCGGCTTGCCGCGGATCTCCATGCGCTCCCGGCGGACCTCGCCGATCATCCCGGCTGGTTTCTCTCGCGGTCTCTTTCGGAAGCAGATTACCGACAGCTCGCCCGGGACATCGCGCGGGTCAAGCCGGATCGCAACGTGTTTCTCCTGCTTGATCCGGCCTTCTGGACTCCGAACCTCCAGCAGATTCTCGCCACCCGCGGGCCCCTCCGCTCCCTGTCCCGGTCCCCGGAAGCCGTGGGGTTCGTCTCGCCCGGTCGCCACTCGGGCGGCGGCTGAACCAGTTGTCTTTAACAGTGAAACTAATATACGCCGGGCCTCCCAATTGTTGCTGGGCACCCGCAACCAAGACGCGCTTCGTCCGTATGAGCGTGCGTGGAGCTGAGCAACCTACGGAATCCGGGCTGCATAGAGTCTACTTCGCCATCTCCTTGACCGCCGAAACCGACGCCTCAGCCCCAACTTCTCCCCCAACGCCTCGATCTTGACCTTAGAGACGTGGGATATTGTCAGCGTCCCTTCGAACACTTTATTCGAACGCTTTATCGGCCTTTACTGCGCGATTGGCACGCTCGGCCTACCATCTCTTTGGCGCCGCGATCTCCATCCTCTCTCCCGGCTACCTGCAAGTCCTTTCGCACAAACACGAACTGAACGAAGGTCGCCGCCACAGTGAAACCACCGAATTTCCGCACAAGCGTGTAGTTCTCAAATCTAGGGTCGTGCGTAATAGCGTCTGCCTCCCGTCCATCGTCCCTACCTGCACCATACTTGACACGGCGCCATACAGTGCTCGTAAACGCTAGCGCTCCAGGATTCTTAGCGAAGAAGTAGTTAACACGATCCTTAAGAGGTCCAAACCGCTTGTGGGAAAGATACTTATCATTGTATTCGCCAAAGTCGACGGTCCTGAGGCCAGAATAGAATGGAATCGCGCCCGCCTCGCAAAACACCACAAGCCATTCCCGGCCAGGCATGCGTCGCTTAAGGTACTGCCCAGCGGCCCGGAGCGGCTCCGCTACGCCCGTCATGTAGCCTGCCGCAAATGGCACCTCGTTCAGAACGAGCAACTGGATCTGGAAACCGGTTTGGATGATCAAGCCGGCGGAAAGGGCGACCAGGACGATAAGCCGCGAAAGCGGCCGGCTCTTCGAGCACAAGCGGACCGCGTGGAAGGCTGGCAACCAGACCCCAGCCAGTAGGAGAAGAGCAACGGGATAGAGCGGGGCGTAGAAGCGGTAGGAGAAGTTCATGGATAGCGTTGAGCGCATATACACTGCCAGCACGGCTCCCGTAAACAGAAGAAGCGAACCGGCGGTCAGGAGACTGGGCCGCCTCGCGTAAGCCCCTGGCACCTTTACTAGCGGGGCCCTGGCCCCGGCCAGCCACGCAATACACGTTACGACCACGCCGAGCGCTGGAAGTAGAAGATAGTCCCCCCCAAACTCCTTCACAGTAGTGACGGTACCCCGCGTCACTGTGTAACTCAGCTTCACGTAATAGGTATTCGGCAACAGGAAGCCGTAGTACTTCCATCTCCATAAAAAGTAGACCAGACCCGGCGCCGCTAGTACTGAGGCGTAGACTATGGCGGGCAGCCAGGACCTGCGCCGCGCTGCGAGTACAGCAGTCACTAGAAGTGGGGTCACGACTGCGTATACAGCACCCTCCGGGCGGCACAGCGCGAGTAGCAGGAGGAGGACTGCGAGCAGAGCGTGGGGCCGCAATGAGGCAGACGTTGAACTCAGTACATAATGCAGTTGCAGCGAGGCACATAGCAGGATGGCTGTGAAGAGCATTGTCTCCAGGCCACTGTAAGCATGCGTGTATAAGAACGGCGCAGTGGCCAGAAGCAGCAGCCAGGCGATCCGCGGCGAGCCCATCCCCCACAACCGCCTTAGAAGGCGGTCGAAGAAAATCAGCGAAAGCGTGTAGGAACCCACCCCGATCACGTGCGCGGCTACTACCGGGTTCATCCCTAGCCGTAATGCGAAAGCGATGGCCAAGGAAAGGAGCACTCCCGTGTAACCCTCAACGGGATCTTCACCGACATTAAATGTGAGCTGGCCGTGCTGTGCGAAGTTGTCAGCGTATCGGAAGATGATATACGCGTCGTCGATGACCCATTTGGGAAACAGAATGAGATTTAACAGGACGATGATGCCCAACACGGTGTATAAGGCGAGCTGGTATTTAGGCGGGCGCGTAGGTGTCACGCGCCTGGCAACCGCCCAGGTGCTCAGCGGCGTGAAGAATGCTCGGCGAGCCTTCCTAACGTCAACGGGCTGTGCTGTTTCCATGCTCACTGTTTCTCTGTGGCGGCAAAACTAATGTTGCTTGAACTGTTACAGGCAAGTAGCAGAGCTAGGGCGTTCTGCGGGCGATGGCGAGGAGCGACATGCCGGTCGCCGGAGGATTCTGCTCCTCGCGGCGCAGGAGGGGGAAGAAGAGCTTGAAGGCCTGAAGCTGCGCGCGCGGCAGGACGCTGCGGCGC
>Ga0137372_10005406_pt1 | contig 12472 bp, 9 predicted proteins | sample SagtaG_6_FD_104911 | JGI IMG/M metagenome (GOLD analysis project Ga0137372, IMG submission 104911) | Vadose zone soil microbial communities from Sagehorn Ranch, Mendocino, California, USA - Sage1_R_60_16 metaG | ecosystem: Environmental > Terrestrial > Soil > Vadose zone | place: USA: California...
AAAAAATATAAAAATAGCCAAGAGAGAAAATCGAATTCTCATTTTTAATGCATGAAATTAAAGTTTTAACCTATTAAACTATCCTGGCTTGAAAAAAGAAAAAAGAAAAAAGAAAAAAGAAAAAAGAAAAAAGAAAAAAGAAAAAAGAAAAAAGAAAAAAGAAAAAAGAAAAAAGAAAAAAAAGGGCGGATACCCTGATTTGAACAGGGAACTTACTGTGCCACATACAGTCGCTCTACCGATTGAACTATATCCACCTAATTATTATATTATTTTACCTATTACCTAATATAGTAATTAAAAATAATATATTATGTTGGAGTGATTCGAACACTCAATAGTAAATACCAAAAATTTATGACTTACCCATTAGTCCACAACATATAAGGTAAATTTAACTTGAACGAACTAGATTATTTATATCTAAATAATCCTAAGCTATTCATTGTAATTAAATTCAATACGGATAATAAGACTTGAACTTATACAGTTTTCACCATTCTGGCCTAAACAGAACCTGTCTACCAATTTCCAGCACACCCGTTGCTCGACATAAAATTTGTCACATTTACCCTTTGCCCAGAATAGGATTCGAACCTACAACCAAAGCAGCTTCAATGCTCTGCTCAACCAATTGAGCTTCCCAGGCTTATAAAATATTTGTTATTAAATATTTAACACTAAATAATTACTTATTATTAATTTACCTAGTGTTTTATATTTACGTAATATAAATGTACCTATATTTAGATATTTTGCTCTGCTTCTTCATTACAAAAAAAAAACTATAAAAAATTATATATAAATATTTATTATTTTAACAAAAACAAACTTTTTGTTAGAAATTTTTAAAATACTCTCAGGGTTATGCTTTTTGCCAAAAAAAAAAATAAGTATTTTTTCCGGTACATAATTTAGCAAATTCTCTCATTTTTTTTAATTTAACTTCTTATGAATGCTTATGATCAATAGAAGAAAATCTAATTTTATTCTTTGTTTATTCAGTATGTTTAGTACCAAGTCGTGAACCAGCTATTTTCAATATATTATATTCCGGTTTTAATAAATCAATATAATATTGTTCTCTTGATGTTAATAAATTAGGTTCACAGTATTCAAGAATTTCTAAACTAAAATTAGAATAACCTTGCTTTAAAAGGCTCCTATATATTATACTGGGATTCTTCTTTAAACTATTTTTAAGATAATTTAAAGAATAATAATTACCTAATCTTTTAGTTAAATTTACAGAACTTCCTACATAAGATTTTCCTGAGATTAAATTTACTCAACGATATATACCAGATTTCTTATTATTTTGGTCATAAATAATAAATTTATATGTTTCTGCATTAGGATAAATAAATTTAGGTACTATTTTCATATCATTATTATTGTTCATTTTCATTTTTGTTATTAATTATTTTTAAAAAGAGACATTCTTCTCTAAAGTAGTAGCAAACATGTACTTTTATCATAAAATGATACAGAGAATATCCGATTCGAACGGATGTGATCATATTTAACCAAATAAGACTCAAGCTTACCACTTTAAACCAACTCAGTCAATTCTCTTAAATTTTTATTAAACATTTTTTATTTATTTTTCTAATTTAAAAAGAGACAAACTTAATTCTCCGGCAATAATATAAGGATCCGAAAGAACATAAGGATTCGCACCTTAATTATAACATGGAAACATTATAGTTTTACTTTTTTAAACTATATTCTTTTAGAGAATTTTATTTAAAAATAAAACAAAATTTTAAAGAAACAAGATTTTTCTAAGATAAAGATAATTTTATAAAAATAAAACTATCTTTATCACTTATAAATTTATAATACTACATGGATAATAAAAATTTTAGCGTAATTTTTTACGAAATTATCTTTAGTACATAAAACCTTGCCCTTATAAAATCCGGTTTTATATAGCCTTTAGCAAGATAACCGTTTGCGCATAGCGCATAAAACAGCTGCCCCGCAACTCGGTCAATTCTCTTTAATTCCTCAGTGACTTGAACACTGATAATATTCTTATCAAAAATACACTTTACCACTTAAGTTAAGGAATCTTATTTATTTTCTTTTTTTTAATAAATATATATTAAGATACTTACTATTATTTAACATATGTCTTCTTATTGTAGCACTAAAAGTATTAAAATATTTTGCTAAAAGGATGGACCGCAACTTAAGAATTAAAAACTTTTTTCTTAATTCTATTTATTTTATTATACAAAATTTTATTAAAATTTTATTATTACTAATAATTTATTTAAATACTATGATATTTATTTAATAAACTAATAATTAAGATACAAATCCTTAAATCAATTCGTACAATCCTTATGGCGTTTAAGAGAATTAAGTTTGTCTCTTTTTATAATGAAAAAAAATAAATAAAAAAATATGTTTAATAATAATTTTAAAAGAAAAACTCCGAAAAAATCTTTTGATTTGAATTTATGTATATCCGGGTTATCTTCTGAAGAGTTCGCTCATTTAGTCCAGTCCGCCATTGAAAATTTTTTAGATAGATCTTTTCCTGAATTTTCTGATTATTTCCCTTGTAATTGTGATTGTCATACTAATGATATTGAAATCGAATTGCATTATGCGGGATATAGTTTGAATATACCATTTTCAGACAAGTCTATAACGTGATGTCCTGAATGTGTCTCGTTTGTATATTCAACATTAGATTCCGGGCTTTATCCTTATCCTTTTGATGAACTTATGGATTATTATTCAACTTTATCCAATAAAAAAGTTGATACTTTAACACTGTCAATGAAATTCGATCAAGATTGTTTAAATAAATTCTAAATTCTAAATAAGAAGTAGATATTTTAGTTTAACTTTTAAACTAAAATATTTAATTATTACTACGGTTAAGGTGTGAATCCTTATGTTATTACGGAGAATTAAGTTTGTCTCTTTTTAAATTAGAAAAATAAATAAAAAATTTTAATAAAAAAATATGTTTAAAAAAAATATCCCTAATTTAATAGAATTAAATCTTAATATCGTTGGATTAACTTCCAATGATTTCGCTTTGCTTGTACAACAAGAAATAGATGATAGTCTTAATAAGGACTCTAATGTCTATTTTCCTAGTGAGGATTGCTTATGTCAATATAATGAAGTTTTTGTGGATTTCCTTTCTATAAAAAAGGATTATAGTGCAAGAATTTTTGATGAAACTACGGATTTAGTACATAAAGATAGTACATTATCATTTGAATATTCATTTGAATATTCACTTGATGATGAAGGTTCTTATCCATTTGATGATATATCGGTATATCATTCAAAATTTTACACCGACATTGAAGTTATAGTTGTGAGGATATTTCTTTATCAAAATTGTATGTATTAATACTTGTTCATTTTCATTATTGTTATTAATTATTTTTAACAGGGAGGGGGTAAATTGTTACGGATTTTAGCCAATATTGCCCATATTATTCTTGATAATCTTGATTCAAGATTGTTTGAATAAATTCTAAATAAAAAGCAAATATTTAGATTATTCTGATCTAGAAAATATACCCGTCAAGGAAAATTCTATTACCACTTGGTAACTTTGTTTCCACCTTTGAAAACAAGTATTATTATGTTTTTCGTTTTTTATTTAATAATTACTTATTAAATATTTATTTTTTAATATTTTACTTGTATTTCTATAATTATAAATTGTTTTAACACAAACACCTAAGTTTTGGGCCGCTTCCCTTACAGAAGAATATTCTTTCTTTGAAAAATCTTTTATATTAGTTACGATAGTTAAACTACTCCTCGAAGATTGTTTTATTTTAGCTATAGTTTCTAAACTAAGTTTACGCCCCTCTAACTTAACTTTTATTTAGGTTTTAGTTTCCGTACTTAATGTACGGCCTTTTAATTTGGCTATTGCCTCTAAGCTAAGTTTTCTATTTTTTAAAGCAAAACTAATCTTTTCTTTAGTTATTATAGTATGTTTTTTTCCTAAAGTTGAACCGGCTACTTTACAAATATTATACTTAGGATTTAATAAATCAAGATAGTATTGTTCTCTTTTTATGAGAGAACGGGGCTCACAATATTCTAAAATATCTAAACTAAAATTAGAGTAACCATATTTTAGTATGGCACTATATATAATACTTGAACTTTTATCTAATCTTTTATTAATGGCACTTAAAGAATAATAAATTTTTAATCTATCGCTTAAAGATTTTGCAGAACCTGCATAACTCTTACCTGTTATTAAATTAGTTCAACGATAAATACCAGATTTATTACGATTATCTTTATATATTCGTAATTTATAAAAATCAGCATTTGAATAAGATTTAATAACTTTTGTATTTTTATTATTTTTCATGTTATTATTATTACGTAAAAAAAAAAGAGACAAACTTAATTCTCTTAAACGCCATAAGGATTATACGAATTGATTTAAGGAGTTGTATCTTAATTATAGAATATAATTATTACAGTTTTACTTTTAAACTAGATTAGTAAAACAAAAATCTCAAATGAGGTTTTTATTTGATATTTTTTAATATTGATAAAACTTCATCTTCTCTACGTAAAGTTTCATTACCTTGAATAGTTCTTTCTCTTATTTTATCTTCTCATTTATTTAATTTATTTAGAATTCTATTTCCTAAAGATGGCTTAGAGATAGGTCTTCTTAAATTATTATTTATATGATTACCAAAATAAATACCATTTCTTTCTACTCCTGATCTTGTAGGACTGATTTCTCCTATTTGATAAGATTCATTATTAGAAGAATGAACTGTTCCTAATAAAGTTGAATTTTCTTTAGGGTAATGGGCAGGATTATCTATTCTTTCATATCTATCAGACCCTCTGGGCATTTCACTGTTATCTAATTCTGCAGGGTTTTGAGAGGCATCTAATTCTACACGATATCCGTGAGTAGTTTCAACTCATCCCGGGTGATATGCAAAATAATACCTTTCTTCTTGCGTATTATAATTATTCATTATATAAACTGGACGATTAGCATATTCAATTATATTATCTCCATCTAATAAATATAGAGTATTACATTTTAAATAAAAAATAGTTATTATTAATAAATATATAAGATTTGGTCTGCACATAAAAGTTATTTTGCGAAACAATATTCAATTTCAATAAAAGTTTAATTTCATTTTTTTTTTCTTTATTTACATTTTTTAAAAAGAGACATTTTTCTCTGGATTATTTCGGAATTTTTATTAACGCACTATTACGTATAATATAACCATCTTTAGCTAATGAATTTAGTTGATTCCTATTTAATCAACCATAACCTTCAAGATATTGAGTGCTTTTTATCATTTCATATCGATGATTATCTTTTGCTAATTGTTTATAAAAATATTCTCTATCTTCTTTAACATATTCTACAGGATGTTTAACAAAACTTTTAAATTCTGATTTTACAATTTTTCTTCTCGAAAATTCAGGACTTCATATTTTTTTAAATTCATCATAAGATTCATATCTATCCGATTTATTTACAAAAACACGTCAATGTAATCATCTTTTTGTTCTTTGATAATAATTATTTTTAGAAAGATGATAATATTGAGGAATTGAATTTCCTTGATCTTTAGAGTCAGAATTATCTGTATTATTATAATCTTGAGTATTGTTAATGCTATCTAACAATACAGGGTCTCCAAAAATAGAATTCCACAAAGACATTAACAATAGAATTGTACTAAAGTAAGACCATATTTTTAATAAATTAATTAATATAATACTTAGGTTTGAATTTTTCATGTTTTTTTTTATTTTTTAGTATAAAAGGAGACAAACTTAATTCTCTGAATTTGAGCCAATATTATCGATTATTATAATATTAATAAATTTGGCCTGGAGTCAGCGGGATTCGAACCCGCGTTAATAGCGTGCAAAGTTACAATTTTACCAATTAAATTATGACCCCTTTAACTAATTAGTTCTTATACTAATTTTATGGTATTTGATCGCTATTATTTTTTTTCATTAATACCTAATTTAATATTATATATCTATTATATCCTAACATAAATGAACTTTTTTATGTATCAATTATGCTACTATAGAAAGGTATTCAAAAAAATATAAGTATTTTGCATCATTTTTATAATGTTTATACCCAATTATAGAATTTATAATTTTTAGAATTTTTTTTTTAAGAACAATGATATTTATTATTGAATCTAAAGAATAAAAATTAGGGAATTTGCACTTTTTTTATTTTTTTTTTTTTATATAAGTATTACGCACATCAAAAATTCAAAATGATTGAATTTGTGAAAAAAAATATATATCTAGAATATATACTAAGAAAACCGTTCACACCTTTAAGCTAGTTATTCAATTAAGATATAATTTATTTATAAACTTAATACTTATGACAAATATTTTTGTATATTAAATAAGAACATATTTCCTGTATCCAAGGAAGGACTTGAACCTTCACGGCTATAAACCAACAAAGCTTAAGTTTGCACTGTCTACCATTCCAGCACTCGGATTTTAAATTAAAATTTAGTCTATTAATTAATCTAGAATAAAAAAAATTTTTTCGGTCGTATTTCCTAAACATAATCTAGACTATCTTATAGGAATGCGAATAAAGGATTTGCACCTATTTTTTTTGGTCATGAGCCAAATATGTTACTATTACATTAATTCGCATCATAAGGCTAAAGTGACTTGAACACCTATAATTACTGTTATGAGCAGTACACTTTACCTATTAAGTTATAGCCTCTTTACCAGAATTTACAATTATATTTAAAATATATCAAAAAAATTAATATAAGCATTTTTTTTTTTGAATTATAATAAATGTAAAATACATAATATTTAGATTAGACTAGACGGGATTCGAACCCGTGATGGTAGCATTGAAAGAGCTATGTCTTACCACTTGACTACTAATCCTAAACCCAATGCAAGTATCGCACTTACTTCTATTGATTACAAAACAATTGCATTACTTTTATGCTAATCAGGCCAAATATAATATAAGATATAAATTTAAATGTTCAGTTATTTAATTCAATTAGTTCTTAATTTCTCAAAATCTCTAGATTATTACAAATTAAGCCTATCATCGTAATATTATATTACGCATATTTAAGAAATATCTTAAGGTAAGCTTCGTGCCTATATGCTTTCAGCACTTATCTTTGACTAACTTAGCTTTCCTGCCGTGCCTATGCTATGTATTTACCTAAGTGAGAGTAACATCCCTGTAGAATAATCTACCTAAATTAATATCTGGACACATAAACAACAGGTAAACCATAGGTTAATAAAATTACTATTTCTTTCGAAATAATAACGGTGCCCACGTTCCTTTCGTACAAGGTTATTCCTTATTATATTCTAATTTCCTCTAGAAGATAGAAACCATACTGTCTCACGACGTATTTAACCCAGCTCATGTAACTTTTTAATCGACGAACAGTCGTACCCTACATAGTTCCTGCATCCATGAGGATAAGTTAAGCCGACATCGAGGTGCCAAACCGCGCACTCATTTTGTACACTCTTGCGCAAATTAGCCTGTTCAACTTGTTATCATAATTATTTAATTTCCATTTTTCACAAAATGGTTCAGACTATTTCTTCATTTTTATTTTTATGTAGTAATTGCAATTAAAACCCCTAAAATTTATTTTCCGCTTATTCAACCTTTTACTGCAAAAGCCCCAATACGACGTTTTGATCTTTGTATTGAATACTCTATATTAGGGCTAGTATAACCTCTATATATTGCTGAGGATAATCCTTTATAAGAATCTATATTTTTGAATTCTCCCTTTCATTTTCTTTTAAAAACTGCTCTATCTGCTCTGTAACGTTTAGTTAATCTACCTTTAACTTCTAATCTTATACCACCAATATTTTTATATTTAATAGATTTAAAAATAATATCTTTAACTTTAGAATAGTTTCTATCTAAAGGTTTTTTTCCTATATTTTCATTACTATGGATAACATTATAATATAACCCATTTAATACTTCATCTAAATTCTTTTTATTAATTATAGAAGCTAAATTAAAATTTTTATATTTATTTTCTAATAAACTAAAATTTACATTTTTAGTTAAATTACCTTTTTCTTTTATTATATCAGGTATAACCGCTTTTTTAAAAAGAATATTTATAAATCTCATTACATTAATCTTATTCTTTTTTAACTTTAAAGCTAGTATTTCTGTAAATATATCAGTATTTAACATAAAAGATTTTAAACTAATAATATTAAATTCTACCTTTTTTTTATAATATCTACTTATTAATTTACTTAATTTATATAAAAATTGTTCTTTAAATTTAACATTATTAAGATAAAGTTTAAATTTCAATCTTTTAATTAATATAAATTCTTTATAAAATATTAATTTAATTAGTTTTTTATATTTATATCTCGTATCAGACTCATATTTAGATATAAAAGACCAGAAATTTTTTCCACTAAAAATTAAATTTAACTTATTTAAAATTTTGTTTATTTTTATAAAATTTTTTTTTTTCTTTAAAATATTATATGTGTTTCTTTTTTTTTTTAAAAGTTCTATTAAAGAAGGCATTCATGTAAAAAGTCTTAATTTTCTTAAAAGAAATCTTTTTAATGAATACATTTCTTTTATTAAAAATATTTTTTTCAATAAAGATTTTTTTTCTCTATTATAAGTATAAATAGTTATAATAGCTTTAGAATTCGTATGTTTTATTTCAGGTTTACTTACATATATTTTATTTAAAGATAAACGTTTTATTAAAGATGGTTTAAATTTAGTTCTTATAATTTTATTATTAAAATATAAGTCAAAATAACCTCTTATTAACGTATTAATATTAATATCATAAACAGGTAAATTTTTCATATTATCATAATTAAAAAAATAGACACTATTTTTTCATTCTTTAGAAGCAGGAGGAGAATATTTAGTCTCACCTACAAAATTTTCTTTTAAATTAAATGGAATTAATTTATATTTATTGTTAATATTTTTATTAAAAATATTTCTTTGTATTTTTGAAGAATTATTTAACAAAGTATTTAGCAAAAAAATTTTCAATAAACTAATATACATAATTTATAAAAATGTTGGGCTTTATTAAAGGATTATTGTTAGCATAACTCACCTTATAGTCGTTGAACGGTTTTATCTTTATTAAACTGCTAAGATAAACTTCGCTTCAAATTTACTTTTTAAATATTTAAAGTAATTTTTGAAATTAACCCAAATATTATCAATACTTTTTATGGACTTAGACATATATAAATATTGAAGGACAAACATCCCTAGCGTAGCTTTTCCAATAATCCAAGATCTTTCCTTTTTGTATCTTGTGATCCTATGCCCCGCTTACGCGACTGTAAGATTTGTTGTTAATCAAACAGTAAAGCAAGATTAAGCCATTAAACTTGGTGAGTATTTAACATGATTATTAATAATTATATTTATAATAATTTATAAAAATATTAGAATTTATAATTTATATTTTCATAATATTTTTATTATTACATCTATTTCCACTATAGCGAAAATCTTACCCCTTACTTTAATCTCAAGTACACAATATATATAATGATTAAAGTTTAAATCTTAAACTTTATTATAAGATTAAATATAACTTAGTTATATTTAATTACAAACCAAAGTTTGGTTTAAAACCAATAATTTTTGAGTTAAACTCAAAAATAAAATAATATAAACTTATGAAAAATTTTTTAAGTTATATTTCTTTAGACACTCCCATTTACTCTTTATGGGGTCTGTGCCCCGCATAAACTGTCTCCTAACAATTGTTCCTTTTTCAAGGTTAATAATATAATAAACAAATAAAGGTCTTCCAGTTAAATCTTATCGATTACCTTATAAACTAAAAATTGCTCGCATCATATTCAATAATTAGTAACAGTAAAGCTGCATAGGGTCTTCTCGTCTAACTAGAGGTAAACTGTATCTGCACAGTTATTCCAATTTCACTGAGTCAATCATAGAGACAGCTGTTGTATCGTTACATCATTCATGCAAGACCGCATTTAACGGCCAAGGTATTTCGCTACCTTAGGACCCTCACGTTAAGGCCGCCATTAACCGGGGTTTCCTTTAAGACCAAACCTATGTCAGTTTAGTTAATTCGTTAACCAGCCGGCACCGGGCAGAGATCACACTCAATACTTAGATTTATCATCTTTTTGCAAAGTGCTTTGTTTTAATTAAACAGTCGTACAACACTATTTCATGCTTCTTCCTTTTTACTCGATATTAATCGAGACTAATGAGCCCTCCTTATCCCTAAGTTACGGTAGTCAATTTGCCGAGTTCCTTAATGATTGTTATCTCAATCGCCTTCGTATTCTCTACTAGCTTACTTGATTCAGTTTTTAGGTACGGTTTAAATATATAATAATCTTTTTAGTTTATTATATTATTACTTATTTTTTCCAGCACATTTTTCACTTAAAAATGTTGTCCTTAAAAGTAATAAGATTTTCTCATCGTTTTAACCTTCAGATTAATAACTTAGAGGCCGTTACTTGTCAAAACCATAAGCTTAAGGCGAGAGTTATTAGAGATTAGCACTCATCTTTTTAGTTTATTGCGCTCTCTTTTCTAATAAACTTCTTTTTCGTTACTCATGTCACCATTATCACTTGAGTTGTCATATTATTTTTTTTATAAAAAAAAATTCAAAGATTAACTCAATGTTCTGCTACCCCATTAAATTATAATTATATATTTATTTTTATAATAAATGGACAAGGTATCGGTATATTATTTAGATCCGTTAAATTTTCGATGCTTTTAAGATTTAACAAGTGCTCTGTTACGAGATCTTCAAATTATGGCTGCTTCTAAGCCCATCTTCTTGTCGACTTATATAAAAACTTTCTTTATTTCACTTAATAATAATTTTGGAACCTTAACTCTTGTTCTGGGCTGTTTCCCTTTTGACATACAACCTTATCATTCTATGTCCGATAATTTAAGATTCATCTTTGCCATTTCGAGTCTACATACTCACCGATAAAATCTTCACGATCCCCCGATGTATACAAAATAAAATGTATTTATACTTTAGTATATTATTTACATCTTGTCTGAGATTAAGTTCTGTACCTGCTAAGATGTTACTTTAAATTGCCTACTATTATAGGTTTCGCAGAAAACCAGCTATCCTAGTCAGATTTGTCTTTCACTTACTTACCATAATTCTTCGGATATCTTTGCAACGATAACCCGTTCGGACCTTTATAGTCCTGATTATGGTAAGATCACTAGGCTTCGGGTCTAACTTTAAACACTATTCATTTTTCTTATGATTGGTTTACCTACGCAATATTAATTTGCTCGCGTCTAATGTTAACTTGGTGACCCATTATGCAAAAGGTACGCTCTTGCTTTATATTGCTAGAGCTGCTTATAAAACTATTATTTCAGTTATTTCCCTCACGGTACAATATTCACTATCGCTTATGTATTATATTTAGTCTTTGAGGAAGGTTCCCCATAATATTCAAACAGTTTTACGACCATTTTACTTATTATATAGACTTATCTATTTTCATTCACACTAATCATAGAATCTCTTTTGATTTCTTTTCCTGAAGCTAATAAGATATTTCAATTTGCTTCGTTTACTATTTAATTTCTCTAAGAGTTTATATCATGATTTATCAAGATAATTCGGCATATTTGCCCTTAGGCTCTTTAATACATAGCTATTTCTTACAGTGTAATAGTCTCTTTATATACTTATATATTATATATATAATTTAATTTATATCATTTATATTTCTTAAAAATATATAATCCGAAAATTATTTTTTTTAGATTGCACTTTAACGCAAGCTAAAACTTCGGGTAACAAGAATTCGAATCTCGTATATCTCTGGCCCAGACAGAGCGCCTCACCAATCTGGCTCTTACCCGTAAATAAGTGATTTTTATACTTAGCTGTCTGTGTATTAAACAACTGCTTTACTTTAAAAATAATTTGTTTGTACGAAAAAAAAAAATCAATATTTTCATTAGAACTCTTAACTATAAGTGGTTTTGAATCACCATTAATATAAAATAAATTCAATTCTTTAATATTCATATGAACTAAATTTTATACAAAACATCTATTTTTACATTTATACTTTGACTAATAATAATCATTTTAATTATTAAATTAGTTTCATTTTTATGGTACCCTATACTACTTATATTTAATATAAATATACCATGACTGGAACGCAAATTAAATGCAAACGCATCATTTATAAAATATTTTCCTGATAAACCTGAAAGAACATTCGTACTATAATTATAGACCTTGATTTGGTAGTCTTAATTTTTTAATCAATTTCTTTCTTTTTTTTTTTTTTTAATATTATTTATATAAAAAAAGAAATATTTTTTTTAAAATTATTATTCAAATTTAATTAAAAGAAAAAAAAAGAA
>Ga0137372_10005416_pt1 | contig 12461 bp, 9 predicted proteins | sample SagtaG_6_FD_104911 | JGI IMG/M metagenome (GOLD analysis project Ga0137372, IMG submission 104911) | Vadose zone soil microbial communities from Sagehorn Ranch, Mendocino, California, USA - Sage1_R_60_16 metaG | ecosystem: Environmental > Terrestrial > Soil > Vadose zone | place: USA: California...
AGCCGATGCCCGGCCGGCGATACCAGCAACCGATCGCACGCCAGGCGCTGCAGCTTGCCCGGGCAGCCGGAGCTGCCGGAGGCCACCCCACCAGATCAACGGTTGTTCAGCGCGGTCCTAGGTCATGCCGCCGGCGAGGTCCGCGGCATCGCGGCACTGACCGGGCACCGTGACCGGCCTGGCGTCGGACCAGCCGATGGGTACGTACTGCACGATTACCTCGATCAGTATTCGCGGACGGCGCGCCGCGGGGTGCTCATACCGGCGGCGGTGTGGGACGCCCTGACGGCCTATGCGTCTAACCCAGCTGACCGGACCCGGCTTGCCCAGGAAGCCCAGCGGCGCGGCTTGTACCGCTACGCCGTTGAGCTAGCACAACCCGCAGCAGAAGCTGGCGAGAGCACCGCGATGCAACTCTTGGCGGTTCGGCTCGACGAAGCCGGTCATGCCGAGGAAGCAGAAGCGTGGCTGCGCCGCGCCGCCGAGGCGGGCAACCCCAACGCGGTGCAACTCCTGGCCAAGCGCCTTTACGAGAAAGGCGACGCAGAGAGAGCCGAAACAATACTGCGCACCGCCGCCGCCAGCGGCGACACCTCCGCCATATTGTCCATCGCCGGGCAACTGGACCAGACCGGCCATGGCGAGGAAGCCCAGCAGCTATTGGTCCAGGCCGCCGGTTCCGGCGACACAGTGATCATGGAACGCCTCGCCGCGCGCTTCGACGAGGCCGGTCGAGGCGAGGAAGCGGAGGAATGGCTGCGCCGAGCCGCAGAGGCTGGCGATTCCATTGTCATGCAGCAACTGGCCGACCGGCTCGACGAGGCTGGCCGGGCTGAAGAAGCCGAAATGTGGTTGCGTCAAGCCGCGGAGGCGGACGGCCCCTTCTCCCATTTCGTCAGACTGCGTCTGGCCCAGCGGCTCGATGACACCGGCCGACCCGGTGAGGCTGAGGAGTGGTTGCGCCGGGACATCGAGGCTGGCGAGATCTCGGCCACCAGGTGGACCTTGGCCGGGCGGCTCGGCCAGGCTGGCCGGGCTGAGGAGGCCGAGGTTTGGCGGCAAAGGGCTCGTGACGCTGGCGAATACTTCGCCTTGTGGTTCGCGATCGCGGAGATCGAGCAATCCGGGGGCGGCCTTGACGATTTCGAGGCGTTGCTGCGCCCTCCCGCCGAGGCCGGTGATCTCTTTGCAATGCGGACTCTGGCGGAGCGATTCGACGCGGCAGGCCGGGGTTCCGAGGCCAACCGGTGGCTGAGCGATTCGGCCGAGGCCGGCAATCTCAACGCTCTCCATGTCCTGGCCGGACGACTCCAGCAGGCGAGCCGAGGCGGGGAAGCTGAGCAGGTTTGGCGCCGAATCATCGAGGCCGGGAACTCTTTCGCCGTGCACTCGCTAGCCCAGCAATTTGAAGGGACCGATCCCACCCGCGCCGACAGCCTGCGACGTTACGGCATCGAGCCGGGAGGTAGCACAGCCGCCCCGTGGTGAAAGGCACCGTCTCAGAACCGTCGTTGTTAGGGGTCTCAGCGCAACCGCCGGACCGCCTGCTTCATACCCCGCTGCTCGGATTGCTGGCGCCGGCTCAGGTGCGACACCAGGTGCTCGGCCGCGCTCCGAGCCGTGCCGATGAGTTCCAGGCTGTCGTCTTCCACGGCGGCCGCCGTGGCGGCCATGGTGTCGATCCGGCGCAGCACCGAGCGGGCTTCTCGGAGCAGCGCAGCTGTGCGCTTGCTCTCGGCCAGCGGCGCGCGCGGATCGTTTAGTTTGCTCATGTGGTCGAGTATGTCGCCCCGTCAAACGGGCGGGCGTCCAGTAGGACCTGGCTGGTCAGGGCGGAACATGGCCGACCGGCCCTGTCCGTGGCCATGAGAAAGTGGCTCTGGCCCAATTTCCGTGACGGTCCTGGGTCCGGCGGCGTGTCTCGTGGTGTCGTGATCGCCACTTTTGTGATCATGCCGGGCGTGCGATCTTGAAGCTCTCAGCGTCCTGTTCCCTCACCTGGCCGGCTTGTCGGTCGAGCGGGTGTTCCCGGCGGGAAGGTCGGTGCGCGTCCTGGCCGGGACTCGCGCAGGCGAGGCGGCCTGCCCGGCGTGCGGCACCGTGTCACGGCGGGTGCACAGCCGCTATCAGCGGCAGCTGGCCGATACCGCGGTGGCGGGCCGGGAGATGTTAATTCATCTGCAGGTCCGCCGGTTCTTCTGCGGCAGCGGCGGGTGCGCCAAGACGACGTTCGCCGAGCAGGTCCCGGGCCTGACCATCCGTTACGGACGCCGGACCCGGGGCCTGGACCAGATGCTGCAGGCGGTCGCGCTGGCCCTGGGCGGCCGGCCCGGCGCGCGGCTGACCGGGCGGCTGGCCGCCGCGGCCAGCCGGTCAACCCTGCTGCGGCTGATCCGCGCTTTGCCCGACCCTCAGCCCGGGCCCGTCGCGGTCCTCGGGGTCGATGATTTCGCGCTGCGCCGCGGGCACGTCTACGGCACCATCCTGGTCAACATCGAACCCGCCGGCCGGTGGACATGCTCCCCGAGCGGTCCACGGAATCCTTCCGCGGCTGGCTGGACGCCCGCCCCGGCGTGGAGGTGATCTGCCGGGACCGGGGCGGCTGCTGTGCCATTAGCGCGGACTTCCGCGCAGCTTCTTTAACCCGGTTATGTCCGCCCGTCGGAGTTCCCTTCGTTGTTGTGGCCTGTGCGGACGAACTCCCTGGCCTCCCGTCCCGGGCCTGCTAGCTGGGCGCATGAAGCTGCTATATAGTAAGCTAGCGAAGTTGTTGTTGATCTGTGATCTAGCCGGGTTCCGTGCCAAATGCCCGTTCCAGGTAGCCGTCAATGCGGTCAACTTGGCAGCCCAGCGGACAATTCGGGCCTGGACCCGCGCCCGCTGCCCCGGCACCCGGTCTGCTACATCGGAGCTATGGCAGCGCAATCGACCCGGCGCAAGGGCTGGGAACTGTTCGCCCGCCCCGCCGGCCAGAACCAGCGCAGGTACGAGGCGCTGCGCGCCTACGTGTACGACGGCGCACCCCTGGGCCAGGCCGCTGCCGCGTTCGGGTACGCCCCCGCCACGCTGGAATCGCTCGCCCGCGACCTGCGCGCGGGCAAGCTGAACCTGTTCGCCGAGGCCGGCCGGCCGGGCCGCAAGAGCGCGCCGAAAAAGACCGCGCCCGCGCGCGGGTGATCGAACTGCGCCGCGAGGGCCTGTCGGTGTATGAGATCAGCACCCGGCTGGCCGCCGAGGGGACTCCGCTGAACCGCACCGGGGTGGGCCAGGTCCTGGCCGAGGAAGGATTCGGCCGGCTGCTGCGCGGCCCGGACCCGGCGGCCAGCACCTCACCGGCCACCAGCGGCCGTGACACCCGCCTGCCCCGCACCGCCATCGCCGACTTCACCGCGCTGCCCGGCCGGGTGCACACCTCCATGGCCGGGCTGCTGCTGGCCATCCCCGACCTGGTCGCCCTGGACCTGCCCGCCCTGATCAGCTCAGCCGGCTACCGGGGCACCAAGGTGGTGCCCGCCGCCAGCTGGGTCCTGTCGCTGCTCGCCCTGAAACTGACCGGCACCCGGCGGGTCTCCCACGCCGGTGACCTGATCACCGAGCCGGCCGCCGCCCTGTTCGCCGGCCTGTCGGTGCTGCCGAAAAAGACCGCGCTCACCGACTACTCCTACGCCACTTCCCATGACCACCAGCGAGCGTTCCTGTCCGCCCTCGACACCAAGATGATCGCCAGCAGGCTCGCCACCAGCGACGAGGCAATTTTCGACCTTGATTTTCACGCCGTGATGCACTGGGGTTCTGATCCCGCCCTGGAAAAGCACTACGTGCCCACCCGGTCTCAGCGTTCCCGCAGCGTACTGACGTTCTTCGCGCAAGACTCCGGCACCCATAACCTGGTCTACGCCAACGCGGACCTCACCAAGGCCACCCAGAACCGCGAGGTCATCGCCTTCTGCGATCACTGGAAGCAAGCATCCGGCACCGACCCCCGCATGCTGATCATGGACTCCAAGGTCACCACCCAGCCCGTCCTCGGCGAACTCGACGACCGCGGCGTCAAATTCCTCACCCTTCGCCCCCGCTCACCATCCCTGGTCCGCCAGATCAACGCCATCCCAGCCACCTCTTACACTCCCGTCACCCTCAACCGCACCGGCAAGCACACCAGGCCGAAAGTCCACGAGATGACCGGCGTCAGGCTCAGCAGATACCCCGGCACCGTCCGCCAGCTCATCGTCACCGGCCTGGGCCGCGACGCCCCCACCGTGATCATCACCAACGACCACGACAAGAAGACCAGGGAACTGATCGAGCACTACGCCCGCCGGATGACCATCGAGCAGCGCCTCGCCGAGATCATCCAGGCCTTCTGCGCCGACGCCCTCTCCTCCACCGTCAACCTCAACGTCGACCTCGACGTCGTCCTATGCGTCCTGGCCCAGGCCCTCACCGCCGCCTTCCGGCTCCGCCTGCCCGGCAACTACGCCACCGCCACCCCCGACACCCTCCAGCGACGTTTCCTCGATACCCCCGGCGAGATCATCAACACCGCAGACGCCACCACCATCAAGATCAAACGACGCGCCTACTCGCCCGTCCTCCGCGGCGCCGACCTCCCCGCCGACATCAACGTCCCCTGGTGGGGCGGACGCCGCCTCCACTTCGAGTTCGACTGAAACCAGGCCCAAGTCGCTGTGCGGAAATCCGCGTTAGAGGGAGCAGCCGCCGGCGCGCCGCTAGCGGTCCAGGTCGCCGACCGGTGGCATCTGCTCCACAACCTGGCCGAAGCCGTCGAGCGCGCTACCGCCCGCCACCGCTCCTGCCTGCAAGAACAACCAGCCCCGCCCGGGCCCGGGGCGCCGCCGGCCACGAGCGCGCCTGACGGGCCGCGGGTGCTGCGGACCCGGGCCCGGCACGCTGAGATCCACGCCGCGCTGGGCTGCGGGCTGACGGTCACCGAGATCAGCCGTGCCCTGCGGCTGGACCGCAAGACGGTGCGCCGCTACGCCAGCGCCGCCAGCCCGGATGAGCTGTCCGCGGACGCGCCGGCCGCGCGGGCGAGCCTCCTGGACCCGCACCTGCCCTACCTGCACAAGCGATGGGAGGAAGGCTGCCGCAGCACCGACATGCTGCACCAGGAGATCCGCGGCCGCGGCTACCGCGGCAGCCTGCGCACGCTGCGCCGCCACACCGCGCAGCTGCGCCAGGCCACCGCCCGCCCCGCGCCGCCGCCAGCACCCGCATCAAAGAAAGTGGCCAGCTGGATCCTCACCCCGCCCGGCAAGCTCACCGACACCGACCACGCCGCCCTCGCTAAGATCACCGCCCGCTGCCAGGAGCTGACCATCACCTGCGCCCTGGTCCGCGAGTTCGCCGACATGCTCTGCCACCGCAAAGGCAGCCGCCTCGGCGCGTGGGCCGCCAGCGCTGAGGCCAGCCCCGTCCCCGAACTCCGCGGCTTCGCCAAAGGACTCCGCAAGGACCAGGACGCCGTGACCGCCGGGCTCACCCTGCCCTACAGCTCAGGCGCGGTTGAAGGCAACGTCAACCGGATCATTCTGTGGAATCAAATTGTCCGGGTTTGCTCAGGTTCCGCCGTGGCGGACGGCGATGACCGGGAGCAGCCTGCCCGTGCCGGGCGTGGCGAGCTGGCGTGGTGTCGGCCCGGCCGGGGTGGGCGTGTCTGCGAGCTTGGCCAGGAGGCGGCCGATCGCGGCCTGGCCGTCATCGACGGCAGCGCGCTCATCGTCGGTGAGCGGGATCGCGGCGGTCATCTTCTGCAGGTTGCTCTTGGCTTCCAGCAGCTGGGCCGCGGTGGAGTCCTTCGGGGTGTAGAAGTCGCAGCGGGCGCAGGCCATCCGGTGCGGGCACTGCTCGAAGAACGTGTAGGTGCAATACCCGTGCCCGAGGTCGTAGTGCTGCCATGGCTCGCCGGAAGCAGCTGCTCCGGAGGCGATGGCGTCGCGGTCGATGAGGACTTCGATAGCCCGGACGTTGCGGGAGAAGTACCCGGCGTCGGCGTAAGCCCGGGTGAGCGTCTGGGCGCTGATCTTCGCGTAGAACTGCGTTGATTGCGGCGAGCGGTGACCGAGCCAGGCTTGCAGCTCGAACAGGGTCATCGGCTCCTTGGCGTTGTAGAGCTGGCTGGCGATCGTGGAACGTGCCCGGTGGCTGGTGATGCTGCCGCGCACGTCGGCGGCCGGTACCCCGGCCTTGCGGCAGAGCATGGGGATGACGGTGTTGTTGATGTAGGGGGTGGACACGCGGCGGGCGCGGAAGGCGAACAGCAGGTCTGCCCGCTCGCCGGTGCGCCGGTCGATCAGCTGCGGCTGGCCGGGGCGGATGGCCTGCCACGCCTCGATGGCCTGGCCGAGGATCGGGTCGACCGGCTTGGTGAACGAGGTGCCGGTCTTGTGCGCTGGGACGTCGAGCAGGCAGACCGCGTCACGGGCCAGGACCTGCGGTGAGTCCCCGGCGATCGGGTCGGCGTCGTGCTGCCAGCGGATGCAGCCCACCCGCAGCCGGGCGATCTCGTCGCTGCGCTGCCCGGAGAACAACCAGGTCAGCGTGATCGCCCGGACCAGCTCGAACGGGTAGAAGTGCCCGGCCCTGGTTTCGGGCAGGTCGGCGGTTCCCAGGTTCAGGCCGGCCCACAGCAGTTTGGCCCACACCTCATCGGCGATCACCCGCGGGTTCGGGCCGAGCAGGGCCGCGATGCTGCGCGGGGTGCCGAGCGCCCGCTGCGGGTCGAAACGACGGGGCAGCCATTCCCGCTCCTGGCAGTCGCGGAAGAACGTCCGGACCGCCGAGAGCTGGGCTGCCTTCGCCGATGCCTGCAGCGGTTTGCCGATGCGGTCGCCAAGCCCGGCGGTGCGCTGTGCGTAATCGCCGACGCTCATCCGGTCCAGCGCGGCGATCCAGGCGGCGCAGGTCTGCCGCGTCCACGCAGCCGGGTCGCCAGCCTCGGGATGTTCTGCCTCCAGCCAGCGCCCGGCCTTGAGCAGCGTGGCGCGGATACTGCCGCGGACCCCGGGAGTGAGCGTGGAGGTGGAATACCACCGGTCCGCCCACCGCGCCCATTCGGCCGGGCCACCGCTTGCCCGGTCCGGGCGGCGGCCAGCGCGAGGAGCTGGCGGATCGCAGAAGCCCAGGTAAGCCACGGCTCGCTGCATCGCATGCAGCGTGTTCAGCCGCAGGCCGGGAAGGAGCTGTTCGCTGCGGATCCGGTCGAACAGCCCGGTGCCCAGCTCCTCGATGTGCGGGCTGCGGTTGAGCAGGAACACCTGGCAGGCGACCATCGGCAGCAGCGTGTCGTCCTCGCGGCCGAGCCGGTAGCCCCACTCGGCGAGCACCGAGCGGATGCGGCGGATCTCACCGTCCACCCGGTCGCGGCCAAAGACCCGCCAGGCCAGGGTGAGGCGGCTGAGCCGGCCGAGCTGGCAGAAGGCGGTGAAGCCGCCGAGCAGGAAGGCGTGCGCTGCCAGGTAGGGACGGACCGCATCATCCGCCCAGGCAGGGGCAGCCTTGCGGAAGCCGTCCTGGTCGCGGCCGAGGAGACCGGCCCACTCCTCATCCGTCCATGCCCAATACGACCGGCCGGCCTGCGCACACCGCAGCAGCACCACCGCGCTCGCATCCAGCACCGCCCGGCGGCGATGGGATGTGGATGGTGACTCCAGCGCGGCGCCGGCGTCATCCAAGGGCCGCAGCAGCCGCCGGATCAGCTGCCACCCTCCGGCGGCCTGGTCGTAGCGGCCCAAGCGGCGCAGGTTGCCCACCCCGAGACCGGCAATGGCTGCTGCCTCAGTGGCCCGCACGGCTGGCGTGGTGTCGTAGCTGCGTGGATCGATCGGCCAGCACCAGCGCCCGTCACCGCCTTCTGCCGGCAACACAGCCAGCGGTGCGCTCACCCCGGCACCTCCGCCACTTCGCCGGCGCAGGTAAGCATCCGCAGACGCCAGGAGTGGATGTGATCCATGCCGCTGCTGAGCTTGCCGGCCAGATCACGGCCGGACAGATGAATATAAGTAAGCGTGGAGTCAGTGTGACGATGCCCGGCGAACGCCGCGATCGCGTGCAGTTCCCAGCCCATCCGCGCCAGATCGGTCAGGCACAGATGCCGCAGGGTATGAGTGGAGAACTGCGGAACACCGGCGCCCAGCGCGATCTGGCGCACCACCTTCGACCAGGTCCACAAGCTCAGCGGCTGGGCATGGTTGCGCCGCGACTCCGACAAGAACAACGGCCCGCGGGCCCGGCTGATGGAAGACCGGCGGGCCAGGTAACCCGACAGCAGTTCCCCGGCCGCCGCTGAGTACGGCACCACCCGCTCCCGCCGGTTCTTGGTCGTCTCCGCGCGCACCCGCAGCGTGCGGTGCGCCGGGTCCAGGTCGCTGGTCTGCAGCGAGCACAGCTCTTCCCGCCGCAGCGCAGCATCGTAAGCCAGGGCCAGCATCACCCGGTTGCGGACCGGCTCACCCCTGGCGACCATCAAGATGTCCAGCCACTGCTGCTCGCCGGGAATCCACGGCAACCGGGTCATCCGGGGCACCAGCCCCCGCCTCCCGCCACCGAACCCGCCGCGCGGCGTGTAACGGCCACGGCCGACCGGGTTGGACTCGCGGAGCCCCTCCTCCACCAGGAACTCATAGAACAGCCGGACCGCGACCAGTCGCTGCTGCAACGTCGCGTTCGCCAGCCCCGCCCCCGAATCAATCGACAGCACGTTCGCGCCCCGCAGGCTGGGCCGGCTCGCCAGTTCCCGGACGAACGCAGCCACCTGCGCCCGGCCCGCAGCCAGCGGATCCACCCCGTCCCGCTCACAAACCTGCAGGTACTCCGCCAGCCCTCGGGCATAGGCGTCAATCGTCCCAGGCGCACGGCCAAGATCAGTCCATACCCGCAGCCACTCGGCGGCCCGCTCGTGCCTGCCCAGCACCGGCCACCTGTCCACCCACGTCGCAGCAGCCACGCCCCGCAAGACCCCCGTCCCCGTCAGCTTGCGGCGACGCTACCGTGCGCAGCCTCCTCGGTACGCAGCGACACACGGCGGTGATTCCAAGTAACTAACAAGATGATCAAAAGGCAAATGTACGGACGAGCAAAACCCGACCTGCTGCGCAAGCGCGTGCTGCTCGCCGACTGACCTCATCACGGAAAGTGGGCCAGAGCCACCGCAACCTGGCCATTGACAGGCTCGCCGCGCTCGGCGGCCGGCTCGAGGGCACCACCATCACCGGGCACCTCCCCCACCGCAGCGGCAGCCATTAGCGCACGGCAGTCACCACTGGCGCCAAAGGCTGCCCATCCTGTTGCAAAGGCAGCCGACGCGAGCACATCACTGGTCCGCCCCGGCGACCGCCCATCGGCTACGATCAAGCGCTGATCAGCCGCGCCGACCGCGCGCGTGGCGGCACGCAGATTACCCCGATATGGCACCGCACCGGGGCCAACGGCGAGGCGGTCTGAGCCGCGCACATCGGCGGCTCGGCGCGCGTTCTCGTTGACCTGCCGTGTCGCTCAACGTGCTGCTGAAATAGTCGCGTGGAGGTTCTGAGCAGCCGGATTCTCCTGCGGCCCAGCGACTTGGACCGCAGCCGCCGCTTCTACCGCGACGTACTGGGCCTGGCCATCTACCGGGAGTTCGACCCTGCGGACGATCCCGGGGTGGTGTTCTTCCTCGGCCCGGGATTGCTCGAGGTCTCCGGGCACCTGCCGGCCCTCCCGGACAGTCGGTGATGATCTGGATTCAGGTACGGGATGTCCACGCCGAGCACGCCCGGTTGGCCGCGGCCGGAGTGCCTATTATCCGGGGGGCTTGATCGAAATGTGGATCCGGGACCCCGATGGCATCCAGATCGTCCTGGTCGAGGTTCCCGCCGATCACCCTCTCCGCCGTGACCCGCGATCGGCGTCACCGCCAAGATGACGAACACTACTAGTATGCGGCAGAAGAGCACGGCTAGTGGGCCAAGAGCAAGACGAGTAGACTAGGACGTCGAGACGGTCGCCGGACAGAAACTGTTTCATGGGTGATCCACTGCGGCATCGTCTGTGAGGGGGCGCTCGCCGATGGAGTTCTCTGGGGAGCGGCCGACAACCGCGCATCCGCTGCTGGCTGGCATCTTGATCGACGTTTCGGCCTCTATGGTCTCGTCTTCTCTTCGGTCCGAATCGGGTAACCGAAATAGGACCGACCCTGAATCGCCGACCGACGGTGAGCCAGGGATTATGACTCGAATTCAAAGCGTTAGTAGGGCGCTTGATGACCTCGTGGCGCGCGGAGCCGAGCTATCCAAGCAGGAGGCCGCTGGCAGGATCGCGCCGCTTCTGAAATTGTTTATGTATGGCTTCGGCTTTGGTGGAGTATTTTCGACGTTCCTATCTGTACTTCTTGGCGGTGGAAGGGTCGAGAGGTCCAAGGTGCGGGATCTTCTCGCGTTGCCGGGGGAGTCCAACTCGACTATAGGTATCGATCAGCTTGCTCAAAGATGGCTTGAATACCGGAGCAATATTGAAAATATGTTCCCTGATATGCTGGGGGACACCCCGATGGCCTCAGCGATGCAGATGGCCCGAGATCGTCTTACGCGGGAGCTTGCCACGACCAAATATGCTGGGAACCCGATATTGCTGATTGTCTCAGATGGGGAACCCACGCCAGAGGACGGGTTCCCCGATCCAGCTGTTGCCGTTCGCGAGCTCGCCAGCGAAATGAAGGCGGCAGGCGTGACGATCATTTCCTGCCTGCTGACTAAAGATGATATCCTCGAACCCCGACGACTCTACACATCGCCGGATGCTAGCTGGCCAGCTGGCGCGCGACTGCTATTTGATTGCGCTTCCGAAGTGCCGCCTGCGTCCCCATTTCATTACTTGCTCTCAGAATTCGATTGGACGCTAGACCGGGAGCCCGCCTATTTGCCCAGATCAACCACACAGATGTGTTGTCTGAATTCAGCAAGCTAGTGCTCAGTCGACTTCCTACAGCACCGGCTATAGATGGCAATCAGCAATCGGAATCTCTTCCAAGCCCTACAGTAGGCCTACGCCCCATGCGTGTGTTTGTTAGCTACAGCCACCTCGATCGTCGGTACTTCAAGCCCGGGGACTTGCTGGACTACTTGTCAGGACTCAGAAGGGAGGGGGTCGAATTCTGGTGGGATAAACGCATCGAAACCGGAGAAATATGGGATGATCGCATCAAAGAAGAAATTACTAACACCGACATTACATTGGTGCTTGTGAGCCAGGCGTTCTTGAATTCTCGATACTGTCAGGATGTTGAGGTTCGAAGCTTTCTCGAAGCACGCAAGTCCCGCGGCTTGTGTATTTTTCCAATAATTCTCTCACCATGCGATTGGCAGTCTTATCCGTGGCTGAGGGCGACGCAAGTACAGCCACGGCAAGGGACCATTGAGACCGATTTCACGAGCCGGGGCAAGCGGGCGGAATTGTACTTGGCAATACTGAACGAACTCCGGGCAATTGCGGCTCTCAGGGTCAACTGACAGGTGCTTTCGCAGAATCCCGGCAGATGTCAGTCTCAATGTGTTAAGGATGCTTGGGAACCGGTGATGGCGCAGCGCTCCCGGCAGTCTGCTTTCGCAGGCGATTGTCTTGCCCTTCCCCAGGCACTCACATCGGCAGAGTCGGACGCGGGCCGATGGTGCGGGCCGCGCAGCTGGCCCTGTTCAGTTGCTCTGGACGAAGTCCGGCCGAAGGCCGGCTCGCGGACCAGATCGGCGGATCGGCTGCTGGGCATGTCCGGCCCGGGCTGCGGCCGCCGGCTTTGTGCCGTAGCCTGCGTGCCGGTGAGTTCGGGCACGCCGGATGGTCCTAACCGGTGCGGGGGTAGCGGATGCTGGGCACCCTGCCCCGGTTGTGTTCGAGAGCATCGCTGTGCGGAGATCGCCATGTCGCGGGTGCGCGTCCATAACTTCTGCGTGTCGCTGGACGGATTCGGCACTGGTGAGGGGCAAAGCCTCGATGCTCCCTTCGGGCACGCGGGTGACCGGCTGCAGCAATGGTTTTTCGCCACTCGGACCTTCTGCGCCATGCACGGCCAGCCCGGCGGCAGCACGGGCGTGGACGACGCCTTTGCCAGCAACTGGGGGCCGGGCATCGGCGCGGAGATCATGGGGCGGAACAAGTTCGGGCCGCAGCGCGGCCCCTGGATGGACGAGGAGTGGAAAGGCTGGTGGGGAGACAACCCGGTGTTCCACACCCCGGTCTTCGTCCTCACCCGCCATCCCCGGCCCTCGCTCGAGATGCAGGGCGGCACCACATTCCATTTCCCCGGCGCCGGCCCGGCCGGGGCTCTGGCCGCGGCGCGCCCGGCCGCGGGAGGGCGGGACATCCGCATCGGCGGCGGCCCGTCGATCATCCGCCAGTTCCTGGCCGCCGGCCTTGTCGATCACCTGCACATCGTCGTGGTGCCCATCGTGCCGGGCCGCGGGGAACGGCTC
>Ga0137372_10005423_pt1 | contig 12450 bp, 4 predicted proteins | sample SagtaG_6_FD_104911 | JGI IMG/M metagenome (GOLD analysis project Ga0137372, IMG submission 104911) | Vadose zone soil microbial communities from Sagehorn Ranch, Mendocino, California, USA - Sage1_R_60_16 metaG | ecosystem: Environmental > Terrestrial > Soil > Vadose zone | place: USA: California...
ATCGTCCACACGAGCTCTATCCCTCACGGTACTCGGCTCCCTCGTGATCCATGCGGCTCGGTACAGCGCCCACTCATCGGGCGTGGTCGTCCAGTCGGCGAAGATCGCCAGTCCGACCGGATGTCGTGGCTGGTGGTCGAGCCGGTCGAGCCCGCGTCGCACGCCACGGATCGCGCTGCGCAGGTTCTCCGCCCACGGGAGCGGCTGACCCTGCGAATAGGTGGGCACGCCCAGAAAGACCGTCACCTGGTCGCCGATCAGCTCGGTGACGTGCTCGGCCTGCCATGCAAAATGCCAACCCACCAGCCAGTCAGCCGGCAGCTCGGTGTCGTAGGCCATGATCGCCACCTGGTCGACCCGTTGCGCCACCTGCTTCAGGAAGCCGCGCGTTGCCCGGGGCGGGTATCGCATCCCCCGCAGCAGCGTACCGGCGAGCTTCTGGGTGCCGTTCACCAGCTCCAGCTGCTCCAGCGACACTGACAGCACCGCGCCACGATGAGCGGTGACCGCATGGGTACGTGCCAGCAGATCCAGGAAGCTGGCATCGTTCGGATAGACCGGCTCCAGATCGTAGTGGATGCCGTCGAAGCCAAGGTCCAGGAAGGCCACGGCGGTGTCGACAATGCGGTCACGCACCGTCTGACGGGTCAGGTCCAGCGGACCGCCGCCACGCCTGGTCACCTGGCCGATGTACGCCTGAGCGCGCACGCCGGGCGCCAGCCGGTCCAGCGCCGCCAGCAGCTCGCGGGCATGCGCGTAGCGGCTCGCCGGAATGCTGCCGTCGGGGTCCAGCGGCCCCACGTGGAAGAAGACATCCGAGATCTCTCCCCGGCGCAGAGTGTCGGCCAGCACGCGGTACTCTTCCTCGCTGTGGGCCTCGCCAACCCACTGGTGCCGCGCCCACAATGCATTCACGGCCCTGCTGCGCTGCCCAGCTGACGGCTCCGCACGCCACCAGATCCAAGTGGTGAGTAGCACGCCCGTGACCACTACGCTTAGCGCCGTCACCACCCAGGCCACGACGCGCAGCGCTGCGCGTGCGCGACCCCGCCGACTGCCCGCCAGGCTGGGCCGGGCGGGCGACCGCGGGTCCGCGTTCCTGGAGCGTCGACGCAGAATCCTCATATGTCGGACCGGTTATGCGACCGCGCTCTGCCGCCGCTAGGGATCCAATTCCACCAGCACGAGCTCTCCCGGCTCCCGTCTGGCAACCGTCTGTAGCGTGCTGAGAATTCCGAGATCCAACGAGCGGTCGTCGGCCAGGTACTGGCTGAGTAGGCCGATCGTGACGCTCGAGAAACCCTTCTCGCCTTTGCCGGTATAGCCCTCGACCGAGAGGAACCTCCAGGGGTGGAGGCCGGTCGTTCGATCCTGGAAATGCTGCCTGACACGATCCAGCGCGGCCTGGCCGTTCGCGGCGCCCAGGACACGCAGCACCAGATAGAGCGTGTCCACCTCCCGCCCCGCGCCGTTGGGGCCAAAGTTCTGCTTGTGGACCAGCATGATCCCGCTGGGCAGCGGTTGGTAGGCGCTTGCCTTGACCCTCCGGGGTGGCAGCAGGCTTGAACACCCGGCCATCAGCAGCACCAGCAACGCGGCAAGACCGATCCTCCCAAGCCTGCCGACACCCCTGGATAAGTCAGACAAGGATCCCCCTTGGCTCTCGGAATAATCCTCCCACCTCGCGCAGAAGACGAAGTTGCTCCGTCCAGTACTCGTATTTCCGAGCACGGGAGATGAGAGTATCTATGGTTCCGACCGAGATCTTCGAAGGCAGCGAACCGGCCTGGGCTTCATTCCGAAGCTGGGTGAACTGCCAACCGTGACTATTCAACGATTCGATCACCTCAGGACTGGCGGCATAGGCGATGAAGGCCTTGTAGTCGGTGTCGTTCGCATTGGTGTCCAAATTATGCTTGTCGATCAGCGATCGAAGGTACCGAGCCGCGACGTCTATGGAGAAGGCATCGTCCCAGATCAGCTTGTGCCGCAACTGATCGTCGCTCATATCATCAGCAGCCGAGCCCAGTACCCGTCGGGCGGTGCCAAGCTGGATCTGGGCTATGCCTACCGATGATGCGAGACCGGCCTTTCCCTGAGCCTCCTCGATGTACCGCCAGCCGTTACCATACAGATCGATATTCCCTCCCTCATGAAGAATGACTGTTGCCAGCAGCAGCGGGCTAATTCCAAGTTCAGCAGCCTTCTTGGTGATCGTATCACGGTACTTGACAGCCAACTCGGCGCTGCGTGACGGGAAACCAGGGCCGCTGGCGGAGAACCGCTCCGCCTCTTGGCTGGTGGCAGCGGCGCTGGCGGCCTGCCGCTGCGCGAGCGACCACTGGCGCAGGCATTCGCCCTCGCAGCCAGCAGGGCGGTGGCCGTCCATCTCGATGTTGCTGATCGGGTTGCCGCCGCCAAACGTGTAGCGGTTGCTGGTGAACGGGTCGCTGGCCAGGTCCAGGTCGGCCAGCGCGCCGTTGTACATGTCCCTGGTCAGGAACCGGTTCAGGCCCGGGTCGTAGTCCCGGAAGCCCATGTCGTAGGTGCCCGAGGCGGGGTCGAAGCGCTTGGCGTTGAACCGGTAGAAGTTGTACGGCTCCTTGGTCGGGTCGGCCGGGTCGGGCTTGTCGACCCCGGTAAACCCTGTGTCGTCGTTCTGGCCGTAAGCGGTGTAGCCGTAGGTCGCGCGGGTGTCGCCGTTCTGGTCGGTGAGGGTCTCCACGTCGCTGTGGGGGTTGTAGCCGTAGAAGGAGTCCTCGCTGCTGCCGTCGCTATTGTGCTTGGTCTGCGACAGCCGCTCACCCCACGGGGAATACTGGTAGGAGCGTTGCAGCTGCCCGCTGACACTCTTCTCGTTGACCACGTCATCGGACAGACCCAGGTAGTCGAAGGTGGTGGTCTTCTCGCCGGTGGCGCCGGCGTTGTCGGTCTTGGTGCTGGTGCGGTCCAACGGGTCGTAGGTGTAGCGGGTGGTCGTGGTGCCGCTGGAGCCGAGCTTGGTCTGCTGGGTGATGCGGTCGAAGCCGTCGTAGGTGTAGCGCTGCAGGATCTGGCCGCTAGCGGCGGCGGTGACGGTGTCCAGCCGCCCGAACGGGTCGTAGTTGTAGCTGGCCGCACTGCCGCCGGTGACCGCCGACACCAGCCGGTTGCGGTCATAGGTGAAGCTGCTCGGGGTGCCCTTGACGGTCTGGGAGATGACGTTGTCGTTGGCGTCATGCACGTAGCTCTCCGACTCGACCGTGGCGCCGGTGGTCGGGTCGGTCTTGACCAGCGAGGCCAGGCGGTCGCGCGGGTCGTAGGTCGAGGTCTGCACCCGTTGCACCAGCGCCGCATGGTTGTCGGCGTTCATCGCCTTGGACGTGTCGCCCGTACGGTTGCCGTTGGCGTCGTACGCCAGGGTGTGCTCGCTGACCAGGGTCCCGCCCGGTTTGTTCTCCAGTTGGTGCTGGAGCATGCCGTCCAGGAAGTAGGCGTAGTCGACGGTGTTGTGGTTGGCCTTGGTCTCCTGCAGCCGCTGCCCGCGGGGGGTGTAGGTGTAGCTGGTCGTCTTGGGGTTGGTGTCCGCGGCCGAGGCGAAGTTCTTGACCGTGTCGAGCAGGTCGCGGGGGGTGTAGGTGTAGGTGGACGGCTTGTTGTCGTGGGTGCGGCTGTCGGAGTTGCCGTTGGCGTCGTAGGTGTAGCTGGTGGTGTGCTTGGTGGCGGTGCCGGCGTTCTCGGTGACCTGCTCGACCTGGTTCAGCCCCGTGTAGTTGATCGCATAGCCGTCGATCGCCGCGTCGGGACTGGTGTCGTTAATCGAGGTGAGGTTGCCGTTGGGGTCGTAGCCATAGTCCAGATGCTTGGACTCGTTGTCACTGTCAGCGAGATTGTCGCGGACCAGCTTGACCGCGTCGGCCAGCACGGTCCCGCCGGCGGCGTTGTCGCTCAGCGTGACCTTGGAGGTGTTGCCCTGGGTGAAGGTGAAGCTGCCAAGGCTCACCCAGGCGCCGGCCTGCTGGGTCTGGTTGACCGTCTTGCTGGTCGTCCCCCCGCTGTGGGTGACCGCATAGCCGGCGCTGGTGGCCGCGCCGGCCACGGCCGGGTACTTGACGAAGACCTGGTAGGTGCCGTCCTGGGGGATGTTGAGCTTCCAGGTGAAGGTGTTGGCGCCTGTGCCGGCGGTGTGGGTCTGGTAGTCGAACCCCTGGAATCCGGTGGGTGGGATGGTGGCGGTCGGCCAGGTCCCGACCACGGCGGTGTTCTGGCGGTCGGAGTTGTCGACCAGCACGACCTGCTTGCCAACCGGCACGCCATCGTCGGTGCGGGTCTGCAGCTTTCCGTCGAGGAAATAGCCCCAGATCATGGTGCGGCTGGAGGAGTTGCCCGCGCTGGTGATGGTTCGTGAGGTCTGCTGGCCGAGGTCGTTGTAGAGATAGCGGGTGGTGATGTCCCACGGGTCGGTGGAACTCTTGACCCAGCCGTTGTCGAAGTAGGAGAGGGCGGTGTCGTTTCTGACCGTTTGCCCCTCCGACGGCGGGGCGCTCACCTTGGTCAGCCGGCCAGCCTCGTCGTAGTCGTAGGTGAGCTTGTCGGGGGTGTTGTAGCGCGAATCGTTGGGGTCGAACGGCAGGATCCGCTCCTTGACCCGGTCCAGCTCGTCATAGGTGGTCTGCTGCACGAAGTCGTCGGCCACCCCGCTGGTTGCCACGCCGCGGGGGCTGGTGATCCTGGTCTGGTTGCCGACCTGGTCATAGGCGAACTGGCTGGTGTTGTAGCTGATCGTGCCGCCCGAGTTCGAGTGGGGGACCTTGACCTGGCTGACCAGCCCGCGGGCGTCCAGGGTGATGAGGGTGGTGTTGCCCTCCTGGTCGGTTCGGGCGACGACCTTGCCGTCATGGTCGTAGTCAGTGCTGGTCACGTGGTTTTCGGCGTCGGTGATGGTCCTCTGCCGGTGGCTGAGGTCATAGGTGTACTTGGCAGTGAAGTCGGCCGGATCGGGGCTGGCGTTCTTCTTCGGGTCCACCACGGTGACCAGGTTACCGACGTCGTCGTAGGCATAAGTGATCCGGTCGCCGTTGGCGTTGGTCACGCTGGTGAGCTGGTTGAACTCGTCGTAGCCGTAGCTGGTGACGAAATCAATGGGATTGCCGGTTGTCAGCGTCCCATTGGGCTCGGTGACCGACGTCAGGTTGCCAACCAGATCATAGCTGTAGGTCGTGATCCGGTCCGACCCGGTCGGAGTGTCTCTCGGCGCCGTGCCCGAACTCAGCTCGTCGGTGGCGTCGTAGACCGCGGTCGTCACCGCGCCGTTTGGTGCCGTGGCCCTGGTGATGTTGTCGTTTTGGTCGTAGAGCGGCGCGGGGGTGGTGATGAGGTCGCCCGAGGCTTGGTCGCGCGGCTCGGTCTTGCCAAGCGGCCGGTCGAACAGGTCGTAGTTCTGGGTCGTGTCGTGCTGGAGCGGGTCGGTGACCTTGGTGACGTTGCCGCGGACGTCGTAGACGAATCGGGTGGCGTTGGTCTTGGCGTCGGTGATCGTCTGCGGGTAGCCGTTGGCGTCATAGGCCGAGTAGCCGGTGGGATGGCCGTTGGCGTCGGTGGCCGTCTGCAGCTGCCCAAAGCCGTCGTAGGTGTAGGTGGTGGTGAAGTCCCCAACCGTCGGAGTGGCATTGCCGGCCGGATCAGTCACGCTGGTCAGGTTGCCGACCGCGTCATAGCCGAAGGCCCACCTGCGGCCCTCCGGGCTGGTCCTGGAGGCAAGGTCGGCCACGTGCCCGTTGAGCGAGGTGTTGTAGGTGAAGGTCGTCGCCGGGGTGTTGTCGGCGTTGGCCTGCGCGTCCTTCATCGTCAGGGGGTAGCCGGCGTTGGGATCGTAGGTCCAGGTGGTCGCCGCGCCGTTGTTTTCTTGCAGGCGGGTGACGTTGTGGTCGGCGTCCCAGGTCAGCTGGGTCACCTGGCCCTTGGCGTTGGTCGCCCGGGTCGGCCGGCCAAACCCGTCCATCACATAGGTCGAGGCGTGCTGCAGCGCGTCGGTGACGGTGGTCTGGATCGTGGAACCCTGCGGGCCGTCGGGGTCCAGGTAGGCGATCCCCGTCTGGCCGTTGCGCCGGTCGGTGATGGTCTTGAGCCACCAGTGGAAGTGGGGGTCGTCCACCGGCGGGTCGTTGTAGGCCAGCCTGGTGGGGTTGCCCCGCGGGTCGGTGACCTTGACGAGCTTGACGTTCTTGTTGCCCTGGGTCATGTCGTAGTCGAACAGGAACGTCTTGGCCAGGCTGCTGCCGGCGCCGTCGACCAGCTCCTTGAGCAGGCCCTTGTCGGAGTAGGTGAAGGTGAGGGTGCGGGCGGGGGTGGTGGCGTCGGCGATGCTGCTGATCGACTGGACGTGGTCGATGATCTTGGGGTTGGTCAGGTTGGTGGCGTTGATCTTGTTGCCGGTGGTCGAGTCGTAGTAGCTGTAGGCCTCGCCCTTCTGGTAGTAGTCCAGGGTCAGAGTCTGCCGACTGGCGGGGTCGGTCAGGTACTTGAGGAACTTGATCGGCTTGTTGTTGGAGGCCCGCCGCTCCCAAGTGAACACCAGCTGGTTGCTGTTGTTGTCGACGACCGAGGACAGGTAGCCGTCGCAGTCGAAGTAGAACCGGGTCCGGTCCGGGCGGGTCAACAGCCACGCCTGCGCGCTCTCGGTCTTCGGATCACACACGACCAGGCGCTGCAGGAACAGGTGCACCCCAAACGGGCTCTTCCACTGGCCGGTGGCGGAATCAAAGTTGAAGAAGTGGCTGGTGCCGTCCCCGTCGGTCAGGGTGACCTTGGTCGGGTTGGGGTTGGGGTGGAAGTCCAGCGGCGAGCCCAGCCGCATCACGCTGGAGGCCTGCAGCGACCAGCCGAACCCCATCGCCGAGTCGCTGGTGTCCAGCGAGTTGTAGGCCATCCGCAGAAACGTGGCCAGGCCGCGGCTGGGATTGGAGAAGACGTTATAGGACCAGACCGCGTTGCCAGAGGCCAGGTTGGCCATGACGGTGGCGCCGGCGCCGGTGTTCTTGCCCGTGTACTGGTAGAACTTCTCCAGGCCCAGCTGGTCGCTGGTCGGCTCCACGACCGCCTGGTTCTGCGCCAGCGGCGCGATCCCGTCGGTCTGGGACAGGAACTGCCCGGTCGAGGTGTTCTTCAGGTCCCACTTGAGCACGTACGCGGTGCGCGTGTTGGCGGTGTCGGTCTGGGTTGGCGCCTTGACCTGCGCGGCCACGGTGACCGACCCGAACGGCGCCACGCTTGCCGGCAGCGGGGTCTGCAACTGGTTGGCCGTGTTGGTCACGTCGGTGCCGTCGGGCAGCTCCCAGTGGTAGCTCAGCGCCCGGTTGCTGGCCGACCAGGTCGTGGCGGTCGGGTTGGTGAGCGTGACGTCCACGCTTGCCTGCGACCCGGCGGCAAGCTCCACCGGCGGCCGGGGCGCAAAATATGTGCTGGTGGGGGTGGGCTCGGTGTAGGTGATGCGCAGCTGCGGGCGCAGCTGGAGCTCGCTCGCCTCGCTGGACAAAAACAGGGTGTGCTCGGCCGGGGTGGTCTCGTTGGCGACCTTGAGCAGCACCCCATGGTTGCTGCTGGCGTTGTTGACCCAGCCCTGGGTCATCGTGGTCAGGTCCCAGTTGTGCCTGGCCGGCGTGACCAGCTGGTTCACCGTGTCGGCGGGGGTGGCGGTGAAGTCGCCGCCCGGGGTGGTCCAGGCGGTGGTGGTGGAGGCGCGCTGCCAGGTCGCCGAGGCCTCGTCGAAGTCCTTGGTCAGCGCGTGCGCCTCGTAGGCCGCCACGTTGTTGTTGGCCTGCGTGCTCCACAGGGTCAGCAGCGCCTCTTGGACCCGCGCCGTTGAGGGCACCGGCGCCATCGACGGGAACTTCAGCACCATGCGGGCGATGCCCAAGGTGGCCGAGTCGTTGCCGGCCTCCAGCCACGGCATCGCGTTGCCGGCGTTCTGCAAGCTGTCGTGGCCGCTGGTCGGCTGCGCGGAGGACAGGGTGGTGTCCAGCGCGTTGCCTTGCAGGATCTGCAGCACCCGCCCCGCCTTCGGCAACCGCACCAGCTCGGTCGGCGAGCTGACCAGCTGCCCATCCTTGGTCTTGATCACGATCATGTAGTAGTAGGCGTTGCCGAACGGGTCCGGGTCATCGGCCGGTGTCGGCTCGGCGGAGCTGTCGGTGTAGGCCAGGGTTCCGGCGGGCACCGGGGCAACCAGCGTCGAGGCCTGCGGGGTGAAGTTCTGGAACACGCTGCGGTGGACCTGGTACTCGACCAGGTCGTCGGCGGTGGCGGTGCTGGGGTCGGTGTAGGCCGTCCAGCGCAGCTCCGCGCCGGTCGCGTGGATCGTCGTCGGGGCGCTCAGGGTCACACTCGGGCGGCCGTAGGTGACCAGCAGCTTGGGGTAGACCTCGGTCTCGCCGTTGTAGACCAGCTCGCTGGGCTCATAGCGGGGGCCGCCCTGGTTGAGCGTCTCGCTCTGCGCTTTGAGCAGGAACCCGTTGTTGGCCTGCGTGCCGTTCACCCACGCCTGCACGATCGCCTTGACGTTGAAGGTGTGCCAGGCGCTGCCCAGGTTGGCCGGCTTGACCGCGGTGCCGCCCAGCTCCCCGACCCCGCTGGACGACGAGTTCCACGTCGCCGTGGATTCCGCCCAGGCCAGGGTCATCCGGTGGGTCTCGATGGTCACCGCGGTGTCGTTACGGGTGTGGGTCTGGTCGTAGTGCAGCTGCAGCTGCGCGGTCGCCAGCGTGGTGTTGGCCGGGATGGTCGACAGGTCGAACTTGATCAGCGAGCGGGCGATCCCGGTGGCGGTGGTGCCCACCGACAGCCGCCCGTTGCCCTCGAAGTTGCTGGTCGGCGAGGTCGACAGCAGCATCACGTCCTGGGACTGCGAGGGGGTCGGCGCGATCTTGACGGTCGGGTCGATCACCACCGGCCAGCGCCGCTGCGGGCTGTTGAGCCACGCCGGGTCGGCGTGCACGCTGACCTGGATGCTGTCGCCCTGCTGGCGGATCGTCTGGGTGACCTGGGTGCTTGACGCCTTGCCGTAGGGGGAGGCGGGCTGGTCGGTGGCGTCGGTCATGAACGGCCTGGGCATACTGAACAGCAGCCCACCGTCCCCATCGGCGGGGTAGAACCCGATCGACCCGTCCGCACCCGCCCGGGCCACCACCCCCTGCAGCCGCATGGTGAAGGTGAAGGTCGGGTCGGCCACCGGGCCATCCAGGACGATCCGCTCCTTGAGCGCCTCCCTGGTCACCTGGTACTCGAGGTCCGCGCCCCCGGCCAGCACATCCCGGTAGGTGACCGTATCGCCGGCCACCGTGGGCGCCAGCGCCCGCGCCGGTCCCCCAAGCCCCACGGTGACCTGGCCACCTGCAAGCTCGAACCCCACCAGAGCGTCCGACCGCGTCCCAAACGAGCTGTGGAAGGTGTTGGTCTGGTTGGCATATGTGAACCCGCCCCGGGCGCCGCTTGGGCGCACGCGGGTGTCGATCGGCTGCCAGCGACCCGTGGCGTCGCGGTAGAACAGCGGCGCAGCCGAGACCTCGGCCTGCACCCGCCCGTCCGACAGCTGGAACACCCGCTGGGTCGCGCTGCGCCTGCCGGCAAGCTCCTTGGTCCGCCGGGGCGGCCCCGCCGGCCTGCCCGCCACTGGCCCCACCGTGGGCGACGGCCGGGCGGGCGCGACCGCCACCGCGGGCTTACCACCCGACGGCTCCTCGCTGATGCCCAGGCGGCCAAGCAGCCGCTGCCACAGGCTCGGCCCATGCGACGACGCCGCGACCGCGGTGGGCCTGGACGCCGGCATTGGTGCCGGCACGACCGCATTCGACGCGGTCACACCAAGCACCAGCGCGAGGGCACAGGACACGACCAGCAGGGTGCGCAGGCGCTGCACGAGGGGTCTCCTTTCGGCAGCCGTGCCTCGCCCCAGGGCCGGATTACGGCATGGGGCGACCGCCATCAGACGACGGCACGAACAACGGGGTGAGGGGTGAGAGGGTGCGAGTGGGGGCCGCTAACCGGCCAGTGGGGGTGGGCTCGTGCGAGGCGTGGCAGGCGCGGCACCTTACCCGGACGAGCTGCTCAAGGTGATGGTGGACATACCAGGCCGTCTACCTTCCCGGAGCCGCCAAGCTGGCAGCTCCCCCGGTCTCCCCCGGATTCCCAGTAATGGGCAAAAGCCGCCTAGCAGTAGTAGCAGCACTGACAGGGCGAATCAAGCAGCTAGGCAGGATCTACGACGATCATCGTAGACTTCCTCCAGCATCTGAGCGAGCACTAAGCTATTACACCACCTTCATAACCCAACAGATGCTGGCAAAGGCGAGGGCACCAACAAGCCGCAACAATCCGCACCGCGGGCCGCACCCACGACCAACAAGCAGCACAAGCAAAATCGCCAACAGCCCCTGTTGGTGCAGGTCAGAAGGCTGTTGGCGATCTGTTGGTGGAGGTGGGGGGACTCGAACCCCCGTCCCATGACGTCGTCCCAGGGCTTCTCCGAGCGCAGCCACCGGGTGAGTCTCGGACCTGGGTTGTCCGGTGGCACCGCATCCAGGTCCCAGCCCGCTAAGGTGTTCCCGAACGGGAGCGGGCGCCCCGTCCGGGTGGAGCCTGCTATCGACGCCCGACCCGCTCCCACAGGCAAAGAGCGGCGGACGACTGCCTAAGCGATGTTAGGCAGCGAGCGCGTAGCTGTTCTTGGCGCTTGTAGTTTTCGCGGTTTGGTACGAAGCCCCGCGAACTCCGGCTCGCTTCCCCTGAGTCGACCCGCCACGGTCGAACCCAGGCACCCCCATATGTGGTTGTGGTGTTCCTGAACCATTGTAGCGACCGCCTCCCGCCGCGCGAGCGGTTATCCCCAGCGGACCCGGTCAGCCCCGGGTCAGCCCGGGTCAGCCCCGGGTCAGCCCGACCGGGACCGGACCTTGCGGACCCGGTCCATCTCGCGGGCGGCGTCACGCTGGGCGATCGCCTGGCGCTTGTCGTAGGCGCGCCTGCCCTTGGCCACGCCCAGCTCGACCTTCACCAACTGCTGCTTGAAGTACAGGCGCAGCGGCACGAGGGTGAGCCCGCGCTCGGCGACCCGCCGCGCCAACTGGTCGATCTCCTTGCGGTGCAGCAGGAGCTTGCGGGGCCGGTTCGGCTCGTGACCCTCGTAGCCGGTGTGGGAGTAGGTGGGGATCTGCATGTGCAGGACCACCTCGCCCCGCTCGACCTCGGCGTAGGCGTCCTGCAGCGAGGCCCGGCCCTCGCGCAGCGTCTTCACCTCGCTGCCGCGGAGCTGGATGCCCGCCTCGACGGTGTCGAGGATCTCGTAGTCGTGCCTGGCACGGCGGTTCGTCGCCACGGTGCCGGGAGGCAGGCGTCTGGGCACGGCTACACGCTACACGCGCACGTACTTGCGCAGGGCCATGATGCTCGCGAGCGCCGACGCGACCACGCCGAGGACCAGCAGGACCACGCACGACCCGTAGAACTCGTGCATGCCGGCGATCGGCAGGAGCTGCAGGAACGAGACCTGGTGACGGACCCGGCTGAGGTAGTACATCCCGGTGCCGAGCAGCCCGAACGCGACCAGGGTGCCCAGCAGGCCGGCGGTCACGCCCTCGGCGAGGAACGGCAGGCGGATGTAGGTGTTGCTCGCCCCGACCAGCTTCATGATCTGGGTCTCCTTGCGCCGCGCGAAGGCGGCCACCCGCACGGTCACGGCGATCAGCACCACCGCGGCGCCGCCGAGCACTCCCGACAGCACGAAGAAGGAGACCTTCAGCATGTTCAGGATGGCGAACAGCCGCTCGACGAGCTTGCGCTGGTCGACCACGGAGTCGATGCCCGCGTTGCAGATCTCCTTGCCGCGGGAGTCGGTCTTGCCCGAGCAGAACAGGTCGTGTACCTGGTCGAACTGGTTGGGGTCGCGGAGCTTGACCCGGTAGCTCTCCGGCAGGACGGTTGGCGTGACATTGCGGACCATGTCCGGGGAGTCCCGGAACTGGCCCTTGAAGCGCTGGTAGGCGTCCTGCTGCGACTCGTAGAAGACGTGCTCCACCACCGGGAGCGCCTGGATCTGGCTGCCGACGCTCTGGCGCTGCTGTGTGGTGATCCCCTTGGCCAGGAACACCGACACCTCGATCTTGTCCGACCAGTACCCGCCCCATAAATTCACCTGCTTGCCGGCGAGCAGGGCGATGCCGAACAGCGTGAGGCTGATCGCCACGATGATGACCATGGCGCCGGCGAGCAGGAGGTTGCGGCGGAAGCCGCGGTACGCCTCGGCGACGATGTACCTGACCCTAGCCAAGGTCGTACACCCCCCGCTCCTGGTCGCGGATGACCTTGCCGTGCTCCAGCTCGATCACGCGCCTGCGCATCGTGTCGACGATGCGCTCGTCGTGGGTGGCCATGACCACGGTGGTGCCGGTCCGGTTGATGCGCTCGAGCAGCTTCATGATG
>Ga0137372_10005428_pt1 | contig 12445 bp, 8 predicted proteins | sample SagtaG_6_FD_104911 | JGI IMG/M metagenome (GOLD analysis project Ga0137372, IMG submission 104911) | Vadose zone soil microbial communities from Sagehorn Ranch, Mendocino, California, USA - Sage1_R_60_16 metaG | ecosystem: Environmental > Terrestrial > Soil > Vadose zone | place: USA: California...
CGGCGTCGCGCTCGAAGTCTACTCAAAAAGTTCTTGACATCGAACGACGCTTCATAGATGACCTCATGTCACTGCGACGAACGATGATCAGCGTTCGCTAATCGTGCTGCTAGTCAAACTGCATCAGTACTCAATTTTCTGTGTAGAGTGCAACTGCCCTCTCGTCGGCGGCGATAGCACTTTCACAGTTGAGTTAGTTCGCATGACCAATTTTGCGACGTCAAGCCGTCGCAGGGAAAGGCCGCCACAAGTCGCCGGCACTCCAGGAGCTGAGCAGTAATGGAAAAGCTGAACTTAGACAGCAGTCCGGAAGATAAGGCAGGTTGTGGTGCCGTGTGCGTAGAGCTTGCCTTTCGTATCGATGATCTTCCCTTCAGCGATTGCAGTGCGGCCACCGGCGTGAATTATGTTTGCCTCGCAACGGACCAGGCCGGTTTCCGCCGACATTGGCCGGATATAGTTGACCTTGATTTCCAACGTCGTGTAACTCGCCCCCACGGGAAGAGTTGAATGGACCGTACAGCCCATCGCTGAATCGAGCAAAGTCGCCGCTAGTCCGCCGTGGACGACGCCGATCGGGTTGTAGTGATACTCAGCCGGTTCAACTAGAAAGACTGCGCGGCCCTCACTTACTTCAGCGATGCGAAAGTTCATGAGCGCGCCAATGGGCGGCGGCGGCAGTTCGCCGGAAACAATCTTCTGCAAGTAATCCATTCCCGACAGACCGACTGCAGCCTTTGCGAGGGCGCGAGGGTCTTCCCAGGTTATCGTGCGCGTGCGGGCGTTGGACATTTCTAGAATGGTAAACAGGTGAGAGTGAACAGTAAACAGCAGACAGCAGGAGCCAGGAGCCAGGAGGCGGGCAGAGAAGGCCGTTTAGCGGTCCTGGAACGGCTCCAGGCGCGACATGCACAGAAGTCGGAATTCATAGCCCGTACTGGGTGCCGCGCATGCCGTTGTCCTGAGTCACTAAAGTCCTTGAGTGTTTACCGTCTCAGCAGGATCAATATACCCGCGACGATGGCAAGCACGGCCAGGCCCATCGAGACCGTTGAAGATATTCTTATACTGAGCAACGGCAAAAGCCCGGTCAGAATCAACCACAGGCCAAGTAAAATCATTCCCAGATTTCTGCCTGCCAAACTATTTGTCAGTGCCATACTTTCTCCTTTTTCAAATGCGACTAATGGATTCTCAATGTTTCAGAGCGCTGGCCCAGTTCAGAACAAGCGTGATGGGCTGAGTGTTGCCTTCCTCCACGAGGTTGTTGAAGGTGCTCAATTCTTCCCTGTCGGCACGCGTTGCTTTAATTCTTCAAACCAATTCAGCACTACGTTGATCTGGTTCGGGTTTGCGTCCTGGCCAATCGGCTGAATCATCACTTGCCGCTGACCGTCGGGCGAAGGGTAGTGTGACAACCCGGGAACATTGATGAAGTAATTCTCAAACAACAAGCGCGGCGTCTGCGCGTGGAATTCAGACTTTGTTTGAACGCTTGCGACCATCCATTTTTCACCGTTACGGTAAAACAACTCCTGACCGTTTGCAGACCAAACGGGCTCTTCTCCGCCTTCGGTTGAAACCTGCCATTTGCCGCCCGGCCCTGGGTAAGGCCGCACATATACTTCATACCGCCCGGATTCATCAGATGTGTAAACAATCCAACGACCATCAGGCGAGAACGACGAGAAGAACTCCGAAAACGGTGTCCGCAGGAAAGGCTGAGGTTTGCGCTCACCCTCCAAAGGCAGAATCCAAATGTCTCCTTGATCGGTAGCATTCCATTCTCCAAAAAGCAGCGCCTTCCCATCAGCCGACCATGATTCAGCAGCTTGAAAGGCCTCGGGGGACGCGGTTGTAAGTCGTTCTTCCGCCCCGCTGCCATCCGCCGCTTTCACGAAAAGGCCGAAACTCCCATCCCTGAACGAACCGAACACGACGCGCTTTCCGTCGGGCGACCAGACCGGACCGATATTGTTCCCATTGAGAGTTAAGCGAAGGAACGTGCCGCGTTCAAATTCATAGATCCAAATGTCATCACTCGCGCTCGCGACTTGGATAGCCAGACGCTTGCCATCCGGTGATAATTTGAAGCCGCCGTAACATTGAGCCGGCAGCGGTATTTGAGTGATCTTTCCCTCGCGATCTACCCAAACAGGTTTACCAATCCAGCCCGAGCTGCCCGGAAGATAGATTAGTGTTCCATTATCCGAAACACTGAACTGAGAGTTGCCGTAGATTTCAGACCGTATGCCTTCGATTACAGCGACAGCTGGGCCGGTTATTTTCCGGCTGTCCAAATCAAACCGCGCGGCCATCAGTCCGCCGGTTCGGGTAAAGAGCAAATGACCACTTGGCAGATAACGCGGGTTACTGCCTCCTTGTAGCACAACACTTGATTGACCAGTCTCCAAAGATACTGCTCGGATTTCATGATAATCAGGGTTACTACCCTGCGAGGTCGAATAGAGCAGCCACTTCCCGTCGGGAAGGACCTCAGCATCGGGCGCCTGTGCACCACCGATCGGAATGGGCTGTGGCGTCCCTCCGGTGCTTGAAACACGAGTTAGTGTTCCGCCCTCCTGATCGCCAAAGAAGATCATGTCGTTTGGTCCCCAATCAGCCCCGACAGGATTTCTGGCTTCGCACAGTGTCACCGGTTCGCCGCCTGCGAGCGAAACTTTCTTCAGCTTGTTGTCGGCAAAAAAACCAATCCAATTGCCGTCAGGCGAAAAGAAGGGATTGTAAGCGCCTTCAGTACCGCCAATTAGTTTTGCGTCGAATTGATTGAGTGGGCGAAGGCAGAGCTGGGCGACGCCGTTGTGATTTACGACGTAGACCAGATTGTTTCCATCAGGTGAGACTGTAATGCCTGGACGACCAACCCCTAGAGGCACAAATTTAGTGAGCGCCAGCGGCTGGTTCTCAGGAAGATTGATCGCGAAACGCCTCACTGGTTCTTTTGTTAATCCTCGCGCCGAAACAAAATGCGATATGACCCAGAGCGCCAGGACTGTGACCATGGCTCCAGTCACTAATGCAGCCAGAGCAACTGGAATCGTTCGATGCCAATCCTTCTGTGCGGTCACGACTGTCGGATCAACGATCATTACTTCCGCCGCCGGTTCGCTCAACGCGTCCATGATTTCAATGCGTGCGTCGCCGATATCGCGCAGTCGCAGTGCTGGATCTTTCTGCAAACACCGTCTGAGTAACTGGCGAATTCCTTTTGGCGTTGCGCTGGGCAACAAACTCCAGTCGGGTTCATCCCGAATCACTGAGGCCAGAGTGTCTGTGGTTGCGTCGCCCAGAAATACGGGCTTCCCGGTTAACATCTCATAGAGCACACAGCCGAAAGCCCAAATGTCAGTTCGTTTATCGACTCGCTTACCTTTGGCCTGTTCCGGACTCATGTACGCCGCCGTGCCAAGTATCATGCCCGTTTGCGTCCCTTTGTAGAGAACCGTGGGTGATTCTGACATTTTCGAGTTGGCGGACGGTTCTTCCAGGGCTTTCGCCAAACCGAAGTCCAAAACCTTCACTTGATCGTCTTCGCTTATTTTGATGTTGGAAGGTTTTAGATCCCGGTGGACTATTCCTCTTTCATGTGCGACTTCGAGCGCTTCTGCGATCTGACGCGAGATAACACACGCTTCTGCGATTGGCACTGGACCACGTTCCACCAGCTCGCTAAGTGTGATTCCTGACACTAACTCGAGCACGAGAAAGCGGGTGTCGCCTGATTCTTCTAGCCCGTAAATCGCCCCTATGTGAGGATGATTTAAAGAAGCTAGTAAACGCGCCTCGCGCTCGAAACGGGCCAGGCGATCTATGTCTTGCGCAAAGGCTTCGGGTAAAACTTTGATTGCTACGTCGCGATTCAATCTTTCATCGCATGCGCGATACACTTCGCCCATTCCACCGACGCCGAGCTGCCCGCGGATTTCGTAACGACCGAATTTTGTGCCAGGCGAAATTCTCATTCTCTAGGAAATGCGTTTGACTTGTCGCCAGGTTATTGCATCAGCCGAGCCTCTTTATTGCTTTCAGAAAAACCCCGAACCTTAATTAACGACGCACGCGTCGAACGCGATACCAAGCCGCAACAGGTTGCCACCCTTCAGGTCAAAGTCCGACGCGGCGCAAGAGATCAGTGAAGCGCGGATCGGAACGGAGGTTGTCGAACAGCGGATCAAATTTAAGCTGGGAAAGTTCGTTGGCATGATCCTGATAGCTTCTTTCGAGCCATTGAAATGCTCGATCCTTATCACCCAATCCTCCGTAGATGATCGCAAAACTATACGCCGGGACATAACGATGTTTAGCAATCTCTGTCAATTGGTCGAGTATTGTTAACGCTTCATCTCTTTTCCCGGATTCGGCAAGGGCATTGCCAAGTAAGCCCAGCAGCGCCGGGTCGTCTTGCAGCTCTCTCGCCTTTTGAAACTGCGCGATGGCTTGTTGTCGAGAGCCCTTCATCTTATAAGCTACGCCGAGCATCCAATGAGCAAAGTAAAAGCTCTGATCGATCTCGATAGTCTTCTGCAACTGCTCAATGGCTTTATCATACTGGCGTGCGTAGAGGTAGATGGTTCCTAATTCAGCATTAATGATCAGCGAGAGCGGATCAAGCTCCTGCGCTCGCTTCATTTCCGCGAGGGCCTCATCAAATCGACCCATGACCAGAAGGTTTGAATCGCTGTACCAATGGTGCGCGGTCGCGTAATTAGGATTCAATTCAAGGGCTCGTTGAAATTCTTTGTTTGATTCCGGCAAGTTCCAATCGTAGGACATGAGGACAGAGCCGAGTGAGGTATGCGCTTCAGCAAGCGTTTCGTCCAGTTCGAGAGCTTTCCTGGCAGCCGCCTTCGCTTTCGGGAAAGATTCCTGGGGCGAGGCCACCGAGTAGCCAGGGAACAAAAGGTACGCATCAGCCAGTCCAGCGTAAGCCAGTGCGTAATTAGGGTCTTTCGCAATCGCCAGATTGAAGTATTCGATCGATTTCTTGAGTGCTTCGCCGGTTCGCCTATTCCAGTGAAAGCGGCCCTGGAGATAAAGCTGGTAAGCCTCGGCATTGTCGGTATAGTGCTTGGTCACGCGGCCTTGCTCAACACCAGAAAGCTTTAGCCGCAAGTTGCTCGTGATTTGTTGAGCGATGTCTCGCTGCATTGCCAACAGGTCCGACACATCCCGCTCATACCTCTCTCCCCACAGTTGTTTGCCGTCGCGCACATCCAACAGTTCGCTGCTTACTATTAGACTGTTTCCGCGCTGCATCATTCTGCCGGTCAACACGGCCCGCACACCCAACTCTTTTCCCGCTGCAAGAGGATCGGTCTCTCTCCCTTTGTAGCGAAAAACCGAACTGCGCGCGATCACTTTCATATTAGGAAGCTGAGTCAAACTGTTGATGATGCTTTCGGTAACTCCGTCAGATAAGTAATCGGTGTTCGCATCGTGGTTCTGATTTTCAAAAGGCAACACTGCGATTGATTCGATTGCGACTTCAGTATTGCGCGCGTGCAGGTAAACGCTAATACCGACTGCGCCAATCACAAGCAGTGTGACGGCAATGGCTGCCGCGATTTTGTGCTGCTTGATTCCAGCGACAATGTACTCAGCGCTGGAAGCGGAATGTCTGCCGGACGTCGTTGACAGGGCACCCGACGCAGTTGTTCGCGTGCCGTAGCCCGTGCCCATTGCGGATTGGTCGCGAAACTCTGGTGGGACGGTGCGATCGATTTCAGCGTCAACTTCGAGCTTACGTTTCAGGTTACGTAGATCGATGAGAAGATCCTTTGCGGTTTGATAACGTTCCTCCCGATCCTTGGTCAACGCCTTAAACACAATTCGGTCCAGCTCTGTCGGGACATCATGAGCATAGCGAGTGAGTGGTGCAGGCTCCTTTTGCAGAATCAGGGAAATGGTTTCAGTTGGAGTTTCTCCAGCGAACGGCACATGTGCGGTGACCATTTCGTAGAGAACCGCTCCGAGGCTCCAAAGGTCTGTACGCGCATCGACGTTGGTTCCCTTAGCCTGCTCAGGCGACATGTAGTTAGCCGTGCCCATCACGGTGCCGGCGCCAGTGTTGACCATTGCTTTAGTGGGCGCTTCGGTGTCGGTGGTAGAACCGGTCGGCTCAGTCAGTTTGGCGAGGCCAAAATCCAAAACCTTGATGTAGCCGTCGCGCCTGACCATGATGTTCTCAGGCTTGATATCGCGATGGATGATGCCGGCGGCGTGCGCGGCCGCGAGTGCGCTGGTTGCTTGAACAGCAACCTCGAGAATCTCCAGCAGCTTCATTCCGATGTTGATGCGCTGGCGCAGAGTATCGCCATCGATGAACTCCGTGGCGATGAAACGCGTGCCGCCTATCGTGCCAACTTCATGAATTGTGAGGATATGTGGATGATTTAGAGCCGAAGCTGCTTTTGCTTCCTGAATGAAGCGCTGCAGTCGTTGCTGATCTGAGGCCAGAACTTCAGGGAGAATTTTGATCGCCACTGTTCGATCCAGCTCGGTATCGAGCGCCAAATAAACCTCTCCCATTCCGCCGGCGCCAACCTTCTCGCGAATCTCGTAGCGACCGATTTTTGTGCCCGCAGTCAAGCTCATTATCCTGATTTGTCCGTGTAACTGTTGCGCCGGGTGGTTATCGTTTGAGCAGGATCAATATGGCCCCCAGCCCGTTGAGTCTCGGGATTACTTGCGGCGGGATTCTATACGAGTGCTGGAGGCGAGCCAAGATTTGGCGGTACCCAATTTCAGGGTTCGCAACTCGTCACCCAAAAACGGTAGTTTGTGGCAGCACCCCGGCAACCTGCGGCAAAGTAATACCCGCCAATCCTAATCGCAGCTAGAGTCCCCGTGCTGATGATCTAATGCAGATCGAGTTAGCAATAATGCGAGCCATTGATCTTAGACGGGTTTAGCTCATCCTCTTCCTTGTTTGGCAGGGCACAGTTTCGTAGCAATATGAGAGTGGCAGTTGGCTGGAGTCTCGCCAGCTAGGTTGCCGGGCCTGAATAATCGTGTCGGTGAGCTTGCTATTGTGGCGACGAGGTTCGGGTCTGCGGCCTCGCGGATTGCGTTTCTCGCAATACATCGTCGCTAGTCAATGCTCTAAGGAACTCGACCACATCATTAATTTCCTGGTCGGTTAGATTGAGAGGCCGCATCCGCTCGTCAAGATTGGAGCTGGGGTCGCCTCCTCTGCTGTAAAACTTAACAACATCCAGAAGTGTTTTCTGTGAGCCGTTATGCATGTATGGTCCCGTCAGCTCAATATCTCTCAGGGTCGGAGTCTTGAAGGCGCCCAGGTCTCTTCGCTGTTGTGTCGAAAGATAGCGCCCGAGTTCTGAAACTCCCTCTGTGTGGGTCAACAGACTGAGTGCCTGATCATTCGAGCTTTGGACTTCCGTCACCTGATTCATCAAGCTCTCAAAGTTCTTGTCGGAGATGGCGATACCAGTATTGTGAAATTTGAAATTGCTAAAGAATGGAAAAGCCGGAGTGTAGGTGTGGCATTCAATGCACCGTGCCTTCCCTTTGAATAGCAGCCATCCGCGCTGCTGAGCTTCGGCGATCGCATTATTGTTGCCGGTGATGAACCGATCAAAAGGTGAATTTCCGAAAAGCTGTGTGCGTTCATAGGTAGCAATTGCTTTAGCAATCGTATCGATCGTTATTCCTTCGTTCTTGAACGCGAGTCGAAATGCCCTCCGATATTGCGGAATGGCTACCAAACGCGCCACGACAGAATCGTAACTCGCTTCAAGCTGATAACCGACAACCCGAAGGACACCTTCGGGCTGTTGTTTCTGGAAATGAAGAAATTGCGGTCTCGCAGGCAAGTAACATAAACTCTCCGCGGTCCAACCATCCCTATCGAATCATACCGTCGATGACAACACCTGCCATCCCCAGGCAAAACCTCCGCACCGAAGCGATCGCGGGCGTCACCACTTTTTTCACGATGGCTTACATCATCGTCGTGAATCCGGCGATTCTTTCGACGCCGGGGACTGGCATGGCTTTCAGCGGCGTGCTGACGGCGACGGTGCTGGTCTGTTTCGTGATGACTCTCGTCATGGGCCTCTATGCGAAGCTTCCTTTCGCGGTTGCGCCGGGCATGGGCATCAACGCCTACTTTACGTTCACCATCATTCTGACGCAGAAGGTTTGGTGGCAGGTCGCACTCGGAATCATTTTCTGGGCCGGCGTCTTGTTCCTCGTCATATCCGTCACGCCCATTCGCGAAACTATTGCCAAAGCAATTCCAACTGAACTAAGGCTGGGAACCGCCGCCGGCATTGGAATTTTTCTGACATTCATCGGGCTGAAAAATGCCGGACTGATCGCATCGCATCCGGTGACGTTTGTGAAGCTGGGAACGCTCGGTGTGCCGGCCTTGTTAACGATCATAGCCACCGCGATTTCGGTTTGGCTGATAACGCGCAAGAGCGCGTTTGCATTTCTCGCCGGGATAGTTTTCGCCACGCTGATTGGCTGGACGCTTGGTTTAGTTAAAGCGCCGGATAAGTTTTTCAGTGCGCCTGATTTCAAAAGCGTCTTTCTCAAACTCGATATTCTCGGCGCTCTGAAACTATCCCTGCTGCCCGCGATTATCGGCATCCTGTTTACCGATCTGTTCGATTCAATCTCCACCTTCATTGGCGTGGCCCACGCGGCGGACTTGCTCGACGAACATGGCCATCCGAAGAACCTCAAGCAGGGTTTGATTGTTGATTCCTTTGCGACCCTTGGCGCTGGAATGGCTGGAACATCTTCCGGCACCGCTTACATTGAGAGCATCGCGGGCATCAATATGGGCGGACGCACGGGAATGACTTCGGTCTTTACGGCGCTCTGCTTTCTCCCCTGCTTTTTTCTTGCGCCGTTGGCGGGCATGGTTCCCTCCTATGCGACCGCATCTGTGTTAATCCTTGTCGGCGCTTCGATGTTTCGTAGTGTCGGCAAGCTTTCGTTCTCGAAGATTGAGGAAGGCTTGCCCGCGTTTCTGACAATCATCCTTATCCCCCTGACGTTCTCAATCACGCAGGGAATTCTTTGGGGCTTCATCTCGCATGTCGGGCTATATCTACTGGTCGGGCGGCGAAGAGATATTCATCCGGTGATGTACACCCTGGCAGCAGTTTCTATTGGACTGTTGTTGTTGGAACACGCGAAGTTTTCGTGAATGTAATGTTCCCTGGGGGTTCCTCTGTGTAACCTCGCTGTTCTCTGTGTCTCCGTGGTGGATTCTTATTCGCGATTTATTTCACCACCGAGACACAGAGGGCACAGAGAACGCACAGAGATTAATGAGGCGGTGGTTGCTCAGAACGTGCAATCGAGACTCGTCAAAACTAGTCAACCGTTTCAACGGTTTCTCGGAAAAGCCGTTGAAACGGCTGACACCATTATTTGTTTGCCGAACACCTCGCTAAAAGCGAGGTGTTACTGGGAGACAAAGGCGTGCTGGTCGCCCTAGAACGTGCAACCATAAGTTTTCATCGAAGCTCGTGCTGACTCGGCCGATTGCTTGCAGGCGGCGGCGAGCGTTGCTTTTGTGTTTGGATTTTCGGCGAGTTTGCGCCAGGAGCTGCGCCATTGTTCTATGCTCGCTTTATATTGAGCTCGCGCGGCTTCAGGAACTTTGCTGGAAACACACGCATCGTATGCGGCAATGAAATCGTCGCATTCCGGCACGCCGATCTTTTCTCCGGCGGTGGTAGCCTTCGCCGGGGCAGTCGTTGGGCTGGTGCTCGTGGAGGGCGGAGCTGCATTCTCGCGGTTGGTCGTCGTCTCCGACTTTGAACATCCTATCAGTACGATAGCGCAGACAACGCAAAGCATTAAAGAAGTTTTTTGTGACATGTGGTGCTCCTGAAATTCAGCCAGTCTCGCTGGTCTGGATCAAAAGGGATGGAAAAGCGGGGGAATCATACACGAGAGGCTGGCAATAGGTCAGTTTTTAAATCGCGCGTCGCCGGCAGTGTCAACTGAAGATACGCTATCCCACGTTTAGTACTTGCGCTACCGGTTACCAGGAGTTGTAAAGTACATCGTTCTAATGAATCCAAACACAAGCAAACATCCGATCGGCAAATCGGCGCCGCGCAAGGAAGGCCGCAAGAAGGTCACTGGTCAGGCGCTTTATGTCGACGACATTTCTTTTCCGGATATGCTTCATGGAACGACGGTGCGCAGTCACGTGCCGCGCGGGCGAATCACAAAGATTTTGTTTGAAGGCGATATTCCGTGGAATGAATTCACCATCGTCACCGCTAAGGATATTCCTGGTGAGAATTATGTGGCCCTGATTCTTAACGACCAGCCCTATCTCGCAGACGAGGCAGTCAATCACCGGGAAGAGCCAATCGTGCTGCTGGCTCATCCTGACAAGTACTTGCTTGAAGAAGCCCGCCGCAACGTGCGCATCGAAATCGAAGAGCTGCCGCCGGTCTTTACTTTGGCAGACTCACTGGACAAGAAAGAGATCGTCTGGGGCGAGGACAACGTCTTCAAATCATTCCTGGTTGATAAAGGCAACGTGGATGACGTTTGGGCGAAAGCCGACTTCGTCGTCGAGGGCGAATATCACACCGGCGCCCAGGAGCAGCTCTACATTGAGAACAACGGCGCGATCGCCATCGCTAATCCGAATGAAGGCGTGACCGTCTGGGGATCAATGCAATGTCCTTATTATGTTCATAAGGCGCTCGTAAAACTCTTCGGTCTGCCGCAAGAAAAGATTCGCGTCATTCAAACTGAAACCGGCGGCGGCTTTGGCGGCAAGGAAGAGTATCCCTCGATGATTGCCGGGCATGCCGCGCTACTCTCGTGGAAATCGGGCAAGCCGGTAAAGATGATCTACGACCGTGCGGAAGACATGGTCGCTACGACGAAGCGACACCCGTCGCGCACCCGGCACAAAACAGCGGTGTCGAAAGACGGCAAGCTGCTCGCGATGGAGATCGAATTTATCATCGACGGCGGCGCCTATTGCACGCTTTCGCCGGTAGTGCTTTCCCGAGGCACGATTCACGCCGCTGGTCCTTATTACTGTCCCAACGTCCGCATTCGCTCGACTGCGGTCGCGACTAATGTTCCACCGCACGGCGCGTTTAGAGGCTTCGGGGCGCCGCAGAGTATCTTCGCACTCGAGCGACAACTCGATAGAGTTGCGAGAACGTTGGGTCTTACGCCGGACGAGTTTCGTCGTCGCAACTTTGTACACGAAGGACAGACCACGGCGACCAGCCAGGTGATTCGCGAGAAGGTCAACATGAATCACTTGCTCGATCGCGCGTTTGCGCTAACGGACTATCACGAAAAGACGCAGCAATTCGCGCGCGAGAACAGAAAGGGGCAGTCCGAAGAAACAGGTGGCAGGAGCAGATCGCAAATTAAAAAGGGCATTGGCTTCGCATCGTTCATGCACGGCGCCGGCTTCACGGGCTCGGGTGAAGTTTATTTGGAATCCGTAGTCGGCGCTGAAGCGACCGCTGAAGGTCGCGTGCGCATTCTCGCAGCGAGCACCGAGATTGGTCAGGGAACCAACACCATCTTTTCTCAGATCGCCGCGGAGGCCCTTGGGGTCGACAGTGACTTGATCGAAGTTAGCCAGCCGGACACCGCAAATGTTCCCAACAGTGGGCCGACTGTTGCATCGCGGACGTGTATGGTCGTAGGCAAGCTGGTGGAGTCTGCCGTGCTCGGTTTGAAGCAGACGCTCCTGGGCAGCGGGTTATTGCAGGAAGCGTACGACTCGCGGGAGTTCGAGGAAGCGTGCCGCAATTACATCAAAAGCTTTGGCCCATTGAAAGCATTTAGTAAGTATCAGCCACCGCCGAATGTTCATTGGGATGACGAGAAGTATCAGGGTGACGCATATGGCGCTTATGCGTGGGCAGTTTATGTTGCCGAAGTTTCAGTTGATACCTTGACGTATGAAGCCCGCGTCGAGGACTTCGTCGCAGTGCAGGAAGTGGGGCGAGTGATCAATCCGGTGCTGGCAGCGGGACAAATTGAAGGTGGAGTGGCGCAGGCGATTGGTTTTACGCTTTTCGAAAACGTCGTGTGGCAAGACGGCCGCATGGCCAATGGCCAAATGACCAACTACATCATGCCAACCGCCGCCGACATTCCGCCGATTCGGGTCTATTTCGAAGAGAACCCTTATGCATACGGCCCCGGCGGGGCGAAAGGAATCGGCGAGCTACCGATGGATGGCGCGGCGCCGGCGATCTTGAATGCGATTGAGAACGCGACCGGCGTTAGTTTCAATCACGTACCCTTGATGCCTGAAGCAATGATGGAAGAGTTGAGGTTCGATTAGGATGAGCGGGGGCAAGCCCGCCTTCCCAACCCCGAGACGACGTGGCGCCTCGGTTCATACTAGCTCGAAGGACTCTCAAGCAAGATTGCAAACTCTTCGCAC
>Ga0137372_10005431_pt1 | contig 12442 bp, 10 predicted proteins | sample SagtaG_6_FD_104911 | JGI IMG/M metagenome (GOLD analysis project Ga0137372, IMG submission 104911) | Vadose zone soil microbial communities from Sagehorn Ranch, Mendocino, California, USA - Sage1_R_60_16 metaG | ecosystem: Environmental > Terrestrial > Soil > Vadose zone | place: USA...
ATCTTCCAAAGTGCGAAGCTCTTTGCGCGCCACCAGCTCGCGAGGAATTTTTTGCACCGGCGAGGCGACGCATTGAATTTTCATGCCGCCCGCCGCGGCGCTGAGCGCATTGCCGGGTGAGCCGTAATTGTATTGAACCTGGCCCGAGGAGAGCGTGGCCATACTGAGCGCGCCGTTGCGCATTTGGACGAGGCGAACGTCGAGCCCGTATTTTTTAAAGGTGCCTTTTTCGATGCCCACCCACATTGGGCCCACCGTTTCGTTTTGCCCGGCATAGGCTACGAGGATTTGGGGAAGGTTCTGTGCCGAAGCGGTTGATGGCGCTGCGGTCGCGATTAAGGCGAGATTCACCACGAGAGTAATAATTGGCCGAACTACAGAGATTATGGCTCTATGTCTGCGCAGAGGATATAACAGGCATCGTGGCATTTCCGATCTCCTTTTGGAGCGAGTAACGCGACTCATAATCCCCCGTGTTACGAACGACGTCAAATCTTGTAAAAGCGGCGCGCGTTTACTCCCAGGATCGCCTCTTTGTGTTCATCCTCGAGGTCATGACGTTCGACGATTTCGTTGATCTCCTCCATGCAATTGTCGAGGGAAATCTCGTGTGGGAAGTCCGAGGCGAACATGAATGGTTCGGGGCCGACGCGCTCGATGGCATAGGCGAGCGCCTTCTCATTGCCTTCGCAGCTGACGAACAATTTGCCGCTGGTAAAATAATCCACGGGTTTGCGTTGAATACGTAGGCCGCCATACTCCAGCTCTCGTTCCAAGCGGTCGATCACCATGGGAATCCAACTCGTGCCACCCTCGAGAAAGCCGACACGCAAGTTGGGAAATTCGTCAAACACACCATCGACGATCATACCAGTGGCGGCGATGGCGAGGGGAACCGGCATGCCGAGCGCTCGAGTGGCTGGGAATACCGTGTAAGTGTTGAAACCGAGATCGCCGTAGCAGCCGCCGTGCACGGCGAGCGCGCAGTCGAGCTTCGCGGCTTCTTCATACACCGGCCAAAAATGTTTGGCGCTCAGATGCGGGGTCAAGCCATTGGACGGCAGCATCGCGCCGACCATGCCCAGCTCTTTGACTGCGCGGCGCAGCTCCGTGACCGCTGCCGGAACCTCTTGCAGGGGAATTAAAGCGATGCCCTTCAAGCGCGGACTGACTTTAAGATACTTCACGTGGAGCCAGTCGTTATAGGCTTTTGCATAGGCGATCGCCCACGGCGGAAAAGCAACCTGGCCGTAAGCCAATCCTTCGGTCGGATAAAGCACGCTCGATTCGAGCCCGGTCTTTTCGAGAAACTGAAGCCACTTTTCCGGGCCGACGTTGGGATCGAACGTGCCGGGTTTTCGCTCTTCCAATCTAGGCGTATGAAATCGATCGAGACTGGGCAATATCCGCCGGGGATTCATATGGCCTGTGGTTTTAAATGGTTCGCCGACATAACTGATCATCTCGTCGACTTTCTCCATCACGTGGCCGTCGCAATCGACGTATTTGCTCGGCATCGTTTCCTCCGCGGGTGTGGTTTGAATGTTACGTGCTGAGGCATAAAGAAGACTGGTCAAAAAGATCACAAAAAGGGGCGACCGCCGGTCGCCCCTACAGTTTTGCGTCCTCTACCTTCTTTACGGTTAAATTTGTCATATCTTATAAAAGTGCCGGGCGTTATCGCCAAGTATCGCGGCTTTGTGATCCTGCTTGAGGTCTGTGCGGTCAAGGATCTCATTGATTTCTTCCATGCAGTTGCCCAGCGAAATCTCGTGCGGGAAATCCGAGGCAAACATGAAGGGCGCGGGCCCGACTCGTTCGATCGCGTAGGCCAACGCCTTTTCATTACCCTCACAACCGACGAAGAGACGCCCGCTGGCAAAATAATCTTCCGGCTTACGTTTTAGCTGCAGACCGCCGTATTCCATCTCGCGTTCCAATCGGTCGATGACGATCGGCATCCAAGCCGTGCCGCCTTCGAGAAAGCCAATTCGTAATTTCGGAAACTGATCAAGCATGCCTTCGACGATCATGCCGGTGGCGGCGATGGCCAGCGGAAAGGGCATGCCGAGAGCACGAGTCGCAGGAAAAACGCCGAAAGAGTTAAAACCCAGATCGCCGTAGCAGCCGCCGTGCACCGCGAGCGCGCAGTCGAGCTTTTCCGCCTCCTCATAGACCGGCCAAAATTCCTTAGCGCCGAGGTGAAATCTGAGACCGTTCGACGGCAGCATCGCACCCAGCATGCCCAATTCTTTGACGGCGCGGCGCAATTCGATAACGGCGCTCGGCACGTCCTGCATTGGAATCAGCGCGACGCCTTTGAATTTAGGACTGAACTTCAAGTATTTTTCGTAGAGCCAATCATTGTAGCCTCTGGCGTAAGCGACCGCCCATTGAACGAAAGAGATCTGGCCATAGGCGAGCCCCTCGGTTGGATAAAGTACGCTGTATTCGAGTCCCGTCTTATTCAAAAACTCCATCCATCTTTCAGGTCCGATAGAAGGGTCAAAAGTCCCAGGAGTGCGGCGCTGGAGCCGCGGCGTATGAAAGCGGTCAAGGCTCGGCACCATGCGCCGCGCATTGATCTCGCCCTCGATGCCATTGACTTTGCCGATCAGCTCCGCGATTTCATCAACCTTTTCCATCACATGACCGTCACTATCTACGTAATGAGTTGCCATTGCATTACTCCCTTCAAACAATTGAGCTGCGTCCTGAATAGTTAAGGCAGGGCTACCTGTCAATAGATAATCCGAGAAACAACGTCTTGGGCCAGAAGACTCAAAAGCTAAATCCCAAACTCGCGGGCAACGGACTTGTCACGAAGGCAGGTCTTGGTTTATTGCTAACCCAAAGGGGCCTGAATCATGCCTTATGTCAAAGCCAAAGACGGCGTCGACATCTACTACGAAGTTTCCGGCCAGGGCACGCCGTTTTTATTTCTTAGTGAGACCGCATGCGACGGCGCGGTGTGGAATCTTTACCAGGTTCCAGAGTTTGCGCGCGACCACCGAGTCGTTATCCTCGATTATCGCGGCACGGGCTTGTCCGGCAAACTCTCGGTTAAATACAGCACAGAGATGTTCGCAGATGATGCCGCGACGGTTCTCGATCATCTTGGTCTAGATGGCGCGATCGTTTGCGGCCACTCCATGGGCGGCAGAGTTGCGCAACTTCTTGCCCTCGATCATCCGCGCAGAGTCAGTAAACTGATCCTTGCGTCCAGCGGTGCGGCACATCCGGGTGACCGGGGGATCCCGCTGCGGATCGCCAAAGAAATGGTTGAGATGGGCTACGAAAAATACGTGCGTGAGCACACGATTGTCGTGGGTTGGACGGAGATCTACGCGCGCAATCACATCAACCTCATCGAAAAGTATCTCCAGGTGCGCATGGCCAACCTCTGCCCGGTAGAGTTCTACTTCCGCCATGTGCTGGCGCGCCAGGAACACGACACGAGCGAGCGGCTGAAAGACATCAAAGTCCCAACCCTGATTTTCGTGGGCGACGACGATCATTTTGTCGTCAGCGACATGTCACACCGCAGCGGCGCGGATATTCTCGCCAATGGAATTCCCAATTCTAAGCTGATCGTCCTGCCCGGCGAGCGGCACAGCTATTTTTATACGGAGCCGGAGAAAGTTCATGGCATGATGCGCGATTTCTTAAAAGAAAGTTAGAGAACCCAGGCGGCATATTTTTCTCGATTGAAAAATTTAGGTGTCTTACGGAGGAAGTCATGGCGTACGACGCAAAGGGTAGAACAAAAAACTTTCCGGTGTTTGATTGCGATAGCCACATTTACGAGCCACCGGAGATCTGGGACAAATATATTCCGCAGAACCATCGCGATTTCGCTAAGACGCACTTCTATCGCGACGCTGACCGGCTATTCCTGGTGCGCAATGGGAAGATTAGCTTCAGAGACCCCGACAAGTGGAAGTATCCCGGCGAGACTTGGCACCCGGGTCTGACCAAGAAGATCATCGGTGAGACGCAACCGGGAACCAAAGAATGGGATGAAAAAATCGGCAGAAACAAAAGCGCCAGAGATCCACACGCAAGACTCAAAGACATGGACGCCGCGGGCATCGACCAGGTGATGATTTTCCCGTCGACGTTTGTGTATTTGCCCCTGGTCGAGAACGCCGACGCGGCATACATCTGCGCGCGGGCTTACAACGACTGGGCCTTCGACTATTGCAGCGCGGCCAAGAAACGGCTTTACCCGGCGGCGGTTTTGCCGGTACAAAATGTCGACTACGCCATTGAAGAACTGCGGCGCGTGGCCAAACGGGGGTTCAAATCCGCTCTGGTCCGGCCGATCATCGCCCAGGGTAAGTATCCGACATTTCCTGAGTTCGATCCGTTGTGGAAGGAATTCGAAGAGCTCGGCATTGTGCTGGGCATGCACACGTTCCCATCGAGAGGCGAGGCGATGTCTCCGGAGTTGGCCGAACGGATGGGCGCGAACCGCAAGCGTTTGTTCGGCGACGAAGATCTGATGGTCTACTCACCCGGACAGTTCGTCGCCAACATTATGCAGGGCATGGGCTCAAAGCAGGCCGGTGATGCGGCCTATGGTTTTATCGCAGAGGCGATGACCTGGACCGGCGTCGTGCTCATGACGGGATGGCTGGAAAAGTTTCCGCGCTTGAAAGTAGCGATTCTCGAATCCAACTCGAGTTGGCTGCCGCTGGTGTTGGAGAAGGCCGAGACTTATCTCGACCTGTACAAACACTTGGGCGAAAAGGTCGGCGATCCGCACGACGTGTTTTATAAACATTGCTTCATCGCCTTCGAGAGCGATGAAGTCATCACGTTGCGGTTGTGGGATTTGTACGAGAACATCGCGCTATGGTCATCGGACATGCCGCATCTCGACGCCTCGGATGTTTGGGAGGCGATCGATAACATGAACAAGTGGAAAGTGCCGCAGAACGTCCAGGAAAAGATGCTCGGCGGCAACGCCAGGCACTTATACGGCATCGAGCCGCAGCTGGTGGTCACCAAGGCCCCGGATGACTATCGACCACAGACGATGTCGCGGTACGCGTAAGTGAGAAGAAAGAATTAACCACAAAGCGCCTAGCGCGGCAGAGCCGCAACCAAATCGGAATGTCTCGCGCAAAGGCGCAAATGCCGCCAAGAAAAAAGCTTTGTCATTTCGACCAAAGGGAGAAATCTTTCTTAGATCGCTAGCATTTTGCTCGGGATGACAGGCCCGTCACTTTGCGTTCTTGGCGTCTTGGCGCGAGTAAATCCCAGATTGACTGGCGAAAAATTTGCGCAAGGCGCGGAAATTTTCAAGCATAGTAGTATATAGCGCACAAAGTATTTAGCCGCAGAGAACGCAAAGGGCGCAAAGAGAAACTCGCTGGCAGGGCACGGCAGGCCGTGCCCTAACGGTTCACGCCTCGCGCCACCCGCCTATCTTTTGTAAAGCTGTTTAACGAAACCGGTTGCTTCGATCTCCCGCACTAGGCTCGCGTCGACGAAAACCCGAGGGTCGGCCGCTGCCGCTCTGGGATCCCGCGGAGCGAGATCATCGAGCGCGGTTTTCACGCCTTCGGGCGTCGGCAGTAAATTATCCGGATAGGCCGCCGTGTAAGCATGCCACGCACGTTCGAGACCCTCTTGGTCGGAGAGTTTCAAGTATTTTCCCCAAATCGCTTTTGCCTCTTCCTTATGGGTTTTGTTGAAGTGAATCGCCTCGATCATCGCGCGAGAGAATTTCAAAAGCAGCGGCCGTTTCGCTTTGACGATCGCTTCGCGCGACAACACGCTGTTCCACCAGAAGGGAATCTTCAACGAGCCGATATCGAAAAGATCGCGAAATCCTAGCTGCAACGCTTGGCGCACGAAGGGCTCTGGGATAATGGTAAAGTTGATCACGCCCTTCGACAGCGCTGCGAAACGCTCCGGGTTGCCGCCGGCGGTTATAATCTTTGCATCCTTGTCCGGATCGATTCCCAGCCGTCTTAGAGCAAAGCGCAAACCGAGATCAGAAGTGCTGCCGATCCGATTGACGCCGCCGATCTTGCCCTTCAATTGCTCGGCGCTGGAGATGTTTTGCGCGGTGATAATATGATCAACGAAGGTGCGAACCATGCCGAGAATCATTACGGTGTCCGCTCCCGCTAAACGGGAACTCACGAGCGTCGCGACCGATGTCGCGGAGACGTCGATTTCACCCGCCAATAGAGCCTGCAAAACGATCGGGCTTGCGCTGATGCTGATGATCTCAGGCTCGACTGCGTATTTTTGCAGCAACTTTTTTTCTTGTAGCACCCACAACGCGTTGGCGGGGCTGGCACCGGCCCAGGCGATGCGGATCTTGTCTTGCGCGAAAGCGGTGCCAATGGCGTGGACAAACGACGTTGCCACGAGAAGCATTACCAGAAGTTTACCGACCACAGCTGGTCACCTCCTCACCCGTTCCGTCCGATACAACAAATATTCGCAATCGACCGCGAGATTTAGCAGCTAGGATGGCATATCCGCGAGCAATCGTCCGTATCCCGGGATCGGATGGCGGAGGCCGAGGCGCAATTGCGTTTCCCATGCCCGCGCGGGGCCGGCGTGGACGACGGTTAAGCCGGTGTCTTTTTCCAAACGATCGATGATCTCCACGGTTTTCCATGCCGAGCCGAGCATGTAAATTCCGTCGGCGTCCTTGTGTTTGGCGGCGATGCGCTTCATGAATTCAAGTATTTGCTCGGGCGGTACGCTCGGCACGGCAGCGAAGGGCGAGTCAATTCCCTCCATCGCCAGCACTTGGAATCCTGCGTCGGTAAAATAGCGCGCGAAGATATTGTTCATCTTTTCGGGGAAATAGGTCGCGCCGACAAACCTTTTCATGCCGAGGGTGCGCAGCGCATGCACGTGATTCTGCCCGGACGTAAACATCTGCACGCCGTACTTTTTCTCCCAGCTGCTAATCAGCTCCTGTTCTTTTTGGTAACCGAGTAGCATGAACGGCGGAGCGCCGCTTGGGCGAACCAAGTCGGCGCCCATCGTTGCCAGCTCGGCAGCTTTTTCTTCGTAACCTGGCATCGACATACTGAACTCTTCCTCCGTGCCGCGCGTGAAGTTCATCGTCAGATAAACGAACTTGATCTTTGCCGGGATCAGAGAGTCGAGATCGAGCTCCTGTCCGGCTTCGGGACGATTGGTAGGGCGGACGGTGCCGACGAGATATTCTTTTTGAGTTTCAGCCATGAATTTTGCCTCCTTTGCAGACAGTCGAATTGTAGATAGCGATCGGATCTAAGCACTTGTGCCGAGTTGGCGTCAAGCGACGCGCGCGAATAACTGGACAATCAGATAGCGGATAACCTATGATTCACAAGCTTCTAAGCCGAATTTTTTGCAAACGAGCCGGAAAATGATCAGAGTCGGATTCATCGGACTGGGCCGCATCGGTAAACCGATGGCGATTAACGTTCTTAACGCCGGCTACGATCTCACCGTGTACGACTTACGCGAACAGGCTGTGAGAGAATTAGCGGACTGCGGAGCGACGGCCGCTCACTCGCCAAAAGAGGTGGCCGCTGGAACGGATGTTATAGAGCTTGCGGTCGTCGACGATGCGCAGGTGGAGGAGGTGTTGCTCGGCAATCGCGGTGTACTCGCAGGGTCACGTCCGGGAACCATTGTCGCGATTCACAGCACGGTCTATCCAGAAACAGTCAGGAAAATGGCAAAGGCTGCCGAAACCAACAGTGTGCACGTCATCGATGCGCCGGTTAGCGGCGGCGAGACCGGCGCTCGGGAGAAGTCACTTTGTTATATGGTCGGCGGTGAGCAGGCGATCCTCGATCGTTGCCGCGAGGTGTTGGCTACGTCCGCGGCGAATATCTTTCATATGGGCGCTCTGGGCAGCGGCGCCGCGGCGAAGATGATCGTGCAAGTCGTGACCTGCATCAACATGCTTGCAGCCCATGAAGCCGAGCTGCTCGCCGGGCAAAGCGGTTTAGACTTCGCGGCCTTGCAGAAAGTGATGCATATGAGCTCGGCGCAAAGTTTCGTCGCAGATAATTGGCTTGACAGGTTCAAGCTACCACAAGACCCCATTGAGATTCGCCGCAAACGCACTGAAGTGTTTCAAAAAAGCCTTGCGCCGGCGATTGAGATGGCACAACGGCTCGGTTTGTCACTTGCGGGCGCGACATTAGTCGAGCCCCTATTGCCAAAGATCATGGGCATCGAGGAATCCTAGGCGTTGATCGTAACTCAAACACGTATTTAGATGGGAGATAAGGTGGGACTCGTATCAGTGCTATTGTTGTTTTTCGTGATCGCATGGTTGCCGGACGGCGAAGCCGAGGTTGTGAAAGTCGCGATGCCAAGCACGACGCAGGCGGTGCTGCCGTTCATGATCGCGAGGGACAAAGGATATTATCGCGCAGAGGGGTTGGACGCCGAGCTGGTTCTCATGAGCGCACCAACCGCCAGCCGCGCCTTGTTGAGTGGCGACGTCGCGATTGCCACCGTGGGAGGCGCCGGCTTGCCGCCGCTGTTGCGCGGCTCGCCGTTCAAGTTTCTGTTTACCACCTATAACCGGGCGATGTTTTGGCTCTACGCGAAACCGGAGATTCGCGATGTCAAAGCACTGAAAGGTAAACGCGTCGGCGTGTCCGGTATCGGCAGCGGACCTGACTCCCTGCTGCGGGAAATCTTGCGACAGAACGGGCTCGATGCCAATCGCGACGTGGCCGTTCTTAGCCTCGGTGTGATGCCGACGATTTTTTCTGGGCTGCAAAGCGGGATTGTCGATGCGGCTATGCTTTCACCTCCCGTTACTTTCAAAGCCGAGGAAGGTGGATTTCGCGAATTGGTATCCTTCCCAAAGCAAGATCTGGTCGAGCTCCAAGGAAGCATTCTCGTGCGAGACGCCTCGCTGCAGTCAGATCCGACGCAGATGGAGAGATTCCTCCGTGGCACGTACAAGGGATTTCTCTATATCAAGGAAAATCGCACCGGCACGATTCCCATCGTCGCGCGTTATCTGCAGGTCAATGAAAGCGTTGCCGCGAAGGCGTACGATCACGTTGTGAAGCCGGCGATGACTCAAGACGGAACGCTTAACCCGGAGATGCAAGCGAAAGCAGTTGAGCATGTGCTCAAGCGACTCGATCTCAAAGAAGCACCGCCATTGGCAAAGATTTTTGATTTCTCGCTGGCGCGAAAAGTGATGACCGAATTGCAATCCAAAGGTTGGAGACCCGGGCCGTAGGTCGGGGTTGGTTCTCACCACGAAGGACCTAGCGCGGCGAAGCCGCAAGCGAAGAAAGAAAAATATTCACCACAGAGACGCTGAGAGCGCAGAGTTATTTTTTTAGAATCTCATCCTCCGTGCCCTCCGCGCCTCTGCGGTGAGTCTTCCGGCAATTTGCGCGAGCCGCGAAAATTTCGAAGCATAGTAGTACGAAGAGCACGAAGGAAATATCTTCAGCATGGCGTTAAAACTTAGCATGACTTGCGCGCTCTATGACCGAAGCCAACCGCTCATCGATGGACGGATCAAGCCTCGTGACATCGACCTGGAAATTCACGTCAACTCGGACGATCGTAGCCGGCAGCGCGACGCGCGCGAGGGAAAGTTCGACATCGCGGAATTTTTCACCGGTATCTACATGGCCGATCTGGAACAAAGAACTCTGGGATTGACGGCGATTCCGATCTTCGTCAAGCGCATGTTTCGCCATTCGTATATCTACATCAACAAACGCTCGGGGATTCGTACTCCCGCCGATCTCAACGGTAAGCGAGTCGGTTTACAGACGTGGTTCACGACGACGGCGCTTTGGGCGCGCGGCATCTTGGAAGACGAATATGGCGTCGATCTCAAGTCGATTACTTGGGTAGCCAATTGGGGCGAAAAGATCGGTCAATGGCAGCCGCCGCCTTGGCTCAAGCTTGAGATTGCGCCTCAAGGCGCCAAACTTCACGATCTTCTCGTTGCCGGAAGTATCGATGCTGGGATCACGACAGAAACCTGGGCGCCCTTCGGCCATCCGGATATTGAGTTCTTAATTCCCAACTATGCGGAAGAGGAAAGACGTTATTACAAAAAGACAGGCTTCTTTCCGATCCAGCACACGCTCGTGATCAAAACCGCCATGCTGGAAAAATATCCTTGGGTGGCGATAAGCATGTTCGATGCGTGGCAGGAGGCTAAGCAGGAATGTTATCGCTGGCTCGATCGACAGCGGATTCACATGACAGCATTGTGGTATCGTACGCTGTGGGAAGAGGAGCGCATGATCGCCGGCCCCGATCCATATCTTTGGGGATTCAAGAAAACCCGCGCCGAAGTGGATAAGATGCTGGATTACGCTTTTCATCAGGGCTTGGTATCGCGCCGATTTCAACCCGAGCATATATTTTATCCGAGCACATTGGAGACTTGAAACACGAACAGAGACTGAGAGGATCCTTGTCGTCTTCGGCCGATGAAACGATGATCGTCCAAGACGTGCAACGCGTTCTAACGGTTCAAGCCGATTGAACGGAGCGCTGCGGTTAAAAAGAACGTATAGCGAGGCGAAGATGGATTTTAGCGAAGTGGTTCACACCGGGCCGGAGACTTTAGCCGGACGTTACCTGCGGATGTTCTGGCAGCCGGTTTGCTGCTCCTACGAGCTTTCGGTCGGCCAGGCGCTGCCGATTCGGATCATGGGCGAAGACTTTACGCTCTATCGCGGCGACAGCGGTATTCCCTATCTACTTGGGCCGCGTTGCGCGCACCGTGGAACGCAGCTTTCCGCAGGTTGGGTCGAAGGTGAGTGCATCCGCTGCTTCTATCATGGCTGGAAATACGATGGCACGGGGCAATGTGTCGAACAGCCGGCCGAAGATCAAACGTTCGCGGAAAAAGTCCGCGTTCCGGGCTATCCGGTGAAAGAATATATCGGCCTGATCTTCGCCTATGTCGGAGAAGGAGAGCCGCCGCCATTTCCGCGTTATCCCATATTGGAGAGTACCGAAATCTCTCTCGATGTCGCGGGATTGCGGCGGATCTGCAATTACTTCAACAATATCGACAACTCTCTCGACAACGCTCACGTGCGCTTCGTACACCGGCGGCACCGGGACGCGGCGCAAGATCGAGTCGTGCTTGGCGACCCGATCATTTCCGTCGAGGAGTCCGAATGGGGTATCAAACGCTACGTTAAATATCCCGACGGCAAGGATCTCACCTTTTTCTTCGGCATGCCTAACATCAACTTTATCAACGGCCAAGTGGTCGATCCGGTGATCAAGCGGGCAGATGTTCTGGTATTTAAAGTTCCGGTGGACGATGAAAACCATATTCACTTCGAAGTGCGTGCGATTGCGCTCACCGGCGAGCGCGGACGGGAGTGGATCGAAGAGCGGCGGACGTTGCGGGCAAAAGCAGAACAAGATCGACCGGAGTTGGTCCGAGCTATCCTCGCCGGTAAACTTCGCCTCAGCGACGTGGACCCCAACCGCATCGACTTCGTCATGCTCGAGGATGAAGTCGCGCAAACAGGCCAAGGCGCAATCGCTGTGCGCAGCAACGAACATCTTGGCCGCAGCGACCGCGGGGTATTTCTTCTGCGCAAGATTTGGGAGCGCGAGCTGAGAAACCTAGCGGAGGGCAGGCCGATCAAACAGTGGAGCTATCGGCCAGATATGGTGCCGACGTATCCGGAGGCATAGCAAAGGTCTGCGTCCTCGTGATCGGGTTTCGCTGCTTCAATCATTCCTCTGGCGCTCCGCCCGACTTCGCCAGATCTTCGACCTTGATCTTTTCGACGTTCATTTTTTCCGCGGCTTTGGTCATGCGATCCATCACTTCGTCAAAACTGAGTGGCGCTGCATCTTTGGGGCGAAAGCGGATCGGGTTGATGCGGGCGACGACAAAGCTTTTCAAATAGGGGCTGGTGAGGCCTTTGGCTTTGAGCGCTTCGACTTTTTCCACGACGGTTTTATCGAGATCCATCAATGCCTTGGCTCGTTCGCGGCGAATTTCCAGCGCCGAATCCAGGGGCTTCTTTATGAATTGATCAGAGCGCCGGAGGATCGGATGATAGGCGCCGCCGCTAAACCGGCCGTTTTCAAGATAGCAAAGGCCAAGCGTGATCAGGGCAGCCTCCTCGAACTCCAATGCATAGGTTTCTTCGTTGGCCTCGTCGAGCGTAGCGAGCTCCTCGTACATCTTGATGACTTCCAGCGCGCGCTCGCGCAGATTGTGCGCCTTCTCGGTATTCAGCGCTAGAATCTTATACGCCGCGGAAGTTTCCGGCACGACAATGCCGATAATACATTTGGCGCCCAGCGTCCGCATGGCCGCCAACCGATGGTTGCCATTGGGCGTCCAATAGCGTGTATTGCTCTCTTTGCTTTCTCTGCGCACGACGATGATCGGATCGAGGAAACGCCCGAGCTTGGCGATCACGCCCTCCAGTTTGCG
>Ga0137372_10005441_pt1 | contig 12425 bp, 8 predicted proteins | sample SagtaG_6_FD_104911 | JGI IMG/M metagenome (GOLD analysis project Ga0137372, IMG submission 104911) | Vadose zone soil microbial communities from Sagehorn Ranch, Mendocino, California, USA - Sage1_R_60_16 metaG | ecosystem: Environmental > Terrestrial > Soil > Vadose zone | place: USA: California...
ACGCTGATCCGCGAAATCGCATGCCGTCACTGCCCCGGATCAGCATCGTGCTGCCGGTGTACGGCGTGCCCGAGTACCTGGACGCATGCCTGGACTCGGTGCTCGGCCAGGCGCCGCCGGACATCGAGGTGATCGCCGTCGATGATGCGTCGCCGGACGCCTGCGGCCAGATCCTCGACGCCAGGGCCACCGCGGATCCGCGGTTGCGGGTGACCCACCTGGCCCGCAACGCCGGCCCCGGCAACGCGCGCAATGTCGGGCTCAGCCACGCGACCGGCGACTATGTCTGGTTCGCCGATGCCGACGACCTGCTGGCCGATGGTGCTCTGGCGGAGATCACCGCACGGCTGGCGCTGGACCGGCCGGACGTGCTACTGGTCGACTACCAGGACTACTACGCCGGGGGGGCCACGGCGCGGAGTCACGGTGCCGCGCTGCTCCGCGGCGCCCCGGCCGGCACCTTCGCGCTTGCCGCTCAGCCCGCGCTGATCGACCTGACGATGACCTCCTGGAGCAAGGTGATCCGGCGCGGGTTCCTGGCCGAGATCGGCCTGGGGTTCCCCCCCGGCATCCATGAGGACGTGCCCGTGTCGTGCGCCGTGCTGCTCAGCGCCCGCCGCATCAGCGCGCTTGCCCGGGTCTGCTATAGCTACCGAAGGGCCAGGCGCGAGTCCTTCATGGTCACCACGAGCGACCGGCATTTCGACATCTTCGCCTCTTACCAGCTCGTCTTCGACCTGCTGCCGTCCTTTGCCGAGCGGGCTGGCGCGCCGGTCACCGAGGCCGTCAGGTCTGCCCTCTTCGGGCGGGCCATCTGGCACTACACCACCATCCTGGGCACCGGCGGCGTCGGCATCGGCGCAGCCCGGATCGGCGGCGGCCTGGTGCCCAGCGGCGCCCGCAAGGCGTTCTTCGAGCGGATGCACAAGGACTTCCGCCGCTGGCGCCCGGCGGGCTACCGGTACCCGGCAGGCGCCCGCGGGGTAAAATTCCGGCTGGTGGAGCGGAACGCCTACAGGACGTACTCCGTCCTGGAACCGGTCAACCAGCTGCGCGTGCTGGTCGGCCGGGCCGTCTCGCGGTTGCGCGGGTAAGCGGCATCTGGTGCCAGGGAGCCAGTTCTTTCGGAAAGAGTAGTCCGGCCGAAGGGTAGTGGCGGTATGCGGCACATGCTGGGAGTTCTGCTTGCTGTGATCATGAGCGCAGCGTTGTTCTTCGGCGCTGGCGGGGGGATAGCGAGGATCATGGCGCTGCACGCCCGCGGTGAGAACATCGCGACTGTTCATGGCCTGACCGTGCTGGCCGCGGTCCTCGGCACCGGGCTGCTGCTCGGCATCCTGATGGCCGTCCCGGCTGTCTCGCCGCTCGCTGCCGGACTGCCCGGCATCGGCCTCCTTGCCTGGTCGGCCCTGCTCGTGCTGAACGCCCGGCACGCGACCCAGCTGATCCCGCTGCGGGGCCAGCCGTTCGCGGCCGGGTTCGGGACCATGCTCAGCACCGGCATTCTCGCGCTGGCCGGCATCATGATGGTCGTCCCGCTGTTCGTGCCTTCCCGGTGGCGGCGCGAGTACGTCGAGGAGGAGTTCTCCGACATGCCGACCGCGATCGGGCTCGTCCCTTAGACGGCCGGCTCGGATGACCTGGCTAGCCACGCTTGACCTGGCTCGCCGGTACCGGCAGCACCGGATCCGGCCAGAGAGAGCCTGCCGAGCAGCAGCGCGATGACGGAAACCACATAGCCAGACAGCTCGATCAGCGGGCCGAGGACCTCGAACACCAGCAGCGATGGCCGGGCGAGGAGCCCGACCGCCCGGTACCGGGGGTTGCAGCAGCATCCGCCCGTGGGGTGGGGGCAATTGCGCCGCGTCCGCTGGAAGAGCCCGCCGCACTGGGCGCGTCAGCTACGGCGCAGGCGTGGCCAGCAGGGCTGGCGTTCGGGAAGGGCCGATCAATGCCTGCTCGCGAACTGCTCGCTTTCCGTCGAGCCGTGCAGCGCCACGGTCGACGCGTCCGGCGTGATCGCCGACGTCACCAGGTCGAAGTAACCGGTGCCGACCTCGCGTTGATGCCTGGTCGCGGTGTAGCCGTCCGCCTCGGCGGCGAACTCGGAGTCCTGCAGCCGCACGTAGGCAGGCATGCCCTCGGCCGCGTAGCCGCGGGCCAGGTCGAACATCGAGTAGTTCAGCGCATGGAAGCCGGCCAGCGTGATGAACTGGAACTTGTAGCCCATCTCGCCCAGCTCGCGCTGGAACTTCTCGATGGTGCCCTCGTCCAGGTGCGCCCGCCAGTTGAACGACGGCGAGCAGTTGTACGCCAGCATCTGGTCCGGGTAGACGGCCTTGATGCCCTCGGCGAACTCGCGCGCCACGTCCAGGTCCGGCGTGCCGGTCTCCATCCAGAGCAGGTCAGCATGCGGTGCGTAGGACAGGCCGCGGGCAATGCACGACTCGAGGCCGCCGCGGACGCGGAAGAATCCCTCCGGGGTCCGCTCGCCGGTCACGAACCGCCGGTCCCGCTCGTCCACGTCGCTGGTGATCAGGTTCGCCGACTGGGCGTCGGTGCGGGCCACGATGAGCGACCTGACGCCGCACACGTCGGCGGCGAGACGGGCCGCGTTCAGCGTCCGCACGTGCTGGCCGGTCGGGATCAGCACCTTGCCGCCCAGGTGGCCGCACTTCTTCTCGGACGCCAGCTGGTCCTCCCAGTGCACGCCCGCCGCGCCGGCCACGATCATCGACTTCATCAGCTCGAAGGCGTTCAGCACGCCGCCGAACCCCGCCTCCGCGTCGGCCACGATGGGCGCCAGCCAGTACGGGTGCTCGCCGTCATTCCCGCCGCTGGTCTCGGCCCAGCTGATCTGGTCGGCGCGCTGCAGCGCGTTGTTGATCCGGCGGACCACCTGCGGCACCGAGTTGACCGGGTACAGGCTCTGGTCCGGGTATGTCTGCCCGGCCAGGTTCGCGTCCGCGGCAACCTGCCAGCCGGACAGGTAGATCGCCTTCAGCCCGGCCCGTACCTGCTGCACGGCCTGGTTGCCGGTCAGCGCGCCGAGGGAGTTGACATACGGCTCCTCGTGCAGCAGCGTCCAGAGCCGCTCGGCCCCGATCCTGGCCAGCGTGTGCTCTTCCGGCACCGAGCCGCGCAGCCTGATCACATCGGCGGCCGAATACGTGCGCTCGACACCGGCCCAGCGCGGATCTGTCGCCCACTGCCGGTGCAACGCCGCGGCCTGTGTATCGATCTGCGGGGCAGCGTGGTGCCCGTTACTGCTTGCCTTACCGTTCAGCGTGCCCTCGAGGCGAGGCTCGCTCATGGTGGCCTCCCATCCTGTCGTCCCCGGGTGTTTATTCCAGCCTGCGGGGGCGGCCGTGGTAGCACTAGGGTCAAAGGGCATGAAGTTCTGTAAATTTTCGTCTACGATGAAGAAATGCAGGATCTAGAGAGCAAAGAAAGATCGTCTTTTACGCAGTCTGCTGGGCTTGATCTTGCTTTGTTTGGTCAGCGCCTCCGGCACACACGCCGCGCCCGCGGCCTCACCCTGACCGAACTCGGGGCTCGCGTCGGCCGGGCGCCGTCCGTTTTGTCGCTGCTGGAGAACGGCCGGCGCGAGCCCAAGCTCTCGCTGATCGAGGCGCTGGCCGGTGCCCTGTCCGTGCCCGCCGCCGAACTGCTGCGCAGCGAGCCGCCAAGCCGCCGGGCGCAGCTCGAGATCGCCCTGGAAGAGGCGCAGCGTGATCCGGCCTGCGCGGACCTCGGCCTGCCCTACCTGCGGGCGGGGGCCCGGGTGCCCAATGACGTGCTCGAGCATGTCGTCGCGCTGCATGCTGAACTGCGCAGGCAGCGGGCCAAGCCGACCGCGACGCCGGAGGAGGCCAGGGAGGCCAACGCGGACCTTCGCGCGATGATGCGGGAGCGCGGCAACTACTTCGAGCCGATCGAGCAGGCCGCCGCCGAGGCGCTGGCCGCGGCGGGCTATGGCGGGGGAGCCCTGTCCCAGAAGCTGCTGCTGTCGGTCGTCAGCCACCACGGGTTCTCCGTTAAATATGTTCATGATCTGCCCAGGTCCGCGCGGTCGGTGACGGACCTGCGGAACCGGCGGATCTACCTCAAGCAGGAATCGATGGGCACGCACACACCGCGGACGGTCCTGCTGCAGACGCTTGGCCACTTCGTGCTCGGGCACTCCACGCCGCTCGACTTCGCCGATTTCCTCCGCGAGCGGGTGGAGGCGAACTACTTCGCCGCCGCGGTGCTGATGCCCGAGGAGCCGGCCGCGCGGTTCCTGCGCGAGGCCAGGGACGACAGGAGCCTGTCGGTCGAGGACCTGCGGGACGTGTTCGCCGTCTCCTACGAGATGGCCGCGCACCGCTTCACCAACCTGGCGACGCACCACCTGGGACTGCCGTGCCACTTCGTGAAGAACGATGCGGGCGGGATCATCTACAAGGCGTACGAGAACGACGGCGTGGTGTTCCCCGCCGACGAGGCCGGGGCGATCGAGGGCCAGCGGATGTGCCGGGAGTGGTCAGGACGGCAGGTGTTCGCCGCCGCGGACCGGTTCAGCCCGCTCTACCAGTACTCCGACACGCCGTCGGGCACCTATTGGTGCGTCGCGTTCGTCGACCCCGGGCCCGAGCGCGACTTCGCGATTACCCTCGGCGTCCCGTTCGAGCATTCCCGCTGGTTCCGCGGCCGGGAGACGACCCGGCGGGTCACCTCGGCGTGCCCGGACGGCGAGTGCTGCCAGCGGCCGCCCGCCCGGCTGGCCGAGCGCTGGGACGGGCTTGCCTGGCCATCGGCGCGGGTTCACTCGCATATCCTGTCCGCGCTGCCGAAGGGCAGCTTCCCCGGCGTGGACGAGGCCGACGTCTACACGTTCCTCGAGCGGCACGAGCAGGACTAGCCACCGCAGACCCGCCCGCCAACCGGCAGACGGGCCTGCGACAGCGTGGATGGGACTTCGTTGATGTTGACAGCGGCAGCATGCCGTCTGGCACGGCCGAGGTGCGGGATTTGAGTGGCTAGTGGTGCCCAGGGTGTGGGCGGTGAGCGTTCCGCCTGGTGGATGTGTCTTTGGTATGCGCCGGCGCATACCTATCCCGCATCCACCAGGCGGAACGCCATGGAGAAGCGCCGGGCGGAGGGGGAACCCGGGTGGGTTCGCCTGGCGCCGCGGAGGGGAACCCGGGCGGTCGCCTAGCGCCGCGTGGAGGAGAACCCGGGCGGTCGCCTGGCGCCTGGCGCCGCGGAGGGGAACCCGGGCGGGGTTCGCCTAGCGCCAGGCGGAAGGGAACTCGGGCGGGCGCTTGGCGCGCAGCGCGGCGGCGCCCTCGCGCACGTCATCGCCCATGAAGGTGAGCATCTCGTAGGCGGCCGACTGGTCGAAGATCGGCCCGGCCGCGCGCAGCCAGCTGTTCATGGCCCGCTTGGTCAGCCGGATCGCCAGCTGGGAGCCGGCCGCCAGGTCGCCGGCCACCCGCAGCGCCTCGCCGAGCACCTCGTTCCTGGGCAGGCACTTGCTCACCAGGCCGATCCGCTCCGCCTCGGCGCCGCTGACCATATCCCCGGTCATCAGGTAGTACTTGGCCTTGGCCAGCCCGCAGAGCAGCGGCCAGATGATCGCCGCGTGGTCGCCGGCCGCGGCGCCGAGCTTGACGTGACCGTCGCCGAGCCGGGCATCCTCGGCGCAGATGCTGATGTCCGCGAGCAGCGCGACGACCAGCCCGGCGCCCACCGCGACGCCGTTGATCGCGGAGACGATCGGCTTCGCGCAGTTGATCATGTTGTAGACCAGGTCGCTCATCTCGGCCAGCATCGCGGCCACCCGGTCGTAGTCGCCGGCCATCCGCTCCACCATCGCCAGGTCGCCGCCCGCCGAGAACGCGCGGCCTGCGCCGGTCACCACCGCGACCCTGGTCTCGTCGTCGCGCGCCACGTCGGTCCAGACCCTGGCCAGCTCGGCGTGCATGGCCTCGTGCGCCGCGTTGTAGACATCGGGCCGGTTCAAGGTGATCAGGAGCACGCCATCCGGGCGCCGCTCGAACAGTAGGCTCTGGTAGCTGCCGTAGTCCATCAGGGCATCGCTCCTTCCGCGGCCGCGCCCGGCCGGCGGCCAGCCGCCAGCGGCCCGCGGCCATGACCCGGGCAGTCGCCGGCCTCCTGGCCCGGCCTCACGATGGAATCATGGCATGGCTTCTCCGGCCTGCCCGGCCTGTGTTACCGTCCAGTAACATCAGGACCGCGAGGAGCAGCATGAGCAGCGATCCCCAGCCTTCGTTCTCGCTTCAGCTCAGCCCGGACGTGCGGGAGATGCGCGACTGGGTGCACGACTTCGCCGAGCGCGTGATCAGGCCCGCCGCCCAGGAGTGGGACGAGCGGGAGGAAACCCCCTGGCCCGTGCTGGAGGAGGCCGCCAAGATCGGCCTGTACTCACTGGACTTCTTCGCCCAGCAGTGGCTGGAGCCCAGCGGCCTGGGCACCGCGGTGGCGTTCGAGGAATTGTTCTGGGGGGACGCCGGGATCGGGCTGTCGCTGACCGGCAGCGGGCTGGCCGCCATTGCCGTGTCCGGCAACGGCACCCCGGAGCAGATCGGCGAGTGGCTGCCGCAGATGTTCGGCGAGCCTGGTGACGTGCGGCTCGGCGCGTTCTGCTCGTCGGAACCCGGCGCTGGCAGCGACGTGAGCGCCATCCGTACCCGGGCCGTGTACCAGCAGGCATCCGATGAGTGGGTGCTGAACGGCACCAAGACCTGGGTCACCAACGGCGGGATCGCCGACGTGCACGTCGTCGTGGCGTCGGTGGAGCCAGCCCTGGCAGCCGCGGCCAGGCCAGCTTCATCGTGCCGCCGGGCACCCGCGGGCTGTCGCAGGGGCAGAAATTCCGCAAGCACGGGATCCGGGCCTCGCATACCGCGGAGGTCGTGCTCGACGACGTGCGCGTGCCCGGCCACTGCCTGGTCGGCGGCAAGGAGCGGCTGGACGCGCGGCTGGCTAGGGTCACCGGGGGCGGCAGCGGCGGCGAGCAGGCCGCGATGAAGACCTTCGAGGCGTCCCGGCCGAGCGTCGCGGCGATGGCGGTCGGGGTCGCCCGGGCCGCGCTGGAGTTCGCCCGCGACTACGCCAGGGACCGGGTCCAGTTCGGGCGGCCGATCGGGCAGCACCAGGCGATCGCGTTCATGCTGGCCGACATGGCCGCCAGCGTGGACGCGGCCCGGCTGCTGACCTGGCGCGCGGCCTGGATGGCCCGCCACCAGGTGCCCTTCGGGCAGGCGGAGGGCTCGATGTCCAAGCTGGTCGCGGGGGAAACCGCGGTGCGGGTCACCGAGCAGGCGATCCAGATACTCGGCGGGAACGGCTACACCCGCGAGTACCCGGTGGAGCGCTGGCACCGCGATGCCAAGATCTTCACGATCTTCGAGGGCACCTCGGAGATCCAGCGGCTGGTGATCGGGCGGGCGGTCACCGGCCTGCACGTCACGTAGCGGTTCCCAAGCCCCAAGCCCCGTGCCCGTGCCCGGCCGGTCAGCCGGGCATGGGCACCGGGCGGTAGCCGACGTAGTTCTCGGCGAGCGAGGTCGCGGCCGCCCGGGAGCTGGTGACGTAGCGCAGCTGGGACAGCTGCAGCTGGCCCTCCATCGGCCCGGCCCCGGGGGTGGCATGCAGCATGCTCGTCATCCACCAGGAGAAGTGCGTGGCCCGCCAGACCCGGTCGAGGCACGAATCGGAGTAGGCATCGGCAAGCTCGGTGCGGCCGCTGGCTAGCAGGCCGACCAGGGCGCCGGCCAGCAGGGTAACGTCGGCCAGCGCCAGGTTCAGCCCCTTCGCCCCGGTGGGCGGCACGATGTGCGCCGCGTCGCCGGCCAGGAACAGCCTGCCGTAGCGCATCGGCGAGCTGACGAAGCTCCGCATCGGGGTGATCCCCTTGTCCAGGACGGGGCCTTCCTTCAGCTCCCATCCCGGCAGCGCGAACCGCCGCTGCAGCTCCGCCCAGATCCGGTCATCGGGCCAGGCGGCGATCTTCTCGTCCGGCGGAACCTGCAGGTAGAGCCTGCTCAGCTGCGGGCTCCGCAGGCTGTGCAGGGCGAAGCCCGCCGGGTGATGGCAGTAGATGAGCTCGTCGGTGGACGGCGGCACGCCGGCCAGGATACCGAGCCAGGCGTACGGGTAGCCGGTTTCCCACACCGTCTGCAGGCGTGCCGGGATCGCGTCCCGGCAGATGCCGTGGAATCCGTCGCAGCCTGCGATCGCGTCGCATTCCATCTCGTGCCGGGTGCCATCCGCGCGCGTGTACCGCAGCACCGGCCGGTCCGTGTCGAGTGCGTCCACCTCGGTGTCGCTGACCTCGAACTCGATCGCGCCGCCGGCCGCGATGCGGGCTGCGATCAGGTCCTTGACGATCTCGGTCTGGGCGTACACGGTGACGGTCCTGCCGGTCAGGTCGCGGAAGTCGAGATGCCGGCGCTGCCCGCCGAACTGCAGGTAGATCCCGCCGTGCTCGAGCCCGTGGCGGTCCAGCCGGGCAGCGAGTCCGGCCTCGCGGAGCACCTGCACGCTGCCGGATTCCAGCACCCCGGCGCGCTGCCTGGCCTCGCAGTATGCCCGGCTGCGGATCTCCACGATGACCGAACCGATGCCGCGCAGCGCCAGCAGGTGCGAGAGGAGCAGGCCGGCCGGGCCGGCCCCGACGATCCCTACCTGGGTGCGCACGGCACGGCTAGGACGGACAGGGCGCGATGTCGCCGCGGATGGCCGGCTCATCAAGAAGTGTCACGGTTGCTCCTTCGTGCCGGGCGAGGCTGGCCAGCGAAGCTGGACGGGCTCCGCGCGACGAACCTCCGCTGTGCATGATCATGCCCGGCACGATCGCGCTGTGCGTAGTACGAACAGCAGTTCTAGATCCGAACCTAAGAAACAGTAACACCGCTGTCAACGGGCTCGGGCGGCGGGGCAGGGCAGCAGGCCAGGGCGGCGGGCCAGGGACGGCCGGGTCACAGCGGAATGCGGTGACGGACCTTCCACCACAGCGACCGCGCGGCCTGCTTCGCCTCAGCGAGCGTGCTCGGCAGGACCATGATGATGAAATCGCCGAAGACATGGGTGCCCGGCTTGCCCGCCACCGACCTGGCGGCATCGCGGACGGCTACCAGCTGGTTCACGGTCATCGGCAGGCCGGCCTCGTCCGGCTGGTAGGTCGCGCCGACCGGATAGTCGCGGCCGGGCGAGCGGCTCATCTCGATGTGGCAGCCGAACACGTGCGTGACCTGCCGGGCCCGGGCGAAGGCCACCAGCCGGTCCAGGCTTTCCGTGAACGCGGGATAGTCGCGGACGTAGAGCCGCCCCGGGTAGACCGTGTCGCCGGTGATCAGGAACCCGGTCCACGGGTCATAGACGGCCATCGACTGCTCGTCGTGACCCGGGCAGCCGGTGATTTCCAGCACCCGGCCGCCCAGGTCGAACCGCACGATCCCGGCCGGCCAGTCCGCCATGCCGAAGAACGACCTGGCCGCGGCCAGCTCGGCGGGCACCACCGTGGTGTCCGGCCGGCCGTCGAACTGGGCGTCGGCCGCGACATGATCACCGTGGCCGTGCGTGTGCGCGACGACGAGCTCATAAGACTCCCGCGGATGGTCGGCCAGCCAGCCGCGCAGGATGCCGTCCACGGTGTCGCGCAGCGGGAATGCGGCCGGATCCGCCGTCGCCCCGGTATCCAGCAGCAGGGCACGTTCGTTGCCGCAGAACAGGTAGAGGAACGGCGCCTCATAGTGCACGGCCTTGTTCTGCCGCAGCACGAACGTATGCGCGTCGTAGGCGTGGACACCGATCTTGGGGTCGCTGTTGCGCCGCGCCGACCGTGAGCCGTGGATCCACCGCACATCGAGGCGGCCGGCCACGGGCGCCCCGCTGGCAAAGTCGACCGAGTCGCTGATCGTCATCACAAACCGTCTTCTCGCCGCGCAGCGGGGCGCAGCGCCCCGGCGATTGTCAATCTACGGCGGCCGGTGCACGGCGGGCGGCACCGGTCTCAGCGAGGCGCCCGGACTACGCCGTCCGGCGCCAGCGGCATCGACCTGAGCCGCAGGCCGCAGGCGTGGCTGATGGCGTTCGCGATCGCGGGCGCGACAGCGACGATGGGCGCCTCACCGCCGCCCGCTGACGGCTGATCGGGCCGGTCGATCAGCAGTACCTCGAGGTCGGGCAAGTCGGGTAGCCGGGGGACCCGGTATTCGGACATCGAGGCATTCAGGATCTGGCCGCCGGCGAAGTCGATCGCCTCGAACATGGCCCCGCCGAGGCCCATTATGACCGCGCCCTCCACCTGGTTGGCCAGGTTGTCCGGGCTGACCACGGCGCCGCAGTCGAACGCGGTGACCAGCCGCTGGACCTGCAGCGCGCCGTCGGCTGCCACCTGGACCTGCGCCGCCGTGGCGACCCGGCCGCCCTTTTCCGTCCCGAGCGCGATGCCGGTGCCGGTCCGGCCGCCGTCCTGGGCCGGCCGGCCACTGGCCTCGTCCCAGCCGAGCCCGGCCGCGGCCGTGCGCAGCACCGCGGCGAGCCGCTCATCGTCGAGATGCCGCAGCCGGAAGCCGAGCGGGTCCGCCCCGACCCGGGCGGCAAGCTCGTCCATCTCCGATTCTCTGGCGAAGTGGTTGGCCGTCGAGGCCAGCGCCCGGTACGGGCCCTGCGGCAGCGGCGAGTCGGCAGGCTGGTAGACGGCCCGCTGATGCGGTACGCGGTACGGGGTCAGCAGTCCGGCCGGGCCGGAGTTGATGTTGGTGACCGACCAGCCGGTGATGGTGCCGCCGGTGTCCGCGCTCGCCGAGACATCGATCAGCGCGGCCGGCCGCAGGTACCCCCAGTGGAACTCCTCCGCCCGGCTCCACTGCACCTTGACCGGGCGCCCGGCGGCGCGGGCGAGCCTGGCCGCCTCGATCGCCACGGTGCCGCCGTGTTTCCCGCCGAAACCGCCGCCGTAGTCCAGCACGATGATCTCGACGTCGGATTCGGGGATGCCGAGCGCGGCCGCTACCTGGCCGCGGGCACGGAACGGGGTCGAGGTGCCGGTCCACACGGTGACCCGGTCATCCGCCCAGCGCGCCACCGCGGAACGCGGCTCCAGCGGTGTGTGCGCGATGTAGGCGGCGCGGTAGTGCGCGTCAAGCCGGACCGGTGCCGCGCTCAGGGCCGCGCCGACGTCCCCCTGCTCGTGCCGGAACGGGGCAAGCCAGCCCTCGCCCGTCACCGGGTGCGATCGCAAGTAGGCGTCCAGGTCGGCGGCGGCGGGCTGTGGCGCGCGGTTCCAGTCGGCGTCGATCAGGCTGACCGCCCGCAGCGCCGTCGCCCGGTCGGGCGCGACCGCCCCGATGAAGTCGCCGTCACTGATCAGCCGCACCCCGGCCAGCTGTGCCGCCGGGCCGCCCGGGCCCGTGTCGGCGCTGCGCAGCCGCGCTCCGAAGGCGGGCGGCCGCAGCACGCACCCGTGCAGCATGCCGTCCAGCCGCAGGTCCGAGGGGAAGCACTTGGCGCCGGTGACTACCTCGGCGGCGCCAAGGGCGCGGGCCGGGTGGCCGGCCGCCTGCCAGGCAGCGGCCGGGCGTACCGGCTCCGTCGCCGGTACCCGCTCGACGCGGCGCTGGCCGGCCAGCAGGTCACCGTAGCTGACGCTGGGCGCGCCATCCGGCCCGGCCAGCACGCCGCCCGCCGCGGTCAGATCCGCCGGGTCTAGGCCGAACCGCTGCGCGGCGGCCTCGCGGAGCAGCCGGGCGGAGGCCGCCGCCGCCGCCCGCAGCGACGGTGCCGAGTACGGCATGGACCGGCTGCCGAAGGTCCCGACATCGAACGGCGAAACGCTGGTGTTGCCCATCACGACCCGGACCGACCCGGCCGGGACGGCGAGTTCCTCCGCGACCACCAGCGCCAGTGCCGTGCGGGTGCCCTGGCCCGCCTCGACCTTGCCGGTGAACGCGGTCACCGTGCCGTCCGCGCCGACATGCACCCAGGCATCGTCGCCGGCCTCCTGGATGGCCTGGCCGGATCCGCCGGCCTCGGCGTCCGCGCCGTCGTCGCCGGCCGCGACCACGGTGACGAGCCCGTCGGCGAGCAGCCCGAAGAACGAATCCGCGTCCTTGGCGGCCAGGTCCCAGGGCAGCGCGGGCGCCGCGGGCGGCGTGCTGGCCCGTGCGGCGGGCGGCGGGACCGGGGTGAGCAGTTCCGGCTGCTCCATCAGCTCGGCCGCACGGCGGATGGCCCGCTGGATCCGCGGATACGTGCAGCACCGGCAGACATTGCCGGCCAGCGCCGCCGCTGTCCTGGCGTCATCGGGATGCGCGACCTGGTTGAGCAGCGCCGCCGTCGCCATCAGCCAGCCCGGCGTGCAGTAGCCGCACTGCAGGGCGCCCGCCTCCAGCCAGGCCTGCTGCACCGGGTGC
>Ga0137372_10005443_pt1 | contig 12424 bp, 13 predicted proteins | sample SagtaG_6_FD_104911 | JGI IMG/M metagenome (GOLD analysis project Ga0137372, IMG submission 104911) | Vadose zone soil microbial communities from Sagehorn Ranch, Mendocino, California, USA - Sage1_R_60_16 metaG | ecosystem: Environmental > Terrestrial > Soil > Vadose zone | place: USA...
CGAGAATATGAAAATCGCGCAGCGCTTTGCGGTTGAGAATCGTCTCGGCAGTCATTAACCGAGCGATGGTGGCGAAAAATCAGGCGCCGTCGGTAGACGCGCTCTGCTCTTCAAAAGTGAGTTTGCCGGCAATGATTTCCTTAAGAGCAATGTCGGTGAGCGAGGCCCGCGGGCCAGTCTCGACCATTGGCCGATGCCCAAGACCGAGCTGACGCACGCGCTTGGATATGACGTTGATAAGCAGTTGCGGGTTGGGAATGATCTGGCTGGCTTCCTGCAAGAGTTGAGTCGTCATAATGCGCAAGGTGTGGACGGCGCGGGTAGGCTCCGCCGGGAATTGGAGAATCGTCGGCGAGCAGGACGAAATGGGACCAGGGAGAAGACGAGAGCCGAGCATCGCGACGAAAAAGAAATGGTGGAAAGCAAGCGCGCCCTTGTCAAACGATTTGTAAGCTCAATGTTCGGAATGTATCCCAGTACGCGGCCCATCGCCGACGAGGAAATCGAAGAATGGGCCACGGCCCGGCGAGATTGGTCCGAGTAGAATTTTCTTGGCGTCTATCAGTGGACAACCGAGCGACGATCGCCAGGATTAAACATGGCAATTATAGTTATTAGGATTAGGCCGCGTTAATCTTGTCTTTGTGGCTCATTCCGTTGCTGGTTATACGGACAGGTGATGCCTCGAGTCAAACGCTGCACAATCTCCGCAGCTGCGTTAAGGAAGGGCGGGTCATTTGGAACCCAGGGAGTCCTCTCAAGTGGCACCAGTGTTGCTATATGCAGAATTTCCATAACTATAGCATGTCGCCAGAGATATTCATGGGCATCGATTTAAAGATTGACGAAAAGGCTGGCGCTCTCACGAGCGATTCCAACGCTCTGAAGGGGCGCGGAAAAATGCCCGCGCAACACGAACGAGGAACCACGCTGGTAGAAGTTGCCATGGCAGGGGCATTGCTGGTGCTCGCGTTGGCGAGTTTATATGCTCTTTACGGAACTACCGTAAAAGAGGCAAAAGGTGGCGATACTGCCGCAATCGCAGCGCAAAATAGCATCGCGCGAATCGATCAAATGAGAAATCTCACGTGGAATAACACAACCAGCCCATCCTCCATCGCGACGCTGCTAACTACGCCCACTTCCTCAGATAATGCTTCGACGATTTCCAGAGAAGTCATAAGCATTTACCCCGCTGCTGTTCCGCAGACTTCGCCCCTTCCAGCACCGACTCCATCTCCAAGTCCGACGCCGGGTTCTACCCCATTCTTTTCCGTGACCAAGATAGGCACAGGAACGCCCGTCATCAGTCCCTCCACTCCGAGCAGCATCCTTGGGGAAGGATTAATTCGGGTAGAAGTTACGACCGAGTGGGTTGCCTCGGCGACAACCCATCAGCGTCAATTATCGACCTTGATCAGTAAATCGGGGACCAAAACCCGATGATCGCGCGTCCTGTTTACAACAAGCAAAGAGGCGGCGGGGGAATGACACTGCCGGAGATAGTGATTGCTTTGGCCATTCTCGGAATTGTTCTTTCTGTGTGCTACGGTTCATCCGTTGCGCTGCAACGTGGTTTTGCCTCAACCACTTCTTGGGCCGACGCGCGAACTAATCAGCTGCGCGTGCTCGATTCTTTGGCAGCGGATCTCCGCAATGCGACCGCCAAATCATTCACGATAAGTGCGGACGGTCTCACGAACACGCTTCCACTAACATTGACAATCCCGATGCGATACCAACCGAATCCAAGTCCTTCTCCGGCTTACGAGACAACCGGACCGCTTGCAGGCGATCCCGCTCGCTCCGCTCTCCGGGTTGAGCCAGGAGTCTATCCGACGACCGGAGGTATGCAGTATAGGGATAGCAGCGGACAACAAGTGGCAATAGCCGTGACTTATAGATATGGCGCGAGCGGAACCAAGCGAACGATTGTTCGCCAGATTGATTGGCCGTACACTGCGCCAGCGACTTCGACACTAGCCTTATCCCCACCATTACCCGCGGCCGACAACACCGCTAGTCGCGAGGTTGGCAGCTTTACGAACTACTCCAGTGCAAGTCTCTCTGACCCAGACAATATTTTAAAGGTGACATTCACAAACGAGGATATGCAACTGGTTAGCTCTTCGGATACCGCCGTCGTAGTCAGAATTGAGGCGAGTCCCGATTCTCTTCACCCCGAAAAAAAATCAGTTTTGAATGATACGGTATTTCTAAGAGAGGCAACCTTTAAGTGACGAAGTATTTCCGACCACGTCTGGTCAGATCGCGTCCCAGTTAACCATTATGAAAATACGAAGCAATAGCCAGTCGCGCACAGCGTCCGCCCTCGTCGCAGTGATCATCACTATTACGGTCCTGGCATTACTGGCCAGCTCTCTTGTTGTGAATGTGAACAATCGCCGTATGACGCTCAGCCAGGCGTCAGCCTGGCAGGAAGCGTTGGCTGCGGCTGAGGCCGGCGTTCATCAGGGAATCGCCCAATTGGAGCAAGGCTTGGCCCAAAATTCTCTTCCTTTAGCGGGCCCTAGCCCAATAGCTTGGAGTAGTCCATTTCCAAGCGGCACGACTACATCTACATCGACAAGGGTGTACCTAAACCATGCTGGTGAAGGGCCATCTGGTGCGTCTAACAGCTATGCCGACTATACGTTGACTCTGAATGAAAACACTACGCAGACAATCCCGAGGCCTTACTACTGTATCGTCTCGGTTGGAACGGTGGGACTTCCGGGAGGTAAATCTCTCAGCATGGATAGCGCGGATGCTGTATTGCGGAAACTAAATCTGCGAACCGCCACCCGAACCGCGACCCGCACGATCGAGGCATGGGTCAGACCGGTTTACACCACACAGGGCCCGCTGAAAACGGATCAACCCATCAATTTAAACAACCATAACATCTTTGTTGATTCTTTTAACTCCGCCGATCTCACTCGTTCCGTCAACGGAGCCCCAGACGCTCTAGGTCTCAACGGACATCTTCTGACTAACATTGGACAGTTTGATGCTCCTAATTTTAACGTCCCCCTAGCAGCCAATATCTCTACCAATTCGCCGTTCGCCAATATCGGTAACGCGACTGTTTACGGCGATGTCCTTACTAATGGCGGCGCCACTGATGGAAATGGGGCCACTGTTACAGACACGTCTAATGTTAAGGGTCAGATTATCAATGATTATTACGAACCGCTTGAGCCCATTTATGCACCGCAGTGGAGTGACGCAACTGTAAGCGGATCGGTTAATAATTCCAAGACTTACACCGGAGGCACCGCTACAAGTCCTGCTCGCTACCAAGTCGGTACTATCGCAAATATTGGCAATATAAAACTTGCAGGTGGAAAGCAGGTGACGTTTGATTTCGGCACCACAAGGGGTATTCCCGATCTGAGCAAAAATTACATCGAACTCTATGTAACTGGAGATTTTACTACAAGAGGGTCGGGCACAACCGATGGCTCGGTTGTTATCGTAAATGGAGTCAACGTCAAAATCTATGTGGCAGGGGATTTAAACTTCTCTGGCAATGGATTGATTAATTACAACAACAAGGCATCGAGCTTGGAAATCTATGGAATTAGCCCACCGGATGGAACGACTCAGACCTTTACTCTAGCCGGAAACTCGGACTTTTATGGAACCGTCTACGCTCCGGGCGCGGACTTGAAGCTCGCTGGAGGCGGCGGCAGCGGTGAGTTCGTAGGAAGCTTTACAGGCAAATCAGCTTTTCTTAACGGAACGACGGAGATTCGCTATGACGAAGCGCTCGCTGGCAGTGGGCGTATCAGCAGTTTTAAGATTGCTGCGTGGTTCGAAGACGTTAAGAAAATTGGGACTTTTACGGGCCAATTGCAATTCTAGGCGCTGCGCTCGGTCAGCCCAAATCGAGATGGACTCGCGCTTCGCCGCCGGAACCAGCGCCAGAATGGCACTGGCTTGTGGTCAGAAGCGGCCCCGCCTTTCGGCAGGCAAAGCTTTGGCGGCAGACGTCCAGGCGCTTCCTGGCAGCGGACGCCTCTCAAAAGTCGCTGTTCGGTTTGGGACCTAGAAAAAAGCCAGTGCTACGCGGAAGTTGCAGTTATAAGAGTCGACATCCCGTTTTTGCGATCGTTGGCATGCACGACTGGCGAAATTTGCGAGATCCTGGCGGAACGACCGGCACGGCCGATTGTCCAGCTAGCGGGTGAGACGCGCTTGCGCTCCTAGCATTGCTCTCCGGCGATGAATACTCGTTATCGGGTCGTGCCCCGGGGGTAAGATCGTACGCCCTTCTATCTTATTTTCGAATTCGATAACTTGGCCTCATCCACACCCGGCACACGAAATGCATCATGCTAGCCAATACAGATGAATCCGTTGATCGGTCGAATGGAGAGCGGACTGCGCCTAAAGGTTCTTTCGTCTACCCGACGCAAGGATTTCTTCGCTCATTTGAAAGGAGCTCAGCAGGTTCACTTTGCCAATAAGATTGCGGAGCCCGGCAAATGCAGGGTTACCAGCATCCATCCGTCGGGAGTTGGGCGCGTACACCCCAAACACGATGTCATAATGTATACGGATGACGCATTTCGTCTGCGACGACGCCTTGCAAAATTGCACAGGAAGATTCTGATCACTGGAAGGATTAGTTAATAAGCGCTTCCCGTCATTTGCCGTGCCAAAATCCGCACTCTGGGCTTCCACAGAGCATCCGATCAAAAGCCATCAGGCATTGCTGAAAATTTGATCATCTGCCAGACGGTACGTTTTGGCGGTTGGATATCTTGCTGGCGTCAGAGGTGGTCGAGGTTGTAAACGAGACCGGGGACCTTGCGTTACCTGGCGAGTGAACGAGCTGGTGCTTTGCCCGAGAGCCTGCGTTTGGTCGCGCTGCAAACCGTCTCGGCTTGCATGCGCTCTGGGCAGGCCTGGTGGGCGAAGGCGGCGCCCATTCTTGCGCGTACCCCGTGGATTGCCCGCCGGCCCCCAGCATTTCGCTCCGATTGATTCGCCGACAACGCAGAATCCCAACGCCTGAGTGACGGTGATAGTCTTTTTGCGCACAATCGATTTCCAATACGACCGTTTCATCGCGGCCTATGGACGAACCTGGGACGACCCGCCCAATCCACGGGTGGCGGAGCCAGGCTTCCGCGTAGGGCCAGGCAGCTGCTGGCGTAAGCAACGGAATGACACAGCTAAAGGGTCTGCCCTAGCATCGGAGTCGGTTTGGGCAGCATCGGCGTCGGCTTCGGCTTCGAAGTCGGAGCGGCCCCCAGCACAGGAGTAGGCTTCGGCTTCGGCAAACCTTTGAGGGAAGAATTAACTGGAGAAGGCGCTGCGTGTGCTTTCACGACGGCTTCTTCTTGGTGTTTTTTTCTTAATTCCAGCGCTGCTTTTTTCTCATGCTGTTTTTGCAAGAAGAAAACCCCGCCAAGGCCGAGAAAAATAACCACAAAAATGGTATACTTAATCACAAAAACCAGAGGAACAATGAGCCATACCCTACGTGTGTTTGACAGCGTTTTCCACCATCGAACAGATAACTTTCTTGGGTCGAGAGCCCACAAGGCCCGCCTTTCCGCTACTCATTCTATTTCTAGTTAGAAGGCGCTAGATAGGTTACCAGTTGACCCTGCTGTGCAGCAAACATGGTGAATGTGGGAAGTTGGCGCGTCGTGGTCAACCGATTTCTGCAGCGCCCGTGAATAAGCGGCGCGCTTTAGCGGGTGTCCTCTACGTAGCCGGCGATACGAAAATCGAGGACTTCGCCTTCACTATTGAGTGCGCGATCATAATGCCAGCTTACGTTTCCGTTCCCGTAAAAAGTCTTGCAGACCATGCTCCCAAGAAGTCAGGGTTTTCATTCAAGATGACATCCGCGCTCGGCGCGTAGAACGTTAAGGTGAGAGTACTCGGCGTGCCGGAGTTAAGATTGATAGTTTGTGTCCATTGCGGAATTCCGTTCGCATCACGCGGTGGACTAATACCGTAGAATTGGAGGTTGCCGGCGAGGCCGGTGTTATTACCTAAATCGCGAGCTTTCACGTCCATATTACCGTCGAAATAAACTTGAAGATGGACGTTGGGGTTCACCGCGATTTGACCGGTAATATCGCCAGTCACATCGAGCGCGACATAAGTTTCGGCCGCCCCAATTGCATTGACGGTGAGTTTGCCGGTCACACTGGTGTGGGCTACCTCGGCCAATCCGCTTCGGTTCACGATATAGGACCCGGCGTATGCTAGTATCTAAATTGGCCGATATATTCCACCCCTGGTTGGGCACGTCGAAGCGCTCTCGAGAGCTAAATGCGGCTGGGATAACCTGTTGCCCTTTATTCGTAAAGGGCCGGCACTGGCATCCCAAGTGCTATAATTTCCATAGAACTGATAAAGAGGCGCATGCGAATTAACGCGAACACTTCGAAGCGAGGCTTCACGCTGCCAGAAGTCATGGTGGCTGTGGTCCTGGCTGCCTTATTTTTCATATCGCTTTTTGAGCTCAACGCAATGTGTCTTCGATGCATCGACAGCAGCAAGGAAGCTTTAGCCGCAATTCAAAGTGTGCAAGATCGCAGCGAAGTACTCAGAAACTTGGCATTCACGGACCTTACAAGCAGTTCCTACGTGCAAAATTTGATGGCTACGGCCGCCGATGCCGCACCCTTTTCTCAAAAAGCCACGGAAACCGTTTCCATCAGCAAATATCCGACGCCAAGCGGCGTGAGCACGTTTACGCGCTCTCCAAATGGTACCGTAGCAATAAATTCAGTCGCAACTGATTTCGGCGATATCGTTAAAATAGACGTCTCCGTCTCTTGGACGATGACAGTAGGTGCCCGAAGCCGCACCGAACAAACGAGCAGTATCGTTTCAAACGGAACCAAAAAATGAGCCGGCTCGGTTTAAGACAGGTGGAGTCTGGGTTCACTCTCGCTGAAATGTTGATCGCGATGGCAATCGCTTCTTCGATCCTTGGCCTCATCTTCACCTCGGCAGTCGCATTACAGAAAAGCTTCACCGCCGTTGATAACTATTTCGGGGCGCACATGCAGCAGATTCGGATCGTAGATTACCTGGCTCGCGACGTTAGACGCGGCCTGTCTGTCACGTCATCGGTAGATAAACAAACAGTTACGATAAAGATCCCGAAATATATCATTCAAGCCGGAGATTCGGACGCGACGGTATCAAATATCGGAACACCGCGTTCCCCATCCCTCGCGATCGCCAATGGCGATTACAACATCAATTATGGCACACCGACCAGTACAGTTACGACCGTCGTGTACAGCGTGAACGCCTCCTCCATTTTACGGACAGAGGACGGAGAATTGACTACGATCGCGTCAAGTACCGATAACCTTCTTCCTGAAACAGTCGACATCGAATTGTCAAATACTGAATACACCACCACTGCAATCACATTCAAGCCAATCTCAGTTGCCGATCGAAGCGGAACAGTCGTTTATTCCACGGCTTACCTTAGAAATCGCCGGCGCTCTTTCTAGAACATCTAATCAGCAATGAAAATGTACCCAGCTAACAATGAAAAGGGCAACGTCTTGATCTGCGTGATGGGCGTAATCCTTGTTTTATCCATCATCGGAGCGACCGTATTACGTAATTCGACCACTCGCTTAAATGTCTCATCCAATCAAGTGCGAGCTTGGAAGGAAGCCCTTTCAGCCGCCGAAGCTGGCGGCAATATGGCTTTTGCGGAACTAAGAAAACAATTCTCCGCCAATTCGTCAGTGCGGGCGAGCCAGTGGTCAGGCTGGACCAACTCGGGAACCACTTATGTCAGCCCCGAAAGTACATTCGGTAGCAGTAACCTAAAGTCGCGAACGGTTGTAGAGACATGTTATTTCGATGTTTCTGGAAATTTTCATCTAGGCGCAAATCCCGATCCCAACGCAAACAGCTGGTATCGCGTTCGCAGTAGAGGAGTTTCCGTGCTGCCCGGTCTCAAGCGAACTGGAATGGACGACGCCCTTATAAATGAAGGCAGAACGCATTTTGCGGCGTTCGGCTCAACTGCGATGAAAGACATCACCGCTCGCGGTAATGGTGACAGTTTGCTTCGCAAAATCGATTTCAACTATGACCACTTCGTGGCGACTTACGGTAGAAGCTGGGATGATCCGCTCACCACACGGAATGACCCCGTCGCTGTGGGCGGCACACCACAGATCTCGCGGCGCATCGAGCAAATCATTACGCCATTAACGCCTTTCTTCGATGCCGCTATCAAGTCAGCGCAAACTTTTTACGGTTTGGGATCAGCGGCGCAAATTGATAGCTATGATTCACGCCAAGGGCCATACGCGTTCGTTGCTAATAGTCCTAGTGACCCACGCTACTCAAACTCCCGTCACGGCAATGTCGAGATTGGCAGTTCGACCGCAACAGTCAAGGGAAAGATTTATGGTGATGTAGCAACCAACGGTGGAACGATCGTTAACTCATCACAGATTACTGGCACCGTGGACAATAACGTCCCCTTCACTCTAAGTGACTATAAAATGCCGGATTCGACGTCGTGGCAATACGAACCTGCACCCTCGACTGGTAATGGTCTTGCATATCAGCTCCCGGCATCATTCTCAGGTAATAAGAGCCTTACACCGCGTTATGCGGGAAGCGTTGACGCTCCCGTGTACTATGTTGTTTCCTCATTTTATGGTGCGTTGATCGTTAATCCCACAGCCGCTGGGACAGACACTTACGTGGCGATTCATGTCACAGGCGACATCTCGGGTGGCTCGGCCGGGATCACTGTGAATCCATCCGTACACGTTAAGATATATTTCGATCGCAACGTCGATGTAAAGAACAATAACCTTATAAATCAGAATCCTACTGGGGCGAACCCATCAGCAGCCAACTTGCAATTCTACGGCATCAGCCCACCGCGTGACGCGAACGGTAATCCTATGTGGACCCAGACGATCAATCTTAACTCCGCTACGCCCAGTACTCTCGCCATGACATTCTACGCACCTAGCGCTGATATTATTTTGAATGGCAATCCAGACTTTATCGGCGCCATGGTCTGTAAAACCTTCTACGCTAATGGGAACATCAGCTGGCATTACGACCGCGCGTTAAACTCGGAGGGTCAACTGCTCGACTTTAGAATTGCCAGCTACATTGAAGACACCCGTTAACTCGAACCAGACACCGACGGCTTCGGCGTAAACAATCCTTTGCTGCAAACCTAGAACCGAAGTCAGGGCGTTCGGCTGAGAACCGGCGTAGGTTTCGGCAGCATTGGCGTAGGCTTGGGCAACATTGAAGTCGGTCGCGGCTTCGCAGTAGGAGAGCAAGGGTTTTCTGTGCCTCTTTTGCGTTTTGAGCGTTTGTCATATCTGAGGCGCCTGTATGTGCGACCTGCTTCGAGGCCGCTTCAGCACGTCTTTTTGCTTCAAGTGCCGCTCTTTTCTCATGCTGCTTTTGCAAAAAGAACAGCAATCCGAGTCCAACAAAGAGGATCACAAACACGATCCGTTTTATCATAATTTATCTGTCATCATTTCGAGTCGCCCTCCTGCTGCCAGCATTGGTCACGTAGGGGCGCACTTCAATCTCATTCATTAGCATGTCCTTGGTATCAGCCATTAGTGGTCGTTGTAATAACCCTCAGCGAATCGCGGTGGCCCATTCCCAGCCAGTTGCCGTAGTCCAGGCCTTCTCGTTGCTTGTCCGCCGACCGACGTTTGGCGAATCTCTTTGCCGTTCCTCTTAATGCGGGCATAATATGCCCTTGATGGTTTGTAACGATAAGGGCACTCGCCGACTTTCTCGAATGCACTGCCACTGTTCCTGGGGGTTTCACACGCGATCACTTCTAAAGTGGACAAAATCGGTGGATAAGAGAAATATTTGAACTGCACGTTTCGTCGTAAACCATTGATGTAGAGTAACTCGGGCTGTGGCTCAGCTTGGTAGAGCGCCTCGTTCGGGACGAGGAGGCCGTGGGTTCAAATCCCACCAGCCCGATTAAACGCGCGTGGTCAAGGCATGAACGAAACCGTCCTCACTACCATTGCGTTTACCGGATTCACGGTCGCATTTTTTCACGCCGCGATTCCGACCCACTGGTTGCCCTTCGTGGCAGCGGGTCGTGCGCAACGCTGGACTCATTCCAAAACACTCCTAATCACCGCATTAGCCGGCACCGGCCATGTCCTCACCACTGCGCTACTGGGTTTAATCCTAACCATTTTTGGAGTGGCGCTGAGCTCGCGCATTGGCACGTGGTTCCCGCGAATAGCGGGAGCATTGCTGATCGGACTCGGTCTATTCTACATCTGGCGACAACTTTCCGGCCACGCTCACAGCCACACTCACTTATTTTCGAGGGGCGGCCACGGTGGGAACGAGCATGAGCACGAACATGAACTGAAGGAATCGCTCGCGCATTTTCGTGCCCCGGATATTTCGCGCACCCGCACCTCCGACTGGGTCGCAATTGGCAGCCTGTTTGCCATGCTCACCTTCTCACCGTGTGAAGCGTTTCTACCGATTTACGTTTCGGGAATTCGCTTCGGCTGGGGCGGGTTTGCCCTGCTAACCCTTATTCTCTCCACCGCCGCAGTTGCAGGAATGTTGGTTTTCACCTCTCTGGCCTTACTCGGAATTCGCAGCATCGGACTTGGTTGGTTTGAACGCTATGAAAGCCTGGTGATGGGATCGCTGCTATTATTAGTTGGTGTGATGGTGCTTCTTTTCGAAAAATGAGCGCGCGATTTGCTTGCCGAAACTGTTTGCCATCCTAGGCAAGCAATGCTTGCGTTTCGCCTCACTGCCACACCAAATTTATCTTCCCGCTATGGGTTCTCTCAAAAAAAGACGCAAAGCTAAAATCTCCAAGCACAAACGCCGCAAGCGAATGAAGGAGAATCGCCATAAGAAGCGTCTGCGTTACAAGTCGTAACGGTGACTACGGCGGTTTGCCTCGGCAGACCGGCACGGTAGATTCAGGCAGGATGATGATTGCGCGCAAGCAGGGAGCTTATCTTGCGCTGCTTCTGCTGGTATGCGGCATCGGAAAAATCTCATCCGCACCGGCACCATCTGCGCGATCGCAAAAAGCGACGGCGGCGCACCCGGCACCGAAGCGAGCCGATTTAATCGATGATTCGCTGGCCCTACCTCCTGCGCGAGATTTGAATCTGAGCATTCAGGGTGAACACAAGGCCGAGGCCCTCGCCCATTTCGTCGAAGGAATCGATTTTGAGGAGAACGGCGAAATGGCAAAAGCTCTCGAAGCTTATCGTCAGGTTCTGAATGTCGATCCGGGGCAGATCGAACTGGCGGTTCGTGTCGCGGCGTTGCTGACGCGGGACGATGATTATCCGAGCGCGATTGATGTCTTAAAAGACGCGGTCAAGGCGCATCCGAAAGCGCCCGAGCCTTATCTGGAGCTAGCTTTTATCTACGCCAAGTATTTGAAGAAAGTCGATCAGGCGATTGAGTTCGCCAACAAAGCCATCGCGCTGGATCCGCTGAAAATTGATGGCTACCAGCGACTGTTTGAGATTCATCTCACTGCCGGCGATGAAAAAAGGGCGGTCGAAACTCTCGATCGCGCCGCCAAAATGCCAAGCGAAGATCCGATTTTCTGGGCAAGGCTTGGCCGACTTTACGGCTCCGTCATTTTGAAACCAGATGCCAAGCCGGTTCCGGAGCAAATAGCGCGTCTGAACGATGTTTTTAAGAAGGCGGCCGCGAAAGGGCAAAACGACGCTGCCGTTTTAAAGGAGGTGGGGGATTACTTCGCCTCCACCCAACAGATCAAGGAAGCACTTCCGTTTTATTTGCGCGTGCTTGAGTTGCAACCTGACGACGCCAATGTCCGCGAAAAACTGGCGACCGGATTTGTCTTAACAAATCAGCGGGCGCGCGCCGTGGAAACACTTGAAGCGATTATCCAGGAACACCCCGAAAAATATCAGCCCTACGAGTTGTTAGCCCAATTGCACGATGATGAAGCGCGCGCACTGCTTCGGTCTAATCAAACCGATCCCGCGAACGCGGAATTCAAGAAGGCGGCACAGAACTACGAACAAAGCCTGCTCATTAATCCAAATCACGCGGCCACCTATTTGCGGCTCGCGGAATTATTGCTCGCGCCGCTAAAACAGAGCGAACGCGCCGTTTCGATTTTGACAGAAGGGCGCCGGCGTTATCCCGACGCTCCCGAATTCGCCTACTATCTCGCGATTGCCCTGCGCGAGTCGAAAAAGGCAAAAGAGGCGGTGGTCATGTTCGAAGAAGCGCTCAACGAAGCGCAGAATGCGGAGGCTGATTTTTTGAAGCCACGTTTTTACGTTGAATATGGCGCCGCGGCGGAAGAGGCCGGTCTCTATGATAAAGCGGCGGAACTTTTCCACAAAGCCATCGCGATGGATCCCGCCAATGCGGCCGAGCC
>Ga0137372_10005449_pt1 | contig 12419 bp, 8 predicted proteins | sample SagtaG_6_FD_104911 | JGI IMG/M metagenome (GOLD analysis project Ga0137372, IMG submission 104911) | Vadose zone soil microbial communities from Sagehorn Ranch, Mendocino, California, USA - Sage1_R_60_16 metaG | ecosystem: Environmental > Terrestrial > Soil > Vadose zone | place: USA: California...
ACCCCACGCCGGCGCCTTCGGCTGGCGTGCCTCCGCGTCTGCCTCGGCGTGCCGGTAGAACGCCAGGAAGGCCTCGTCGAGGCCGGCCTCCTCCACGGCGAGGTCGGTCACCGGCAGCTCCAGGAGGCGGCGCAGCGCCGGCACGATCTCGTCCGGGTGGACGAGCAGCCGCAGCTCGGTGCCCGACCAGGTCGGCGACCAGCGCGCGTCCACGCCGACCGTGGCGGGGTCGTGCCCGTCGGGGAAGGTGAGCCGCACGCGCCGCGCACGCGCCTCCCGCAAGGCCGCGACCGCCTCCACGGTGACCAGCCGCCCGGCACGCACGATCGCCACCCGCCGGCACGCGCGCTGCACCTCCGGCAGGACGTGGCTGGAGAGAAAGACCGTTCGGCCCGCCTGGCTCGCCTCGCTGACCAGGGCATAGAAGGTCTCCTGCACCAGCGGGTCGAGCCCCTCGGTCGGCTCGTCCAGGATCACCACCTCAGGGTCGTGCTGCAGCGCCTGCACCAGCCCGAGCTTCTGCTTCATGCCGTGCGAGTAGTCCCGCACCGGCCGGCCGAGGTCGCGCGTGGTCAGCTCCAACCGCTGGCACAGCTCGTCGCGCCGCGGAGTGGTCCTGCCCTGCAGGTCGCCGAGGAGCCCGAGGTGCTGCGCGCCGGTCAGCTCCCCGTACAGGCGCAGCTCCCCTGGCAGGTAGCCGACCTGGGGCGTGAGGCGCTTGTGGTCGGCGATCGGGTCGAGCCCGAGCACCCGCACCGTCCCCGCGGTCGGCGACAGCAGCCCGACCATGCAGCGGATCGTCGTGGTCTTGCCCGCGCCGTTGGGCCCGAGGAAGCCGAGCACCTCCCCGGCCTCGACCTCCAGGTCGAGCTGCTCGATCCCGACCGTGGTGCCGTACCGCTTGGTCAGCGCGGTCAGCTGGATCACCGCAGCCATCGTGGGCTCATCGTAGCCGATCACCGTTCAGGGTCGCCCGGGCCGCGCTGGACCGGGCGTTGTCTGGGGCCTGCCGGTAGCCTCCCGCAGGCCATGGGCGAGCGGGCTCATTGCTGACCGCGTCCGTGGCGTGGTGGATGAGCACCAGGACCGCCCGGTCGGGCCGCAGGCACGAGCAGGGCGCAAGGTGGTCGGCGTCTTGCGCTCGCCGGGCGTGGCGACTCGGCCGCCGCGCGTGGCTGGCACGCCCCAGGGTTGGAACGTGTGCAGCGCATGTGCGAGGGGGCGCGGCCTGGCGGGGGAGCGGCGATGGCGCGTTGCTGCTGGTCACAGCGGTGCGTTGGCGCGGCACGTTGCGGCTTTCATCATCGCGGGTTCCAGGGTTCATGCCTCCGAGCGTTGAAGAGTCCACGAGCCTGGGGCAGCCTTCTCACGTGACAGCAGCGCGGCTGGGCCGCGCGGTGTCGCGGGCTGCCCGTATCCTCGAATGCTGCCCCGCGGACTCCAGCCGCGCAGCGCAGCGAGGAGCCGCCAGCAATGGCCACGCCATCTGCACCGAGCCCAGCCGCCGCATACTTGGCACCTGGCGCGCTCGCCGCGCGCTCGCAGGCGCTGCTGACTGGCCTTGCCGGGCCCGGCGCGACGCTGCGCGACGACCAGCTCGCCGCGATCGCCGCGCTGGTCGTGGACCGCCGCCGTGTGGTGGTGGTCAAGCGCACCGGCTGGGGCAAGTCCGCAGTGTACTTCCTGGCGACCCGGCTGCTGCGCGACCAGGGCGGCGGGCCGACGCTACTGGTGTCGCCGCTGCTGTCGCTGATGCGCGACCAGATCGCCAAGGCGGCAGGCATCGGTATCCGCGCGGCCACGATCAACTCGGCCAACCTCGACGAGTGGCGGCCGATCCACGAGGAGCTGGCCGCCGGCGCGGTTGACCTGCTGCTGGTCTCGCCGGAGCGGCTGAACAGCCCGCAGTTCCGCGACGAGGTCCTCCCGGGGCTGTCCAAGCAGGTCGGGCTGCTGGTGATCGACGAGGCGCACTGTGTCTCCGACTGGGGCCACGACTTCCGCCCGGACTACCGCCGGCTGGTCGGCGTGCTGGGCGACCTCGGCGAGGGGGTGCCGGTGCTGGCGACCACCGCGACCGCCAACCAGCGGGTCATGGCCGACGTCGCCGAGCAGCTTGGCGCCAGCCCGCTGCTGCTGCGCGGCTCCCTGGACCGCTCCAGCCTCCACCTGGCGGTGCTGCGCATCCCCAGCCAGGCCGAGCGGCTGGCGTGGCTGGCCGAGCACGTGCCGGCGATGCCCGGCTCCGGGATCGTGTACTGCCTGACCGTCGGCGACGCCGAGCGGGTCGCGGCCTGGCTGGGCCGCCAAGGCGTCGACGCGCGGGCCTACTCGGGCCGCACCGACCCGGCCGAGCGGGTCGAGGTCGAGGACGCGCTGCGCGACAACAAGGTCAAGGTCGTGGCGGCGACCTCGGCGCTTGGCATGGGCTTCGACAAGCCGGACCTGGCGTTCGTGGTCCACTTCCAGGCGCCGGACTCGCCGGTCACCTACTACCAGCAGATCGGCCGCGCCGGCCGCGCGCTGGACCGCGCTGAGGTGGTGCTGCTGTGCGGCGCGGAGGACCGCGCGATCTGGGAGTGGTTCGCCTCGACCGCGTTCCCGCCGCGCGAGCAGGTCGCGGGGGTGCTCGCCGCGCTGGAGGCGGCCGGCGGGCCGCTGTCGGCCGCGCTGCTGGAGGAGACCGCCAACCTCAGCCGCAGCCGGCTCGAGCTGCTGCTGAAGGTCCTGGACGTGGAGGGCGCCGTGCGGCGGGTGGCCAAGGGCTGGCAGCGGACCGGCGCGCCGTGGGCCTACGACGCCGCGCGTCACCGGCGGGTCGCGGCCGCCCGCGCGGCCGAGCAGCAGGCGATGCTCGACTACGCTGTCACCGACCAGTGCCTTGAGGCGTTCCTGCGCCGCCAGCTCGACGACCCCGGCCCGTCGGCCTGCGGCCGCTGCGCCAACTGCACCGGCCAGGGCCCTACCGCGGCCGTGTCGGCGGCGCTGGCCGGCGATGCGCAGGCCTTCCTCGCCGGGCAGGACCTCGCCCTGAGCCCCCGCCTGCAGTGGCCGGTCGGCGTCCCAGGGGTCCGCGGCCGCATCAGCGCCGACGCCCGCGTCGAGCCTGGGCGGGCGCTGGCGACCTTCGGCGGCCCCGGCTGGGGCGCGACCATCCGCGGGCTGCTTGAGCGCGACCAGCCGGTCCCCGAGGAGGTCGTCGCGGCGGTGGTGCGGGTGCTGGGCCGTTGGGACTGGCCCGAGCGGCCGGCGTGGGTGACCTTCGTCCCCTCACGGCGGCATCCGCTGCTGGTCAGCAGCCTCGCGCGGCGGGTCGCCGAGATCGGCCGGCTGCCGCTGTGCCCGGCGCTGGAGCGGGTGCGCGACGGTGCGCCGCAGCTGGAGATGGCCAACAGCGCCCACCAGTGCCGCAACGTCCACGGCGCCTTCGCCGTCGCCGGCGCGGCGCCGCCCGGCCCGGTGCTGCTGGTCGACGACACCGCCGACTCCAAGTGGACGCTGACCGTCACCGGTGGGCTGCTGCGCGAGCACGGCGCCGCGCGGGTCTACCCGCTGGTGCTGCTGCGCCGCGGCGCCGACTGAGCGGCGCAGCTGACGACGCCGGATGGCGCTTCACAGTCCGGGGTCGTGGCGGTCGCGTCCCGTGGCGTGGTGTATGAGCGCCGGTACCGCCCGGGCGGTCGGGTCGCAGGCGCAAGCCGAGGCAGGGTCGTCATCGTCATTGCGTTCGCCGGGCGTGGCGATTGGCGCTGCGCGTGGCGGCCCGCCCCGTGAAGTCTGGAACGTGTACAGCGCACATGCGAGGGTGCACGGCCCACGGGAGAGCAGCGCCGCCGCGTTTCTGCTGGTCAGGGCAGTGCGATACTACGGTTCGCTGCAGCTTTCGCCAACGCGTGGTCCGAGATGGCCGTTTCGGCGCCTGTTGGCGTGCTGCCTCCAGGCAGGACTCGCAAGTGCGCTGTACAGTTCCAAATCGGTTGGAGCACGTCAGGTGCGGCGCGCAGGTTCGGATGCTGGGCAGGGCACGCCCCAGCCCCGCGAATCGCGAGTCGTCTATCCGCCCAGGTCAGGCTCGCCGTTTGAGTTGGCGCAGGATCGTCGAGTCGGTGATCTTGTCGTCGGCGGCCAGCAACAGCACCTTCGACAGGATGACGCTCAAGACCTCGTCGCTCTCGAACGGCAGCATGACGCGCTTCGTGCGAGCGGAGCTGGCCGGCACGATGCACAGGTAACGGTCATCGGGCTCGACCAGGATGTTCGCCGAGCCGAGGTGCACCTTGTAGGTGCCGCGGTTGCCCCGGACCCGAAGGTAGCGGTCGCCGAGCTCGACCCGGTCGGCGATCTTCGTCTTCGGCAGCAGCCGCGCCAGAACGTCGCGGCGAACCTCGGCGGTCGCACTGAGCGGTCCGAAGGACGCGTGCAGCCAGTAGTCGTAGTACGGGTCGTCGCCGCGGTCGGCCCAGTTCGGGTCCAGCGCGATGGAGCAGACGCCAACGAACAGGTCGACATCGCGCATCGCCTCGGAGAACACCAGCGGGGGCACTCGCTCGAGGGGAACCGCCGCCTTGGCCCGGTCCGCTGTCGCGAAGAACCAGACGCGGTCGGTGCTGCACAGCTCCACGCGGTCCCGGTCGGCCTCGGCGTCGGCTTGGAAGTGCTCGAACACTGCGGTGAGTCCAGCGTCGGGGAAGTCGTGGCGCGCTCGCCCCTCGTACCCGCCGTCGTAGGGGCCGAGGTAGTTGGCGGCCCAGGCGCGCTCCTTGAACAGCGAGTACACCTGCTGATAACGGAGCACGTGGGCCGCGAACCGGTTGGAGTACGTGCCGGTCTCCAGCTCGGCTGGGGTCAGCAGGTACACCTCGCGGAACGCCTGCTTGAACGGTTGCCGCACCTGCTGGTCGAGCAGCCAGGACCGCCACGCGCCCACCTCGTCGGTGGTCGTGGATGCCGGATGCCACAGCGCCACTGTCCCCATCGCGGGCAGCGGACCCTCGCTGTCGAGGGTGCGCATCATGCCGGTCGCGGTCGGCAGGCCGGTGACCGTCGTGCCATCACCGTCGACGATGCGCCAGATGAGCCAGCGAGCGAGCCGGCCGGTGACCGGGTGGTCGAGGTAGTACCGGCGCCAGTCGGCCACGTCCCAGCTGCGGCCCACCGCGAACAGCCCCTCGACGCGCCGCCGCTCGGCGCCGAGCACATCGCGGAGCTCCTTCACCTGTCGCCTGACCGCCTTCACGTCATGCACGGAAGCGTCGGCGGGCGGCTTGGCAGCCCACCCGCCAGCGACCGTCCACGCCACGGTCACGTTAAGGCCGTCGTCGACGGCTCCGCGCGCGGTCAGCGTCCCCGCTGTGAGGTCCACGGTGCCGTCTTCGCGCAACCCGCCGGTCGGCGCCGTCCGCTCCACGAGCTGGCCTGGCGTGAGCCCGGATGCGACGGCCGCCACGGCAAGCGCCGCGGCGCGGCGCTTGCGGAACCCGTTGTGCTTGGTGCCGTCCTGCAGCTGCTGAAGCGCGGCAACGGCCTCCGCACTGCCGATCTGACCGAGCGACACGATGCACGCGTTCGGCACCCTGTCCCCCGACAGCCACCCAACCAGGCTCGAGGAGCGGATGGCGCGGACCGCGAGCCGGTGGAGGGTGGGAACGACCCAACTCTCCTGCAGGCCGATCGTCGCCCACGCGGCGGCACGAGCGACGTCGGTGTTGCGCTCGTCGAGCACCACCGGGAAGGTGCCCCACCGTGTGGCTGTCGTGACGGGCTCGGCGTCGGTGAGCCGCTCCAACATGAGCCGCAGCACAGCGCGTGCCGATGACGGCTCCAGCAGCGCATGGCTGGCAGCCAGCCACCCCCGGGTCGGCTTGCTGCCGGTGGCGGCGGCGAGGTGGCGCAGCAGCGCCGTCACCTCGGCGGTGCCCTCGGTCAGGGTCGCCAGGCACGGGATAACCGTCGCCGCCCACCCGTCGGCCGGCACGATCAGCGACGTGTCGACGGTGCCGGTATGGTCGGCCGGGAGCAGCTTCAGCAGCCGGGTCCGCACCGCGGTGCGGTCGTCGGCCGCCAGCTGCCGCCGCCGGTCGACCGAGTAGACCAGCTCGCGGATCGCGGTGACGGCTGCTTCGTCGTCAGCGACCGGCCCGACCGTGCGGCGCAGCATGCCTTCAACGACCCGCAGCAGCCGCCCGGCATACCAGTCGTCCGATGCCCGCAACGCCGTCCGCGCCGCGAGCAGCGCGTCTTCCGCAGACACCACGTAGCGACGCTTGGCCAGTTCCCCGGCCTGCTGCCGCAGCCACCAGCTCCCACCGCGGTCGCTGGTCTGGGGCACCAACAGCATGAGGACAGACCCGACCGTCTCGGGCGACTGCGCCACCACACGCTCCACCCAGTCTCGGCCGAAGATCATCTGCTCGCGGCCGATCCCGTTGCCGGCGAGCACCGGGTCGCCGAGCTCGGCGAGCAGCCTCTCGCCTCGCGCCTCGTGCGACGCCCACGCGGCCTCCCCAGCGGCGTGGGCGCCGCGGCGCCAGAGCCTCACGCGGTCAGCCCCCGACCAGCGGCACCAGGCGCACGAAGCTGACGATGTCGGTGTCCGCGAGGGCCAGCTCCTCGTCGAGGTCGTCAACCTGACGGTCACCGACGAAGACGAAGAACCCGTTGCGCTCAAACGACTGGATGGCCGTGGCCGCCTGCGTCTCCCAGTCCAGCCGCCGGCTCCGCGACAGCACATACCCGTTGAGGTCGGCTTCGGCGTCCGAGGGCTGCACCAGGCTGTTGAACCTCGGGGCGGGGTTGGCGTTGTGCCGCGCCACCTCCTCGCGGACGCGGAACCGGATGAGGTCGCGGAGAGTCAGCGGCGACGGTACGCCTTGGAGCAGCAGCCTGGCTGTTTCCTTGCCGATCGCTGTCGCGTCCGTCACCACCACATCCATCGGCTAACCTCCGCAGCCTGTCAGCTGACCGCCGACGCCCCCGCTCGCCGCCATCGCGCCCGCATAGGCGAGTCGTTCCTCATCCTCCGCAAAGACGTCAAGGCTCGGGAGCGTCCGCTCGCACCGTGGGAGGACCCTATCAGGCAACCATGACAGCACCGTCCCGGAGCGCCCAGGGTCGTTTCGCTCTCACTATCACGAAGATCGGTCAAGCATCGGTCTAGGAGGCCGCGTCCCGGGGCGTGGTGTACCAGGAGGAGCACCGCCCAGCGGCCAGCGGGTGGAGCGACACGTGCGTGGCGCGCAGCGTCACCATGCGTCGGCTCGCCCTGGCGCCTGCCGTGCGGCAGTGACCGGCGTGAATCGGTCGAGCATGCCGCCGATGGCTGGAAGTGGTACAGCGCACCTACGAGGGTGCCCGGCCCCAGCGGGTAGTGGCGTTGCCGCGTTGCTGCTGGTCACGGCGCTGCTCTGTGGCGTCATGCAGCGCGTTTCTCCTCTCGGCCTTGCCGAGAGCCGTCTGAAGGGCGGTAGGAGTGATGGCTCGAAGAAGGAGGCGCAAGTGCGCTGTACACGTTCCACACTTGCGGGCCAGCGCGGGATACTCTCGTTGTGACCTTCGTACCCGACCTGGCCGGTTTTGAGGCGACCCTGGTAAGGCTGGCCACGGAGGCTGGGTTCTCCGGGGCGGTCGCCGTCGCCCGAGGCGACGAGCGGATATTTGCCGCCGCCTACGGGTACGCCAACCGGGCCTGGCAGGCGCCCTGCACGCTGGACACCCGCTTCGACACCGCCTCCATCACTAAGCTGTTCACCGCGGTCGCCACCCTGCAGCTGGCGGAACGGGGAGCCTTTGGCCTGGATACCTCGGTCATCGGCTATCTGGAGCTGGACGGAACGACGATCTCTCGCGCCGTCACGCCCTACCACCTACTGACCCACACCTCGGGGATCGCCGACGACGCCGACGAGGAAGCCGGCGAGCGCTACGAGGACCTGTGGATCAGCGAGCCCAACTACTCGGTGGCCGAGACCGCCGATCACCTCCCGCACTTTGTGACCAAGCCGCCCAACTTCGCCCCCGGGCAGGGTTGCCGGTACAGCAACGGCGGCTATGTGCTGCTCGGGCTGATGATCGAGCGGGCCACCGGCTCGTCGTATCGGGACTACGTGCGCGTGAGCGTGTTCGGGCCGGCTGGCATGCGGCGAGCCGGGTTCTTTCGGATGGACGTGGTCGAGCCCGACGTGGCCGAGGGGGTGGAGGCGATCCTCGACACCCAAGGGCGGATCGTGGGTTGGCGTCGCAACATCTACTCCTATCCACCGATCGGGACGCCCGACGGCGGTGCCTATGCGACGGTGGGGGACCTGATCGCTTTCCATCGGGCGCTGGTGGATGGGAGGCTGCTTGGACCCGAGCTCACCGCCGCAACCCTGATCCCACACGAGGTGCACAGCCGGCGGTCGGGCTTCACGCAGATGATGGGGTATGGCTTGGAGTTCAAGGTGACCGGCGATGGCCGGGTGCGCTGCTATCAGAAGGAGGGGGTCAACGTCGGGGCCAGCGGTCTCCTGCGCCACTACCCGGACCACGACCTCACCTTCAGCATCCTGGGGGTGGGCGAGCACGCCATCTGGGAACCGGTGAGCGTCTTCGACGACGCCGTCCCCACGATCTGAGCCCGAGCTGAACCGGAGCCATCGATTGGCGTCACCATCTACCGGTGGGTGAAGCGCAACGCGGCCGAGCAGGCCGCCGATGGCTGGATGTGGTACAGCGCACATACGAGGGTGTCAGGCCGGGTGAAGGAGTACCGTCGCCGCGTTGCTGCTGGTCACGGCGCTGCTCTGTGGCGTTATGCAGCGCGTTTCCCGTCTCGGCCTTGCCGAGAGCCATCTGAAGGGGCGGGAGGAGTGATGGCTCCAAGACGGAGGCGCAAGTGCGCTGTACACGTTCCAAATAGCTTGTCGATGTTGGTCCGGAAGACCAGGTTGTCGGCGACGATGCGAGCCGATGTACATGACCATGCCTGCCAGAGACGCCGTCACACTCCAGCAGCACGGTCGAGCCCGATGCCAAGGCCAGGCAGGGTGAGGTGGAAACAGGCGTCGTCGTTCCCGATCTCGTCTCACTCCGTATGACGACGCTGACTTCAGCATGCCGTGGGTTGACCAGACGCAACAGCGCCCCAGAACCGGTCGCCACCGGTCGCTTCACTCCTTTGTCAGATGCGCTGCGGTGGCCGTCCGGTGCGCGGCGGCGGCGTTGCTGCGGTCGGTATCGGTGGGATCGCGACTGAGTAGGTTGCGGGCCCAGCGCTCATTGAAGCCTGCCAGGAAGCCCAATCCACCCCACCAGAACCAGGAGGTGATCTGCTCGCGCAGGGATGTATCGCTGCCGTCGATGAGCTTCGCGCTGGGGTCGGTAAAGATGGTCACGATGCCGCCTTTGATAAGGAAGAGGAGTGCGGCGGCAAAGAACCATCCGATCGCCACACGGTAGATCGCGGCACCCCGGTCAATGGTCCGGTAGTCCAAGTGCTCGACGTGGCTCAGGCGCAACAGAACGCTCACGACCGCCCCTGCCGCGCCGCCCCCGATGCACACCAGCGAGGCACGCAGCGACCAGTACTCGCCGGTGTCGAGGGAGCCCCAGCCGTGCCCTGCGATGCGACCGAAGAGAGCGACGACTCCCATCACAAGCAGGCCCACTAAGGCGAGTAGCGCGACGCTGAAGAGGACGCCGCGCAGCAGCCCCTATGCGTACGACCGCCGAGCGCGGCGCTCGGCACGTTCGGCGACGTACGCCGAGGCGTGTGCCGCGCCGCTGGCGAGGACCTTCGAGACCGCGCCCGTGCGATCCTTCGGGTCGGCATCAGTCTGGCGCTGGAGTTCCAGCGCGGCGCGAACTGGGCCGAGGCACCGCTGTTGGCCCAGCGGCCGGTCGCGCGGGCTCAGGAAGCGCTGGCACTCGAGGTAGGTCTCGTCCAGCTGCAGCATCGCCTCGGGGTTGGCCGCCCAGAGCTCGGCGACGTCGGCGGCGGTCACCTTGCCCAGGCCGTCAGGCGGCGCAGGGGGCTGCAGCAACGCCTCGCGCAAGGAGACCAATTCGGGCGGGGCCTTGCGCTGCTTGCGCTCGCGCCGCCAACGCAGCGGATGGCGGAGCGGCTGGAGCAGCCTGCCTGCGAGGGATTCGGCATCGGTCATGACCCGATCCTCCCGACAGTTAAGGGCAGCCACACCGTCGTTGAGTAGCGATCGAACTGGTCGAAGGTGGGCTGTTGAAGCTCCGTCGACGGATAGGTTGTGCTTGTCCAGGCGCAGAGTGTCTTTATCACCTGCTACAACGCATCACGCTGTACCGGACCCGATATCACTCCCAGGGGGAGACGGTGATGCAGATCTTGGCGTCCTCGCCGAGCAGGGGCTTTCTGGCGACCTCGGGGATCGGTACAAAGCCGCGCAGCCCCGCACCGACCGGCTGGACCTCCAGTGGCATGGCGAGTTCGGCGTCGGCAATGGCGCCGGCGATGGTGGAATTCCACTGCCAGCGCGCCCCCTTGATCCGCTCCTCGTCTGCCTCGACGTCGACGACGAGGATGTCCTCCCAATCGGCCATCTGCTCAAGATGATCATGGAACCCGAAGATCCGCGGTCGCCGAAACCCGAATACCAAGGCGCAACAGCTCGCCCTTGCTGCGCCGGTAGCCCCAGCGCGGGTTCTCGGTGGCAAGGCGGATGATCAGCTGCTGGATGCCGTGCTCCAGCGGCGGTCGTCCCTGCCCATGGTGTGGGTAGGTCCACGCGCCCGCGACGAGGCGGCGGTGCCAGCGCAGCAGCGTCTCGGGCGTCACCAAGAAGCACGACCAGCGGGCTTGGGGCAGTCCCCGGCGGAGCGCCGCGAGCAGGGCGCGGTCGGCGGGTTTGAGCCTGGGACGTGCGACTTGGCGGCGGAGCACGGTGAGTTGGTGGCGGAGCGCCAGGAGCTCCACGTCCGTGGCGGTGTTGCCGCGGGCCAGCAGGACCAGCAGCTGGATGGAGCGGCAGAGCATCAGGTAGGCGAGCGTTGACAGCACGCAGGTAGCCTCCGAGACGGGTCAGCGGAGGCGTCACCCTATCGCGCGATGGTTGAGCGAACTGGCAGCTCAGAGGCCACGTCCGACTTTGCGCACCCTACGCGCGACCAGCTCCAGGTATCTGGTGCCGAGCGGCACGATCCGATTGGCGGTGCCCCAGTCGGGATGCCGACCGCCCTCCACGGAGGCCAGGCCGCAGCGCGCCTGGAGCTCCCGCGCCGCGGCCGCAAGGTCGGTGACGTGGAAGCACCCGCCTCAGCCGGTTCTTCACCGACGCCCTCTGCGGCTGCTGCCGGCCAGTTGGCAAGACACCGGCTCCGACGTGTTCACCCTCGCCGCCGCCACCCTCCTGCTCGGCGTCGGGCCGTTGGCCACCAGGATCGACTTGCGCCTGCCGTCCAGCATCAGCCCGCGCAGGTGGCTCTCGACGTGTGGCACGAATAGGTCTAGCGTAACGGCGCTCGCAGGACGACAGCGCGTCACGCGTGGGGAAGGGGTGGCGCGAATGCGACGTGTCCTTCATGCACCCACATCCCCCGGGTGGGTTCCCCAGTGGCCCCGTCTGGTGGCGCCGACCGTGTCACCCCGACCGCTGCGCACCAGGCAGGCTTCAGCTCGTGGCCCTCCGCTGCTCGCAGCCCGCACGTCGATGGTCCACTCGCGATCGGAGGGGGTCAGCGTGAGAGGCAGACCGTGGCGGTTATCGTTCCTGGCCGTATCGGCTGTGGTGGTGGCCGGCATGTGGGCGGCTCCCGCGGAGGCGACCCACAACCAGGACCAGCACAGCCCGCAGGCCATGGCCCTGGCGAACATTCCCCGTTCCAGCGACTTCCGCTGGAACGACCCGGCGCGTGGCCGCAACTTCCAGTCGGATCTGGCCTTCCAGGGTCACCTAGCCATTGCGGGCAACTACAACGGCCTGCGGGTCATCGACATCTCCGACCCGGCCCATCCAAAGGTGCTCCGGGACGTGTGGTGCCCGGGGCCGCAGAACGACGTGTCGATTTGGGGTGATGTGATCGTCGCGTCGGTCGACGACGTGCTCACCAGCCCGGCGTGCGGCAGCCTCCGCGCCGTGCCGCAGACCGACCCCAACGGCTGGGAGGGGCTGCGGATCTTCAGCCTCAAGCAGGTGCTCGCCGCCCAGCCCGACGCCGACGGGTTCACCCGGGTGCAGCCCGTCGGGTCGGTGTTCACCAAGTGCGGCTCGCACACCCACACCGGCATTCCCGACGGCGACCGCGTCATCGTCTACGTGTCGTCCTACTCGCTGCGCTCCGGGCCGCGGTGCGGGCCGGAGAACGCCGCCACCTACGGCTACGACCCCTATCACCGGCAGATCTCGGTCGTCGAGGTGCCGCTGGGCAACCCAGCGGCGGCCCGCGTCATCGGCGAGCCCAAGGTCCAGATG
>Ga0137372_10005450_pt1 | contig 12419 bp, 12 predicted proteins | sample SagtaG_6_FD_104911 | JGI IMG/M metagenome (GOLD analysis project Ga0137372, IMG submission 104911) | Vadose zone soil microbial communities from Sagehorn Ranch, Mendocino, California, USA - Sage1_R_60_16 metaG | ecosystem: Environmental > Terrestrial > Soil > Vadose zone | place: USA...
CCAGCACGCCGTTGTCTACCGCCAGGGGCCCGTCAGAAAGGAAATCCACCGTCGGCCGAATTCCGACCGCGACCACGGCGAGGTCGCACTCCAGCTTTCGGCCATCTTTGGTGATCGCGCGCTCGACCCGTTCGGTGCCTTCGAATTTGACTATGGCGTCGCCCGGGACCAGGTCCACGCCGGCGTCGCGGTGGATGCCGGCCATGAGCTCTCCCATCTCCGCGCCAAGCACTGACGACAGCGGAGCCGCACCGGGCAGCACCGCGGACACCTCGAGCCCCATCTGGACCAGCGAAGCCGCGACCTCGGAGCCTATGAATCCCATCCCCACGATGAGGGCGCATCCGCCCTTCAGAGCCGCCTGCCTGATGGCGTCGCTGTCGGCGACGGTCCTCAGCTGGAAGATGCCCGAGAGGTCGATGCCGGGAACATCGAGGCGGCGGTTCTCACCACCCGTCGTGATCAGCAGCCTGCCGTAGGGCACCTTGCCGCCTGAAGAGAGCTCGACCCGACGCGCAGCGACGTCGATGTGCGCCACCGTGTCGCGCACCATCTCGACCTGGTTTGTCGCGTACCAGTCAGGCGGCCGCACGAGCCATCCGTCCAGCGACTCTTCGCCGCGCAGGTATGTCTTGGACAGAGGCGGCCGTCCAAACGGGACAGTGGGTTCGTGTCCGATCAGCACGAGGCGACCGGCATATCCCTCTTCGCGAAGCGTCCGTGCCGCGACGCCGCCGGCCATGCCTGCTCCGATGATCACCATCGGACCGCCCTCACTCATCTCATTAATTGACACGCATTTTGGGCAGGGTGAAGGTTTTCACGTCTGGAGTCCGATCGATAGAAACGTTGGGGGTGCGCACATGACATTGAGGTGGATCCTTCGCTCCGCCGCGATCGTAGGTGTCCTGGCACTGACAGTGGCGGCCGCGAGCGCTGACGAGGCATCGCAGACATTCAAAGCCAAGCTGAGCGGGTTCCAGGAAAGCCCGCCCAAGCTCAGTCCGAGCGTGGGGCATTTCCAGGCGACAGTCACCGGAACGACGCTCTCGTACACGCTCACGTTCACCGCGCTGTCAAGCCCGGCATTCATGGCTCACATCCATTTCGGCCAGCCTGGAGTCAACGGCGGGATCTTCCTGTGGCTGTGCGGTTCGGCGAGCGCTCCGGGCCCGGCAGGCACGCCGGCGTGTCCGGCGGGTGGAGGCACGGTGTCGCGTAGCGGTGTCACTGCGGCGGACATCCAGGCGGTTGCCGCGCAGAACGTGCCTGCCGGCAGCTTCGAGGCGGCGATGAGCATCCTGGCCTCCGGGGACGCTTACGTAAACGTGCACACGACTAACTTTCCGGGCGGCGAGATTCGCGGCCAGGTGAAGTCCGAAGACGACTGAACCCAACCAGGTCCGGGAGGGGTGGTCAGCTCGTGGCCGCCCCACCCTGACCTCGCTCTGGCGTCCCTAACTCATCTCCGGCTGGGAATCGGCTGGCGGCTCGCCCGGCGGCGCTCCCACAGCGCCATCGCGCCGAGCACGATCAGGACGATCAGGAACGGGACCAGGATCGGGATGAGGAGCGCGATCAGCGAGAGCGCGGCCGAGGAAACATCTTCGAGCAGCGAGAGGGGCGGCCCGAGAAGAGCCAGGTTCACCACCGGGCGGATCGTCGCCCTCGTTACGTGCACCGTGCCAGCGATCGCACCGCCCGCAAGAAGGCTGACCAGCACCGCCACGCCCGAGTCCATCGACTTGATAGTGCCGGTTTGCGAGGCGAACAGGATCGCCCCGGCCGCGGCCGCGACCGGCAGCATGACGGCGTGGCCGACCGAGTCGAGCGCCGGGACCTTGTCCATCGCGAACTCGATCACCGCCAGAACGAGCAGCCCGTAGAAGGCGATGTCGGATTCGAGCGCGTCGAAAGGCGAGGCCAGCTGGATCAGGCCCATGCGCGCCAACAGGCTGACGATCAGGAGCGGAAGAGTCGCGTTCAAACCGCTCGCTCCGGCGAGGCCGAAAGCTGCCGGGAGCTGCAGCAGGGCCGGGTTCATCTCGGCTTGATTCTTACCACGGTAACACCTCAGCCAATCCCAGCTCGGCCTTCCGCCGGTACGCTGTGCCGGCGCTCATGGCCAGCTCGATGAAGTGCAGCGGAACCGTCCGTTACTTCAGGCCCCAGCTCCAGTCGGGCCTTGCGGTGACGGACATTCCGTAAGACATCGCCGATCGCCTCGGTGGGCTGAAGCAGATGAAAGTCCGAGGCAAGCTGAATGGCATCGAGTTCAGCTCGAACACCATGCCGGCGGCGGCGTGCTCGCGCTGAGCCTGAGCCGGGCGCTGCTCAAGTCCGCAGCGCTGGAAGTCGGTGAGAAGGCAAAGGTCGAGCTGTATACCGAGCCCCCAAGTAACTGGCGTTCATCGAGGACGTTCCGGTTCTGACGCGGCGGCGAGGCGCGAGATCTGCTCCGCGTCGATGTCGATCTGAAAGACCTTCTCCATGACCGCAGCCCAACCGTGGATGAAGTACCGCCACCCGTCCTCGACGCGCAGACCTCGCGTTTGCGCCTGCCGCTGCGCCTGGTGCAAGAACTCGAGCTCGCCCCGGTAGTTCAGCTCCCACACATACGCGCCTCGCGGAAACTCGGCCGCGTCCGTGATCGGCGATCCCGGCGTGTCCTTGCCCATCCCCGTCGCGTTGATGACGAGCGCCCCTGGATTCAGCTCGGCAATCAACCGGTCGTTGACCTCCGGATCGCTGTTCTCGACATATCGGACCTCGGAGTCCGAGCGAAGCCTCGCGTGTATCGACCGCAGCGCCGCGAGCCGCCCCGCGCTTCGATTCACGACCGTGATGCGCAGGCCGCGGCGCTTCCGCATCAGGTGAACGGTGATCGCGGTCGCGGATCCGCCACCGCCCAGGCAAAGCACCTCACCCTCCGCGGTCGCGGGATAGAACTCCGCCAGCGCCCGCCCCGAAGAGATCGGATCTGTCGCGAACGCCCAGAGGCGGCCGTCGCGTTTGGCAATGCACGATGTCTCACCGCACAGCTGCGCGTATTTGTCGACCGCGTCGAACAGGTCGCGACACGACTCGAACACGTCGATCTTGTGTGTGGTGACGAGGCCGCCCAGCTCGTCGTCATCACCCTTGATGCGCTCCACGACTTCGCGGTAGCGCGCGCGCTCCGCGTGGATCGGCAGGTCGCAGCCCACGAGCTGGACGTCGCCCAGGCCGAGCTCGCTCGCCCACCCAGGGAAAAGCCGCGTCGCGGCCGACTGCCCGGTGGTCACGCCGATGAAGGTGAACTTTCCGGCCGTGGCTAGTCTCGACCCAAGACGCGGGTATAGACCGCGGCCAGGAGCACGATGATCGCGCCGTAGAGGACCTGCTTCACCGCGTCGGGCACGTCGAGCAGCGTCAGCACGCTGTTGAGCACGGTGAGGATCAACGCCCCGACGAACGTCCCTGAATAGCTGCCGCTGCCACCGAAGATCGACGTCCCCCCGATCACGACCGCCGCCACCGAGGGCAGGAGCAGGATGGTGGCGAGGCCGAGGTCGGCCGCGTTCACCGTCCCGGCCAGGACGAGACCGGCCACCGCGCTCAGCAGCCCGCACGCCGTGTAGTTCGCCAGCAGGACCTGCCATCCGCGGACGCCGGCCAGACGCGTGGCCTCGGGATTGTCACCGAGCGCGTAGAGCAGCCTCCCGAAGCCGGTCCCACGCAGGCCCACGATCAGCAGCACAGCAAGCGCGCCCCAGAGGAAAAGGCTCACCGGAACGTAGCCGAGCACCGTGCCCGAGCCGAGCGTGTGGATCACCTCCGGCACCACGGGCACGCCGCGGGCGCGATCAGACTGACCGTACACGTTGAGGCTGCCGGTGACCACGAGGCCCATGGCGAGGGTCATGATCAGGGGCTGCACCCTGAAGACCGCGACGCCGATGCCGTTGATCATGCCGATGACCACTCCCACCAGCAGCCCCAACACGATCGCCCGCACCACTCCGTGCGGCACCTGGCTGGCCATGATGTACGCCGCCGCCGTGGCGACGTTGGCCACCGAGAGGTCGATGCCTCCGGTGATCACCACGAGCGTCTGGCCGGCGGCGAGAATTCCGAGCGGCGCCGCGAACTCGAGGATGTTCGACACCCAGCTGGCATTGACGGCGCCTGGCCGGATGATCTCGATGAGCGCGGCCAGGGCCACGAGCAGCCCGATCAGGACGAGGATCGACCGCTGCTGCACGACACGGAGCGTGGTGGCGACGCGGGCGCTCATGTTCGCCTCAGCACGGCGCCGATGCCACCGATCATCACCACCAGCACGATCAGCACGCCCTGGATCATCTGGCCGTAGTTGGGGTCGATGCCGAGATAGATGAGGACTGCCGGGATGAGCGAGAGGATGTAAGCCGCCGCGACCGGGCCGAGCATGCCGCCGCGACCGCCCGCAAGGCTGACGCCGCCCAGCACGATCGCCGAAACCGCGCTCAGGGTGTAGAGGGTGCCGGCGAGCGGGGTGCCGACGCCTGTGGTCATCGACAGCGCCAGGCCACCGCAGGCCGCGAAGAAGCCGCCGACCGCGTAAGCGAGGACCCGCGTCCAACCCAGATCCACGCCGGAGCGGAATGCAGCGTTGCGGTCGCTGCCCACCGCGTAGATGCTCAAGCCCGCGCGGCTGCGCCTCAGAGGGACCCACAGGAGCGGTATCACAAACAGCAGGAGGAGCGCGTTCGGCACCCATGGCGAGACCGCCGAGCCCTGGGCCAGGTTCTGAAAATCGAGCGGGATTCCAGGCGTGGGCCTGGCCAGCACGAGCAGCGCGACGCCCGCCCAGATGAAGGAAGTGGCGAGAGTGATCACGATGTCCGGAACGCGGGTCACGACGATGATCGCTCCGTTGAGCGCGCCGGCGATCGTGACCACGAGCAGAACGACGGCGGCGGCGGCAAGCGAGTAGGCGAGATCGTGGCCCAGCGTGGCGTGGAGGGAGAGCACGTTGGCCAGCGCCATCAGCGGACCGATTGACAGGTCGATACCCCCGCTGAGCACGATGGCCGTCTGCGCCGCCGCCGCGAATGCCAGCGGCAGCGCCGCCAGTGTCAACGTGTTCCACTCGAACGGCCCGTAGTCGGGCTTGATGACGACCGTGGCCACCATCAGGATCGCGAAGAGCACGTACACGGCCGCGGTCCACCCGTAGCGGCGAACCGCGCGCCCGACGTTGACGCCCGCCGGTCTTGGTGCCGGTGCGGTCGCCTCGGCGGTCGCCACTAAGCGCCTTCCTGCATCTGCTTCTCAGCTTCCTCTTCCGAGTGGAGCCCGTGCGCGGCGCGCAGAAGGGCCTGCTCGTCCGCTTCGGCGGCCGGCATCTCGTCGACCAGCTGTCCGCCGAAGAGGACGATCACCCGGTTGCACGCGAGCTGGATCTCGGGAAGCTCCGAGGTGAACAGCAGCACGGCGGAGCCGCTTGCGGCCAGCTCCTTGACGAGCCCATAGATCTGCCGCTTGGTCCCGATGTCGATGCCACGTGTCGGATCGAAGCAGAGCAGGACCTTGAATCCGCTCGCGAGCCAGCGCGCGATGCCGACCTTCTGCTGGTTGCCGCCGGACAGTCGCCGCACCTCGGACTGGGCGCGCGTGTCGATCTGCAGCCTCTTGATCGCCTTGGCGACGCGTCGCTTCTCGCGGCGTGGATTGATGACGCCCCAGCGACTCAGGCGATTGACGAGCGGAAGCGCGATGTTCTCCCGCACCGACCTCTGCCTGAGCAGGGACTGGAGGCGGTCGGCCGGAATCAGGACCAGTCCCGCACGAATCGCGTCGGCCGGGTGATGGAACGTCCGTGCCTTGCCGCCGACCATGATCTGGCCCGACTCCGGCGTCCGCACGCCGGCGAGGGACTCGAAGAGCTCCTGCTGACCCTGGCCTTCGAGAGCGGCCACGCCGAGCACCTCGCCGTAGCGCAGTGAGAACGAGACGCCGCCGAGCATGCCGAGCTTCAGGTCGTGGACCTCGACCGCAACGGGTCCGACCGCCGGTGCGCTTGGTGATGCCGCCTCCGCCGCGACCTCCTCCGCCACCGGGCCGAGCATCAGCTTGACGATGCGCTCCTCACCGCCCTGCGCAGGCTCGACGACGCCGACGGTCCTTCCATCCCGCAGCACCGTGGCGCGGTCGCAGAGCGCGGCGACCTCAGCCAGGCGGTGGGAGATGAAGATGACCGAACGTCCCTCGTCGCGCACGTGGCGCGCGACGTTGAAGACGCGCACCGTGAGATCCGCCGGTAGCGAGGCGGTGATCTCGTCCAGCAGCAGGAGCTGCGGCTCGATGGCCAGCGCGCGCGCCAGCTCGAGCAGGCTGAGCGTCGGTCGCGCCAGCTCGCGCGGCATGGCCTGTAAGTCGAAGCCGGTGAGGCCTAGCTCGTTCAGGTAGTGACGGAACTTGCGGACCGGCGTCGCCGTCAGGGTCAGGTTCTGCATCACGGTCAGGTCGGGCAGAAGCGACGGGTCCTGGTACACACAGATCAGGCCGGCCCTGCGCGCTTCCGACGTCGACCGAAACGCCCGCTGCCGGCCGCCCAGCGTGATGGTGCCGCCGTCGGCGACGAGCGCCCCGGTGAGGATCTTGACCAGCGTGCTCTTGCCCGCTCCGTTGGCACCCATGAGCGCGTGGATCTCGCCGGCGCGAACGCCGAGGTCAGCCGAGCGCAGCGCGACGACCGGTCCGAAATGCTTGGCCAGCCCGCGCGCTTCGAGAAGGTCGGGTGCGGCTGGCGGTTCGTCAGGAATCGCGGCCATAAAGATATGGGGCGCAGGCGCGTCGCCTACGCCCCATCGGTACGCAGATTAGCTGGGACCCTGGCAGGAGATCAGGTCCTGCTTCGTGTAGGTAGTGTACGGCTTCACGTCGAACGCGACGCTGTAGTACGGGTCGAGGCTCGAGTCGTAGGTGCTCTGCAGCTTGGACACGCCGGAGGACGTCGTGTTGTCCCAGACCTGAGGCGTGAGGTGGATCACGTGGTCGTACGTGTGCGTCTTCTGCAGCACCGCAAGTCCCACCGCGAGGCCCGCACCGCCGATCGGCGGCGGGTTGGTCACGGCGGCGCCGACCAGGCCCTTGTCCTTGAGGCTGGCCAGCTCACCGACGAACTTGTTGTTGTCGGCGCCCACTATCGGCACGAACGGCTTGCTGGCGGACTGGAACGAGTCGACCACCGTGGAGTCGATCCCCGAAGTCCAGATGCCGTCGTACTTGAGGCCCGAGCTGAAGATGTCCTTCATCTGCTGGGCCGCCGGGTCCAGTGACCAGTTGGTGAACGTCTCCTTGACGATCTTGATGTTGGGGTAAGCCTGCAGGGCAGACATCAGCCCCTGGTGCCGGTCGGTGTCGGCGGGAACGCCGTTGATGCCGCGCATCTCGATGATGTTGCCCTTGCCGCCGAGCTGCTTGGCAAGCCAGTCGGCGCCCAGCTTGCCGTACGCGACCTGATCGTTGCTCACCACGTAGGCGCTCGGCTCGGACACCGCCTGGTCCACCGCCACGACGACGATGCCCTTGTCGGTCGCCTGCTTGATGACCGAGTTGAGCGCGTCGCGATCGGACGGGTTGATGACGATGATGTTCGCGCCCGACGAGATGAGGTTCCGGATGTCGGCGATCTGACCGGCTGCGTCCGTGTTGCGGTTGGCGATGACAACCTTGGAGACGACGCCCGAGACCTTCGCCTGGGCCTTGATCGAGCAGATCATCTCCTCGCGCCAGCCGTTGCCCTGCAACGTGTTCGATACGCCGACGATGTACTTGGTGGTGCCGCCACCAGTCGACTGGTTGCCACATGCGACCAGGGCAAATGCGACGACCATCATGGTCGCCAGCCAGCGCCCTGCTCTCAGTGGCCGTTCATGACTCGTCATACACGCTCCTCCTCTTTCCATTCGGCCCGCTCGGGCCCCATTCGGTCCACCCTCTCCGCTCCCCGTTTCCTCCAGTCTTCACCTCCTGTCAAGTTGCGAGGGTGCGCGCCGCCCGGCGCGCGTGCTCCCGGTACGCCGCCTCGAAGAGCTCGTTCGACCTCCGCCGTCCGACGACGGCCGCGCTCGTGATGACCGGCGGCAGCTTGCCCATCGCGAGCAGGAGCTCCGCCGTACGGACCTTGATCGCATCGGCGATCGCCACCTCGGTCAGCGTGGAGCCAGGCCCTACCGGCGTCTCGAGGCCGTCGAGCCTGCACAGTGCGTCGCCCGGTGGCGTGCAGAGGTCGATCACGATGTCGGCCTGGTCCATCAGGCGAGACCCTACCCCGTCCTCCACCTTTTCCGCCTTCGACTGCGTCACCGATGTGACTGCGATCACGCGAAGCCCCCTCTTGCGCGCCCCTCGCGCCATCTCGACCACCACCGCGCCCAGCCCGCTGACCGAAAACACCATCAGCGCGTCCTTGGGGCCGAACTGGAAGTTGGACAGGATCACCTCGGCCAGCCCCGGGACGCGCTCGATGAACATCGCCTGGCGCTGTCCGTTGGCACCGACGACCTGCGTGTGAAACGTCATCGACAGCTCGACGATGGGATGGAAGCCGGGGTAAGAGCCGTAGCGCGGAAACATCTCCTCCACCGGGATACGGGAGTGCCCGGTGCCGAAGAGATGGACCAGGCCGTCCGCGGCGATCGCCTCGGCGCAAACCTGGCTGGCGCGTTCGATCGCATCGGCCTGGGTGTCCCGAATCTTCTCCAGGAGAGCGATGCCCGCGTCGATCCATCCCGTGCCGCTCATCGCTCAGCCGACCACCTTGGCATCGAGGTGAACGGGTTCCCAGTGCCCGCTCTTCATCGACCTGTACGCCGCGTCGAGCACGCAGTTGACGACGTAGCCGTCGACGAAGTCTTCGCGCGGCGGCTCGCCGATAGCAAAGCATTCGACGAAGTGGCGCATCTCCTCCTGGTAGCCATACACGCGCGCCTCGTCCGGGATGGGGAACACCCAGCCGACGTCCGCGTCCGCCTTCTCCATCAGGTAGCCGGCGGATTTCTGGACGAAGGCGCGAACCCGGGTCGAGCTGGTGTCGGTGACGATCCGGCCCATCGTTCCGTATACCTCGTTGCGAAGCTCCATCCCGCCTTGCGCTGTCCACGAAGCTTCGGTGAGAGAGGTGCGGCCGTCCTCCAGACGCAGAAGCAGGACCGCGTTATCTTCGCCCATCGTGCGGTCGTTGTGCATCATCGTGGCGCCCCATGCGAAGACGTCCTTGATCCGATTCTCTTTGCCGAAGAAGTAGCGCGCGGCCTCGATGGTGTGGCAGCCCATGTCCAGAAGGGCGCCGCCGCCCGCCGTCTCGGCGTCCCAGAAGTGCTGGGCGTGCGGGCCCGAATGCGCCTCCCTGGCGCGGACCGTGAGCAGGTCGCCGATCGCCCCACTCTCGATCATCTGCCTGGCACGCATGACGTCGGGCGAGAACACCTCCGTCTCCGCATATCCATGCATTACGCCGGCCGACCGCACGAGGTTCACCATCTCCGCGGCCTCGTGGCCGTTGCGTGCGAGCGGTTTCGTGCAGACGATCGCCTTTCGTGCGTCAGTCGCTGCGCGCACCGCCGGCAGGTGCAGGTGGTTGGGCAGCCCGATCACGACGAGCTCGACCTCGTGGTCCGAGCAGAGCTCTTCCATGGACGTGTACTGGCGCGCCACGCCGTGCCTGCGGCCGAAATCCTCAGCGCGTTCCTCGGACCGCGAGTAGTTGGCGACGACCTCGGCGTGGGGGACGTCGCGCAGGCCGTCCATGTAGAAGTCGGCGACGAAGCCAGACCCAAGCATCCCGATGCGGACCATCCGGCTCATGAGCGCACCTCGGCTGCAGCGGCAGCTGCGGCTTTTCGTGCTTTGAACTCGTCGAGCATGGCGGCGGTCTGGGTCGCCCCCACGCGAGTCACCCCGATCTCGAGCACCTCGATCAATGCATCGAGGGTCCTGATCCCGTGCGCCGCCTTGACGCCGACCCGCTGTGACACCGATCGGCGCATGAGCTTCAGGTCCTCGATCGTCGCCCCCGTCGGCGCGAAACCCGTGGAGGTCTTGACGAAATCGGCCCCAGCTGCCTCGACCATCCGGCAGCCACGCACCTTCTGGTCGTCGGTCAGGTAAGCGTTCTCGAGGATTACCTTCACGAGCGCGCCATCGGCGTGGGCCACCTCGACGATCTCCGCAATCTGCTCCTGGACGTAGGCGTCCCGACCGGAGATGAGCGCTCCGACGTCGATCACCATGTCGAGCTCGCGCGCGCCGTCCCGCAGCGCGAGACGCGACTCGAACACTTTGGTCTCCGTGCGCGAGCTGCCGTGCGGAAAGCCGATCACCGTGCCGACGGCGACGGTGCTCTTCGCCAGCAGCTCGTGAGCGCGCGCCACGTCGCGGGGCCGCACGCAGACCGAGGCGACGTCGTAGTCCGTCGCGAGCCTGCAGCCGGCTTCCACGAAGGCGTCATCGAGCTCAGGTTTCAGCAGCGAGTGGTCGATTGCCTTCGCCACGTCGCTGTAGCTGAGCTGGTCGAAAAACGAGCTCATGGCTTCTCCTTCACTCGACGACGAAATCGACATCGAGGGCATAGCGATCGGCCGGATAGCGCGACTCGGTGAACTCGAGCGGCCGGCCACGGTCGTCGACGATCACCCGGCGCTCCACGAGCATCGGGTCGCCCTTGCGCATCTGCAGCCACCGCGCGTCGTCCGCGCTCGCCCCCTCCGCGTCGATGGTGGCGCGCCCCTTCGTGGGCGGAAATCCCGCACGGACCAGCACCGCGTGCAGCGATTCTCGTTCGAGAGAGGCCCTGAGAACGGCCGCCGCCGTACGGCGGTTGAGGCGCGTCGACTCGAGCGCGATCGGCTCGCCGTCGGCGAGCCTGATCCGCTTCAGCCACAGCACTTTCTCGCCCTCCTTGAGCTGCAGGCGAACCACCTCCTCGCGGGTCGGAGCGCGCAGCGCGCGGCCGAGGATGCGCGACGTCGGCACCCTGCCCTGCCGTCGCATCTCGTTGGAGCAGCGGAGCACGCTGTTGGCGCGGCGGGGGGGCGGCGCCTCGGCGACGAAGGTCCCACGCCCGGGCGCGCGAAACAAGAGGCCCTCCTGCACGAGGCGGTGCATCGCGTGACGCGCCGTCATCCGGCTCACGCCAAACTCCTCGCACAGCTCCGCGTCGGAAGGCAGCTCGGCCCCTGGCGCAAGCTTGGCCAGACGCTGCCGCATGGCTCGTTCGATCTCGCGGTAACGCGGCGTGAATGCGTCGTCGCTGGCGGCGTCAGCCAGGGCCATCGCCGGTAAATGTATAGCTATCTAGACAAAACGCAAGTCGGAGCCTGCGGGCGACGCCCCGAAAAGCGCGGAGCCGATCGCTCCAGCCCAGGTACCGAGCTCGCCGCAGACGACCTGGATTCGCTCCACGTCGGTGACGTGCACACGGCGCACGAGCTCTTCTCGCAGTGAATCGAGGAGGAGATCTCCCGCGGCCGCCACCCCGCCGCCGACGACGATCCGCTCCACGCTCAGGAGCACGACCACGTTGCCGGCGCCTATCCCGAGGTGCCGGCCGGCGTCGCGGAGACCCAGCTGGGCGCGCGCATCTCCCGCGCGGGCCGCGGCCACCGACAGCTCGACATCGGGCCGGCCGCAAGCATCTGCGATGGCGTCGGCGCGGGCAAACGCTTCGAGGCAGCCGCGGTTGCCACAGTTGCACACCGGGCCATCGGGGTCGATGGTCTGGTGGCCGAACTCGCCCGCGGAGCCGCCGTGGCCGAGGTACAGCCGGCCTCCGAGGATCAATCCGCCTCCGACGCCGGTGCCCAGCGTGATGCCCAGCATCGACGTCGCGCCCTGACCGGCGCCGAGGCCGTGCTCGGCAAGCGTGAAGGCGCGCGCATCGTTGACAAGACCGACGGGCATCTCGAGGGCGGCGCTCATCTGCGCGATCACCGGCACGCCGTCCCAGTTGCCCGGGATGTTCGGGATCAGCCGCGTGACGCCCGCGGCGAGGTCGATGTAGCCGGGCAAACCGACGCCGACCGATGCGATGCGGTCGGCCTGCCCGATCGCCTCGAGCGCGACGTCGATGAGCTGCCGGACGACGCCGCGCTCTCCCTCGGTGGTGTCGGTCGGCACGCGCCCCGTCTTCACAAGACGCGGTTTGGGTGCTCCCTCGATGAGGGCCCACTTCAAGTTCGTCCCGCCCAGGTCGAGGCCGAGGTGCAAAGACACTGGCGCTTATAGTGCGGCGCAGTGGCTGAGGTCGTCACGGTCCTGGGTCCGATCGATGCGCGCGAGCTTGGCGCCACCGACGCCCATGATCACCTCTTCCTCCACAGCCCGGAGCTGCCAGGCCAGGACTTCGACGACGTGGACTACGCGATCCAGGAGGTGAGCGCCGCGGCTCGCGG
>Ga0137372_10005453_pt1 | contig 12417 bp, 9 predicted proteins | sample SagtaG_6_FD_104911 | JGI IMG/M metagenome (GOLD analysis project Ga0137372, IMG submission 104911) | Vadose zone soil microbial communities from Sagehorn Ranch, Mendocino, California, USA - Sage1_R_60_16 metaG | ecosystem: Environmental > Terrestrial > Soil > Vadose zone | place: USA: California...
CATCGCACGATCGCCGTCAATCTGGACAGCGTGTTTGCGCTGGTCAAGCATTCCGTCGGGCGGATGAAGAAGCAGGGCGGCGGGCACATTGTGCTGGTTAGTTCGACGGCCGGGCAGCGCGGCGAGGCTTTCCACTGCGATTATGCGGCGACCAAGGGCGCGCTGATCAGCATGGTCAAAGGACTCTCGACCGAGTTGGCGGGCGACGGCATCCGCGTCAATTGCGTCGCGCCGGGTTGGGTGGCGACGGACATGTCGGCGGCGGCGTTGAACGATGCGGCGACGCGAGAGAAGATTTTCCGCGGGATTCCTCTGGGCCGGGTTGGAACTCCGGAAGAGATTGCCGCGCCCATTCTGTTTCTCTGCACGCCGCATGCGGGGTTTATTACGGGCGAGGTTTTCAACGTGAACGGCGGCGCGGTACTGGTGGGATAAGGCGGAGACTCCGGGCATCGACCTTTGCCGGGACAGCCGGGCGAGACGCCGACGCTAGGTCGGTGGACAGCTAAAATCGTTCTGGAGGCTTCTAATCGAAGTAGACTCATAATGCGTTTTCTTCTTATTCTGCTGTGGTCGGCGCTGGGCTGGGGGCAGGCTGCGGCGCCCAAACCGGCCGCGACCCTGAACGACTCCGACAATGCCCGCAAGGCGCGGGCGCTTGTGGAGCAGGCCGTTCAGGCACTGGGCGGGCAAGCGTACCTGTCCTATGAGAACAGGAGCGAGCGCGGACGGTTTTATCCCCTGAACCACGGGCGTACCAACACGGTCGGCATCCCGTACGCGCGTTTCTTCAAATATCCGGATAAAGACCGTTTTGAAGCTCTGCATACCCACGGCACCGTCAAAATTACGGAGAGGAGCGATTTCATACTGATCCACAACGGCGACAAAGGCTACGAGGTCTCCTTTAAAGGAACGACAACGGAAGATCCCGTGGAGACGGCTGCTTACTTGCGCCGACGCACGCACTCGCTCGACCGGGTCTTTCGAAAGTGGATCGCCGATCCTGGAGTCGAGCTGTTTTACGATGGAATGGCGGTTGCGGACGCGAGAGCGACGGATCGGATTACGTTGCTCAACAGCCAGAACGACTCGGTGACGGTGTACCTGGACCAGAACAGTCATCTGCCGGCCAAAAGCAGCTATTCATGGCGGGATCCGGAGGACAAGCAGAGGAATGTCGAAGAGGAGGTATACGACAACTACCGTCCGATCCAGGGCATCATGACGCCGCACACGGTAGTGCGGAACTTTAATGGAGAAATGTCGCAGCAGCGGTTTGTCTACGCAGTCAAGTACAACGAAACGATGCCGGATTCGATGTTCGAAGCTGCGGTCACCTACGATGCCAAGCAGGGCCCGCGAAAGCGATAGGACGCCAACAATCTCGCTTCTTCTGAGCACCTTAAGACCCAACTGACGATCTTGAGCCACGGAGTGTGGCTTTTTTGCCACGTACAGAAACCCCGCCCGCCACTGTAAGCTGACTCGCAGAAAAGACTTACATCCTCTTGCCCTTGACGCACGAGCAAACAATTCGGACTGCAGTCACCTGTAGTGGAGTCGGTCTCCACAGCGGGGCTCCCGTGAATCTGCGGATCGTGCCGGCGCCCGCCGGAACCGGGATCGTTTTCCGCCGGACCGACCTGGATGGCTTCAAGATCGAGGCCAGCGGGCGCAATGTGGCCCGGGTCAGCTACGCCACCAGCTTGATGAAGAAGGGCGTGCTGATTTCGACCACCGAGCACTTGCTGTCGGCTTTTATCGGGGTAGGTATCGACAATGCCGTTGTCGAACTCGACAACCTGGAGTTGCCGATTCTCGATGGCAGCGCGCGGCCGTTCGTGGAGATGATTCGGAAAGCCGGACTCCGCCGCCAGCGCAAATTGCGCACTTACCTGCGCATCGTTCGGGAAATCGAGTTGCGCGAGGGCGACAAGTTCATCGCCGTGTATCCGGAGAATGCATATTCAGTCTCCTACTCAATTAATTTCCCGCATCCGCAGATTGGAAAACAGACCTTCTGTGTGCGGCTGACGAACGGGAGTTATCTCCAGGAAATCGCACCGGCGCGAACCTTTGGCTTTCTGCATGAAGCGGACGCAATGCGGCAGCAGGGGCTGATCCGGGGAGCTTCGACCGAAAACGCCATCGTGATGACGCGCGAGGAAGTGCTCAACCCGCCGCTGCGTTTCGCGGACGAATTCGTGCGGCACAAGGTTCTGGACTTGATCGGCGACCTGGCCCTGATCGGAAAGCAGATTTTGGGGTCCGTGGTGGCGGATCGCGCGGGCCACGCCATGCACACGGCGCTGGTCTCGCGCATTCTGCGCGATCCGTCATACTGGGAAGAGACGGCGCTGGAAGATGCCCTGTCTGAGACCGCGCGGACTGCCGAGGCCATCGCTAGCGCCTGAAGGCGCTGGCGATTGGACTCTCGCCACGGGCTGATCGTCGCCAGTGAACGCTGGTGGCGCGGCCAGGGCCTACTGGGTTCCCAGGTCGGGATACTCGAACACGCCGCGGCCCGACTTTCGTCCCACGCGTCCGGTAAATTTGGCTGTTTTGGACTGAAGGGACTTTTTCAACACCGACCGCTGTTTACAACAATTACATCTGTACCGCTAACAACGTGGTCCTTCCCACGTCTATTCATTCAAATCCCCACTAAAAGCGAGGTGGATACGATGAGATTCCTGCTGGCCGTGGAACTCATTGGATTTAGTACTCAATTTTACTGGGTGGGTGGCGATTCGACCGGCTCACCCTAAACTGCGGGAATGAAGTCATGATCATCGGAATGGAGACTGACGCCCGAGCGGAAACGCCCTCCGACGCCTTCCGCCCTGTGGCCTCGGCCTGGCACTCCGCTGTGGTGCTCGCCGTGATCGTGGCTTTGGTGTTCCGGGGAAGGATTCAAGCGGAGCACATGCGGATGATGGCAAATGCCGATCACATCCGCCTCTATAAGCGCACCATTTTGTTCGAATGGCTGACACTCGCTCTAGTGCTCGTGGGCGTGTGGCTTCATGGTTCATCTCTCCTCACCGTTATGGGGGACCGGTGGCGTTCCGTGAGCCAATTCCTCCGCCATGCGGGAATCGCGCTACTGTTCCTAGTTGCCACGATTACTTTCACTTCGATGGTGGGCTCTCACGGCAGCGCGGGTGACCAGGCAACACAATTTCTGCTTCCGCAGGGACGTATTGAGATCGCGCTCTGGGTTGTACTCTCAATTACGGCCGGTATCTGTGAGGAGGCTGTTTACCGCGGCTACTTGCAGAAGCAATTCATTGCGTTGACCAGGAGTGTGCCGGCTGGCATCATCCTTTCGGCGCTGGCGTTCGGCTTGGCTCACTCCTATCAGGGTTTCGCAAGGGCGTCGATGATCGGGGTCATGGGGGCGATGGGCGGGGTTCTTGCTTACTGGTGCCGTAGCGTGCGTCCCGGAATGATCGCGCACGCGCTCCAAGATGTACTTGGGGCTTTCATCCGACACTAGCTGACGCTCCGCACAAATCGAATAGTTGGCGAAAAAACGTTTACACTCATAACCCGACAGCGCTCACAATACTTACACCTGGATGGCAGCTAAGAGGCCTACGGTTTCGCCAACTCGGGATACTCGAACACGCCGCGGCCCGACTTTCGGCCCAGGCGCCCGGCTTTTACGTACTGCACCAGCAGCGGGCAGGGCCGAAATTTGTCTCCCAGACTTTTGTGCAGGTATTCGAGGATGTGAAGGCGCGTGTCGAGACCGACCAAGTCCACCAGTTCGAACGGGCCCATGGGATGGTTCAGGCCCAGCTTCACGGCCCTGTCGATGTCTTCGGGGGCGGCAATCCCTTCTTGCAGTATGTAAAAGGCCTCGTTGCCGATCATGGCGTTGATGCGGCTGGTGATGAAGCCGGGGGCCTCCTTGATCACGACCACTTCCTTTCCCATGCGCCTGCCAACCTCGACCGCTGCGGCGAGCGTGTCGGCATCGGTTTCGAGCGCGCGCACAACCTCAAGTAATTTCATTTTGTGCACGGGATTGAAGAAGTGCATGCCCACGCATTTCCGTGCGCGGTAGGTGACGCTGGCGATCTCGGTGATGCTGAGCGAGGATGTGTTCGAAGCCAGGATCGTCGTCGGACGGCAGATCTTGTCGAGCAGGGTGAAGATCTCGATCTTCGATTCCATCTCTTCGGGGACTGCTTCGATCACCAGATCGGCCTGGCGCGCCGCCTGATCGACCGAGCCGGCATACTCGAGGCGCGAAAACGCGCCGTCCGCATCCGTGGCATTCAACTTGCCGAGTTCTACGGCCCGGTCGAGGTTGGCGCGGATTTCGGTTTCGGCCTTGCGCAGCGCGTTCGGGAGAAGGTCCTCGAGGATGGTGTGGTAACCGCCCAGCGCGGCGGCATGGGCGATGCCGCGCCCCATGGTGCCGGCGCCAATCACGGCCACGGTCTTGATCTCCGGCACTACTTCGCTCCTTTGTCGAGCTGCTGAAGCACGCTTTCGAGGCTGGGGTCGGATTTGCGGATGTAATCGGCGAGGCGGGCGCGCTCCTCTTCACTCATGGTAGGAAGACTCGAGTGGATGCGGCGTAGCGTCGCCGCGATGTCGTCGACGTAGTTCATGAGACGAATCAGTTCTCCGGTTGCGGGCATGATTGCTCCTTGCGTTCGCCCGGAGTCACGGCAGAAGCAGGCGTGCGCCGGGAACCTTTTATTGTGAAGGGAGCCACCGCTTTAGTAAAGGCGCACAAAGGAGCCGCAAAGTAACGCCGCCGGCTTGGCGGCTGTCGTTCATGCGCCTCGCCCGCACCCGAGGCCAAGTTGGCCTCGGGGCAGCCGGCTGGGAGCCGGCGCTACATGCTGGGCCGATGTCGCGCATAATAGGACCATGCTTCGTGATCCGAGTCTGATTCCGCTCTCGCGCCAGCACCAGCACGCGCTGGCCCTGTGCGTGCGGATCGACCGTGCTTTAGAGGCAAGTGGCTTCGACCTCAAGACCTGGCAGGAGGAAGTCGAGCAGCATTTCGCGCAGGAAATTCAGTTTCATTTTGCCGCTGAGGAGCAGGTACTGTTTCCTAAGGCGAAACGATTCCCAGAACTCGCCTCGTTAGTGGAAGAACTCAGCGACGAGCACGTACGTCTGCGTGAACATTTTGCGCGTGCCAGAGAACGTACGTTGGATCGAGCTGAGCTCGGGGCGTTCGCGAGCCTGCTCTCCGGGCATATCCGAAAAGAAGAGCGCCAGTTGTTCGAGGCGATGCAGAAACTTGTGGAGGCGGGCGAATTGCGGAGAATAGGGGCGGCGTTAGAGCAGAAACTTGCCGTAGGGCGCCTAGCTTGTATTCTTCCAACACCGTCGCGCGGTTGAAAGAGGTTATATTCCCCGGTCGCGCACAGGGTGACATTTCTTGGAAGCTTGTTCGCGCGAAGCACAGAGACGGTACGGAATCAGGCGATTCGGTGGCGCGGCGATTGGAATGTGAGGATCTACTCCTCAGGCGGCCCACTCTTGCTTGTTCGCCTGAAACGGCCGTGGAAGCCGGTCGGCGACCTCGGTGAGGGTGGCGAGTTTTTGCGCAAGGTCCGGCCGCAGCAGGTCGGCACGAAAACGCCAGCGCCAATTCCCTTGCTCGCGGCTCGGGACATTCATGCGCGCTTCGTTTCCCAGCCCGAGCACATCCTGTAAAGGCACGACGCACAGGCTGGCGGCGGAGTCAACGGCGGCGCGAATCATCGCCCAATGCATTCCGTCTTCGGGATGGCCCAGGTAGGCTTCAGCATGATGGCGCTCGTGCTCGGTCGCTCCGGATTCCCACCAGCCCAGCACCGTGTCGTTGTCATGCGTTCCGGTGTACACAACTTTGTCCGCCGTGAAGCTGTGAGGGAGATGGGTGTGCGCGCCGGGATCGCCAAAGCCAAATTGCAGCACGGCCATTCCCGGAATCTGGAGGCGGTCGCGAAGTTCGTGGACATCGCGCGTAATGTAGCCGAGATCCTCGGCGAAGAACGGGAGCCCGCCCAGCGCCTCGCGCAGTTTCAGGAACAGTTCGTCTTTGGGTCCTTCCACCCAGCGGCCGTGAATCGCGGTCGGTTCCTGGGCGGGGATCTCCCAGCACTGCGAGAACCCCCGGAAATGATCGAGGCGGATGTAGTCGAAGTTGTGCGTGGCCCAGCGAAGGCGGTCGATCCACCACCCATAGCCCTGCTCCCGCATCACGTCCCAGCGATACAGCGGATTGCCCCACCGTTGGCCATCTTTGCTGAAAAAATCCGGAGGCACGCCGGCCACGACCTCGGGGTCAAGATCCGCGTCGAGGCGGAACAGATCGGGATGCGTCCAAACGTCGGCGCTGTCAAAATTCACAAAGATGGCGATATCGCCCACCACGCGAATCGAACGCTGCGCGCAATAGGCGCGCAGGGCCAGCCACTGTTCGTAGAAAAAAAATTGCACAGCGCGACGGAGATCGAGGTTGTCGAGCATCTCTGTGTGCGCCCTCTCGAGCGCCTCCGGGTCGCGATGAAGCAGTTCGTGAGGCCAGCGATTCCAGCTCTCGAGATGAAAACGCGCGCGGAGACCATCGAAGAGCACGAAGTCATCGAGCCACCATTGATTTTGATGGCAGAAGGCTTCGAAACGCGAGCGCGCATTGCCAGTCGCGGAGCGCAGGAAGTTCTTGGCCGCTTCAAACAGCAACGGCATCTTGCGCTTGAACACTCTAGGGTAATCCACCGGTTGCATGCCATTCGGGAGCAGGTCCACCCGGGCACGATCAATCCAGCCACGGTCGGCCAGGCGATCAAGGCTAATGAGCAGTGGATTTCCAGCAAACGCGGAAGTGGAAGAGTAAGGGGAATCGCCGAAACCGAGCGGCCCCAGCGGCAAAACCTGCCATAGGCCCTGGCGGGCGGAAGCGAGAAAATCTGCAAATGCGTAGGCTGACGAACCAAAGTCGCCGATCCCGCCGGGCGAAGGCAGTGACGTCGGATGCAGCAGAATGCCGCTGGCGCGCGCGAAAGACATTCAAAAATCGGTTCTCAGTTCTCAGTGGTCGGTTCTCAGTTCTCAGCAAACCCCCGGGGTTGCAGTTCTTGGTTCAGTTCTTGGCGTCGCTGAGCACTGAGAACTGGGAGCCGAGAACTGAGAACTCCTTACGATCCTTCCTCCGCCCCTCGGCGCGTGAGGTTCTTCATTTCTTCCTGGTTGACCTTAATCCGGTTGGATTTTTCCATGTCCTTGCGCAGGTTCGTCACGAACAGGCCAAACAGATCGTTCTGCTTGGCTTCCAGCAGGGACTGACGAATCTGGTCTTTCTTCCGCGCGAAGTCCGGATCGGTGGGCGCCTGTTTTTCGAGCAACTGAGCAACCACACCATTGGCGCCGGTGTTGAGGGGCCCGCTGATCTCGCCCGCCTTCAGCGAGAAGATAGCGCCCGCCGCACCCGACATGGAGCCGACGTCGGGAACCTGGCCATCGGGAAGTACCAGATCGCTGGTCTTCATGGTGGCGCCCAGTTCCTTCGCAGCTTTCTTCAGGTCGTGTTCGGATTTCGACCGGTCGGACAGCTCCTGCGTTTTCTGCTGTAGCAGGAAGCCGGCACGCTGGTTCTTGAATTCCGTCTCGACCCGCGAATGAATTTCTTCGAAGGTGGGCGTCGCGGGAGGCCGGATGGCGAGCAACTGGAAAACGGCGTAGCCTTGCGGGATTGGTACCACATCGGGTGGAGATTTTTCGCTCTCGGTGAAGATGGCGTCCGTCAACTGCGGGGATGCCCCGAGGCCGGGCAGGTTCTGGCCGCGGCTGAAAAATTCGGTCGTGATCGCCTGAACTCCTTTGGCGGCGGCCGCCTTGTCGAGTCCGTCGGCGCGCGCCTGGCTGAGCAAGGCGTTCGCCGCGGCTTCGGTGGCGCGCACGACCTTCTGTTGCTTTACCTTTCCTTCCATCTCGCCTTTCACATCGGCCAACGTCTTGAGGTGGGCGTCTTGCTTGTCTTCGACGCGAATGATGTGGAAGCCATAACTGCTCTTGACCAGATCGCTGGTCTGGCCCTGGGCGAGCGAAAAGGCGGCTTTTTCGAATTCCGGAACGGTGCGGCCGCGCCCGATCCAGCCCAATTCCCCGCCGCTTTTCGCGCTGCCTGGATCGTCGGAGTACTTCTCCGCCAGCTTCGCGAAGTCTCCGCCAGCCTTGACTTGTGTCAAGACGTCTTCGGCCTTCTTGCGCGCTTCCGTTGCCGCTTTCTCATCTTCTTTCCCACCGGCAGCTGGAAGCGCGGTCTTGATCAGAATGTGGCTGACCTTGACCTGCTCGGGAACCCGATACTCGTCGCGATGCTGGTCGTAGTAAGACTGCAGATCGGCCGCGGACACGGGGGTAGCCGCCTCCAGCTTGGACGAGTCGACAAGGGCATACTTGATCTGCCGCTTCTCCGGGATGGAGTTGTTATAGTTCGCCTTATTGTGATCGTAGAAGGCTTTCAGTTCCTGATCGGTCGGATGCAAACCCTTCAAGATGTCGGCCTGCGTAAGCACCGCATATTCGAACTTGACCTTGGTGTTGCGGCGCTCGAATTCGTCGCGGACCTCGGCGTCGCTCACAAACGCGCTGCTGGAAACCAGCGCCTGCAGTTTGCGGATGAGAATGTAGCTCTTTTCCTTTTCTTCAAACTGCGGAACGGTCATGTCATTGCGCTGGACGAAATTTTCGTATTCTTCGGTGCCGACGAATTTGCCGTCCGGAAACAGCATAGCACCCAGTTCCCCGTGCTGAAGTTGTTCGCGCAATTCTTCGTCGCTGACGCGCAGGCCCATGCGGTGTGCTTCCGCGACAACCGCCTTCTGGCTGATCAGTTGCTCGGCAGCTCGGGGAACGAAGTACTGCATGAGCATCGCAGCCTGGGCGCCGCCCCGCGGGAACTGCTGGCGGATCATGGCCTTGGCTTCGCGCTGGACTTCGCTGACCGTCACTTCCTGATCGCCGATTTTCGCGATCACACCGCGCGCCGGACTGCCGATGCCGAGGCTCGAGCCGATCCCGCCGGGAATAAGAGTGATCGCCATCGAGGCACAGATGAGGACGAGCAGCGCGCCGAGAATGATTTTCACGGTTGGCCCTGCATTTTGCAGCTGTCGAATCATGGTCTGGTTTACTCCACGCTGGACGCGAGAATGCTTGATTATAAACTAGTGTTCTGTCCCGCGAGTTCGCGCCATCAATCTAACCTGTCATCCTAGAGTTCAACTTGTCATCCGCGAGAGTGGAGCGACGGGCGCCCTCGCCCGTCCTAACCGCAAATAAGAGAATGGGTGCCCCACCCTAACGTCGCTTTTTTTGCGACGTTAGGGTGGGTAGTTGTCGGATGATGTTGCTTCGATGCCCGTTCCATCTCCCGATCTCGTCATCCTGAGCGAAGCGAAGGACCCACGCATTCGCTTGCCGCGTCGATACCCGCATCCCGCAGAGCGATTGGTGGAACCCCTTCCCAAACCCCTTTCGGAACTCCGGAAACTCCATATTGAATCGAATTAATAAAAATGTTATCAAGCTTATGACGCTGCCAAACGAATCATCGCTGTCGAGGAAACTTCATGAAAGTGTTTCGCTTCTTCGTCGTGGCCTTCTTCCCGGCCCTCGCTTTCGCGCAGTCCAGTTTCCGACCCGCTCCGGCTCTCAAGTTCCCTTTGCGAGAAGGCTGGGCTCTGCAGTCTTCGGTGAAGGTGGCGGAAACGGGCGAAGCCATCTCGAGCGCAACCTTTCAGCCCAAAATCAAAGACTGGCTGAAGGCGACCGTTCCGACCACGGTGGTTGCCTCCCAAGTGAAGAGCGGTCTGCTTCCGGATCCGTTTTACGGGATGAACCTGCGCCAGTATCCCGGCGTCGGATATCCGATCGGTTTTAACTTTTCCAATATCCCGATGCCGCCCGACAGCCCCTATGCCGTTTCCTGGTGGTATCGCAAGCAGTTCGCGCTGCCCAATGAGTACGCAGGCAAAACGGTGTGGTTGAACTTTCGCGGCATCAACTATCGCGCAAACATTTTCCTCAACGGAAAGCAGATCGCAAACTCGAACGAAGTCGCTGGGGCGTGGCGCACCTACGAGTTCAACATCGCTTCTGCGGTCAAGCCCGGCGAAAATGTGCTGGCAGTGCAAGTGTATGCGCCAACCGAGGCAAGCCTGGCGATTACATTCGTCGACTGGAACCCTGCTCCGCCCGACAAAAATATGGGCTTGTGGCGCGAGGTTTACCTGACCTGGAGCGGGCCGGTGGCACTGCGGCATCCGGCGGTCGTGTCGAAGGTCGATTCGCCCGCCAATAACGCTGCGCACTTGACTGTGACTGCGCTCGTGAAGAACGCGAGCGATCATGCCGTCAAGGGCACCCTCGAAGGAAGAATCGAGAAAATCGAACTCTCGCAGCCGGTCGAACTGGCCCCGGGGGAATCGAAAAACATCGTCTTCACTCCGGAACAGTATCCGCAGCTCAACCTCACCAACCCGCGCCTATGGTGGCCGACCCAGATGGGAACGCCGAACCTGTACGATTTTGATCTGTCCTTCGAACTCGACGGCAAGGTCTCCGATTCGTCCCACACGGAATTCGGAATTCGCGAGATTACTTCCGAAGTTGCCGAGCACGCGGCCAATCGCTTTAAGCGCCTGTTCAAGATCAACGGCAAGAACATCTTGATTCGCGGCGGCGGCTGGACGCCGGACATGATGCTGCGCCAGGATTCCCAGCGCCTGGCCGACGAGTTTCGCTACGTGCGCGATATCGGGCTGAACACGATCCGGTTGGAGGGAAAACTCGAGACGGAAGAATTCCTGGAGATGGCCGACCGGCAGGGCATCCTGGTCATGGCGGGATGGTGCTGCTGCGATTTCTGGGAGCACTGGGGCAACTGGAAGACGGAAGACTTCGGGATCGCGCAGGCTTCCCTGCGCGACCAAATCTACCGCCTGCGGAGCCATCCCAGCATGGTGGTGTGGTTGAACGGCAGCGACAATCCTCCTCCGCCGGACGTGGAGGAGATGTATCTTAAGGTGGAGCAGGATCTGCTTTGGCCCAATCCGGTTGTGTCTTCGGCGACGGCGAAACCCACTACGGTCACCGGCGAGAGTGGCGGAAAGATGTCCGGGCCATACGAGTATGTCGCGCCCTCGTACTGGATGAGCGATCCGCATCGTGCACCCGAGGAACAGAACTGCAATGCCGGCGGATGTGGCGGCGCCTATGGTTTCAACACCGAGACCAGCATGGGGCCGGCCGTTCCGACGATCGAAAGCGTCCGGCGCATGGTTCCCAAGGATCATCTGTGGCCGGTGGACGAGTACTGGAATTTCCACGCGGGCGGGGGCGCTTTCAAAGACTTGCACGTCTTTACCGATGCCTTGAACGCGCGCTACGGGCAGGCGAATAGCGCCGAGGAATTTACTTACAAGTCCCAACTGATGACCTACGAAGGCGTGCGCGCGATGTATGAGGCGTACAGCCGCAACAAGTACACCTCGACGGGCGTGATTCAGTGGATGCTCAACAACGCGTGGCCGTCGATGATCTGGCATCTGTATGACTACTATTTGCAGCCGGGCGGCGGATACTTTGGCGCGAAGAAAGCCATGCAGGCGCTCGATCCGGTGTATGGATACGACGATCATTCGGTGTGGCTGGTCAGCAGCCAGTACGCGGACGCGAAGGGACTGAAGCTGACGGCGCGCGTTTTCAATCTCGACGGCGCGGAGAAGTTCTCAAAAAATGTCGCACTCGACGCGGCCGCCGACAGCGCGGCAAAGGTGTTTGAACTTCCCGGGATCGATGGCTTGTCACCGGCATATTTTCTGGATCTGCGTGTAACCGACGCTAGCGGCAAGCTGGCGGGATCGAATTTCTACTGGCTTTCCACCAAGCCGGAAACGATTGACTGGGCGAAGTCGAACTGGTATACGACTCCGACCGCATCGTATGCGGACTACACCTCGCTGGCGCAGCTACCCAAAACAAAGCTGAACGTTTCCAGCCGTACTCTACAGGAAGGCGCCGAGTCGATCACCCGCGTCACGCTGGAAAATCCAAGCAAGAGCGTGGCCTTGTTTGTGCGGCTGAAGGTCGACAAAGGCAAAGGCGGAGAAGAAATTCTGCCGGTCGTGTGGCAGGACAACTACGTTTCCCTCCTGCCAGGGGAGAAGCGGGACATCAGCGCAACCTACCGTACAAGCGAATTGGGTAAGGCGAAGGCGGAAGTGGAAGTTAGCGGTTGGAACGTGCACTAGGATCCTTTGTAGCGCCGGCATCTTGCCGGCTGTCGCGAGGGCATCCTTCGGCTCCGCTCCGGACAAGCGTTGCACTCGGCGGTGGGGGCGGGACGCCCCCACGACAGCCGCCGGGGCGGCGGCGCTACTCCTCTTCCGCGGG
>Ga0137372_10005458_pt1 | contig 12408 bp, 15 predicted proteins | sample SagtaG_6_FD_104911 | JGI IMG/M metagenome (GOLD analysis project Ga0137372, IMG submission 104911) | Vadose zone soil microbial communities from Sagehorn Ranch, Mendocino, California, USA - Sage1_R_60_16 metaG | ecosystem: Environmental > Terrestrial > Soil > Vadose zone | place: USA...
CCGCTTCGAGATGTCCTTGACGGTGATCAGCCCCTTGAGGCGTCCGTCGGCGTCGACGATCGGCAGCTTCTCGATGCGATGCCGATGCAGCAGCCGCTCGGCCTCGCCGAGCGTCGTGCCAACGGGCGCGGTGACGAGATCCCGCGAGGTCATCAGAGCCGAGACAGGCTGCGACGTGTCCTGCTCGAACCGCAGATCGCGGTTGGTGAGGATCCCGACGAGAATCCCGCTCTCGTCGGTGATCGGCACGCCCGAGATGTGGAAGTGCTCCATCAGGTCGAGCGCGTCCGACACGAGCGCTCCCGGGGCGAGCGTGACCGGTTCGACGATCATGCCGGCCTCCGAGCGCTTGACCCTGTCGACCTCGGCCACGTGGGCGTCGATCGAGAGGTTGCGCTGAACGATCCCCAGCCCACCCTCGCGGGCGAGAGCGATCGCCATCCGCGCCTCGGTCACGGTATCCATCGCGGCGGAGATGACCGGCACCTCGAGCGCGATCGTGCGCGTGAGACGGGTCGCGGTGGAGACGTCGTTCGGCAGCACGGACGATTCCGCCGGAACGAGCAGGACGTCGTCGAAGGTCAGCCCTTCCTTCGCGAACTTGGGCGGGAGGCCGGTCGCCTCGGCGTCGAACGAGAGCTTCTCGGCGTCCATCCGAGCACGATACCGACCCCGGCGGATGAGCGCGAGGCGGCGTCCCGTTACGCGACCGGCAGGGTGAACGAGACGCGCGCGCCGCCGTTGGGTCGGTTCTCTGCCCAGACTCGGCCGCCCTGTGCCTCCACGAGCGCGCGCGTGATCGCCAGCCCGAGCCCGGAACCACCCGCTCGCGCCGGGTCAGCGCGCCAGAACCGGTCGAAGACCCGTCGCAGCGCGTCGGGGGCGATCCCGTCGCCGGAATCCTCGACGCTGACGCGAACAGACTGCTCATCCGGTTCGACGAGCACGGCGACCGCGCCGTCGGACGGTGTATGGCGGAGCGCGTTCCCGAGCAGGTTCGTCAGGATGCGCTCGACCTTCTCCGGGGCGCAGCGCACGATCGGCGAACCGTCCAGCCGCGCCTCGAGGCGCACGTTCCGGCGGTTGGCCTCGGCCTCGAGGCCCCGCATGCATTGCTCGACGAGCGTGCCGAGCGACGCGTCGCGCAACTCCAGCGTGAGCATGCCCGCATCGATCCGTGCCAGTTCGAACAGGTCGTCGACGAGGGTGCCAAGCGCCCGCACCTGTTCCGCGAGCGCCTTCGTGTACTGCTCGGGCGGGACGACCCCGTCTTCGATCGCCTCGAGCATCGCGCGCATCGCCGCAAGCGGCGTGCGGAGGTCGTGGCTCGCCCAGGCCACGAGCTCCCGCCGCGCGTCGAACAGCTCTTCGAGCTGCGCCGCCATTACGTTGAATGCCGCACCGAGCTCGGCGAGCTCCGCGGGCCCACGCTCAGGCGCACGGACGGAGAAATCGCCCTCCGCGAGGGTGCCGGCCGCTGCGCGCAGGCGGTCGACGGGCGTGATGATCGACCCCCCGACAAGGAGCGCGGCAGCGATCGCCACCGTCGAGGACGCGGCCGCGACCGCCAGGACGACCACGTCTGCGCCCATGTGGAACATCGCGATCCCCGAGAGCAGCACGGCGGCGAGCGGCAGCGCGACGGCGAGCAGCGCGAGGCCGGTGAGCCGCGCGCGCACGCTCGGGAGGAGCCGCAGGCACGCACCGCCCACCAGCCCGGTGGCGAGCGTCGCGGCAGAGACGACGAGCGCGAGCTCCGTCACGGCGACAGCCGGTAGCCGACGCCCCAGACGGTCTCGAGGTGCCGCGGCCGCCCCGGCTCGTCCTCGATCTTCTCGCGCAGCCGGCGCACGTGCACGGTGACGGTGCCGCTGTCGAACGCCGGCTCGTAGCCCCAGACGCGGTCCATCAGCTGGTCGCGCGAGAAGACGCGACGCGGATGCCGGGCGAGGAACCACAAGAGGTCGAACTCGCGCGCCGTCAGCTTCAGAATCTGCGGCCCCTTGCGCACCTCGCGTGCCCCGGCATCGAGTTCGACGTCGCCGAAGCGAATGCGCTCGTCGGCAGCCGGTTCGTCGACCGCGGTGCTGCGGCGCAGGACCGAGCGCACGCGGGCGACGAGCTCCCGCGGCGAGAACGGCTTCATCACGTAGTCGTCGGCGCCGAGCTCGAGACCGACGATGCGGTCCGCCTCTTCGCCGCGGGCGGTGAGCATGATCACCGGCAGCTGCGACCGGTCGCGGATCCAACGGCAGAGCGCGAGGCCATCGAGCCCAGGCAGCATGAGGTCGAGGACGACGAGGCTCGGCCACTGACGCTCGAGGAGCTCGCGCGCGCTCTCGCCGTCCCCGGCCTCGAGCGTCGCGTAGCCCTCGCGGCGCAGGTAGCGGACGAGGACGTCGCGGATCGTCGACTCGTCGTCGACGACGAGCACCGTCTCCATGGGGGGATCGTGCCCGCTCGCCGTGACCTCATTCCTTACGAAACGGTGAAGCCGGTGGGGCCGGCCGGAACCGGTCCCACCGATCGCTCACGCGCCTGGCACCGGAATGACGGGGCACTCGAAGCGCTTGACGACGCCGTTGTCGGTGGCGGCGCCGCCGGCGAGCGCAGCCGCGACCTCCTCGTCGCTGTCGAGGTTGCCGCTGCCATTCGTGTCGTAGGCGGCGACGGCCGCCGCGTAGTCGGTGAAGCTGAGCGCGTGCACGGCCCAACGGCCGCCGCGGAAGCCGGGGTCGCCGGGCGCCGCGGTCGCGACGTTCGGCTGAAGCCCGCCGAAGTCGTAGATGACCTCGTAGCTCGACTCCGGCGCGCCTGTGCCGCTGAGGTCGGTCGGCGTCCCGACGGTGCGGTAGAGCTGGCCGTCGACGTAGATCGACGGGCCGGTGACGCCGGCCGCTGACGCCGACGCGGCAAGAACGAGCGCGCCGAAGGCGGCGAGCAGAAGCATCTTCATCGTGCAACCCCCTGTGTCGGTGTGCAACCACCGTCGCAAGCGAGTGCTACGAGGGCCTTGCCGTGCCCTTAACGCTTCCTGAATTCGTCAGAGGGCCGCTTCGGCGACCGGCAGGAGCTCCGAAACCTGGACACCCGCCTGCAGCCGGCCCGCCTGCCGGGGATCGAAGCGGCCCGCGCCCGGTTCGAGTGTCGACGCAGCGCCCGCCGCGACTGCCGCGCGCAGGGACTCCTCGAGCGAGCGGCCGGCGTGCCGCGAGGCGAGGTAGGCGGCAAGCAGCACGTCGCCGGAACCGACGACCGAGATCGGCTCGACCTGGGGCGCGACCGCGCGGAAGCGACGCGCCTCGCGCTCCTCGCGCAGCAGCGCGACACAGCCGGTGTCCGTCGTGATGAGAACGTTGCGTGGGCCGAGCTCGGTGATCTGGTCGAGCGCGAGCCTGAAGTCCTCGTCGTCGTGGAACTCCTGGCCGACGAGGCTCTCGGCCTCTGGCTGGTTCGGCGAGACGAGGAACGGCTCAGCTTCGACGCCGAGACGGAGCGGCTCGCCGTCCGAATCGAGCACGGCGGGGACGTGACGGCGGGCGAGGTCGTGGATCGCCTCGGCGTAGAAGTCGTCTGAAACGTCGCGCGGCAGCGAGCCGGCGAACACGACCAGCTCGGCGCCCTGCGTCAGGTAGTGCAGCTTGTCGAGCAGCATCTGCAGCTCGTCCTCCTGCACGGCGGGGCCCCATTCGTTGATCTCGGTGTACGTGCCGTCGGCCGGGTCGATCACCGCCGTCGACGTGCGCGATTCGCCGTCGATGCGCACGAAGTCGTTGAGGATCGCCTCAGCCGTCAGGCCCTCGACGATGCGCACGCCGGTGGCGCCGCCGATCAGGCCCGTGGCGACCACGGGCACACCGAGCACCTTGAGCGCGCGGGCGACGTTGATCCCCTTGCCACCCGCAAGCGCGAGGCCGGCGCTCGCCCGATGCCGCTGCCCGCGCTGGAAGTTCGGCACGGTCAGGGTGCGGTCGATCGCAGCGTTGAGTGTGACGGTGACGATCACGTCAGAACAGATGAACGAGATGGTGGAACGTCCTGCCGGCGTACCAGCCTAGTCGCGCCGGCAGCCCGGGCCTGTTAACGGTGCGCGAAGCTACAAGGTCCCGCCTGCCGACGAGGCGCTGACCGTCCCAGACCTCGACGCGGCCGAGCACCGTGCCTCTCGCGACCGGAAGCGAGACGGCCACCGCGGCCACCACACGCTCGCTCAGCGACCGCCTGAGTCGCACAACCGCCTGCAACGGCCCCGCTGTGACGAGACCGAGCGAGCGCCTGCCGTACGGCAATCGAACTTCGGCATATGTACGCGCGCCCTGGATCGCCGGCACCACCCGGAACTGCGCCAGCCCCCAAGCGAGCAGCGACTCGAGATCGACGTTCCGCACGGAGCGGGTCGGGCCGCCGAGCAGCGTCGCATAGACGGTCACGCCGCGCCCGCGGACAGCTGCGACCTGGCACCAGCCGGCGGCGTTCGTATGGCCGGTCTTCACGCCGATCACCCGCGGGTTGAGCGACAGCAGGTCGTCCCAGGTGTGCAGGACGCGGCCGCCGGCGATCGTGTCGGTCTCCTCGCGCACCGTCTGGCGCACGAAGCGAATGCGCATCAGGTCGCGCGCGAGCTGCGTCACGTCCGCGGCGCTCGAGTACGCACCGGCTGCGTCGAGGCCGTCCGGACGCACGAAGTGGGTGTCGGTCAGCCCGAGCTCGGCCGCCTTTGCGTTCATCAACGATGCGAACGAGGCGAAGTCGGGCGCAACGGAGAGCGCGAGCGCGTCCGCCGCATCGTTCGCGGACTGGATGAGCGCGCCCTTGATCAGGTCGCGTACCGTGATCTGCTCATCTGCATGAAGGTCAAGCGTCTCCTCGCCGACCGCCGCGGCGCGCCGGTCGACCGTGACGACGTCGGTGAGCCGCTTGTGCTCGAGCACCACGAGCACGGTCATCAGCTTGGTGATCGACGCGATCGGCAGGTGTGCATGCGCGTGGTACGAGGCGAGCACGTCCCCGGTGCGCGCGTCCTCGATCAGGAAGGCCCGCGAATGGACGGACGGGCCCTGTTCCGCACGCGCGACGCCGGGCAGGCAGCAACCCGCGAGCAATGCCAGCAAGAGAGCGGCGTGCTTCATCGGATGCGGATCTTCTCGCCGATGAAGAGCGCGGTCGACTTCACGTTCGGGTTGAGCTGCTCGATCGTCGCAACGGGCACGCCGGACTTCGTCGCGATCACGCCGAAGGTGTCTCCCGCCTGCACCGTCCAGAATCGTTGCCCGGTCTTCTTCGCAGCCGCAGTGGTGGTCGTCGCCGTCGTCGAGGCGACGTGCCTCGGCGGCGAAGCCGGCACAGACGGAACGGTGGCGTGCGCCCGGTCGTGCCCGGCCTCGAGCCCTGACCGGATCAGCAGAACGGCGACCGTGGCGAGCAGCAGAAACGCGGCCGGTCCGACGTAGCGCTGCCAGCCGGCGGCCGGCACTACCAGCCCGACGCGGCCCAGATCTCGCTCTGCAGACGGGCCGCCTCGGCGCCGGCAGCCTCGCGGAAGTCGGCGCCCGTATCGCGGTACGCATAGATCACCGAGCGTGAGGCTGTGACGAGCGCGCTGGCGGGGCCGCTCTGGAAGGCACGGGTCAGCTCGGCGACGGAGGCTCCCTGCGCTCCGACGCCGGGCAGCAGGAAGACGGCCTGCGGCATCAGCCGGCGGGCGTCTGCGACCGCACGGGGATGGGTCGCGCCCACGACCGCGCCGACGGAGGAGAGACCGACGTCTCCGACGAGATCGGCACCCCACTCCGCGACCGCCGCGGCGACCTGATGCCACATCGGCCGGCCGTCGCTCAGCGTGACGTCCTGGATGTCGGCTCCGGCATTGGAGGTCTTGACGACGACGAAGATGCCGACGCCGTGACGTCGCGCTGCCGCCAGGTAGGGCTCGACGGATTCCCGCCCGAGCCAGGGGTTGACGGTGAGCGCGTCGGCGCGAGGCGGTGAGCCCTCGAGATAGGCCTCCGCGTAGGCGCGGGCTGTCGAGCCGATGTCCCCACGCTTGCCGTCGGCGATCACGATCAGCCCGGCGCGGCGGGCGTAGACGCAGACCTGCTCGAACGCGGCGATCCCCGCCGTGCCGATCGCCTCGAAGAAGGCGAGCTGCGGCTTGACGGCGACCGCATGGGGCGCGACCGCGTCGATGATCCCGCAGCAGAAGCGGGCGACGTCCCCGCGCAGCTCCACCGGCAGCAGATCGGGTCGCGGATCGAGGCCGACGACGAGCTGTGACCGCTTCCGCTCGACCTCGGCGGCAAGCCGGTCGGGGAACGTCATGGTCGCGGCGACGGCCATCGAAGCGAACGGTAGCCGCTAAGCCGGAGGGCGGCCCATGGGCCGCCCTCCGGAAAAGACCCCTGCGCCTGACGCCTAGTAGGACGGCGCCGACGGCTTGAGCGCGGCCTTGAGCTGGCTACCGGCCGAGAACTTCGGCACGATTGTCGCCGCGATCTGGACCCTCTCGCCGGTGCGCGGGTTCACACCCTGCCGCGCCGCGCGGGGGGCCGCCGAGAACTTGCCGAAGCCCGTGAAGTTGACCGAATCGCCGCTCTTCAGCGTCTCGGTGACGGACTCCATGAAGGCGTCCACTGCCTTACCGGCGTCACGCGCCGAAAGACCGCTCTTCTGGGCGATCTTCTGGATGAACTCCTGCTTGGTCAACGATTCCTCCTGCGTGGTCGGGGACTGGGGTTCAGACCCGTGAAAACCCTAACAACGCGGTCGGATATCGCTCAACCAAGCGGATTTGCGGGGACTTCGCGACGTCGCCTGAGGGTGTTCTTCGCCGCTGGGGTGCGCTGGGCGGTGCGAGGCAAGGACGCAGGGAGTGTCCGTGCAGTCGCACGGGCGCGACCGAGGACGCAGCAGCGCGGCGTCCCGCGCGGCCCCGCGGCACAAGGTTCACCCTGAGGTGGCGTCGACTAGCTGCGACGCCCGATAGAGCGGGCGGAGCCTCACGGCATGCCGCGCGAGCTCGTCGGCGCCCCCCTCCTCGCGGTCGACGACGCAGACCGCATTGGAGACCCGCAGGCCCGCTTCGCGCAACGCCTGGACGGCCTCGATCGCCGCTCCGCCGGATGTGATCACGTCCTCGACGAGGCAGACGCACTCGCCCGCTTCGAAGACGCCTTCGAGCCTGTTCGAGGTGCCGTAGCCCTTGGCTTCCTTGCGCACGATCAGAAACGGCAGCCCGCCCGCCAGCGACGCGGCGGCGGCGAGGGCGACCGCGCCTAGCTCGGGCCCGGCGAGACGCGTCGCCTCGGGGTCATGCTCCGCGACGGCGGCCGCGATCGCGTCGCCGAGCGGTCGCAGCAGGTCGGGCGTCGTCTCGAAGCGGTACTTGTCGAGGTAGTAACGCGAGCGCCGCCCCGAGCGCAGCACGAAGTCGCCCTCGAGGTACGCCGCCTCTCGCAGCGCCCGCGCCAGCTCGTCGCGCGTCACTGCGCGAGCAGCTCGCGGGCGAGGCCGAGCAGGGGGGCGGCTTCGGGCGATTCCTCCCCGAGCGACAGCATCGAGCCGTCTTCCGCATAGAGGTCGACGCGCTCCCGGCGGCGGGCGGCGCGGCGGCGGACGAGCATCGACCCAGCCAGCGAGCCGGCGGCGAGCAGGAAGCCGGTGACGACCTTACGCGGGGGCATCTTCCGCCTTCTTCCGCGTCGTTCGCCGTTTTGGCTTCGGCTGTTCGCCGTCGACCGAGCGCAGGCATGTCTTCAGGTCGTAGAAGACGAGCCCGACCGTCGGCTCGGGCGTCGTCGTCGCCACGATCAGACGGTCGCCCTCGCGCACGACGAAGACACTGCCGGCAGTCGTCGCGGCCTCCAGCTGCGCAACCGCCCCGAGCCCGTGGCCGGCACGGATCCGGTCGGCATCCTCGACGAGCCGCCGGCCGCCTTCGGCGAGGCGCCCCCCTTCGGTCTCCGCCACGTTCGAGCCTGCGACGGAGCCGTCTCCTGCGATCACAACGACGCTCCTCACCTGCGGCGAGATCTCGGTCAGGTCGGCGATGGCCTGGGACGCGTCCACGAAGCCGAGCATACTCACCCGTTGTGAGGGACGTCCTCTCGAAATTCTTCGTCGCCTCGACGCGAACCGAGTCGGCTCTGGGGTTGTGATGCGGAACGTGTTGCAGAAGTTCTTCGCCGACCGGGGCACCCATCTGGCCGCGATGATCGCCTACTTCGCGCTGCTCTCCTTCGTGCCGCTGCTCTTCCTCGCGCTTGCCATGCTCGGTCTCGTGCACCAGGCAAACTCGAGCTCGTTCTTCGTCCGCGAGCTGTCGAAGACGTTCCCGAGCACGTCGGTCGACTCGATCCTGAACGCCGTGCGCGCGATCCAGAAGAACGCGACCGCGCTCGGGATCGTCGGCGGCGCCTTCCTGCTCTGGTCGTCGCTCTCGTTCTTCTCGGTGCTCGAGAGTGCGTTCAACATCGTCTACGGCCGGCCGAACCGCGGCTGGCTGCACGGCAAGGCGCTCGCGACCGTGATGATGGTCGGCTCGCTCGTCGCGCTCTTCGTCTCGCTCGTGATCGGGTCGGTCGGCCAGGAGGTGCTGAAGCGCTACGCCGGCTTCGAGGGGAACGCCGTGACCGCACGCCTGATCGCGGTCGGAGTCTCGGCGCTGGGGCTGTTCGTGTTCCTCACGTCCGCGTACTACGTGCTGACGAACGTCGATCTGACGGTGCGCGAAGTCCTGCCCGGTGCGATCACGGCCGCGGTGATCCTCGAAGCGACGTTCCAGGTTTTGCCGCAGTTCGTCCTGCTCTCGAAGCACAACCCCGTGCTGCAGACGCTGTCTGGGCCTGCAGTGCTGCTCGTCTGGCTCTACGTGATGGCGAACGTGATCGTCCTCGGCGCCGAGGTGAACTGGGCACGAGCCCATCGCGGAGCGGTCACGGCCCCCGCAGGCGCGGCGTAGTTTTCCGCAGCGGAGATCGGCGCCTGCGCCGATGTCGCCCCGCCGAGGCCGGCAGACGCTTCCCTCGTGGCGACAGCTCGACTCCCCTCCAGCCTCGAGATCGCGCAGAACGCAGAGCTCCGCCCGATCGCCGAGATCGCGGCGGGCCTCGGCCTCGAACCGGAGGAGATCGAGCCATACGGACGCTTCAAGGCCAAGATCGGCCTCGACGTCCTCGATCGCCTCGATGGGCGCGCTGACGCACCGCTCGTCTGCGTCACGTCCATCACCCCGACCCGGTCCGGCGAGGGCAAGACGACCACCGCCGTCGCGCTGACGGAAGCACTTGGGCTGCTGGGCGGTCGCCCGGTGCTGTGTCTGCGCGAGCCCTCGCTGGGACCGGTGTTCGGGCTCAAGAGCGGGGCCGCCGGCGGCGGCTACGCACAGGTCGTGCCGATGGAAGACCTGAACCTGCACTTCACCGGCGACCTGCACGCGATCGGCGCCGCGAACAACCTGCTTGCCGCCGTGCTCGAAGCACATCTCCTGCACGGCAACCAGCTCGGCATCGACCCGCTCAGCATCACGTGGCGGCGATGTCTGGACATGAACGACCGCGCGCTACGGGACGTCGTCGTCGCCCTCGGTGGGCGGGTGAACGGCTACCCACGGGAAACGGGCTTCGACATCACCGCAGCCTCCGAGGTGATGGCGATCGTCGCCGTCGCGAGCGATCTCACCGACCTGCGCCGTCGCCTCGGCGCCGTCACGATCGGCCGTACCTACGACGGCGATCGCGTCACGGCCGAGGCGCTCGGCGCGGCCGGTTCAATGGCGGTGCTGCTGAAGGACGCGGTGAAGCCGAATCTCGTCCAGACGCTGGAGGGGCAGCCGGTGCTCGTGCACGCGGGTCCCTTCGCCAACTTCGCCTCCGGCAACAACTCGCTGATCGCCGACCGCGTCGCGCTCAAGCTCGGCGACATGGTCGTGACGGAGAGCGGGTTCGGCGCCGACATGGGCTTCGAAAAGTTCTGTCATCTCGTGGCGCGGTCGGGCGGGCTGCGGCCGGCGGCCGTCGTGGTCGTCGCGACGCCGCGCACACTCGATGCCCACGGGCCTGCCAACCTCGAGCGTCATCTGGCGATCGTTCGCTCGTTCGGAGTGGAGCCGCTGGTGGCGATCAACAAGCACCCAGACGATACGGTCGCGGCCGCGGAGGACGCGCAGCGGGTGGCGCTCGAGGCAGGCGCAGAGGTCGCAGAGGTCTGCGACGCGTTCGAGCGAGGCGGTGCAGGCGCCGTCGCGCTCGGCGAGGCCGTCTTGCAGGCGGCGGCTCGCCCTTCGTCGTTCCGCTTTGCCTACGAGCTGGACGACCCGATCGAGACGAAGCTCGCGAAGGTCGCCGCGCTCTACGGCGCCGCGGACGTCGCGCTCTCGCCCGCGGCGAAAAGGGCGGCAGCCCGGCTGCGCGACGACGGCCTCGGCGAGCTTCCGGTGTGTGTCGCGAAGACGCAGCTGTCGCTCTCGCACGACACGGCGCTCGGCCCGACACCGGACAACTTCACGCTCGTCATCCGCGATCTCAAGCCCTTCACGGGCGCAGGCTGGGTGGTCGCGCTCGCCGGTGACATGCAGACGATGCCCGGTCTCGGCACGGATCCGGCCGCGTTGCGCATCGACCTGGACGCCGACGACCGCACGGTCGGGCTCTTCTAGTTCGGGCCTACCACGCGCGCCAAGACTGGCGCGAGACGAGCAATCCGTGGCCGAGGCGGTTGCGGCACGTCACACCCGTGATGCGCGAGGCGCAGGTGAAGACGCCGAGGTGCCAGACGTGCCCGTAGGCGAGGAGGGTGTACCTCGGGTGCTGCGTCGCGGTGTTGTAGAGGATGCCGCCGGTGCAGGTGACTGCGCCCTTGCCGGTGCCGGGGAGCTCGAACCCGTGCCAGTCCACGCCCGATCCGTCCGGCTTGATGCAGAAGGCCTGCAGCGCCTTCGCGTAGTCCGCGTGCGCGATGGTGCAACGGAGGACGCTCGGGTGGCCTGGGACGATCATGCACTTGATGCTCCCCGACGGCGACCGGAGCCCAGGCAGGATCGACGCCGACGCGGCGGAGACGGCGACGACGGACGCGAGCAACGTCACGAGCAAAGCGCGGCGCATCAGGCGAATCTAGCCAGCGGTTGTGTGCGATTCGTGAACCCACGAACCCAGCGCGTCGAGCAGTGCCCGCGCCGCGAGCGCACGGTGGGAGTGCTCGGCCTTCCAGCCGTCGCCGAGCTGGGCGACGGTGCTCGCCTCGCCGACGGGGACGAAGACCGGGTCGAAGCCGAAGCCGCCTTCGCCTGCAGGGCCGTGCGCGATCGTGCCGGCGAGGACGCCCGTGCCCTGCAGCTCGTTGCCGTCCGGCGAGAGGCAGACGAGCTCGCAGACGTATCGCGCGCGCCGGTCTTCCTCGCCCTCGAGCGCCGCGAGCAGCTTCTCGACGTGGCGGCCCTCCGCCCAGCGCGCCGTCTGCACGCCCGGGCCTTCGCCGAGCGCGGCGACCTCGATGCCCGAGTCGTCCGCCAGCATCCACCGAGCCGCGGGCCCGCTGATGCGCCCGAACCGGGCCTTGATGCGCGCGTTCTCGAGGTACGTCGGGCCGTCCTCCGCCGGCAGCGGCCCGGCGCCGAGCAGCTCGAGGTCCCAGTCCGGGAAGAGCGCGCGAAACTCGGCGAGCTTCGCAGAGTTCTCGGAGCACAGAGCGGCCTTCATCTTGCGAACGGTGCCAGGCACCGTTCGATGGTCAGCGCCGCCACCGCACTCCGATCACGTAGTCGAGGTCGGCGACGCGGGCGACGAGCTCCTCGTCCACCTTCGCCAGTTCGAACTGGACGACGCGGCGATCGAGCTCCTCCGTCACTTCGAGATGGCGCACGCCTGGAAGCTGGTCGAGCAACGGAGCCAGGCTCTGCCCCTCCTTCAGCTCGACGATCAGCCGGTCCTCCTCCGGCTTGATCCGCTCGATCACCCGGTACGCGATCAGGCGCAGCGGCCACAGCGCGAAGATCGTCAGCGCCGTCGTCACGACCGCGGCCCAGTAGTAGCCGGCGCCCGACGCCATCCCGATCGCAGCCACGACCCAGAGCGACCCGGCCGTCGTCAGCCCGCGCACCGATAGCCCCTCGCGGATGATCGCCCCCGCGCCGAGGAAGCCGATGCCGGTGACGATCTGCGCGGCGATCCGCGTCGGATCGGCGCGGACGACGTTCGCCCCGCTGGTCAGAAACTCGTGGAAGCCGTATGCCGAGACGATCGTGAACAGCCCCGCGCCGAGCGAGACCAGCAGGTGTGTGCGGATGCCCGCCTCGCGGTCGCGGATCTCGCGCTCGACGCCGATTGCGCCGCCGAGCGCCGCGGCGACACACAGCCGCAGCAGAATGTGCCAGCCGGAGAGCGCCGGGATGCTACTCGCGAGGGACAGCGATCG
>Ga0137372_10005459_pt1 | contig 12408 bp, 7 predicted proteins | sample SagtaG_6_FD_104911 | JGI IMG/M metagenome (GOLD analysis project Ga0137372, IMG submission 104911) | Vadose zone soil microbial communities from Sagehorn Ranch, Mendocino, California, USA - Sage1_R_60_16 metaG | ecosystem: Environmental > Terrestrial > Soil > Vadose zone | place: USA: California...
CAGGCGGGTCACGCCATCCGGATGGACCGCGCACGCCAACGTGACCGAGGCCAGGTCGTGGCCGCGCCGCCGCGTTCGTCGGACATGCACGGCGCCTCGGCGCCCGGCCGGGATGGGCAGCTCGACCGCCGTGACGAGCTCGTCCCGCGCGAGCGCCGTGACCCCGGACCGGACGAACCAGTCGTCGATCGGGATCCGCCGGGGGCCGGCGGACCCGGCGACGACGACCCGGGCGCCATAGACGAGCAGCGATGGCGCCGTGTCGGCCGCCGGTGAGGCGTTGCTGATGTTCCCGGCGAGCGTCGCCCGGTTACGGATCTGGACGGCGCCGACGACGGCGGCCCCTTCCGCGAGGGCCGTGAAGTCGCGCCGGATCCGCTCGTCCGCGGCGATGGCGGTCATGGTCGTCAGCGCCCCAATCGTCAGCGTCCCGTCGCCCTGGCGAATCTCCCCGTCGAGCTCGCCGATCCGCTTGACGTCGACGACGATGCGCGGTCGGATGGACCCGTCGCGGAGGCGGATGATCAGGTCGGTGCCGCCGGCGAGGAGGCGGGCCTCGGGGCCGTCCGCCGCGAGCAACGCCACCGTGTCGGCGAGGTTCGTCGGACGCGCATAAGCGAAAGGACGCATCGGCCGGGCCTAGATCACCCGATCCACCTCGTCGAGGAGCACCTGCGGGGTGGCCGCTCGGACGAAGTAATAGGGTCGCTCCGAGAACCGCTGGACGAAGTCCGCCCGGGCGGCGCGGAGCGCGTCGGTGTCAACGGGTGGCATGGGCATGCCCGGGGCTAGCAGCTCGTTCAGCAGGAAGTAGTTCTGGAGGGAATGGAACGTCTGGAACTGCCGCTCGAACGGGATCATCTCGGCGCACGACGGATCGAAGTTGCCGTCGATCGCGGGAACGATGACGACGTCGACCTTGCTCGGCTCAGCGTAAACCTGCCAGCTCGGCATCTCCCCGAAGAACTTCGCGACGCCACGATCCGGCGCGGCCTTGTCCGCCCGTTCGGTGCCCTCCGTCCGCTTCTTGAGGAACGGCTCCTTCGACCCGACGACCGCGACCCCGCTCTCGTCGATGACCGTCGTCTCCGTCGAGACGAGGAGCGCCCCGCGGCGGCAGGCCTCGATCTGGCCCATCGACTTGCCGTGATTCGACTCGCCGCCGAGGAAGAGCACCGTCCGATCCCGGTACCGAACGGCAGAGGCATGGAACGGATGGAGGCCGGCCGATTCCATCCGGAGCGCGAGCATCGTCACGACGACCTTCTGGATCGGGCCTGCCGGCCACGCTCCGGTGAACGTCATCCGCCGGCCGTCGTAGGCGATTCCCTTTGGGGCGTCCTGCCGCCAGACGATGTCGGGCTCGTCGAGTGTGACCTCCGGCGAGAGCCGGACGTCGGCCAGGCGGTAGTTGAGGAACGTGAGGTCGTCGAGGACGTGCTCGAGCGGCTCCGTGCCGTGGACGTCGACGCGAAGACGGGCGGGACCCGCCGACATCTCCTCGGACAGCCGCAGGCTGGAGCTCATCGGTCGGATCGGCTTCGAGGGAGGTTCACGAGCTCCGGCGCCTCATCGTCGGGCCAGCGGCGGGCCATGTTGTCCCTCACCTCGTCGAAATGCCGCTCGATGGCCTCGACGACCGCGACGGGATCGCGGCGCTGGAGCGCGGCAAGGATGGGAGCGTGGAGGTCGGCCGACCACTGCGGGTCGGCCCCCGGGACGACCAGCGTGATGTACGTGCGGGAGAACGGTTCGAGCGAGCGCCACAGTCGCACGAGCGTGCCGTTGTCGGCGATCTCGATGATCCGCTCGTGGAAGCGGGCATCCGCCTCGGCCACGCCGTGACTGTCGTCGTCCCGAGCCGCGGACCGCATCGCTTCGAGGTGGCCGGCGAGCTCGGACAGGTCCTCGTCGGTCATCAGCGGAACGGCAAGCCGGGCACCGAGCGCCTCGAGACTCGATCGGACCGCGTAGGCCTCGATGATCTCGCGTCGCGTCGGGCGACGAACGCGGGCTCCCCGGAACGGGGTGATCTCGACGACGCCGAGCGCCTCCAGGCCCCGAAGCGCTTCGCGCACCGGCGCCTGGCTCGTCCCGAGCTCTCGGGCGACTTGCGTCTCGACGATCCGCGAGTCCGGCGGGAACCGGCCGCTGAGGATACTTTCGAGGATCCGCTCCTTGACCTGGTCCGCAAGAACGCTGCGGGAGAGCGCCCGGGCGATGGTCACGTCGCCCCCTCGGCGCCTATCGCTGTGGTCGGGCGGCCGGTCGATTCGATCCGCTCGCCGCGCAGGATCTCCACCTTGCCGGCCGTCCCATCGATCCGCAGGCGGTCGCCGGTCACGATCCGGTGGGTCGCCACCGACGTGCCGATGACGGCCGGGATGCCGAACTCGCGCGCGAGCACGGCCGGGTGCGATGTCGTGCCTCCGGTATCGGTGACCAGGCCGGCGATCTTCGTGAACAGCACGACCCAGGCGGGGTTTGTCATCTGGCAGACGAGGATGTCGCCGTCGCGGACATCGTCGAATTCGTCGATCGTCCGGACCACGCGGGCGGTGCCCTCGATGATGCCGGGCGACGCCCCGAGACCGGTGATGAGTCGGACGTCCTCGGACTGTTGCTGGTAGAAGCGATCCGGGTAACCCCAGTTGACGAGATACGGGAACGCCAGCTGCGAAGGCGTCGCCGTGCCGACCCAGTCGCGCGGGCGGAGGCGCGCCGCCGCCTTGCGTTCCTGCCGGCGGGTCGCGACGATCGCGCGCGCTTCGATCGCGTCGGCGCTCCCGATGAGCGCCCGCAGCTCGTTGTAGCGAAGGAACAGCACGTCGTCGGGCTCGTCGAGGCGGCCGGCCTCGACGAGCTTGCGGCCGACCGCCATGAGGACGAGGCGCAGGTGAGCATTCACCCCCTGGTCGATGTAGAAATGGTGGTCGGGCGTCAGCGGCGCCATCCGCAGGTTGACGGCGTTGGCCGCTTGCATCTCCTCTAGGGCCTCGCCGCTCAAACCATCCAGGATCTGGTGCGACGCGGCCTCGATGTCGAGACGCATCGCCTCGATCGCGCTCGGGAAATCGTAGTCCGTCCGGAGGTAGTCGCGAACGAGCTCGAGCACCGGCTCCATCTGCTCGCGCACGGTGGGAAAGACGAATTCGTGGCTCCAGACGGCGTGCCAGCCGAACTCGCGCTGATACGGTTCGACCCGCGCGGCGATGAATTGTCGGCCGCGTTCGGAGCCGCCGAGGGCCCGGCGGATCTCGGCGACGTCCTCGGACGAGAACGCGGCCCGAAGATCGGCGTCGTCGCGTACCTCGTTCTTCATCCGCCAGAGGGCCTCGATCGAGTCCCAGTTGCGGTCGGACGCGGAATTCTGGAGCCGACCCAGGAGCTGCTCGTCCACGGTGCCGCGGATCCGTTCCATGACGGCGCGCAGGTTGAGGGTCGCCGACAGCTGGGCGAAGTTGAGCATCCAGTGGATCTTCCAGTGCCGATCGTGGATGTCGATCGCATCCTCCAGGAGGCAGGCCACCTCGGCCAGGCTCATCCCGTCGGCGGCGTCGAGACGCCCCTCGAGGTAGGTGAAGTTGCGCTCCATCTCGGGCCGCAGGCGATCCCGCCACCAGTCGGCGAAGTCACGGCCGTAGACCGGCAGGACCGTGTCCAGGTACGCCCCCATGGTGGCGGCGAAGCTCGGATCGCGCGGCACTCGCGCCTCGTACCGCGAGCTGTATTCGGTCCCCTCCATGCGGAGCTGCGGGTCGGCCGGGATGGCCGTCGTGTAGACGTAGCCATTGACGTTCTTGGCCAGCCAGTCGACGGCGAAGGGCGTGCCGAAGCGCCGGAACATGTGGTCGCAGCTCAGCCACCAGCCGCCGATGTCGAAGAACATGGGGCTGACCGGATGCGGGATGTGCAGATCGTCGTAGACCCAGAAGAAGTCCTTCTCCGCCTCGGACGCCCAGTTCACCGGAAACGACTCGTCTCCCAGGAACCGGCCGAGGATCTCCTCTGTCCCTGCCACGGGCTGGCTCCTCCAACAGTCGCGTGTTATCGATCATCGATGATGACACCTTCGGCGAGGTGTCGCCGGTGTCGGGCCGTCCGGGCGGCGCATCCAGGAGTGCGGGAGTCAGCCGCCGGTGCTCGATGTGGGCGGTCCGTGTTGCGATGCCGCGGGCGCGGTTCGAGGCTCCGTGGAAGGCGGCTGTGCCTGCTGCTCGCCCGGCTCGACGGGCGTCAACCCGGCGGTCTGATCGGCATTTTGCGAAGGTCGCGCCGTCTCAGCGGGTCAGGACGGGCGCGGTGGCATAGCCCACGGTCTGGAGAAGGACCGCAGAGATGCCACCCACGACCAGGAGCGCGCCGACCCTCCACAACATCGGGCGGAGGCCTGCGCCACTCAGGGCGGAACCGATGATGAGGCCGCCCAGCCCGAGTTCGACCGTCTGGCCGATCCACCACCCTGCCAGAAGTGCAGGGCGCACCGTCGAGATCGACCAGAGGCCGAGCAGGAACGCTCCCCACGCCACGGCACCAATCCCCCCCGCGATGATCCCCCCGTCACGACCGCCCTCGACCTCGAGCCGGGGGAGCAGCCAGAGGAGCGCGACTGCGAGGACGAGGAAGCCCACGTAGCCGAGGGGGATACGGACGAACGCCTCGCCTGGCGTAAGGAGGAAGGGGCTGCCCCAGTCGTAGAGCGGAGCGAGCAGGCCAGCATGGAGGAAGAAATCCACGCCGACCATGGCCAGCCAGCACAGGAAGACGGTCGCAACGGGTCGCGGGATCGTCCGCCTCACCGTTGCTGGTCGGGCGGCTGGCGAATGCATCAGTGCTCCTTTGGCCGGCTCGATCCGACGAGGATGCGGCCGGTGTTCGGGCACTCACAAGGGCCGAATGACCCCTGGGATGGAACGGAGGTGGCTCCGGGAAGCCGTCGGGACGGCCGCCTCCAGGGACGCCGGAAGCCACGCGTCCGACCGTTGACACTGCCAGTGGCTCCGCGCATCCTCTTGACGACGGATCCCACCGAGTTGTGGGCGTGCGCGCAGGGTCCGCGCCCAAGCCCCGTCCCGCTCATCCGCCTCGCACCAGCTGCCCGGAGGTGGCCCGGATGTCGGTCTCGACCACCCATCGGCCGTCGTCACGACGACGGCTCGCATTGCCGGCGATCGCGGCCTACCTCGTCTCGCTCCTGCCGGCGGCCGCCACACCACTCGGGCCACCCACCGTCCTCGCCAGCCACACGGCCGCGCCGGCGGCGGTCACGATCGCAGGCAGCCTGCAGAGCGAGCTCGGCTGCCCCGGCGACTGGCAGCCGGACTGCGCCACGACGCACCTGACATACGACGCCGACGACACCGTCTGGCAGGGCACGTGGTCCCTCCCGGCGGGCAGCTTCGAGTACAAGGCCGCGCTCAACGACGGCTGGGCCGAGAGCTACGGCCTGCACACCGGCCCAGGCAACGTGCCACTGGCACTCGGCAACCCGGGCGAGGTGAAGTTCTACTACGACCACAGGAGCCACTGGGTCACCGACAACAAGACCTCATTGATCGCCGTCGCCCCGGGCAGCTTCCAGAGCGAGCTCGGCTGCGCGGGCGACTGGGATGCCGGCTGCCTGCGGTCGTGGTTGCAGGATCCCGACGGCGACGGGATCTACGGCTTCGTGACCACGGCCCTGCCGGCCGGCAACTACGAGGCCAAGGTGGCGATCGGCGAGTCGTGGTCCGAGAACTACGGCCCTGGCGGGGTCCCCAACAGCCCCGACAACTACCACTTCACCGTTCCCGCCAACGGGGCCAAGGTCACCTTCACCTACGACCCGGTCAGCCACGTCATGTCGATCCTGGCCGGCCACGTCGCCAACAACGACGTGGAGTGGGAGGGGCTCCGCCACGATTCGCGAGACCCGTTGTACCGGACGCCCGGCGGCGCCGTGGCCGAGGGCACGAACGTCACCCTTCGGTTCCGGACATTCCATGCGGATGTGACGGGGGTCAAGGTCCGCTTCTACAGCGTCGACCGCAATGGTCAGCAGATCGTGACGATGACTCGGGCCGCGTCGGACGTGAGCTGCTACCAGCCCGGACTCGAGAGCGAGACCTGCGACTTCTGGTCGGTCACGCTGCCCGATGAGATCGTCGCCCAGCCTGACGTCCTGTGGTATCGCTTCATCGTCACGGACGGCAACGACACCGATTACTATGCCGATGATTCGGCGGCCCTCGACGGCGGCCTCGGCGCGCCGAGCGACGCCGTGATCGATCGCAGCTGGGCCCTGTCCGTCACGGCCGGGGGGTTCACCGCGCCGGCTTGGGCGAAGAACGCCGTCGTCTACCAGATCTTCCCCGATCGATTCCGCAACGGCCGGAAGGACAACGATCCCGGGACGGGGGATCTCCGGTACGACGACCCGGTCCTGAAGCTCGATTGGGGGACCCTGCCCGAGGGATTCTGCCGAAACTACTCCGACGCCGCGACGAACTGCCCGTGGCGGTTCGACACCACGCCCCCCGATTGGAGCCCGACGAAGGAGGGGCCGCGCGGCCGGGACTACATGGGCGGCGACCTCAAGGGCGTCGACCAGCAGCTCGACTACCTCGCGTCGCTGGGCGTCACCGCGATCTACTTCAACCCGATCTTCGACGCCGCCTCGAACCACGGCTATGACACGCAGGACTACACGAGGGTCGATCCGTATTTCGGGACGCAGAAGGATTTCGACAACCTCGTCAAGCACGCCGACGCGCTCGGGATCCGGCTCATCCTCGACGGCGTGTTCAACCACTTGAGCAGCGACAGCCCGTTCTTCGACCGCTATCACCACTATCCGGGAAACGCTGGCGCGTGCGAATCGGCCGGCTCGCCATACCGCACCTGGTTCACGTTCCACAACGTCGCCGCCGGTGAGGGAACCTGCGTGAGCAGCACCGGCGTCGCGAACGCGGCCACGTACGACGGCTGGTTCGGCTTCGACTCGATTCCCGTCCTCATCAAGTCGAACCCCGACGTCCAGCGCTACTTCCTGACCGGCCCGAACGCGATCTCCAGGCTGTGGCTCAAGCGCGGCGCCGGCGCCTGGCGATTGGACGTTTCGGGCGACGCGTCGTTCCCGGCCGACTACTGGCCCACGTTCCGCTCGGTCGTCAAGGCCACCCGGAGCGATGCACTGACCATCAGCGAGACCTGGCAGAAGGACAGCACGCTGCTGCGAATGATCCTCGGCGACCGCCTCGACACCACGATGAACTACCGGTTGCGAGATGCGGTCATCGCCTTCCTGGCGCCGGGCTCGTTCGACTCGAAGGGCTTCGCGGACAGCGGCCACCCGATTCCGCCGTCGGCGTTCGCCGAGCGCATGGCCTCGCAGCGGGAGGACTACGCAGACGCCGCCTACTACTCGCTGATGAACCTGCTGGATAGCCACGACACCGAGCGCCTGCTGTGGACGCTCACGCCCGGCACGGAGAACCGGGCGGGGCGCGAGCTCGACGCGAGCAACGTCGCCGCCGGCAAGCGGGCGGTCCGGCTGGCTTCGGTCATCCAGTTCACCGTGCCCGGCATGCCCACCGTCTACTACGGCGATGAGGCCGGCGTCACCGGCGACGACGATCCGGACGACCGGCGAACGTACCCCTGGGCGGACCTCGGCGGCTCGCCCGACGCGAGCCTGCTCGCCCATTACCGCGCGCTGGGAGCGCTCCGGCACGACGTCGGCGCGCTGACCGCGGGCGACTTCCGGGTCCTGCTCGCCGACGACGCGACCGGCGTCGTCGCGTACGGCCGCAAGACCGGCACCCAGGCGGCGATCGTCGTCGTCAACCGCGGTTCGACGGCGAGGAGCGTGCACGTGCCACTGGCGGGCTACGTCCCGAACGGCATCGCGTTCACGACGATGCTCGCCGTCGGCAGCGACGGCTCGCCAGCCGCCACCTCGTCCGGCGGCGGCCTGGCAGTGGACGTACCGGCGCGCGGGGCCCTGGTCCTGGCGACCCGCACCGTCGACCTGACGCCACCCGCGGCGCCCTCCGGGCTGCACGTGACAGCCGAGCGGGCGAACGGCCTGGACGTCGCCTGGAACGCGGTCAGCGGCGCGACCGGCTACGACGTGTACGTCAGTCCGCTGTCGGGCGGCGGCTACGTCAAGGCGAACGACGCGCTCGTGACCAGCCTCTCGTTCAGCCTCGATGGCCTGCCGAACGCCCAGACGGCATATGTCGTGGTCCGCGCACGCGACGCCGCCGGCAACGCCAGTTCCGCGTCGAACGAGGCGTCGGGCCTGCCACACGTGACGATCGGCTGGTCCAACCTCCAGTGGCCGCCCACGCTGACCCACACGATCAGCGCCGTGAACCGGACGGACACGGTCTACGGCCAGGTCTGGATCGACGGCGTCACGAGCCTCCCTGGCCCCGCTCCCAGCCTGCGAGCCCAGCTGGGCTTCGGACCGGACGGCAGCAACCCCAGCGCGGATCCCGACGCGTGGACGTGGGTCGAGGCGGAGTTCAACGTCGACGTCAACGGCGCCAACGATGAGTTCAGGGCCAGCCTGCTGCCGGATGCCATCGGCCAGTTCGACTATGCATACCGCTACTCGACGACGGCTGGACGCGACTGGGTCTACGCCGATCTCGACGGCAGCCCCAACGGCTATTCGCCGGCGCAGGCCGGAGCCCTGACGGTCAACTCCAGCGGCGATATCGCGCCGCCCGGTGTGCCGACCGGCCTCCACGTCATGTCAGCCTCTCCGTCGGACATCGTCCTGGGTTGGGACGCGATCACGGGCGATCCCTCCCTGTACGGCTATGACGTGCTTCGCTCCGACACGAGCGGCGGACCGTATGCGCTCGTTGGCACCGCGACCGATCCAACGCTCACGGACACGAACGTCAACGAGGGCGCGACGTACTGGTACGTGGTCCGCGCGGTCGATCTGTCGTTCAACCGGTCGGCAGTCTCGGCCGAGATCAGCGCGACGGCGAGCCCGCGGACGGTGACCGTCGTCTTCATCGCCGAGGTGCCGGCAACCACGGACGCCACCGGCCGGACGGTCAACATCGCCGGGACCCTGAGCCGCCTGGACGGCGGATTGCCGGACTGGAACCCGGGGGCCACCCACCTCTCGAGGCTGGACGCCACGCACTGGCGAATCCAGGTGACCGGGCTGGAGGGCACGCAGCTCGAATACAAGTACGTGCTCGACGACGGCAACGCCGACTGGACGTACGTCGAGAAGGACGGCGGCTGCGGCGAGATCGCCAATCGCCAGCTGACCCTCAGTTACGGATCGACGGGCACGCAGGCGGTCAACGACGTCGTCCAGAACTGGCGAAACGTGGCGCCCTGCGGGAGTTAGCGGCCGGGGCGGCGGCGCCCGCCCCGCCTCGCTAGCTCCGCTTCAGGCCGGCCAGGCGCGCCTCCACCTCGGCGTCGTCATCGTCGTTTTTCAGAGAGGCGAACTCCTCCTCGATGGAGGATGCCGAGACCTCGGCCATGCCGCGGGCCATCGCCTCCTCGCGTCGGATCCGCTCCTCGAAGCGGTTCAGCTCTGAGGTCGGATCCATCACCGAAACCTCGCGCACGGCCGCCTGGACCTGACGCTGGGCGCTGGCCATCTTGGCCCGCGAGACGAGCTCGTCGCGCTTCTGGACCAGCTCCTCGCGCTTGACCCGAAGCTTGTTGAGGCCATCCTTGAGTTGTTCGGTCAGCGCCGTCTGCTGCGCGATCTGCGTGTCGAACGTCTTGACCTGGCCCTCGAAGCTGATCTGGCGGCGGATGGCGATTCTGGCCAGCTCGTTGAAGCGCGCGGCCTCTTCGCCGGTGCTCTCCTTGGCCTTGCGGGCGGCGGCGGCAGCCTTGTCGCCCCATTCGGCCGCTGCCTGCTGCGCCTCGTGCTGGTCTTCCTCGGTCAGGCGCAGGTTGCCGACCGTCTGGGCCACTGCCTCCTCCGCCTCCGCGATGTTGTTCGTGAAGTCGCGGACGAGCTGGTCCAGCATCCGCTCCGGATCCTCGGCGCCATCGAGCATCGCGTTGACGTTGGCTCGAACGAGCTGACCGATCCGGCCAAGAATCGTGGTCTGTGTCATCTGTGTGAACCTCCAGTGCTTCTAATGGATTGCGCGTGCTGTCCCGATTACGTGCCTCACCGAATGCCGCAGGCGGCCGTCACCAGCCGCCTCCGCGCGCTCTTCCCCCACCGCCTCCTCCTCCAAATCCTCCGAACCCCCCGCCCACGCTGCGTCCGCCGCCCCCGCCGCCGCCGAAGCCGCCAAATCCTCCGCCACGCGGGACGCCAAAGCCACCACCGCCTCCACGCCCCCCACCGCTCAGGATGCTACCGATGATCCCGCCCAGGATGGCGGTCCCGATGTCATTGCCCCAGCCCGGATCGCGCGTCCGCCCGGGCCACGGCCGGCCACGACCGACGGGGTACTGGTTGCCGTTGATGATCACCGTTCCACCGTAGCCGGCCGCATCCGTTTCGCCGAACTCGTCGCTCGCCAGGCGATACGCCTCATCGGCCTGAGCCAGGGCCTTCTGGGCCTGGCTCAGTGAGGTTGCGGGATCTGTGTCGCGCAGGTTGCGGGCCTGGTCGAGCGCGGCCTGCGCGTCTGCCAGCCGCGTCCGCGGGATGCGGCCAACGCCGTGGCGGCGCGCGGCGATGTAATCACTGGCTCGGTCGACCGCCTGGGCGGCGGCCATCACCGCGGCATCGGCCGCCGCAAACGCCTTGGCACGGCGCTCTTCGCCTTCCTTGATGCGGAGCAGCGCCGCGTCCGCGGCCGCCTCTGCTTCCTTCGCCAGCCGATACGCGAGGACGAGGTCGTGCCCATCGCCGGACGCCGCATGCTGCGCGGCCGCCAGCTTGGCCTCCGCCTGGCCGACGTCGGGGTCGGCGGCTCCGTCCGTCGCGGTCGCCAGCGTCGAACGGGCAGCCGCCACATCCGTCCCGGCAGCAGCCAGCGCGTCGGGGAGCTGGCGCCGCGCCTCGTCCAGATCCTGGGCAGCCTTGTCGACGGCGTCGAGCAGCGCCGCCGCCTGGGCCGCCGCGTCCTGGCCGGCCTTGGCGCCACGCGCCGCGGCCGCCCTGTCGCCGCCCTGCACGGCCGCGGACCCGGCAGCGGCCGCCTCGCGGGCGAGCCCGATTCGCTTGCGCGCCTCCACCACGTTGCCGCGCACCGTGGCTGCGCTCGAAGCAGCCTCCGCCTGCAGGGATGCAAACGCCGTCTCAGTCTGGGAGAGGCGGGCCTCGACCTTCACCAGCTCGTCCGACAGGCCGGCCAGGATCTCCGGCGCTCGACGCTCGAGGTCGCGAAGCTCTCTGAACCGCGCGGTCTCGTTACCGACGAGCTCCTGGGCCCTCGCGCAGCGCGCGACGATGTCGTTGAGCATGCCTTCCCGCGTGGGCGGGTCCTCCGGCACCTCGTCGTCGAGCTGCTGGCGCACCTTGAAGGCAGCCTGGAGCTCGGCCCGAGCCTGACCAAGCGCCGCGCGGAACCCAGCGACCGCATCGGCTCCGAACTCTGCCTCCGCGAACCCGAGCTCCTGGTCGTCCTGCCGCAGCACCTCATCGGTCTGGATCAGGAGCGCATTTGCCTTGCGTGCGAGCTCGCCGGTTCGGCGATCCCGTTCCTCCGCCTCTCGGTGCGTCGCCCGCCAGCGGCCGAACCACCAGACCAGGACCAGTCCACCCGCGAGGATGAGCAGCATTGGCACGAACCAGGCGAGCCAGCCGATATCGCGGGTCGCCGTTGGCTGGGTGGCGCCGCCTCCGTTACCGCCTCCGCCGCCGCCGATCGGGGCGCCGACCGACGCCTGGCCAAGGGCCGCCGCCCCGTCCGCCACGGCCCGGCCCCAGGCGCCCTCCTTCAGGCGCGGCTCGACCGTGTAGGCGAGGATCGTGTCCAGCTCGTCGTCGGTCACCGAGTCCAGGAGGGGCCCGACCCAGATGGCATCCCGGCGGTCATTGACGGCGATCAGGAGCAACGCGTCGTTGCCGCCCAGCGCGTTCGCGTCGGCGACCTGGGTCGCGTAATCCGGGGCGCGGGCATCGCCCGTCGTGTCAACGACCAGCGCCCAGAGCTGGATGTTGTGGTCATCGTCCAGTCGCCGGATGCCGTCCTCCGCGGTCGAGCGATCAGCATCGCTCAGCACCCCGGCCAGGTCCGTGACGCGGTCCTGGAGCTTGGGCGCGTCCCGCGCGGCGACTTCCAGTGCCGTCAGCCCCATGGTCGCCACGAGCCCGATCACCACGGCGAGGCGAAGGAGCGCGTGAGGAATACCTCTGGGAGAAGACGGCATGACCACCTTCACAGGATATCCGCGGTGCAACGGCTGACTGATTCTCGGGCTCCCCACCACGGTAGGCTCGCGTGCCCGATCACGTGCGACAAGTGCCATCCGACA
>Ga0137372_10005463_pt1 | contig 12406 bp, 12 predicted proteins | sample SagtaG_6_FD_104911 | JGI IMG/M metagenome (GOLD analysis project Ga0137372, IMG submission 104911) | Vadose zone soil microbial communities from Sagehorn Ranch, Mendocino, California, USA - Sage1_R_60_16 metaG | ecosystem: Environmental > Terrestrial > Soil > Vadose zone | place: USA...
CACACAAACCGCACAGGAACAGGCAGAATCTCTTCATTCCTTCCTCCTCGTAACTTGAAATCAATGAACTTTGGCCCCTGGGGTACCTTCGCGGACGAATCCTACGCTCCGCAAGCCGAACGCGCAAGAAATGTAGTAGTCTTCCTGACTATCCACCCAGAATCACGACCGCTGGGTGGAATCCGCCGCCGTGTCTGCTTCTGTTCTACGGCGGGGCCGGCGGATGAGTAAGCGGCGCCCGCGTGCCAGAGCTTCCTTCGGCGAACTCGTCGAGCACGTTTCTCCGGTATAGACTCAGGCGATGCGGAACCTTAAAGACAAGTTCGTCGCCGAGTTTTCCTTCATCGTGGGCCTGCTGGTTGTGCTCGCCGTGGGCATTCCGCTCTGTGCTCAGATCGATGCCCGCTACGGCATCGCCGAAACAAAAGACGTAATGGTCGCCATGCACGACGGAGTGAAACTCGCCGCGGACATCTACCGCCCCACACAAAACGGTCAACTGGTTGACGGCAAGTTTCCCGTAATTCTCCTGCGCACACCCTACAACAAAGAAGACAGCGTACAGATCGCGAACTCTTTCGTCCCTCACGGATATGTCGTCGTCCTGCAAGACGTGCGTGGTCGTTACAAATCAGAAGGCCACTGGCGTCCGCACGTCGATGACCCGAACGACGGATTCGACACCGCGCAATGGATCGGCTCGCAACCCTGGTTCGATGGTGGCATCGGTACCCTGGGCTCGTCCTACGAAGGAGCAACGCAGCATGCCCTCGCCATCGGCAACGCTCCCTACATCAAGGCGATGGTTCCCCGCAATGCGATGTCCGACTACGGACGCTACGGCGTTCGCCATAACGGAGCCTTCGAACTGCGCTTCTTCAACTGGGTCTTCACTCTCGGCAATGCCACCGGAACTCCAGACGCGCTCCCGGCGGCCAAACGCGCCGCAGTCGATCCGGCCGCCGCAAAAGCGCTGGTGGAAATGGGCGATCAAGCCCGCGATTATGTTCGTGCGCTGCCTTTGCGTCCCGGCACAACTCCGCTCAAGTTCGCTCCCGACTACGAGTCCTGGCTGATCGAAGCCATGAGCCATGGCGATTACGACGATTTCTGGAAGAATTCGGGCGCGAGCGTCGTTGACCACCTCGCCGAATATAAGGATGTTCCTGAATACCACACCACTGGTTGGTACGATTCCTGGGGAACGCAGGTCGCCAACATAAATTTCGTCGAGCTGCGCCGGACCAAGAAGAGTCTCCAGCGCCTGATCATCGGCCCATGGATCCACAGCCGTGAGAATCTCAGTTACGCCGGGGAGGCACAGTTCACCGACGACGCGGCGCTCGATCTCACCGCCTTTCACCTGCGCTGGTTCGATCATTGGTTGAAGGGCATTGACAACGGAGTGGATCGCGAGCCTCCCGTACTCATCTACGTCATGGGCGGAGGCGACGCCCACAAAACACCTGAAGGCCGCATCTTCGTAGGAGGCCATTGGCGCAAGGAACAGGAATGGCCGCTGGCTCGCACCGCGCCCACACCATACTACCTGCATGCGAACGGCGTTCTTTCGCCAGAGAAGCCAACAGAAGATCACCCAATCACTTATCAGTTCGACCCGCGTAATCCGGTACCAACGATCGGGGGCAATGTTTCTTCGCAAGGAACGCTGATGTTCCAAGGAGCGGCCGACCAGCGTTGCCGCCTCGATTTCTGGCTCTGCTCTGACACGAAGCCGCTCTCTGCCCGAAATGATGTGCTGGTGTTCCAGACGCCCCCGCTCGCCAGTGACATCGAAGTCACGGGCCGCCTCATCGTAAAACTGTGGGCGTCTTCAGATGCTCTCGATACCGATTTCACCGCCAAGCTCGTTGACGTCTATCCTCCGAACGCCGACTTCCCGTCTGGAGTAGACCTCAATATCGCCGACAGCATCGTGCGCGCTCGCTATCGCAACGGTTTTGGCAAGGCCGAACTCCTGAAACCTGGGCAGCCCTACGAGTTCACGATCGAAATGTATCCGACCTCACTCGTGTTCAAGAAGGGCCACCGCATCCGTCTCGACATTTCAAGCAGCAACTTTCCCCGCTTCGACATCAACCCAAACACGGGAGAACCGCTCAACAACAACCGCCGCTCGCAGGTCGCCGGCAACACAATCTACCTGGACGCAAAGCATCCCTCTCAGATTGTCTTGCCCGTAATTCCAGCGGAAACGACGGATACGTCTGCCCGTGGGAGTGGGGGCAATGACGGACGTCAAGGAAACCGCGCGATCCCGTCCGACGAACGGCCCATTGGGCCGGATAACGGGCAATTCTTTACCTAATCCGGTAAGGTAAGGGTTGCCGACAACACTGGAGTCATCGTTTGGTGTGACTGAAACGCCCGATCAATAGTCCTCTAGTTTGGCGATGCCTTTATAAAGTTCTAATGCCGTGATATAGTCCACCGCACCGGTGGGGGCGAACGATGACCTTAGTTCGGTCGATCGGGCGCTGGACGATGACCGCTCTGGTCATCAACTGCATTATCGGTATTGGCATCTTTGGGTTGCCCGGCGAGCTCACCCGCCTGCTCGGACGAGCCAGCCCCATCGCAATGGTATTCGGTGCGTTGGCCATGGCTATCATCATGGCTTGTTTCGCGGAAGTCGCCTCCCAATTTTCCGAGACCGGCGGACCTTATCTTTATGTTCGCACTGCCTTCGGCCGTTTTCTAGGCATGCAAATTGGCTGGTTTCACTTGCTCATTGACATGGTCGGAGTGGCGATTTGTGCTGCTCTGTTCATGAGTTACCTTACAAAATTCCTGCCCTTGGAATTGAATGCTTGGCAACGAGCATCGCTGCTTGCAATAGTCATTGCGATTCCCACGGTGGCGAACTGTATGGGTGTCCGTAGCGGCGCTGCTCTCAGCAACGTAATGACAGTCGCCAAGATTACACCCCTCGCGTTGCTAATACTGTTCGGAATCAGCCGATTCGCCCATCACCCAGAGATGATTCGCGGGTCTGAAATTACGTCTCCCGGACTATCAAACTGGATCCGGGCCACCGTATTTCTTGCATATGTGTTTGCGGGACCAGAGGGCGCAATAATTCCTAGTGGAGAAATCAAAGAACCGCGCCGGACCATACCGTTCAGTCTCGCCGCCGGTCTACTGGCGTGTGCGGCAATCTTCACGCTGGTGCAGTTCATTGTGGTAACCACAGTTGGTACGAATTCGAGTGACCAACCACTCGCAGATACAGCTTCTGTGCTCCTAGGAGGTGGCGGGGCCGTATTCGTTTTGATTGCCACTATGATTTCTGCCTACGGATGGATTTCAGGTGCCCTGCTGTACAGCCCTCGGCTGGTATTTGCGATGGCAGCCAATCGCGATTGTCCGCCGCTGCTTGCAAGATTGCATCCGAGCTTTCATACCCCTGTGCTTGCGATCTCCCTGTACGCTTCCGCGGCATGGGTGCTGGCATCCAGTGGTAGTTTCGTTTGGCTCGTGGCACTCGGTTCTGGAGGCATCGCGCTCTACTATATCGGCACTTGTGCCTCGTTGATCCGCTTACGCATGCTGCGCCCGAATGTTGAAGCCTTGAGAGTTCCACTGGGACCGCTGCTCAGCATCCTGGGAATAGCCATTTCTGTGGCCGTCATGGCTGGCCTAAAGAAGAGCGAACTGCTGGCGCTGGGCATTCCGGCGATTATCGCAACCGCTGACTGGGTTTGGGTAAGAACGTCGCAGCGCAACCAGGAATAGCGCTCCAGGCCGCATCTCGATAAAGTCGGCTTCGAAACGAGAACTCGGCGTGTGAGAATGGATCGCAGCCAACTCCCAGATAACGAGCGATACGGAAGTTGGGCGGAAGTTGGAAAAGCCCTGGTAGGGGTACCCTTCAACCCCTTGACTACTTAATTCCACATAATGCATGGATTCCCTGAGTTTGAACTCTTGGTTAGCTCTCTACAAGCCAAATATCCCGACCATCTGTGATTCCCGTATCCTCGTGTCTAACAGCCAAGACGGTCAGATAGCCCCTGGCGGTCCCGTTGCTCGCCATGCGGCTTCTGATCGGATAGTGGCAATCCGGAAGGCATTCTCACGAGATATGACTGAACATCCGCCTAGCTGTAGGGAAGCCCTACGCCGCCTGCGAGTTGGCCATGGCTGGCGTCTCCGGCAGAAACACTGCAAAAACAGTTCCGCTATCCCCCGGAGTTGTGCGGCTGGCGACGCGCATCCATCCGCCGTGCTTCTGCACAGTTCCATAGGCCAGCCAAAGTCCGAGTCCGGTGCCAGAGTCTTTCTTAGTGGTATAGAACGGTTCGAAGATGTGCGGCAGATCAATGGGCTTGATACCATTTCCCGTATCCGCGACGGTAATCCGTACACCTGATCTCTGATCTCCTGAATACTCATGAGTCCGCACGACTCTCAATCGCAATCTGCCTCCTTCTTGCATGGCATCCATTGCGTTGAGAATCAGATTTGAAATTAATTGACGGAGCTCTCCAGGATATCCACGAATTTCCAGATGCTCGCCTAGGTGCCGGTCCACGACCACCCGCTTGGCCTGCAGCTTGCGCAAATATAACTGCAAAACCTCTTCGAGAACCTTGCCCGCGTCCAAAGGTTCTGGAGATGCAGCTTCGCGGACGAAGCCCAAGGCTTGCTGCGCGATCGAGTCGAGTCTGCCGATCTCCTGCTCCGCCAGCCGCAGATACTCATCACGGCCAGAAGCATCGCGGCGCGCCAGATATACCAGATTGGTAAGCGCCTCGAGCGGGTTCTTGATCTCATGAGCAATCGCTGCGGTCAATCTTCCCGCCGTCGCCAAACGTTCATTGCGACGGAGCGCCTGCTCAGTTCGCTTCTGGGCACTCACGTCCCGCGCAATCGCGGAAGCGCCAACTAACTTCCCTTCCTCGTTGCGCAACGGCGAAACTGAAAGCAGCACGGTCAGACGTGTTCCATTCTTGTCGAGCCTTTCAGTCTGATAGCTACCTACACGCTCCTCACGATTCAGGCGCAACAAGTTGTTCCCGAATTCTTCCAGCCTGTCCGGCGGCACCAGCACGGAAATAGGCCTGCCGAGGATCTCGGATGCCGTATATCCATAGAGCGCTTCTGCTCCCCGGTTCCAACTCGTGACAATTCCGTCCACCGTGAAACTGACAATAGCGTCCTCGGACGAGGTTACGATTGCCGCCAGTTGTTGTCGCACTTCATCGGCCTTTTCTTCTGCTCGCGAACGCTGCCGCGCAAGCCCTGCCACCAGCACTGAGATCAGAACGAAAATGCCCACTCTTTGCAATTCGGTCTGCGAGATCTCTATTCCACTCTTTGGACCGAAGACGAAATAGTCGAGCACAAGCGCCGAACTGAACGTGCAGAGCACTGCGGGTCCAAACCCAAAAAAACGCGCCACGAAAACCACACCGAGTATGAAAATAACGAAGGGATCTTGATGCATTACCGGCGAGAGCCACCAGATGCACCACGAGAGCGCAGTTGCGGCGAGAGCAGATCCATACCAGGCAACACGGTCTGACCATCGCGGCTCGAATCTGTGGATCGGACTATAGCTGTTGTTCATGGCCCGAATAGCGAGTGGCGAAGTTGAAGAAGCGGCGGCTGGTAAACGTCAACTGTGTAAGCGAATTTAGCACGAATTGTCGAAGCGCTACACGCGAGAGTACAAAAATAAATGAGCGCGGAGGCCTCCGCGCTCGAGACTGCAAAACATTTCACTGCTGATTAGTGCTCGCCGCCACCCGTGCCGGTTTCGCCGTGGGTACTATAGTAACCGGCGACTGCAAGGTGAAGGTCAGAATTTTCTCCGAAGACAACTTGATATCGGGCTTCTTGCTTGCCGCTTGCACACCCCCTCCGGCTCCAGCTCCTGCAACCGAACCGATTGCAGCGCCTTTACCACCGCCAAAAATCCCGCCCAGAATTGCCCCGGCGACTGCGCCTCCGCCAACTTTTGCGGCCGTATTCTTTCCGCGTGAGCCAGTCTCTTGTTTGAAGTGGTCCGTTTCGATGTTGTAGTACTTCTCGCCAACTTTGATGCGGTCAAGCTGCAGTTCCAGTAGAGCTCGTCCGGCAAACTTTCCCGAAGCCTGTGCGTTCACCACGTGACCTTCCACATCGTAGTGCGCGGGAATTACAACATCTCCATCAACGGCCACGGGCGCGTCGAGAGTCGCGTGGAAGGTGTCGCCAACCTGGGCCGTCGCGCTGTCAATCGCGTCCACTAGGCGGATAGGAATCACTGCGCCCGAAGGCACTGTCACTTTCGCGGGCTCGGGTGGAGGCGGAGGTGTTGCAGCCGGCTGTTGCACCGGTGGAGGAGCCGGATCCTGGCTCGCTGGCGGCGCGGAGTTCATCGCAGGCGGAGGTGCGGCCTGTCCCATTTGATCGTTTGATTCCGTCGACTGATGTCCGTGCCTTCGCGATGGCGACGGCTTTTCTTTTTTCCGGGAACTGGGTGCCTCACGGCTTGGTGCCGGCGCTGGCGCGGGCTGTTGCTCGGGCTCGGCAGACGCTCGCTGCGTTCCCACCTGCAAATTGTTGATAACAGTCTTGACTCCAGGTTCTGATCCAGCGTATTTCGCTGCAGCCTCACGCTGCGCGTCGTTATCAACCGTTCCCGAAAGCGTAACCGTGCCTTTATCGGACTGCACCATCAACTGCTTGCCTTGCAACCCGGAATCTGAAGACAGTCTGGATTGAATATTGGAACTTACGTGGTTGTCGTTCACGGGCTTGGCGCACGCAACTGCCACTGTAACGACGGCGATGAGCAGAGCCATCCGCACGCGGGGAAAGATTCTCGCCTTCATAATGATTTACTCCTGAATGTGAACCGGTTGATCACAGTTTACTCCAACGGTGCCGACTTTTGTCCTAACTCAAAACCGAAACACAATCCCAGTGGAAATGCGCGCGTGAGCTTGTGCCGTTCCCGAAAAGTGCGTGTGAATGTAATCGCCTTGAAAGCGCCAACCGATGATGGGCGCGAGCTTGAGATCGACGCCGCCTCCGAAAGCGCTAGCAAATGAAAATTCGGAGCTGACGCCACCGATGTCGGCGGCCCCAACCAGAAAATGCGCGAAGGGCCTGACGCCGTGAACCGATGCTGAAACGCGTGGACCAAACAATGCCGTGAAGAGCGTGCCGTTTACTCCTGCACATGAGCCACCAACTGGTACCGGACAAACTGGGATTTGTGTCGTTCCGTAGTGTCCACTACCGTCGACGACGAGCCCCAGGAAGGGCAGCACTTTCCCTTCGAGCGATGCTTCCCAGCCGTTCAAATTCCGGCGAGTGGACGTATTAGGGACGTCAGCGCTCAAGTACGAGTAACCAATAAAGATATTCGCTTTGGGAATCTGAGCGAATCCGGTATCCAGAAAACACAGCAGAAACAACACTGCTCCTGCAAAGACGCGCATGCAACGCCTCCGTCATTTTCTGATTTAAAGGAAAGTCAATTCGGTTAGATGCTAGCTGGAAGGGTATTCCTAAACAAAAAAGTGGTCAGAATAACGAAATTCACCTCGCCTTAACCGTTCAGTGGATGAACTTATAGTCGAGGATTGAAGCGGCAAATTCGTGCACTTCGGCTTTGTCCTTGTCCTGCGGGTTCTTCATGCGCGTGATTCGGCCCTGGCACAGGACCTTGCTGTTCTTCTGGCCTGAAATTTCCTCGGGCATCTCGAACACCATTTCGACCAGGGTGTTCTCCGGAAATTTTTGCGGACCGAGCAGCAGCACGCCTGACTGGCTCAGGTTCTGGATCGTGCCTTCACTCCATGTCCCAAGATTTTTCACGCGGTAGCGGACTGGCGCATCCAATTTGATCCTGCGCGCCCGCGGTACCCAGGTTTGCTTACGCGCGTGCGGACGCCGCTTCGAGGTCGCCGCTTCAGCAGCCTCATGCTCCAGGCGCTCGGTGCGTCGCATGGTCGTCCAGTCGTACTTGAACTCGACGGCACACAGCAGGCACACCTGGTAGTACTGGCCGTCAGCGGCGCGGCGCGGCCAGGAAAATTCGTGTGAACAACGACCTAGGAGGAGTACGTCTAACAGCTTTTGGGGCATCGGAGTAAGCCTGACTGGCAAGCGTCGGCGTAGTCATCATCCGATGAATTCCAACATTGGGCTAGGTTACTTTCGTGTACTCAGGTCGTCGTGCCGGAGTCGTCGCCTCACAGGAAGGCGATACTTGCATCCACAGCCGCGACTGTATCATTTGCAAATGGAAGCTGTTACGGCTTTCGTCCTCGCCGGCGGCAAGAGCTCACGCATGGGCTGCGACAAGGCCTTGCTTGATGTCGCAGGGCGGCCTTTGCTGCGGCATGCGATTGAACTGGTGGGCGCTGTAACGGGAAATGTGAGAATCGTCGGAGATCCAGCAAAATATGGAAGTTTCGGGTCTGTGATTCGTGATATCTACCATGATCGCGGACCATTGGGTGGTATCCATGCCGCTCTCGATAATTCAAATACGGACCTCAATCTGATTCTTGCCACTGATCTTCCCTTCGTCGAGCCGGAATTCCTTCGTCATCTGATTGCGATTGCTGAAGCCACGAAAGCCCTCGTGACGGTGCCGCAGGTAGGCCCTCACTTTGAGCCTCTTTGTGCCGTTTATCGGAAACCGTTTGCGGAAATCGTCGAAGCGGCGCTCTCCGATAACAGAAATAAAGTTGATGCGTTATTTGCAGAGGTCGCGACGCGCACCGTGGCCGAAGCAGAAATCGTTGCTGCGGGATTTTCACCTGCGATGTTCCGTAATTTGAATACTCCGCAAGAATGGCAGCAAGCCACGGATCAATTTCTCGGGTTGTAGGTAATCTTGCGATCTCCGCGAAGTTTGTAATTACTGCGTAGTGAGACTGTCGAAAACGAACGCAGCGATTGTGCGCTGCATTTATCATGTGCAGGTAAAGAATGGGAATCCCGACTGAACCCGAGATCATTAAGGTCGCACCTCCGGACCATTCAAGTCCTTATATCCGCTTCTGCGACGTCTCCAAAGCATTCGGCGAAAATCGTGTTCTTGATGATGTCAGCTTCGAAGTGAATCCCGGCGAAACGGTCTGTATCCTTGGCCGAAGTGGTGTCGGGAAATCTGTTTCGCTTCAGCACATTCTTGGCTTCTTAAAGCCGGACTCCGGCCGCATTACTGTGGCCCACGAAGACATCACTGATTATCCCGAGCAAGAACTCGAGCGCATCCGCAAGAAGGTCACAATGGTATTTCAGAGCGGAGCGCTGTTCGATTCCCTGACAGTGGGGGAAAACGTGGCGTTTCCACTGCGTGAGCGCAAGGATCTGAGCGAAGAGCAAATTTTTCAGATCGTCAATGGCCTGCTGGAGATGGTCGGCGTGAAAGAAATGGCAGAGCAGTTTCCGTCCGAGCTTTCGACAGGAATGAAGCGTTCCGTCGCGATTGCGCGCGCCCTGGCTTCACAACCCGAGTGCGTACTTTACGACGAGCCCACGACCATGGTCGACCCGCTCATGGCGCAGTTGCTGGGCGATCTGATGAAGCGGCTGAAATTACAACTCCACTTGACCAGCGTGGTGGTCACTCACGATATGCGCCTGGCAAAGAAACTTGCTGATCGCGTCGTCTTTTTGCATGAAAGCCGCGTACTGTTTTTCGGCCCTTATACCGAAATGGAAAAATGCAACGAGCCCATCGTGCAGGAATTTTTAGAGTTGGATGAGTTGGACGTGGGAGCGTGAAACAAACTCGCGCGCAAAAGTTGCTTGGGGACGGCTTAGAATCCGGCTTTCACCAACTTCTCGATCGTTATCGAACCCGGCGTGCTCTGCGGCGCAAGCATCTTCTCCACGTACTTTGCCATCACGTCCACTTCCAGGTTTACCGGATCTCCCGGCTTCAGTGATTGCAGATTCGTGAGTTCGGCCGTGTGGGGAATAATCGCTATCTTCACGTGCGTCCCTTCGACCTCCGCCACGGTTAAGCTAATGCCCTCGATAGCCAGTGATCCCTTCGCAACGATGTAGCGTGTCAGCTCCGACGGAACATTAATCACCAGCAGATAGTCATTTCCGTCAGGAACGGCCTCGAATGACACGATTGTGCCGGTTCCATCCACATGCCCTTGCACAACATGGCCATCAAAGCGTCCGTCGGCGCGCATAGGAAGTTCGAGGTTCACCAGCGCCCCGGCTTTCAGCCGAGAGAATGAAGTTCGAATCCAGGTCTCGTGCGCCAGATCGGCGCTGAATGTCGTGGGCTTGATGCCGACCGCCGTCAAACAAACGCCGCTGACGGATACGCTGTTCCCTGGTTTGAGGCCGGGCAAGAGCCTCGCGCAAGAGACCGTTAGGCGTCGCTCTTGGCCTTGTTCTTCAATCGCAACAACACGTCCAACTTCTTCGATGATTCCTGTAAACATTGTCAGCAGTGCTGATCAAAAACCTTCTTAAGCTCATTTGCTATATCTGCCGAGTCACGATGTTCAATGTCACTACGCTGCATCATGTGGACCAGCTTGCCTTCGCGGAATAGTGCGAGCGATGGAGACGAAGGCCGATATCCAGTGAAGTAGCTACGAGCGCGCTCCGTAGCTTCGATGTCCTGTCCTGCGAAAACAGAGAATACATGGTCGGGCTTGGAACTATGCTGCAGCGCGCTGTGAACAGCGGGACGCATACGGCCAGCCGCACATCCGCAGATAGAATTCACAATGACCATCGCTGTTCCCTGCTGTGCGCCAAGTTCGCGGTCAACGTCGTCGGCGGTTTTCAATTCTTGAACGCCGATACGCGTGAGTTCCTCGCGCATGGGAATAATCATTAGCTCCGGATACATTTTTCTCCTTCTTTGCTTCGAGTTACTCAAATTTTAACTTGAAAGTTTTCCCGCGTCATGGGGCGAAAACCGGCGGCAGTTATCTCACAGATTCCGTATATATTGATTGCGACTCATGGAAGCCAGAGAAAATGTGCCGCTGGCGCCGCTGACCACTCTGGGAGTTGGTGGTAATGCAAGGTTTTTCGTGAAAGCCGAGAACCCGCAGGAGGTCGAAGATGCAGTCTCCTTCTCGCGCCAAAAGGGACTGGCGCTATTTGTATTGGGTGGTGGCAGCAATGTGGTGGTCTCGGACCAGGGATGGGGCGGACTGGTCTTACAGATTGGAATCTCAGGGCTTGAGGAAGGCGGTAAAGGGCAGCTCGCCGTTGGCGCGGGCGTTGATTGGGACAGCTTCGTGGCACACTGCGTTTCGCGAAATTGGGCCGGCGTCGAATGCTTGAGCGGCATTCCCGGGAGCGTCGGTGGCACTCCGGTGCAGAACGTCGGGGCCTACGGTCAAGAAGTTTCCGAGACCATCACATCCCTTGTGGCATTCGATCTCGCTGAAAACCGCGTACGCGAGCTTAGCCCAGCCGAGTGTGGCTTCAGCTACCGCACCAGCATCTTTAACACCAGCCAGCGGGGCCGCTACGTCATTCTGCGGGTGAGTTACGCGCTCGAACCGGACGGCAAACCGCGCCTGCAATATGCCGATTTGCAAAAGTACTTCGCAGGACGAGATGGCCCGCCTTCCTTAGCGGAAACCCGGAACGCAGTGCAGAAGATACGCGCCAGCAAAGGCATGCTGATCACTGCTGGCGATCCCGACAGCCGCAGCGCCGGATCCTTCTTCAAAAATCCAGTTCTCGCCGCGGCAGCGCATGAGGAATTGATGCGTCGAGCGTCAGAGCGGCGTTTGCAAGTGCCAAGCTATCCGGCACTATCGCAACAGCACAAAGTCTCCGCCGCCTGGCTGGTGGAAAATTCCGGATTCAAGAAGGGCTATAGTCGCGGGCACGCCGGAATTTCTGCGAAGCACGCGCTCGCCCTAGTGAATCGGGATGGCGCCACCGCGGCAGACATAACTGCTCTCAAAGAGGAAATCCAGGCACGAGTCGAGCAGGTTTGGGGAATTCACCTGGAGCCCGAGCCAGTCTTTGTAGGTTTCTAAGTGAAAGTCTTTGGCTACGCACGTCTCACGTAGGGGCGGGTGCCCTCACTTGCCCGGCCGCGCCATGCGCGGCGACAAGCCAAGCAAAGCTCGCCAGCCCAGGTGGGCATCCGCGATGCATTGCCGCGAAGGAGCATCGCGAACTAGTGATAATAATTCCGAGCAAGAAACCTGGGACATCAGTCTTCATAGAGTGAGGGCAGTAGCGTGACAGAGGCGGTGATCTCAAACGGCGCCATTCCGCTGGCAGATGCAAAGGAGGATGCGCTCGAAGCTGCTGTCCGCGAGCATGCGCGACTGGTGTATCGGATCGTGTATTCCGTATTGCGAAGTCATCATGATGTTGAGTTCGCCACGCAAGATACGTTTGTACGTGTACTGCGCTACCGGCGCAAGTTGGA
>Ga0137372_10005465_pt1 | contig 12405 bp, 8 predicted proteins | sample SagtaG_6_FD_104911 | JGI IMG/M metagenome (GOLD analysis project Ga0137372, IMG submission 104911) | Vadose zone soil microbial communities from Sagehorn Ranch, Mendocino, California, USA - Sage1_R_60_16 metaG | ecosystem: Environmental > Terrestrial > Soil > Vadose zone | place: USA: California...
ACAACGTTTAGCGCCCAACACCATTGTGTAATCACTCAAGTATGAAAGTCTCGAGGTTGGGAAGGGTGGCTTGCCCCCGCCGCGACCGGGGTTAGAATGCGGCTGCGTTTCCACACAGTCTCGGATAGCGACCGGGCAAGACTGGACCAATTCGACCTCCTACTCAATACACAGCCACACTTCTTCTTTGATAGCTGGAATTGAGCATCTCGAAGACGAGCCGGTCGCTACCGAGGCCGTTACAGAACCGAGCGCGGTAGCGCCGGATGTGAGAGTCATCTTCAGATAAGCGGGCGGCGGCATACTGCTTAATACTGAAGTTGAATGTGACATCCGGCGCTACCGCGCTCGGTTCTGTAAGGCACACCGGACGTTATCCGCTCCCGGTTTCGTATTCGTCGACCCATGATGGCAGACCACGCAGATTCGATGAAAACCTTTTCAGGAGTCCGAGCGAGAAAGCTACTTTTTCAATTGGTCTTTCAGATTTAGATTGCGGATCAAGCGGTGCAGATAATTTGGATGCACGCCGAGAAGTTTCGCGGCGTCAGTATAACTACCCTTCGCCTGCTGCATCGCATTGAGAATGATCTGCTTCTTTGTTTGCGCTACTGCTTCGTGATATTTGGTTCCGGGCGCGGTTGCAGCCGGCTCCGATTCAATTATTGATTCGGGCAAGTCTTCGAGCAAAATACGATCGGTATTACCTAACACCACCGCGCGCTCGATCGCATTTTCCAGTTCGCGTACATTTCCGGGCCAGTCGTAACCAAGCAAACGAGCCTGCGCTTCTGCAGAGATTCCGGTGATGCGTCGATTGCATTTCTCGCCATACTTCGCGGCGAAATAATTCGCCAGCAGCGGAATATCTTCCTGCCGCTCCCTTAGCGGTGGCATTTCCAAACCGACCACATTCAGACGGTAGTAAAGATCCTGGCGAAATGTGCCTGCTGCCGCCGCATCCTCCAGATTCTTATTGGTAGCGGTAATGAGCCGAATGTCGACTTTGATGGTGCGGGTGCCGCCGACGCGCTCAAAATCGCGCTCCTGCAACACCCGCAACAGTTTCACTTGCAGGGCAAGCGAGAGCTCGCCGATTTCATCGAGAAACACCGTGCCGCCATCGGCAATCTCGAGGCGACCTTTCTTCATTGCCAGGGCGCCGGTAAATGATCCCTTCTCGTGACCAAAGAGCTCACTTTCGAGTAGCGACTCGGCAAGGGCGGCGCAGTTGACCGCCATGAAAGGTCTATCTGCACGTTTGCTGTTCTGATGGATGGCGCGCGCCACCAACTCCTTCCCCGTGCCGCTCTCGCCGGAGAGCAAAACGGTCGAATGGGTGGGCGCGACTTTGGAAACGAATTGCAGGACGTTGCGCATGGCCTGGCTTTCGCCGACCATGTTGTGCTCGATATTAAAGTCGGCAATCAGCCTTTGGTTTTCGCTAACGAGCCACTCGATGTGACGCGCGTTTTCGATCGCCACGGCCGTGATAGCGGAGATGGCCGATACGAGTTGCAGGTGGTCCTTATCAAAAACGACCTCCGGTTCTTTCGTGTCGAGATAGATGACTCCCAGCGTGCGTTCCAACATGATGAGCGGGACGCACAGAATTGATCCGGGACGATCGGCAATCAAACTATCCGCTGACTCAAAGTCCGTGCTTTCCGTCTGGTTATTGATCAGCAGTGATTCGCCATGCTGTAAAACCCCCTTTGTCACCGAGCGGCTGACCTTGATCGATTCGTCTTGTCCTCGCCGGCGGTCCAATCCAAAAACGGAAGCAAACTCCAATGGATCTCCCTGAGGTCCGGGATCGGTGAGGAGGATTGCTCCGCGCTCAGCGGGCACCACTTCGAATAGCAATTCCAGCAACGTCTTCTGAAGTTCTTCAACCCCGCGAATAGCATTGATTGTCGTACTCACTTTCATCAGCGCGCTCAAGTCGCGGGCCATCAGGTAAAGCGCATCATTGAATCTGAACTGCAACGTAGATCCACTGACCATCTGTCCGTCGTCAAAGCGAACTTCGCTGGACTTCGAATGAACGTCCCCGTCATGCAGCAGGAAGAGAAACTGCGAATCCCCAATGCGAACTCGATCGCCATGTTCCAGGCGGCGCCGTTTCACCGGCACGTCATTGATAAACGTACCGTTGAGACTTTCGAGATCGAGAATTACAAATTGCTCATCTTCTTTTTCAATCTGTGAATGGCGGCGAGAAACAGACGCGTCGGCGATACAAAGCGTAGCCGTGGTGTCGCGTCCGATCACAACGGGCAGATCTTCAATCGTGAAGACGCTGCCCTTAAGTCTTCCGGAGATAGCGCTGAGTCGCGGGTTCATCAGTGTCGCGTGAGCTTTAAGAGTTTGTTGAGCGCCCAAAGTGTACCCGCACCCAAGCCCTGCGGCAATACTCTGGGCACTGAGCCAGCGGGCACGTAACGCAAACTGTTAGTTTGCGGGCTGTTCATTACTACTGACCTGATCATTGACGACTGAAGCAAACAATGAGTCGCCTCATAACATTCTATCTAAACAGATATTGGTGCTATCTAAAAGGATAGACCTTCAGTTTCTTTCCAGCCAACCTTGACAGCAATCTTTCAAGCACGAATGCGTAAATTGCACGATGTTTACGGCACCGGGCACAAAGAAGCGCTTGCTGATCGCGAACTGGAAAACCGCGGCACACAAATGGCAATGGACTGAAGCAGCTCCCGAAGATTTGAAAACGGGTTGAGCTGCTACCGGTAAGAAGGAATCCCGCCGGGTTCACTGGCTTACTACAAAGTTTGCGGTCGAGACAGCTTCGACCGATGCCCAGAAGGCAAGAGGAGGAAACATGAAAAAGGAACTTCTTAAGGGATTCACGATGTTGATGCTTATAGTTGTGCTTGCGTTCGCGTCTGCCGTTGCAGCAAAGGCCCAGTCGTCAGACAGGATCGTTGCAGACATTCCCTTCGAATTTAGTGTCGGAGATGAGTCCATGCCGTCAGGCCAGTATGCGGTAAAGACCGCGAACTCTCAGGGCAACGTTCTGATGATCCAAAGCAACGATGCGAAGAGCTCAGCCATGCGCTTCACGAATCCGATCGAGGAAAACAAAAACAATACCCACTCACGCCTGGTATTTCATCGCTACGGTGAGCGCTATTTTCTCGCCGAGGTTTGGAGTGGTAGTGATAATACGGGTCGCCGATTATTGAAGTCGCGGCAAGAACGCGCCATCGAGCGCGAGCTGGCGAGCACTCGATCGAAAAGCCAGCCGGCCCAGAGCAGTTATGAAACCATCGAGGTATTAGCGGCGCTTCGCTAAAGCACCGGAACACTCCCGCGCAACGGTTGGCGAGCTCCCCGCTCTCCGATCGGTTGTTAGAAACCAGAACGGCAACCCAACGCCCCGGGTTGCCGTTCTGGTTTTTGAGGCGACAAGGCTCATTCTTCCTCTCAAAAAAGACTTCCTGGATGTCAACGTTAAAGGGACGACCGGAGATACTGGGCCTGGCGCGAGTTGTGGGTAGTGATCTCGGTTTGATTAGCCATGGCAATTCCGCTTTGAGGTTATTTCTATCTAAACAGATTGGCTCTATCTAAAAGGATAGCCGTTCGGTCTGATTCCTGCATCCTTGCCAGCAATCTTTCTAAACACGAATCAGCTCAATGCACGATGTTTACAGTCTCAGGAACACACAAACGCCTCGCGATCGCGAGTTGAAAAATCGCGGCACGCAAATGGCAATGGACCCGAGTGGCTCCCAGAGAAGATTTGAAAAACGGTTGAGCTGCCACAGGTAAGAGGGACGCCCGCGGGGGGATTACTGGCTTACTACAAAGTTTGCGGTCGAGATAGCTTCGGCCGATGCCCAGAAGGCAAGAGGAGGAAACATGAACAAGGAACTTCTTAAGAGATTCACGATGCTAGCGCTGTTGGGAACGCTCGCGCTGGCAACGGCCGTTGCTTCAAAAGCCCAGTCGGCTGATACACAAATCGTTGCAGATATTCCCTTTCAGTTTACTGTCGGCGATCGGGCAATGCCCTCGGGCAAGTATGCGGTCCAAGCCACCAGCTCCCATCGTAAGATGTTACTCATTCAGAGCGCTGATGCGAAGTGTTCGGCCATTGGCCTGACAAATTCAATTGGGTCCGCGAAAGCCAATGAACGCGCTAAATTGGTATTTCATCGCTACGGTGAGCGCTATTTTCTCGCCGAGGTTTGGAGTGGTGGCAGCGACACCGGCCGTGAGCTGTGGAAGTCGCGGCAAGAACGCGCCATCGAGCGCGAGCTGGCGAGCACTCGATTGAAGAGCCAGCAGGCCCAGAGCAGTTATGAAAGCATCGAGGTATTAGCGGCGCTTCGCTAAAGAACCGGAACACCTCCCGCGCAACGGTTGGCGAGCTCCCCGCTCTCCGACCGATTGTTAGAAACCAGAACGGCAACCCAACGCCCCCGGGTTGCCGTTCTGGTTTTTGAGACGACGAGGCTCTTCTGCCTCTCAAGAAAGACTTCTTGCATGTCGACGTTAATGGACGACCGGAGATACTGGGCCTGGCGCGAGTTGTGGGTAGTGATCTCGGTTTGATTAGCCATGGCAATTCCGCTTTGAGGTTATTTCTATCTAAACAGATACTGGCTCTATCTAAAAGGATAGCCATTCGGTCTGATTCCTCCATCCTTGCCAGGAATCTTTCTAAACACGAATCAGCTCACTGCACGTTGTTTACAGTCTCAGGAACACACAAACGCCTCGCGATCGCGAGTTGAAAAATCGCGGCACGCAAATGGCAATGGACCCGAGTGGCTCCCGGAAAGGTTTGAAAACGGTTGAGCTGCTACCGGTAAGAAGGAATCCCGCAAGGTTCACTGGCTTACTACAAAGTTTGCGGTCGAGCGAACTTCGACCGATGCCCAGAAAGCAAGAGGAGGAAACATGAACAAGGAACTTCTAAAGGGATTCACGATGTTGATGCTCATCGTAGTGCTCGCGCTGGCGACCGCTGTCGCCTCGGCTAATCCACAGTCGGTCAATAGTGTAGTGGCGGACATTCCGTTTGAATTCAGTGTTGGCTACAAAACGCTGCCGGCCGGCGAGTATAGTGTGCGGACGGTGACCACCGCGGGCGATGCGTTGATGATTCAAAGTGCTGATGGCAAGTCGTCAGCCGTGCGCCTGAGTGAAGCAACTGCACGGACGAAGAACACCTCGCATGCCCGCCTGGTGTTTCATCGATATGGCGAGCGCTATTTTCTTGCTGAAGTTTGGAATGGCGCCGACCGCAGTGGCCGTCAACTGATGAAGTCGCAGGAAGAGCGCGCTATCGAACGCGAGCTTGCCAGCATTTCCGCGGCGAGCGCGACAGCGAAGAACACTTATGAAACGGTAGAAGTAATAGCTTCAATTCGCTAAAGTCGATTACCCCACGCAACGGCTGGCGAGCTCTCCGTTCTCCAGTTGTTAGAAAACCAGAACGGCAACCCAACGCCCCCGGGTTGCCGTTTTGGTTTTTGCCTTGAGCAGTAGGCAATTCTCTGCAAAGGCTTCCTGACGCGCCTGCCTTATCGTCGGGCTATGCCCCGATCGTTACCGAACTATTCGCCAGTTCTTTGTCGGCTCAGTCGGAATAGTATGGTGGCTTTCGACCCAGCCGATGATCATCTCGCGAATCTCTTCACTCGACCGATAAACTACCGGCGCACCTTTGTACATCGTGTATCCACCGCCGCCATTCACACGGTAGTTGTTCGTAGCCAGCCGAAGCTTTTGCGTTGGCGACAACTACAATATGGACGCGGGTTGCTGAGGTACCGCCGGCGAGTGGAAAGCTCGTCAGCGTCAGGACCGTCACAACGAGGAGCGCCGCCAGGAACGTTTTTCTTTTCAGCTTCATAAATTTCACTATCCAGGTCCAATGATCAAAGTCCAAGGCGAGCTTCGCCAGAGGGGCCTTTAACTTTGGACGTTGGACACTACTTTGGTTGATTCACAAACACCTCGGCTGCCGACATGCCGTTAATGGAAACCTCGTCAACCTTCTTAAAATTAGCTCGAATGAAGGCAAGCTTATCGCGATTCTCGAAGTATGTTCGGCCTCGCTGAACAATGAAATACGCTGACCCGGAAGTCTTTGTAACATCGAAATCCGGCGCTGATATCGCTTTCGAATTTAGGTCGGTACGTCGAAACTGCTCGAGATAATAATGCGTGACGCCAGGTGTTTCGTGGGCGATCAGTGCGCCTGATTGGGGCCGTGTCGCAGACAAACTTAATCGCCTCGCGCAATCCATCGTCATAAAATTCATCGTGCGGAAAGAAATACCCGACCTTGTCCGCGTGCAGAGCGTTTGTGTAGAGCGCATAGTGAGGGCCGGCTGAATAGGCAATCCATGCGGGTGCGCCAACAAAAATTGCAATGACCAATGCCGCCACGACCGCGCGGGTTTGTTGAGAAGCATTCAAGCGCCGGTTTGCAAACCTAATCAACTCCACTACTCCAATCGCCGCCAGCATATACACGAAGGGCATCAGTGAAAGCGTGTAGCGCAACCACTTCGAGCCGATCAATGAATAAGGAATGATCCACAGCAGAAACATAAAGAGGACGAAAGCGTATCCGGAATGCCGCCAATGCTTAACCGATACGACCAATCCCACCAGGAACGACGCCAGCACAAGTAATGGAATCTTGATCGCCATGAATACCAGATAAAAATAGACGGGCGTGCCCCAGAAGGGCGACCTGGAGACGTTATTTTTGTAAAGGTGATCGGCAAAGAAATACCCGGAATGAACCAAAAGCTTCTCGCCCATGTAGGCATTCAGATACTCCCAAACCTGCGGCAACAACACCGGCGGGTTGAAAATTATGAAGGCGACTAGAATCGCGGTGTAGAAAAGGCGTGGTGTCTTACCGGACGGCTCCCCTGGCTTGCGTTTGCGCACGTGGAAGTTGTGATGGTAAAGCGCGTTCAGGCCGAAATAGTGCGGAAAATATTTGGACGCGAGCATGAGCCCAAATGAAATCCCACTGAGCCGATAGTTTCGTTTTCTCAGCGCTACGTTTCTCGTGTCGGTCTGCTTGGCCCGCAAATAAAAGTAGAACGCAAAGAGCATGAAGAACACAAGCAGCGTATCTTCCTTCCCTATACGATTGAACGTGATTGCGTTTATGCCGCCAGCCCAGAACGCGGCAGCTACCAGTCCGCTCCAACGATCGAAGAACGCTGCCGTCAAAAGGAACAACGGGATTACGGTTAACGCGCCGAAGATGGCATTGGGAAGACGGAGCAGGGCTTCGTTGCTTATCGCTTTGCCGCCGGCTTGCAAGTCACGTCCGAATCTCGACGACGCGAACATTAGCGCCTTCATCAGCATTGGATGTTCAGCGTTGGCGGTAATATCTCCACGTTCATATGCACGCACGGCATCGACTTTATTCACTTCATCTTCCGCAAAGCCGATAGCTCCCAGGTGACTCGCGCGGAATCCAAAGCCCACAATGATTAGCAGCGCAAGCACACCCACTACGCCCCACAGGCTCCTATTCTGACTTGGGCCAGGCTCAGATTTTGTATTGAAGGGGCCGTGGACTGCGTCGGCTTCAATGGAGGAATTAATTTCGGTCGTTGCCACCCGGATGAATGTTCCCTTTATCGAAAGTCACTAATGGTAACCCAAAACCGTCAGGCGAAGTCGTACAGCCGTCCGCGCAGTGGTGGCTTTCAGCAAAATATCTTATCGTTAGCCCGCATGGACAATCTTGTAGTCTCCAACATTCGCCAGCGACCCATTCGTACGCTCGTCAGCGTGGCCGGAGTCGCGTTGGGAGTTTGCCTGGTTATGCTTTTCACCGGCCTGGCCCGGGGCATGTCAAACGACCTGCAGAGGCGCGCGTCAAATGTTCGTGCCGAGATCATTTTCACGCGACCGGGAGCGATGCTGCTAACGGGGTCAACTGCTAACCTTAGCACCAAGTACGTCGGAAGATTGAAACAAATCGAAGGCGTTGATGAAGCGTTGCCTGTAATTAGATATGTATTCCAGGGAGGCCGCGGGTTTGGGTTTGAACAAATCGAAGGGGTGGAATGGGAACCATTCGCTCGCGTCAACGAGATTCATATAGACGTGGGTAAGCCGCCGCAAGCTCCGGACGAAATTGTGATCGACGAAACCAAGGCACGCAATAATAAGTTGAAGATCGGCGACGCGCTGAAACTCTTTGGGGATAAGCCGCACCGGATCGTGGGGATCTATTCGCCCGAATCAGGCGCGCGCGTGAAGATGACGCTTGCTGCGATGCAGGACGCGTTGGAGTCTCCCGAGAAAGCCACTTACATTCTGGTCAAAGTTCGTAATCCAAATGAAGAGGTCCAGGTAGCTGAACGGATCAACGCTGCGCTGCCGGGGAACAAGATCCAATTCACTCGCGATTTGTTTACCAGCCTTGAGAGAACCATTCCTTACCTGGGCATTTTTCTCCGGATACTGGTGGGGCTGGCGGCGGTGGTGAGCGCTCTGGTTGTGATGTTGGCCATGTATACCACCATCACCGAGCGCACCCGAGAGATCGGAATCCTGAAAGCTCTGGGCGCTTCGCGGCGCTACATCGTCTTCATCATTGAATCAGAGGCATTGTTGATTAGCGCGGTTGGTTTGGTTGCCGGCTTTGTCTTCTCGTTTGTGATCGGCTATGGCATCCATCAGTATTACGGACTCTTCTTTGAATATAGCTGGAGCTGGGCCCTGACAGCAGCCGCGATCGGAATTCTTGGTGGCGCTTTTGGCGCTCTCTACCCGGCGGTGCGCGCTTCAAACCTCGATGCGGTCAGCGCGCTCGCTTACGAATAGTTTTTACTTACCCCGACAGCCACCGTACAAAGTTAATCCCATGAGAATTTATTTACTGGATGCGCAGTTCCTGGCGGAGCTTTGCGCGCTCCTGGCGTTCTTTGCGGATTATTTTTCACACCGCTTTGAAAATCTTAACCGGCGTCACCAGCCGACTGTGCAGCCTTACCTTTTAGAGTTGCTTCAGCAATATCTACCTGAGCCTGCTGGCCTAAGTTTTTCAACGATAAGCCTCGGCGAACCATAAGCGCCACACCGATCGCCGTCCAAAAAAGGTCGCGCCCTTTTCGCACGATGGCCAGCGCGGCTCCTATTGCCTGCGTAAAGCCCAGCGCTTTAGCGAGCATTCCGGTTCCCGCTTCGTCTACGCCGAGCCGAAAGGGAATAAATTTAAAGACAATGTTTATGACACGATTAACCGATTCTAAAATGAAAGCGGTAAGCAGGGTGGGTGCCAAGATGTCGCTTATGAACCAGAGTGTCGTATAGATCTCCAACACACCGGCAAGATGAAAACACATCTCCAGCGCCAGGATTCCGAGCAGTCGGTTACTGTTTCGCTTGTAGAAGCCATAGACGCGATCTTCAAGCGTACGTGCGCGAGGGATCGCTTTTTCCGTCCACGTCCGGCCGACACCGCGGCCGTGCAGAATCAATATTGAGCGGCTCAGAAATTTCCACTCCCGGCGAATAACGAGATAGCCGAGCGGCACAATCAGGATGGTGACGGCCAGCGTTGCGAAACTCGCATAACGGAGCGCCGGCTTGAGTGGAAAGGCGAGCAGAAGGGTTACAGTTCCGAAAAAAATAAAAATGGCTACCGATAAACTGTAAAAGATATTTTCCAGTGCGAGCGCCGAAAAGCTCACCAGCAGCGGCACGCGATTAGTAACAAATGCAGCCTTTGACGGCTCCGATACAGCGACGCTCGCTAATGGAACAATATTGCCCAGCGCGTCGCCCATCACCCTGGCGCCAAAAGCGTCGCGGAAACGCAGACCGTGGGGCGCCTCAAAGCAACGCATCCAGGCGAGGGAGCGAGCGACCTGGCGGATGGCGGAAATTCCAAGAATCAACAAGAACCCCACGCCGAGCCGCCTGATGCCGAAGATGATTTGGGACACGCCGGCTCTTCTTACGAAATAGGCGAAGAGCAGCAGACCCAAAAATGCAAAAAGGAATCCAAAGCGGGCCAGCTTCCTGTTTCTGGTCTGGTTTGTTTTGACAGTGCTGGTAATGGGCGGGTGACCTGCGCTCTCGCTCGTTATTGCCGACTTTGGCTGGAGTTCTTTTTCCAACTGGTCAAGTCCTGTGCCTGGTGCTCGAAAGGAATGAAAATACGGTATCACACGGTCAAACGATTCCGGCAATCGTGACACTCTGCTTTCCCTGACATTATTTGTTATTGGAAATTTCTGGTCTGATTTATTTGCTAACAAAGTGAACCATACGAGTGTGCCGTGCGTCTAACCTCGCGCATGGCGGAGGAAGGTTCCTGGTCCATAAAAAGCATTGGAATAAATTACAACAGAGTGTAAGATCGTTGCCCGACCACCTTGGCATGCACTCTCCGCCAGGTGAAGCTTACTGAACGTATGCTAATCGGCCTTCCCGCCAGGCCTCATCAATAAACGGAGTCCAAACCTTTTGTCCCAATTCGGCCTATCGGAATGTGCGTATTCGATGGTCTGAAAACCTTTAGGAAGGATTCGAATGAAACTCAGAACAATCCTTTGTTTAGTATTCCTTGCCATGTCCTGGCTAACAGCGGTGGGTAAAGCTGCACCTGTTGGCCCATCGAGAACTCATGGCACTCGTAGTCACTCGCTTTCGACCGCCGTTGAAAATGTTTTCAGCCTCGCCGACTTTGGCGCGGTAGGCGACGGCGTGACGGACGACGGACCCGCTTTGCAAAGCGCACTGGATGCACTTGGCGAATCCGGTGGCGGAACATTGTTGGTGCCGGCCGGTCGCTATGCGATTACTACTTCCGTCGCGAAAGATTTTACCGGCCTGGCTGAGTCGGTCACCATCCAGGGTGTCGCGTCATCGGCAGTTGTTCCGCCTCCGAACTCGAGCGGGCCCGAACTAACTAAGGGACTTGATCTTGTCTCAGAGTTTGCTCCCAAGACCGGCGAGCAGCAAATGGCAATTAAGATCAGCGGACTGCGAACCTTCTTGATCAAAGATATTGGATTCATTGGTACTCCCGACGTCGTCAACGACGCTTTGATCACGCTGGCTCTTAACGACATTTGGGATGCAACGATCAGACATTGCGAGTTCTATGGCTTGAGCATTAAAGTTGCCGGAGGAGCAATTGTTCAAGCTATCCGTAGTCACCTTAAAATCGAGCAGACTGAGTTTTTGGGGAGCTTTTGGGCCAGCGGGCAGTACACATCGGTTGTTCAGAATCTCGAGTGGAAGGGAATCATAGTTGCCGAAACCGTCTTTGCAGATTACGGTCAGCGTGCCGAGCTAGACGGAAAATCCTCTTATGGCGCGACTTTGTCGTGGGTCAGCATCGGTAACGCTGCCATTCCGCAGAGCGATTCGCCCCGCAGGGAGGTGGTGTTCCGCGATATATTCCTCGATGAAGGTAGTTACTTTGGCCTGACCAGCCTCACCTATCTTTACCAGCCGCCGAGCGCGCCTATTGATCTGGTCTACATTACCGGCCTCTTCATGAACGTCTCAAATTTCGGAACGACCGGGCACTATCTCTGGGGTCTCGACCGCGTGCTCATTGCAAAATCACATTACGGATGGAGCCATAACGCCGGCTCTGCAATTTCTTTTCTAAATGATGGCAACGCAATCGTTGACGAGGTCGAATGTGTGGCGAGCGCCGACCACATTTATGCAGACGCGGCCACTGGGAAGCTAACAGTTATCAATTCCGTCTATTCTTCCCTTGACTCGCAAGCTCAAACGACCAAAGTCATCAGTACTGCCACGCCCACAGAGGATCCGGTCCAGTACGTGCGCCAAAAGTTCATAGATATGCTCGGGCGCGCCCCTGATCCGGCGGCACACTTTTACTGGTCAGACCAAATTCTCCAATGCGGCGACAACTTACAGTGCGTTAATGCCAAACGAGCAGCCCTGGACAATTATCTTGCAGCCGCGCCGAACGAGAAGTTTGCCGTGACGGGGCGGATAGTTGACGAAAATGGGGCGGGCATGGCGGGCGTAACAGTGGCTCTTAGCGGTTCGCAGAACGTAACCACCGCGACCGATGCCGACGGGCAGTATCACTTTTCCAACTTGCCGACGAGCGGAGTCTATACAGTGACTCCTTCCCGAAGGCATTACACCCTTAGCCCGGCCAGCTACGAGATAGTTACCCCGGCGGGAGATCAGATATTCAACTCCGCCGCGACTTTCAACCACCATGCCATCGCAGGCCGAGTGGCCGACGGCGCCGGCAACCCACTGGCCGCGGTCACTGTCACTCTCTCGGGTTCGCAGAGCATGACAACGACGACTGCTGCGGACGGCAACTATGTATTCGCAGACCTCTCGGCAGGCGGCAACTATACGGTAACGCCTCGGAAG
>Ga0137372_10005480_pt1 | contig 12384 bp, 8 predicted proteins | sample SagtaG_6_FD_104911 | JGI IMG/M metagenome (GOLD analysis project Ga0137372, IMG submission 104911) | Vadose zone soil microbial communities from Sagehorn Ranch, Mendocino, California, USA - Sage1_R_60_16 metaG | ecosystem: Environmental > Terrestrial > Soil > Vadose zone | place: USA: California...
CTCACCAAGCTGCGCAGGGCAGCCCGCAGCCCGGCGTCCCGCACCGGCACCACGAAGGTCTTGTGAAGGTCGTGGACGACCACGTCTGGCATGGGCCCGTATCAACGCAGATGCCGCAGAGCCGCGCAACCCTATTCCGCTCGGTCGAACCGCCGACCGCGAACAGGAGCAGCCCCGCCGTCGGCGAGCGCAGGCTACGGGGCGTTCAGCGCGGCGTCGATGAGTGTTTCGATACGGTTGACAGGGTGACAGGGCAGGTCGATGGCCGAAGCCGGCTGGCCGGAACCCATGTCCGGACGACTTCCAACACCTCCCCGTACCGTCGCAAACCAAAGTTGCTCACTGATATCCGGTGAAGGTCGTTACCCCTGGCTGCTTGCTCGTTCGATGGCGAGATGACCGCTATCTGACACAAAGTCTGTACACGACTGACTATTGGCAACGACGATCGTGTGTCCTATGCTGTTGTTATAAGCCGGGCTTTATGGGGGGAGGACGAGGTGAGCACCGTGGAAAGCGCTCCTGAGTCTGTGTCTGTAGTGCAGTCGGATCTTCTTCTAGAGGTTGAGGAGATCCCTGTCGCGAAGACCCGGTCTTCGCTCGAGTTGAACAACGGCAACGTGACTCGGTCAGAGTAGCTGGTGTCAGAGGCTCTTGAGCTTGCCGCACTCGTCTCGCCTCTAGAGATCAAGGAGTTCCTCAGCAATACATTTGGACGTGCACCGTACCTGGCCAGAGGTACTGAGGGCAGGTTCAATGGATTGGTGAGCTGGTCGACGCTAAACGACATCCTCAGTCATCATCGGCTTGAATGGCCGAGGCTCAGGCTCGCCGATGGAGGCGAACCCGTTCGTGTCGAGGAATACTCCGAAGAGGTGACACGACGAAATGGTCCATCGTACAGACGCCTATTGCCGGCGCGCCTGCTCGAAGTCGTGCGCAAGGGTGCAACTATCGCCTTGGACAATGTCGATCAGCTTCATGCCCCGCTCGACGAACTAGCTTTCAACCTAGAGAGACAACTGGGCGCTACTGTATTTATTAACCTCTACGCAAGCTGGGGTCCGCAATTTGGTTTTGATGTCCACTGGGACGATCACGACGTCATAGTGTTACAGGTCTCAGGTCAGAAGCGCTGGCGGATCTGGGAGCCTACACGCGAATGGCCCCTATATCGTGACATCGATAGTGCCCCCATGCCGGACCGTGAGCCAGTCATGGAACTCGTTCTAGAGGAAGGTGATGTTCTCCACGTTCCACGTGGATGGTGGCACATTGCGGAAGCCGATGCCGGTCCTTCGCTCCATATTACCGTAGGCATCGACAGGCCAACGGTAATGGATCTCGTGAACTGGCTGGTTGATGGCCTGCGTGCGGATGTGGAGTTCAGGAAACCGCTTCTTCGGGATTCACCTCGGGAGAACGGTGCCTATCTTCGGCATATCATCGAAGAGTCAATCCGACAGCGCCTGGATCGTGGAGATTTCATACAGGAATACCTTCAATTCGTGGATGGGAGGAGCAGAGCGCACTCATGCTTCAGCCTCCCCTATGATGTTGGTGATGGGCCTCTAGCGCCATTTCGCGACGAGGCAGCTATCACCGTCCTGTTTCCCAGAGCAACCTTGGAGCAGCGCGAGGACGGTTCGGCCGTGTTGGGCGCCAATGGTCGGCGCTGGAGCTTTGCTCCACGAGCGATGCCGGTTCTCAGGCATCTGCTTTCCCGCCGACGTCAGCTGGTCAGCGAGCTGGTCCTGCAATGCCAAGGCTCCATCTCTCCATCTGATGTCAAGTCACTATTGGCTGTTCTGGTAGAGGGTGGAGTCATTGCGGTCGCCTCGGTGTGACCTGGTGGGCCCTCAAGGTCCGGGGCTAAAGAAGGTGGTTGATCAGCATTCGGGCGGCGAGATAGGCCGCCAACCAGATTCCCATCGACGTGCAGCCTACAACCAGCAGGGTGCAAAGGCGCAGTGTTCTGCCCCACGTTCGTATCGCATACCGCGCAGTCCGTCCAGCTTCTCGAGCGACGTACACAGATGCGCCTCCCTCGGTTTCCGCTCCCTCGGCTTCCCGAGCCGCGCAGCTAGCCTGGATCAGTGTGGGTCGGCGATGCATCACTGGGTGCCGGAAAATTGTTCCGCATCGGCTGACCTCTCTGAGTGGCGGTTTCCTGGACCACAACTTCCGGAACTCCCCTGTGAGCGGACGGAGTCTCCGGTCATCCAGGAGCCCTGCACCCGAAGAGTCCTCGTTTGGCGTGGTCGCCCGTACAGCCAGCGCTCGGTGCAGCAGGTCGAGTGGACGGATGTGCGTCCGTACAAGGTTCCACGCGGCGGCAGGAGCGGTTGCGGGAGGAACCGTGGTAAGTGAGCGATCCAAGCCAGGCTCGAAGCACGAGCGGGAGAAGCTTCGGCACGACCTACTGGCACTGGGGAGGTCGCTAAAACAGATCGCCGACGACATGGCGCGGTTGTGGGGATTTCGGCCCCGGCAAGCGTGGCGCTATGCCAATGGTATGACCCAAGAGGAGGTAGCACGCCAGTACAACGAGCTCAACGATGATCCACAAGCGAAAATGACGGGTAAGAGAATCAGTGATTACGAGGTCTGGCCGAACGGCGGCCAAATGCCTCCATTGCATGTTCTGCTAACGCTCAGCATTATCCTCGGCGCGAACGTTCACGATCTACTGGATGCCGAAGACCTCTATGCCTTGCCGCGGAGCATTCAGACAGCCTTGGGTCCAGAACCGGAACTATCCCGGCCAGACTTGACCCGATCGTCCAACAGACGTGGCACAGGTACGGATTCTGGGACAAGAGCAGCGCCTGACGGGGTCGGCAACGATCCAGCCCTCGATCGACGATCAGAAACGCACCTGACCGAGTCGGCAGGAGGAGCACCTCTCACAGCCGCGGCGTTTCGGAACCTCGTGCTAGCTGCTGCCGATGAGTCGCGAAGGCATGCAGAACGAGCGGAGTTGAGTGTTATGGCACAGGCCACACTTGAAAAGCTAACGGAGGATGTCACACGCCTATCACGAGAGCATCTCTACATAAACTCAACTGAGCTGTTCGGGGAGACGCTCAGGACGCGGAATCGTGTGTACAGACTGCTTGAGGAAGAACAATATCCCCGCGACAAGACTCAGCTCTATTATCTTGCGAGTATTTTGTGCTGCCTACTTTCAGATACGAGCTCCAGTGTCGGCTTCTCTCGCGCGGCAGGCGATTTAGCGCATGCGGCTTTTGCCTACGGAGAGATCATTGGCCACAACGGCTTGCGAGTTTGGAGTAGGACAATGCTTGCCTCGCTTGCGTACTGGAGTGATAGGCCGAGGCGTGCCCACGATCTCAATCTGTCCTGCAAGCAATGGGCCAGCGACAACGTCTACCAACTCCAGGTCGTGAACGGTGAGGCCTTGTTCGAGGCATGCATGGGGCGTCGTGATGAGGCGCTGCGGAGCTTGTACAAAGCGACAGAGCTAAGGGAGTCGGTTACGGGACGTAACGAGCTCTTCGATGGCATTGGAGGAATGTTCGATTATTCTCACGCCAAACAGCTACAGATTGCAACAATGGCATGGGTACAACTGGCAGAGTATGAAAAGGCATCAGCTTCGGCTGAGCAGGCCCTTGAGCTCTACAGGAGTGGACTACCGGAGATGCGCGCTTTCGGCAACGAGGCATCGGCGTCCATCGACTGGGCCAGGTGTTCGGTCCTGGCAGGGGAGCTCGATGCAGCCGAAGAACGTCTGACGCCAGTGCTGGCACTGCCACCGGGACAGCGCCAAGAGTGGTTCTTGCAGAGGCTCAGGAGCCTGCTGAGAGAGCTGTCGGTGCCCCGCTACACAGGGTCATCAACCGCAGAGAGCCTTGCAGAAACGATTGAGGACTTCTGCGCGATTACGGCGAAAGACGAGTTTCCTCATGAGGGGGCATGAGGTATTATATTCGATAAAGCTGGTAGACTGGACAAAGGTGAACGGAAATATGACCAATGAAGATTCCCAGGACGCGGCAGTGCAGTACATCGCGGGCGACTCGAATCTGGTACAAGATCGACTGGATGAGCTCGCACGCCTGTATGCGATTGATTTCGTCGATCCTCCTTTGAAGGGCCGAGAGTTCTATAGTGCTGAGCGGTTTCGCGAGCGTGTGCTGGACCAGTACGTCAAGGCCCCGAATTTCAGAATTGTAATCGCCTTGGCCTCCAGTGCAGTAGTGGGTTTTGTTTATGGTTGCTCGCTCCTCGAGGGATCGCCGTGGTGGAACGGGCTCGAGGAACCTCTGCCGAAAGACATGACTCGAGAAACAGGGGGGCGAACTTTCGCGTTGCTTGATCTTCTCGTTGCACGTTCCTGGCGCGGTCAGGGAATCGCGTCTGAACTGCATCGTCGTGTCCTTGAAGGCCGCCCGGAAGAGCGTGTGACGCTGCTGAGCTCCCCCCCGCAGATGCCTGCATACGCAATGTGGAAGCATTGGGGCTACGAGAAGGTCGGGCAGTTGAAGCCCGCCCCCGATGCGAACACTCTGGACGCTTTCTTGAAGCCCCTAGAGTAAGGCATCTCGACGGGGGTCTCACCCAGGAGCAGCCGGGCATTCGCGTCAGAAGGCGCGCCGGTCGCGGCGACCGACCAAGCGACCAGGAGATGCTCGAGCACTACCTGAGCCTCTGCAGAAGGCACGGCGGTCGGCTGACCGGTTCCTGGCAGCTCGCCCTGGCGATCGCAACGCCAGCCGGTTGCTGCCACGACCGTCTCGTAACCTCTCCCCGAATCCTCCAGGCCGAGGGGACCTCCCGCCGACGAGCCGGCTATCCCCTCGACTCCCTGCAGTTCGACCCTCTGACCGGCAGGTACCTGGCCGATATGAGCAGTGACGAGATCCTTGCCTTCTGGCAGCGAACCATCGGCGACGAGATCACCCGCTTCGCCACCAGCACGCTTGCCCTGCTCGACTCGGACGTGGCCACGACTCACGCTCACGCCGCGACCCCACTGAGCGCAACTCGGTCGCGGGCGTCGGGTATTCTCGCGCCAGCAGCCGATGATCGACCGGGAGTAGTGAGGGCGCTGAGTTCTATGAGAGGCTTGCTACCCGTGTCCCTGGCTGCTTCCTGCAGGGAGGAGGGATGATGTTCTCGCCTCCGACTCTGGGTCCTGGGGCAAAGGTCTGGCTGGACGGCAAGCTGGCGACGGTCATCGCGGTGGAGTCGTCGGATGCGACTGGGACGTGGTGCGTCGTCGAGCTTCCTGGCGGCGAATTCCGCCGTACGCCCTTCACCCCGGAGCAGTTGGCGCGGGCCCTGGCGCCGGCCAACGACGGCAAGGGCGACCCCCAGCGAGCGCTAGCCGCGCTGTGGGGCAAGTGGATGGCGTGGGCGGTTCCTCGCATCCGGTCGGCTGTGTTGGCGACGAGACCGCTCCGTCCGTATGCGCATCAGGACGCAGCCGTGTTCAGTGTGATGCTCAAGCAGCCTCGGCTACGGTTCCTGCTGGCCGACGAGCCGGGCACGGGCAAGACGATCATGACCGGGATGTACCTGGTGGAGGGTCGGCGCCGCGGGCTCATACCGGGTAAGACCGTCATTGTGGTGCCCGCCCATCTGGTCTCGAAATGGGTGCGGGACCTGCGGCGGTTGTTCGGGGTCGAGGCCAAGCGGATCACCACCGAGATCGGCCGCGAGCTGGAGGATCTGCGGCCGGATGTGGACGTGTGGGTGGTGTCCCTCGACCTGTTCACTACAACAGCGATGTTCGCCGGAAGGTGGCCGGCCGCGATGCCTCGTGGTCATTGGTGGTGTTCGACGAGGCACACCGGCTCACGCCGACCTCGCAATACCTGGACGCTGCTCGCCAGGCCGCTGACGCGGCGCATCATCTGCTCCTGCTGACGGCGACCCCGCACCGCGGGAACGAGCATTTCTTCCGGGCGCTGCTGAACCTGCTGGAGCCTGAGCTGTACCCGTGGTCGCCGGAGGCGACCGACTCTGGAGCCGGTACGCTCCATCCCAGTGAGCTGCACTTCCTTCGGCGGATGAAGGAGGACCTGCGCGGCTTCGATGACGAGCCGCTGTTCCCTCCACGCTATGCCGAGGTGCTCAGCGTTGGACTGTCCGGGGTCGAGCAGGACGTCTACGACGCCGTGATGAGCTACGTCGACGAGTGGTACGCAGAGCGCGGGATGCTTGCCCGGTCGATCTACGGCAAGCGCTCCGCGTCGTCGGTAACGGCGGTCTGTGAGACCCTGCGTCGGCGTCGCGAGGCGCTCTCGGCGTCGCAGGCTGGCAGGGTCGCGCCCGTGGCGCCCCGCGGCTTCGAGCTCGATGGGTTCGTCGGGGCGGCGCTGGAGGATGACGAGGCGTGGCAGGATGCCGAGCGCTCTGTCGTCGAGGCCAGAAGCCGGGACCGCAGGAGTGAGCTGCGCGCCGTCGACGTGCTGCTGCGGCGAGTGGAAGCCGTGCTCACCGACGGGCAGTGGCCCGCCAAATGGGCGGCGACCCGGGCACTGCTGGCCCAGCACGAGATCCGCCCTGGCAGCGGGCAGCTATTGGTGTTCACTGAGTTCGTGGACACCGCGCGCTGGCTTGCCCGGCTGTTCGCCGGTGCCGGCTTCTCGACCGAGGTGCTGGAGGGTGGGACGCCTCCGGAGGAGCGGGACGAGCTGCAGCGACGCTTCCTGTCCGGCGCCTTCCAGGTGTTGGTCTCCACCGACGCTGGCGGCGAGGGAATCGACCTGCAGTCCGCCCATGTGATGGTCAACTGGGATATCCCCTGGTCGTTGGTGCGGCTGGAGCAGCGGATGGGGCGGCTGCACCGCATCGGGCAGACCCAGCCCGTGCATATCTACCACCTGGTCGCGCTGGGGACCCGCGAGGGTCGCGTCCAGGAGCGCGTACTCGAGAACCTGACCGCCGCCGCGCGGGCGTTGAGAGGGCGGGTATACGACATTTTGGACGCGACCGCCGCACGGGCTGGGCTGAGCTTTGCCAGGCTGCTCGCTCGTGCGCAGGCATCCGAGGCTGCGGCCAGCGCGACGGAGGCGGTGGTTCCGAGTGCGGAGACGTTGCGTGCGCAGGCCGAAGAGCTGACGGCCGAGGAGGACCGCCTCCGAACCACGGTCGATCAGGCCGAGGCCCGTCAGCGATTCGCCGCCGACGAGGTGGAGGCGATCAACCCGGTCATCGTCGAGGGGTTCCTTTGCCAGCTTGCCGCGGCGGAGAGCTGGCAGGTCGCGCGCGGCCCCGCCGACGGGCTGCTGCTGCTCCGGACAGCGGGTGCGCTGCCGGCGGAGCTCGGCGGGGGCTCGACAGCGCTTGTGTCGGCCGATGGCCGGGCGGTGCGGCGTGCGTATGAAAGCGGTGTTGACACGCACAGCGTGATCACTCTGGGGCCGACCGAGCCCGCGTTCGGCGCGCTGGTGGAACGGGCGGTTGCGTTCGAGGGGGAGCTTCGGCAGGGCGCAGCGGTCGAGGACCCTGGAGCGCTGAGCGGCTATCTGCTGTTCGCCTACGCCGCCGAAGCGGAGCTGCACGATGGCGTTCGTCCGGAGCGCCGGCCGCTGCTCAGCCTTGTCCGTGTATCGGCGGACGAGGGGTTCCCGCTGGCCTGGGAGTCGGTGCTTCGCCTGCGGCCGGACGACCCACCCGCCTCGGTTCCGCAGCCAGCGGCGCGCCAGCTCGCCGGCGAGGCGGGGCAGAGGGCCATCCAGCGGGAAGGTGAGCTGTTGCGTGAGGAACGAGTCGGCTGGGTCGACAAGGCGCGGGCGGACCTCGACGACATCGAGGGCCGCTACCAGCGACAGATCCGAAGCTACCCGGATGCGCAGCGCGGCAGGCTGCGCGCGGCGTTCACCGAGCAGAAACGCAAGCGTTTAGCGCAGTTGGACCGGATGGGCCGGGTCATCCCGACCCCCGCTGGGCTGGTGGGGTGGGTCGAGGTGCGGGGGACTGGGTCGCCGGCCGAGGTGGGCACCGACCCGGACAGCGAGCGCACCGCGGTCGGCGTGGTCTGGGACGAGCTTGCCGCACGCGGCTTCCAGATCGACGACCGCCAGCACGTCGGCGTCGGTTACGACCTGCTCGCGCGGCACCAGGCCACCGGTGAGCACCGTCTGGTCGAGGTGAAGGGGCAGGCAAGGCAGCTCGGCCCGGTGACACTGGAGCAGCACGAATGGGCCCAGGCGCAGCAGCGCGAGGCGGTCTACTGGCTCTACGTCGTGACCGCCTGCGCCACGGCACCAACCATCACCGTGCGGGTCCGTGACCCGGCTGGGTTCTTCGCCGGGCCCAAGGTCATCCAGCGGTTCCAGATCCCGCTCTCGGAGCTTCGAAGGGCGGCTGCGTCCGAATGAGCGAAGATCCACAACCGGCCGAGCACAGCCTGCGGCTGATCGAGCGCTGGTTCCCGGTCGCCGAGGTGGACCAGGCCGTCGGCACCCCAGCCGGGTCGGGTCGTAGCGAGAAGGCGGTCTTCACCTGGTTCGCCTCCCGCCCCATAGCTCAGGCCAGGGCGGCGGTCCTGACGGCCCTGCTGCCCAACGACCGCGAGCTTCGCGCATTGGTGAAGCTTGCGGTCCTCAGCGGCGACCGTGGTGTGCTCGACCAGCTTTCGAAGCGGATCGTCGCCGAGAACGGCGGCCGGGTCCCGGTCGTGCTGGACGTGTTCTCCGGCCGCGGCATCATCCCCCTCGAGGCGGCCCGGCTCGGCTTCACGACGGTCGGGGTCGACTACAGCCCCGTGGCCACCCTCGCGGGCCGGCTGCTGGCTGACTATCCCCTTCGCGACTGGAGCAACGAGCCACCGATCCCGTTCGCCAATCCTGACGATGCCCCGTTGGCGTCCAACGAGCCGCGCCTGGTCCATGACGTCCGCGCCCTGCTCGCGGAGATCGGCCGACGCGTCGCCATGGCCGTCGAGCCCTCCTACCCACGGAACCCAGACGGGACCTTTCCGTGGGGATACTTGTGGGCGATCACGATTCCGTGCGATGGCTGTAAGCGTCGTTTTCCACTGATCGGCTCGCTGACTCTGCGCCACCCGTATCGCCGCACTGATGACTCAGGTCAAGCGTTCCGCTTGCTGATCGTTGGCGATGAGTGGCGAGTTGAGGTATTCGAGGGGACCCCTGACCAGACGCCGACCTTCGCCGCGGGGATCGGACGTAGAGGTAAGAGTGCTCGATGTCCCTTCTGCCAACATGTCCACTCCCTTGAGGCAATTAAACAGAAGGGGATCACCGGTCAATATCGTGATACGCCTTTGGTTGCTGCCGACCTTCTCGAGGGTCAAAAGGTCTTCCGTGCTCTACGCCATGACGAACTCGCGGCTGTCGCTCAAGTGTCGCTGCGAGATCTCGCTCCGTTGGGTCGCCTCTCGGCGGTTCCTGATGAGAAGATCCCGCCAGGCAATAATCACACCGTAAGGGCTAGTGCATACGGCTACCCAACGTATGGCCTTCTCATGAATGATCGGCAGGCGCTACAGTTCGCCCAGACTGTGCGTGCTGTGCGAGCATGTCTCCAAGAGCTTCGCAGTGCCCGCCTGACTGAAGATTATATTCAAGCACTCGGCGCCTACGCGGCAGCCAATATCGTCCGCCGCCTCCGACGGTCGACGCGAGGAGCGAAATTACTCGCCTTCGGCGGTAGCACGAACCGCAAGCAGACATGGGTACAGGTGCATGACATCTTCGCCGACGAGAGCAAAGTCTCGTTCAATCATGATTACTTCGAGACTGGCCCTGGGGACGGCCCTGGTACCTGGTCGTCAATCTCCGAGACTGGAATCCAGGTGCTCGCGAAGCACGTGAAGGACTTGAGAGGCAGACCGGCGCGGCTCCGGTGCGCGTCGGCGATGGCGTTGCCGTATCGGGATGGGACGGTGGACGCGGTGATCACCGATCCTCCGTACTACAACATGATCGACTACACGGATGCCTCTGATCTGTTCTACGTGTGGTGCAGGCGGGCGCTGTTCGACATCATGCCGGACCTGTTCGGCGGCGGGGCTGAGCTGCAGGAGAAGTCTGAGGAGATCATCGTCAAGAACGGCAACGCCCCGGGCGAGCACCGAACCCAGACCTTCTATCAGAAGTCGCTGAGCAAGGCGTTCGGGGAGGCCAGGCGGGTCCTGCGACAGGACGGGGTGCTGGTTGTGGTGTTCGGTCACTCCGACCCTAAAGCGTGGTTGCGGCTGCTGGGAGCGCTGGACGACGCTGGGTTTGTCGTGACCGGGGCGTGGCCGTCGCGGACCGAGTCGGCCAATACGGGAGTCGCCTCGGTCAAGGTCACGATCACCATCGGCTGCCGGGTCGCCAGAAGTGGACGGCCGGCGGGGACCGTGGCGCAGGTGGACCGAGAGGTCACTGACGCCGTGAAGGAGCGTGCCCGGCAGTGGCAGGCGGACGGACTGGCTCTGCCCGACCAGCTTATGGCCGCCTACGGGCCGGCAATGGAAGTTTGGGGCAAATACCGGTGCGTCCTCCAGCCGGATGGTGAGATTGCCCCGATCGACCGGTACCTGCTGCTGGCGCTCACGTCGGTGCGTGAGGCTGCCGCGCTTCGGATTGATGAGCTACCCTTGGAGAGCTTCGACGATCTGACGCGCTTTGCTCTATTTTGGATGCGGCTCTATCAGCGGGGGGTCGTGCCGAAGAGTCAGGCACTGTTCCTCGCCCAAGCCGACGGCATCGGGCTCAACGAGGTGCGCGGAGGGTTGCTCGAGGACTCCAAGGCCGGATTCCGGCTGACCCTGGAGCCACCGCCGAGCGTGGGGCCGACGTCGAAGGTGTTCGACGTGGTGCGGGCCATGGTGGCGGCTTGGCGTGCGGGCGGTGGGGAGGGTGTTGCAGAGGTGCTGGCGGCAGCCGAGCGGTCGGCCGGGGACGAGCAGGTGTGGGCGGTCGTCCACGAGCTGTCTCGCCAGTTGCCAGCCAGCGACAAGGACGCGCTGGCTCTAGCTGGCATCCAGCGGATGACCCGGTCCATCCAGCAGCAGACCCGGGGTCTCCAGGCGCCCAGAGCCATCCAGGGCGACCTCTTGCAGTCGTCGTTCGATGAGTCGTAGGGAAAGTGGTGACAGCAGATGGGGCAGGCGCCGCACTGGGCCGATGTGCTCACCCTTCGTCCGGAGGTGACCGACGCCAGCGGGCAGGTCGCCGATCTCCAGATGTCGCTGTACAGCGTCGTGTCCCAGACGGCCGACGTCCCGTACCGCGAAGTCGGGTACTACTGTGACATCACGATGCCGACCGATACGCTGGTCAGCTTCATGGCGCAGGTGGCCCAGCGGCTCGGGTCGGCGAGTTGGACGCGAGCCCTGTTCCACCTGGACCAGGGGATGGGCGGTGGCAAGTCCCACGCGCTGGTCGGCCTTTACCACCTCGCCAAGGACCCGGCCACATTCTTCACCCACGAGCTTGGCCAGCTCGTGCGGGCCGAGGCCGAGGAGCGCGCCAACGGCCCGGTCGACCTTTCAGGTACTCGTGTGGTGGTGCTGCCTGCCGATCACATGACTCCCGGAGTGGCGAGCGCGGAGTTCGGCCCGGCCACAACCCTTCACGAGCGCTTCATCTGGTCGCTGTTCTCTGGCGACTTCGACCGCTACCGGAGCCTGGTGGCGCTGGGCCAGGACAAGGCGGCCCTTCGCACTGCGCTCCAGCAGGTGGGTGGACCGGTCCTGATCCTGCTGGACGAGCTGATGGACTACGCCCAGATGCTTTCTGACCGCGCGCACCGCGACTCGATGCCGGGCGAGCAGGCGTTCCTGAACAGCCTCATGGACGCGGTCGACGACGTCCCACAGGTGGCGTTCGTCGTCGTCATGATCAAGTCCGATCTGGATGACCGCGGCTATCGTCCGGAGGCGCAGGAGTTCCGGGACTACATCGCCCGCCGCCTGGCGCGCAACGGCATCACGCAGTCGGTCACCGAGGCAGAGGACTTCGCCGCTATCATCCGGCGCCGTATTTTCGAGCAGCCGTCCCGGCCTCTGCCGACCGCCGATCTCGCTGGCGTGTGGGCCGCCGCAGCCGATAGGGCGTGGAAAGCCAACGTGCTCGACCGGCTGCCGTCCAACCGCGGCCTGATCGGCTTCGAGCAGCGGCTGGACGCCACCTACCCGTTCCACCCCGACCTGATGGCCCTGGTCCGCGACGACTGGTCCCGGCACGCCGGCTTCCAGCGCGTGCGCTCAACCGTCGACATCTTCGCGGCCACGGCCTTCTTCTGGGCGAAGGAGCACCAGGCCGGCCGGTACGCGCCGGTGTTGATCGGCGTTGGCGACCTGCCGCTGCACCGGGTCATCGAGTCGGTGCTGTCCTCTGGGCTGCTCCACGGCAACGACAAGGCGGTGCAGGGCTTCCGCGCGGTCGCGGCCGGGGA
>Ga0137372_10005484_pt1 | contig 12380 bp, 8 predicted proteins | sample SagtaG_6_FD_104911 | JGI IMG/M metagenome (GOLD analysis project Ga0137372, IMG submission 104911) | Vadose zone soil microbial communities from Sagehorn Ranch, Mendocino, California, USA - Sage1_R_60_16 metaG | ecosystem: Environmental > Terrestrial > Soil > Vadose zone | place: USA: California...
ACGCCGCGATCTCGGCGTCCCGCTCGGCCAGCAGCTCCCGCAGCCGCGCGTTCGCCGCGCGCAACCCTGCAGCATCACCAGGCGGGCCAGGCGTATCGAACACATGCGCAGTCCACCACAGTCGGCCCTCAGTGATCAACGCGACACGCCGAGCTGGCTCACGCGCGCGCCTCGTGCCCACCCCGACGCCACACCTATCCAGTTACCCGCGGTACACATAACCCGTTCCCCGCAAGGCCTTGGGACGTCCGTGCCATCGCCGGAATCCGGAAACCTCCGCCGCCAGGCCGCCGGGCGCTAGCCGGACAGGCGGGGCAGGTCGCTGAGCTTGAGGGCCAGTTCCACGGTCAGGCGCAGGTCGCCGCGGGCCGGATCGCCGCCGAGCAGGCGGCGGATGGTCCGCAGCCGGTAGGCCAGCGTGTTGGCGTGCACGTAGAGGCGTCGGGCGGTCTCGTTGGCGTTGTAATCGGCCTGCACGTAGGCCCGGAGCGTCGGGACCAGTTGGGTCCCGCGTTCGGCGTCGTAACGGACCAGCGGCCCGAGGGCGTCTTCGACGAAGTCGCGCCGGTGCTGCGATCCGCCGCCGTCGAGCAGGATCCGGTAGACGCCGAGGTGCTCAAAGGCCAGCGGACGGTCCGCGATGCCGAGCCTGCGGGCCAGTTCCACGGCCTGGTCGGCCTCGTGCAGGCCGTGGCCCAGCTCTCGTGCCGTGCGCATCGGTGAGCTGATGGCCAGGTGGACGCGGGCCCCGGGCCCGACCTGCCCGGCGGCGGCGCGGACCCGGTCGAGCAGGTCCGCGGCAACGTCCAGGTCGCGGGCCAGGTTGTCCGGAGCGGCCGGCAGGAGAAGCAGGAACCCCGATCGCCACGGGACGACCGCGGCCGTTCCGACGACGTCGAGGCAGGTACGCCGCACCGCCGGGTAAAGGCGCGCCTGGGGCACCTGAACCTCATCCGGCCAGCGGATCTGCGGGTTAGCAGGCGGACGGGGCCAGCTCGCGTGTACCTGGGCGAACCGCCACGGTCCGGCGATTGTGTAGCCGAGGTCGGTCAGCATCCGGTTGACGTCCCGGTCGTCGTGGTCCACGCCGCTGGACAGGTCGCGCAGCAGGTCCCCCTTGAGGCGGGCCTCGAGTTCGTAGGCGGTGCGCTCGTGCAGCATCTCCAGGGCGAAGATCGTGGCGGCGTGCTCGATGGCCCGGGCGTCGATCTCGTCGAGCGGCGCGGCGCCGTCCCAGACCGCCAGGTAACCGCCGAAGTGGCTACCCACGGCGATGGGGGCCAGCGCGGGCCGGTCGCCCCGGTCCCGTCCGCGTCGCCACCAGATCTCGCGCTGGCCGTCGTCGAGCCAGTGACCGTCCGGCGGCAGGTCGTCGGGCCAGCCGCTGACGGCCAGCGGCCGCAGCGCCGGGTCGAGCACCATCACCGGCCGGTTCACCAGGTCGGCCAGGCGCCCGGCCAGCGGGCCCATGCCGGGCGCGTCGAAGGCGGTCCGGGACAGCTCGCGCTGCAGGAAGATGGCCCGCTCCAGTTGGCGGCCCTGGGTGCGTACCTGGCGGAACAGGTGGGCGGATTGCACGCTGACGGCCAGCAGCGGGGCGATCAGGTTGAGTAGCTCGAGGTCCTCGTCAGTGAACCGGCCGTCGCGTTTGTTGATCGCGTGGCAAACGCCGATGGCCTGGTCCTCGACCATCAGCGGGACGGTCAGGATCGTTCGGGCGGCGAACAGGTCAACGAAACGCCGGATCGGCCGCGGGTCGTTCGGGGCATCGTTGGTCAGGTACGGGCGGCCGGACAGGAACACCTTGACCGCGTTGCCCCCGTCCCGCAGCGCCACATGGTAGGCGGCGATCCGCTCCGGATCGTCGATTCCGAACGCCGGCTGCTGGAGCACCAGTTCCGAACGTTCCGGGTCGTACAGCATGAAACCCGCGGTCTCGACATCGAGCAGTTCGCTGATCGTCCTGATCAGGGTGGCCAGAGCCTGCTCATAATCCGCTGTCGATGCCATCGCCCGGCCGACCTGCATCAGCGCGTGGACCCGGCGTTCCTCGGCTTCAACCCGCACCGGCCGCCCCTTCCACGACAGCGCCTTGGGGCATCGTAACAACCGCTTATCGCGAGGCATGTGGCGCTGACACATGGAGCCGGCGCACGACGCGGGTGACGCTGCTGCTCAAGGCACGCGAGAGTCGAGGGAGGGGCATGTACACCGTCGACATCGACACCGGCGGGACCATGACCGATGGGCTGGTGTGGGACGGGACGAACCCTTCAGCCATGATCACGGTCAAGGTCGACACCACGCCGCACGATCTGGTCGTGTCGTTCCGCGAGCTCCTCAGCGAGGCCGCCCGCGAGCTGGGCCACACCGGCCTGCAAGCCTTCCTGGACGAGGTGGCGCTGATCCGCTGGTCCTCGACCATCACCTCCAACGCCCTGGGCGAGCGCAAGGGCGCCAAGCTGGGGCTGCTGGTCCAGCCGGGCAGCGAGCGGAGCCTGTACGGCGACGGGCCTTCGCCCGCGGTCGGCACGCTGGTGGCCGAACGCAACGTGGTCGGCGTCGATCCCGGCGCCAACGGGCAGGCCGTGCTCGAGGCGGTCCGCCGGCTGCTCGAGGACGGCGCCCGCCGCATCTGCGTCAGCCTGGACAGCTTCCCGGAGACCTCGCAGGAGCAGGCGGTCAAGCGGATCGTCGAGACCCAGTACCGCGACCACTACCTGGGCTCCGTGCCGGTCCTGCTGGCCAGCGACATGGCCCAGGTCGACGACGGGCAGACCAGGACGCACTACGCGCTGATCAACGCGTACGTGCACGGCCAGCTGGCCAACGCCCTGTTCACGGCCGAGGACCTGCTCCGCTACGAGCAGGGATGGACCGGCGCGCTGCTGGTCGGGCACACCAACGGGGGCGTCGCGCGGGTCGGTAAGACCAAGGCGGTCGACACGATCGAGTCCGGGCCGGTGTTCGGCACCCACGCCGCTGCCTGGTACGCCCGGCGGTACGGGCTGGACCGGGTGGTCTGCCTGGACGTGGGCGGGACCACGGCCAAGGCCAGCGTGGTGGAGGCCGGCCAGCCCCGCTACACCCGGGATGGCAGCCTGTTCGGCATCCCGGTCCGGGTCCCGCTGGCCCTGCTGCGGTCGGCGCCGCTGGGCGGCGGCAGCGTGGTCCGGCCGGACGGCCGGGGCGGGGTGAGCCTGGGCCCGGAGAGCATGGGCGCGGCGCCGGGACCCGCCTGCTACGGCCTAGGCGGCGACCAGGCCACGCTGACCGACGCGTTCGTCGTGCTCGGCTACCTCGACCCGGCCGGCTTCCTCGGCGGACGCCGCCGGCTGGACGTCGAGGCGGCCCGGGCGGCGCTGGAGACGAGGGTGGCCGGGCCGCTGGGTATCTCGGTGGACGACGCGGCCCGGCGGATCGCCGACGCCGCGGTCGGCACAGTCGCCGAGTTGGTCGGCTCCGCCATGGCCCGCGCCGGGATCGACCCGGTGCAGGCGGTGCTGTTCGCCTACGGCGGCAACGGCGCCCTGTTCGCCGCGCCGGTCGCGGAGCGGCTCAGCATCCCCTGCGCGCGGGTCTTCGGGCTCGGCCCGGTCCTGTCCGCGTTCGGCTCGGCCATCTCCGACGTGGTGCATGTCTATGAGCGCAGCCTCGGCGTGACCGTCGGACAGGGCCATGACGCGGTGGTCGCTGCGGCCGATGACATGACCGCGGCCGGGCGGCGGGATCTGGCCGGGGAGGGCTTCGACCCCGATGAGGCCGAGACCGAAGTGGAGCTGGACGTGCATGACGGCGCGGAATACCAAACGGTCCAGGGTTCCAGCGCCGGCCAGGCGCTGGATCGCCTTGACGGCGCGACGCACGTCGATGTGGTCCGCGTACGGGTCAGGCGGCACCTGGCCAGCTGCGAGCCGCCACCCCGGGCCGCTGCCGCCGCGGACCCTGCCGCGCCGGTCCTGCGCGACCTGCTGCTGGCTGACGGCGGCGCCGCGCGCGTGCCGGTCTACGACTGGTCCGGGCTAGGCCCCGGATCCCACGTCGACGGCCCGGCTCTCGCGGCCGGCGGCAGCATGACCTGCCTGATCCCGCCCGGCTGGGTGCTGGACGTCGATGACCTGGGCGATGCCGCCCTGCGGCCCGCCCGCTCCGCCCGCGAGGAGGCGCAATGACGGCGCGACTGCGTTTCACCGAGTACCTCGACCTCGACCTGGACGCGGAGATGTGGCGGTGCAACCGCTGTGACGCCGCGCTGATCTCCGCTCGCGACCTGTACAAGCGGGGCTGCCTGGTCTATGACCGCGACCCGCGGGAGATCCACCCGCCGCTGATCGAGGGGGACTACACGTTCTCCCCCGATCCGGAGTGGGTCCGCATCCTGGAGTTCTACTGTCCCTCTTGCGGGGTCCAGATCGAGACCGAGTACCTGCCGCCCGGGCACCCGATCACGCCGGACATCTCTATCGACATCGACCGGCTCAAGCAGCGGCTGTCGGCCGGCGAGGTCGAGGTCCGCGACGGGCGCCTGGTCGTGCCCGGCCGCCAAGGACACGGCGACGGGGGCGCGCGATGACGCACGGACCGCTGGCCGCCGGGGCCGACCGTAACTCCGTCGACATCGATGTCGGCGGCACGTTCACCGACGCCGTGCTCACGCTGGACGGTCGGCGCTGGATCGGCAAGGCGCCGACGACCCCCTACGACCTGTCGGTGTGCTTCGTCAACGCGATCGAGGAGGTCGCGGACCAGGCCGGGGAGGACCTGGAATCGCTGCTGCCGCGGCTGGATGTGATCAGGTACTCGACCACCGTGGCCATGAACCGGCTCATCGAACGGCGCGGCCCCCGGATCGGGCTGATCACCACCGAGGGTCACGAGGACGCGATCCTCATCGGCCGCGGCGCCCAGTGGACCGACGGGACCCGCCTGGCCGAGCGGCGCAACCTGGCCCGGCAGCGCAAGCCGACGCCGCTCATCCCGCGGACCATGATCGTCGGGGTCAAGGAGCGGATCGACTCGACCGGCCGGGTCGTCCGGCCGCTGGACGAGGACGACCTGCGGCGCAAGCTGCGGGTGCTGATGGACCGCGGCGCCCGGTCGATCGTCGTCTCGCTGCTGTGGAGCTTCGCCAACCCGCGGCACGAGGAACGCGCCAAGGAGATCATCCGCGAGGAGTACAAGGAGTACCACATCGACTACCTGCCGGTGGTGCTGTCCAGCCAGGTGGTGCCGAAGCTGGGCGAGTACGAGCGCACCATGACCGCGGTACTCGATGCCTACCTGCAGCGGCTCATGCAGAACGAGCTGTCGGCCATGTGGGACCGGCTGCGCGCGCTCGGCTACAAGGGCAGCTTCCTGATGATCCACAACTCCGGCGGCAGCGGCGAGGTGTTCAAGACCACCGCCAGCCGGACCTACAACGGCGGGCCGGTCTCCGGGCTGATGGGCTCCTACCACCTGGCCACCTCGCTGGGCTACAAGAACGTGGTCGCCGGCGACATGGGCGGCACCAGCTTCGACATCGGCCTGGTGGTGGACGCCAGCGTCCGCAACTACGAGTTCCGGCCGATCATCGACCGCTGGATGGTCGGCATCACCATGCTCCAGACGCTGTCGATCGGGGCCGGCGGCGGGTCGATCGCCTGGATCGACCACAACCTGGGCGGCCAGCTCAACGTGGGCCCGCGCAGTGCCGGCTCGGACCCCGGCCCGGCCTGCTACGACCAGGGCGGCACCGAGCCGACCGTCACCGACGCCGACGTGGTGCTCGGCTACATCAACCCCGACACCTACTACGGCGGCCGGATGCCGCTGAACCGCGAGCGGGCCGAACGGGCCGTGCGCGAGAAGATCGCCGAACCGATGGGCCTGCCGGTCGAGGAGGCAGCCGCGCTGATCCGCCACATCGTCGACGCGAACATGTACAGCGCGATCAAGCGGGAGATCCACCTGCGCGGCTACCACCCCGAGGACTTCGCGCTGTTCGCGTTCGGCGGGGCCGGGCCCACCCACATGTCCGGGTTCCTCGGCGACCTGGCCGGGGCGGTGATCTTCCAGACCGCGCCGGTGTTCTGCGCGCTCGGCTCGTCGATCATGGACATCGTCCACGTCTACGAGACCTCCCGGCGGATGCTGGTGATGGCGCCGATGACCCAAGAGCTGACCACCGAGTACGACACCTTCAACGGGGTCGTCGACCAGCTGATGGAGCAGGCCCGGGCCGACCTGGCCGCCGAGGGCCTGCCCGCCGACCGGGCCGAGTTCAGCCTCGAGCTGGACATGCTCTACGGCGGGCAGGTCAACGTGAAGCGGACCGCCTGCCCGGTCCTGCACCTGCGCGGCCCGCAGGACGTCCAGGCGCTGTACGACGAGTTCGAGCGGGAGTTCTCCGAGGCCTTCAGCCCCTTGGTGGTCAATAAGCCCGGCGGCGTCTACCTGGACAATTTCGTGCTGAAGGTCACCGTGCCGACCGCCAAGCCGGCCCTGCCCGAGCTGCCGCTGGAGTCCGCCGACCCCGGATCGGCTCGGACCGGCCAGCGCCCGGCCTGGTGGCCGGGCCAGGGCTGGGTGGAGACACCGCTGTACGACGCGGACGCGCTACGGCCGGGCCACCGGCTCGACGGGCCGGCCATCGTGGAAGCCTCGCTGACCACGGTGGTGATCCCGCCCGACATGCGGTACCGGATCGACCGGCATGGCCTCGGCCTGCTGCAGGCCAGCCAGAACGACCAGAACGGAGCAGCGCGATGATCCCGACGCTGGAACAGAAGCTGGCCTGGCTCAAGCTCGCCCCGGTCTCCGACCGGACCTCCTCCGGCCGGACGCTGGCCCCCGGGGAGTTCGAGATCGGCTTCCAGCGGACCAACGACATCCTGGATGAGGGCATGGAGGTGTTCGTCCGGTCCTGCCGCAGCGCGATGGGCATCGCCGGGGACTCCCTGGTGGGCATCTTCACCGCCGACGGGGACATGGTGAACGGTTCCTGCGGCACTTACCTGCACGCCGTGATCCCGCCGCTGATCATCAAGTTCATCCTGAACAGCTACCGCGACAACCCGGGCATCAAGGACGGCGACCTGTGGTTCGCCAACGACGCGGTCTACGGCGGCATCCACAACCCGGACCAGATGGTCGCGATGCCGGTGTTCTTCCGCGGTGAGCTCATCGCCTGGACCGCGGCGCTGGCCCACACCACCGAGACCGGCGCGTCCGAGCCCGGCGGCATGCCCATCGGCGCCACCGCCCGGTTCGAGGAGGGGCTCAACCTGCCGCCGACCAAGATCGGCGAGAACTTCCAGCTCCGCGACGACGTAGTGACCATGTTCGAGGCGTTCGGCATTCGCGCGCCGCAGATGGTCGCGGTCGACCTCAAGGCCCGCTGCACCACCGCCGACCGGGTCCGGACCCGGCTGCTGGAGTTCTGCGAGCGCGAGGGCGCCGACTTCGTTAAGGCGCTGTTCCGGCGGATGCTCGAGGTGGCCGAGCAGGGCGCCCGGGCCCGCATCCGCACCTGGGCCGACGGGGTGTACCGGTCCACCCACTTCGCCGACGCCGTCGGGCTGAACCAGGGACTGGTCCGCAGCTGCTGCATGACGCTGACCAAGGACGGCGACCACCTGCTGGTCGACTTCACCGGCACCGGGCCGGAAACCCCGTCCTCCTACAACGCCCATCCGCAGGCCGCGATCGGGCATTTTGCCAACTACGTGTACGAGTACCTGTTCCACGACCTGCCGATCAGCAACGGAACGTTCGCCCCGATCGACTTCAAGTTCGAGCCGGGCTCGTGCCTTTACCCCGACGTACGCGCCGCGACCAGCAACTCGGTCATGATCGCCACCGGGGTGATGAGCGCAGTGCACAACACCTTTGCCCGGGCCGTGTTCTCCACCGAGCACTGGCGGCAGGCCGGCGCCTCCCAGGGCAACGGCGGCAACGCCGTGGTGCTGGCAGGCATGTCCCAGTGGAGCTCGCCGTTCGCCGACATGCTGGCCTACTCGATCAACACCGAGGGGCAGGGCGCGCTGCCGGAGATGGACGGCATGAACGCGTTCGGCTTCCCCTGGTGCCCGGCGGGCCGGGCCCCGGACGTGGAATTGGTCGAGAACGAGTTCCCGCTGTTCATCCCTATCTCCTCGCACTGGAAGGACTCCGCCGGCCACGGCAAGTACCGTGGCGGGGTCGGCACCGCCCAGCTGTGGGTGGCGCACCACGTGCCGATGGTGATCATGATGGCCATCGCGGACAACTCGAAGATCCAGACACCGCAGGGCCTGTTCGGCGGCTACGCGCCCTGTACCATCCCGGGCGTCAGCGTGGCCCACGCGGACCTGATGCAGCGGCTGGAGGCGGGTGACACCCTCGACGTGGACATCACCGAGGTGCTCCGCGCGCGCAGCATCGGCGGCGAGTGGGGTAATGAGTTCCAGGGCCGGGCGCCCCGGCCCTACATGCAGAACGACGTCATCACGGTCGCGTTCGCCACCGGCGGGGCCGGCTACGGCGACCCGCTGGAGCGCGACCCGGATTCGGTCGGCGACGACATCGACAAGGGCCTGGTCTCCGAGTGGGCCGCCGAGCACGTGTACCAGGTGGTGTGGGACGGTGAGCGCAGGAGGGTCGACGCCGCCGCCACCGGGCAGCGCCGCGCTGACGAGCGGCAGGCCCGGATCGCGCGCGGTCGCCCGTACGCGGAGTTCGAGGCGGAGTGGCTTCAGCGCAAGCCGCCGGAGGAGATCCTGACCTGGTACGGAAGCTGGCCCGACGCCAAGCCGCTGCAGCCGCTGATGCGCCCCTGACCCGGTCGGCGACCCAGTGCCCGCATCCAGCGCCCGCAGCCGGGCCCGGCAGCTGGCCCGGCACGGTACCTTTGACCGGGTCAAAGGGACCACGCCCGCGCTGGTCTGCCCGCTGGTCCTGGCCCAGGCCGCCGAGATAGAGGCGCTGCCCGCCGGACAGTTCCTCACTGACCCGACCAAGCTGGCCAACGGGCTGCGCGCCCAGCATGGCGCGTTCGGCACCGACGTGATCGTGACCGCCGCCGCCGATGACCTGGCTGCGTGCTCCCTGGCTGCTGCCACAGCGAGCGCGGCGGGCGACCTGGCCGCGGCGGTGACCGGGCACCCGCGGGTCGCGGCGGCGGTCGAGGCTACCCGGCGGCTCGCGGCCACCACCGAGGACACCGCGCTGGCCGCCGCCCTGTGCGGGCCCGCGCAGCTCGCCGCCCAGCTCGGCCGCACGCCCGCCGGTCCCGCCGCGCTAGAGGAGTACGGCGCAGTGCTACTTGCCCTGGCCAAGGCGTTCCTGGAGGCCGGGGCCCATCTGCTGCTGGTAGTGGAGGCCGAGCCGGTGCCCCGTGCAGCCGCCGACGGCTGGCGCTCGGCGGTTACCCCGCTAGTCAACGTGGCCCGGTTCCGCCAAGCCGCGGCCGCGGTCGTGCTGGCCGATCCCGCCGACGCCGCGCTCGCGCCGCGCGGGGCCGTGGTGTGCCTGCCGCCCGCGGCGTCCAGGCCAGGCCAGGGGATCGCGCTGGAAGTCGACCCGGCCGCCTGGCCCGCGCCGCTGGCCGGGCGGCCGCTGCTCACCACGCTCGGCCCGGTCCGGGGCGGGTTCGCCGAGTGCCGGGCGGCGGTAGGGCAGCTGACCGCTGCGCTGGCCGAGGGGTGAGCCATGGCTCAGCGTTACTGGGACCCGGAACTGGAGACCATGCCCTGGGACGAGGTGCTGGCCTGGCAGGCGGCCCGGGCCGTGCCGTTCGTCCTTGGGCTGCCCGGGCGCTCGGACTTCCATCGTGCCCTGCTCGGTCCCGGGCCCGCCGTCGGCCCGGCGGCCGGGTTGGAGTTCCTGGCCGGCCTGCCGTTCACCACCAAAGACGACATGCGCCGTTCTCAGGGAGAAGGCCGTCCGGGCGAGCCGTTCGGCCGGCACCAGGGCGTGCCACTGCCCGCGGTGGTCCAGACCCTGTCCTCATCGGGTACCACCGGCGAGCCGGTCATGTTCGCGCTGACCGAAACCGACCTGCAGACCTGGCGGGACGGGATCGCAACAGGCTTCTTCACCGCCGGGATCAGGCCCGACGACGTGGTCGCCCACCTGGTCGGGCTGCCTGGCGTGGCCGGCGGGCTGCCGTATGCCGACGGCTTCCGGCGCATCGGCGCGACGCTCGCGTGGATCGGCGGCCTGCCTACCGAGCGGATCATCGCGCTGATCCCGCGCCTACAGGCCACCGCGGTGCTGTCCACCACCTCGTTCGGCACCTACCTGGCCGACCGGTGCCAGGAGCTGGCCGGCCAGGACGCCTCCGCGCTCGGGGTCCGCGCGCTGCTCGGCGGCGGCGAGCCGGGCATGGGCCAGCCGGAGATCCGCGACAAGATCATCCGGGGCTGGGGCCTGCAGCGCGCCTGCGAGGTCATGGGCCTCGGCGACGTGATGGCCCTGCTGTGGGCCGAGTGCGAAGCCGGGGGCGGCATGCACTTCTGCGGCCAGCGGTCGGTCGCGGTCGAGCTGATCGACCCGGCCAGTGGCGCGGTGCTGCCCTGGGCCGACGGCGCGCGCGGCGAGGCCGTCTACACCACCTTCGCCCGCGAGGCGACCCCGGTGCTGCGCTACCGCTCCGCCGACCACCTGGTGGTGACCGCGACGAGTTGCCTGTGCGGCCGCACGTCCCCGCGCATCCGCTGCGTCGGCCGCACCGACGACATGCTCATCTACAAGGCCATGAACGTCTTCCCCAGCGCGATCCGCGACGTCGTCGTGCGGGGCTTCCCCGGTGCAATCGAGCCGTACCTGCGCATCTGGAAGGACCACGCGGACCAGGTCCGGTACGACACCCCGATCCCGGTCGACGTGGAGGCCGCGCCCAGGCTGCCCGCGGACCGCTACCCGGAGGTGGCCCGCGCCGTCGAGCGGGAACTCCGCGTCCGGCTGCAGATCCGCGCGGCCGTCACGATCCTGGATCCGGAGACGCTGCCCCGCACCACCTACAAAACCCCGCTGCTGCACGTGCGCCAGATGGAGTGAGCCAATGTCCTTCCGCGACGCCTGTATCCCCGTCCGCCTCGGCTGGTCCTCGCCGTTCGCCCGCTGGCAGGGACCGCTGGCCGAGGTTTCCAGCCTCGATCTGGCCGCCCGGGTCACCGCCGACGCGCTGGCCAGCCGCGGGCTGCCCGCCTCCGAGGTCACGGGTATCGTGCTCGGCTGGACCGTCCCGCAGCCGGAGATCTTTTACGGCGCCTCCACCGTCGCCGCCCGGATCGGCGCGCCGCACGCTACCGGGGCCATGCTCTCGCAGGCCTGTGCCACCTCGGCGGCATGCCTGGAGGCGGCGGCCCTGCGGGTGGAGGCTGGGCTGGACGAGCTGTCGGTGGTGATCACCACGGACCGCACCTCCAACGGCCCGGTGCTCACCTACCCGGCGCCGTCGGCTCCCGGCGGGGCACCCCGGCAGGAGACCTGGGTACTCGACAGTTTCCGCCGCGATCCGTGGGGCGGCCTGTCGATGGTGGCCACGGCCGAACGGGTCGCGGCCGAGGCCGGCCTGACCCGGGAGCGCCTGGACGAGGTCGCCCTGCTGCGCTATCAGCAGTATCAGGCGGCGCTCGCCGACGACCGGGCCTTCCAGCGCCGCTACATGGTTCCGGTCACGCTGCCGAGCCGGCGCGGCGAGCCGGTGGTGGTCGACGGTGACGTGGGTGTCCACCCGATCACCGCCGAGGGCCTGGCCAAGCTGGCGCCCGCCGAGCCTGGCGGCGTGGTGACCTACGGCACCCAGACCCACCCCGCCGACGGGACCGCCGGCCTGGTGGTCACGACGGCCGCCCGGGCCAGGGAACTGGCCGGCGGAGAGGGGGTCGCGCACATCCTCGGCACCGGTGTCGCCCGCGTCGGCCGGGGCGAGATGCCCCAGGCCCCGGTGCCCGCCGCGCTGACCGCGCTGGACCGGGCCGGGCTCGGCCTCCGCGACGTGGACGCGGTCACTACCCACAACCCGTTTGCAGTCAACGACCTGTGGTTCAGCCAGCAGACCGGCATCGGCCTGGAGCGGATGAACGCCTACGGCTGCAGCCTGATCTACGGCCACCCCCAGGGCCCGACCGGCGCCCGGCTCATCGTCGAACTGCTCCACACGCTGCGGCTGCGCGGCGGCGGGATCGGCCTGTTCACCGGTTGCGCCGCCGGCGATACCGGCGCCGCTGTGGTCGTTCGCGTCGAAGACTGAGGCATCTGTACGAGACGCCGCCGGTAATAACTGCGCGACCGGGGCTCGTGCGTACGGCATCCGCGCTGGCCGGCCATTGCAGGTAGGTGCCGTGGTGCTCAGGCCCTTCACGCCGGCGCTCAGGTCGAGTGTCCGCTGCGTCGCGGGGATGGCATTGTCACGG
>Ga0137372_10005486_pt1 | contig 12379 bp, 12 predicted proteins | sample SagtaG_6_FD_104911 | JGI IMG/M metagenome (GOLD analysis project Ga0137372, IMG submission 104911) | Vadose zone soil microbial communities from Sagehorn Ranch, Mendocino, California, USA - Sage1_R_60_16 metaG | ecosystem: Environmental > Terrestrial > Soil > Vadose zone | place: USA...
CTGCTCGCGATCGATACCTCCACCGATTTCTGCTCGGTAGCGGCGAGCCGCGGCGAGAGCTTGTTTTCCCGCCACGAGCCGGCCGGGCAGCGCCAGGCGGAGATGATCCTCGGCATGGTGGACGCGGTGCTCGCCGAAGCGGGCCTGGAGATCGCGCAGATCGAGGGCATCGCCTACGGCGCGGGGCCGGGCTCTTTTACCGGCCTGCGCATCGCAGCGGGGGTCACGCAGGGGCTCGCGCTCGCGCGCCGCATCGGCGTGGTCGGCGTCGGCACGCTGCTCGCAATCGCCGAGGAGGCCGCCGGCGAGCGGATCATTTCCTGCCTCGATGCGCACATGGGCGAGGTGTATCATGCCGCGTACCGCAGGGCGGGCGCCCGATGGGAGGAAGTTTCCGCTCCCGGCCTGTACAAGCCCGAGGCCGTGCCGGTGGCCCCCGGCGCGGGCTGGACGGGGTGCGGAGACGGTTTCGCCGCGTATCGCGAGCGCCTCGCGGCGCGGCTCGGAGGGTGCGTTTCGGCGGTCCGTTCCGGGACGGGTCCGACCGCGCGGGCGGTGCTCAGGCTCGCGCTGCCGCGTTTCGCGGCGGGCGAAGCGATGGATGCCGCCGCGGCGGTGCCGGTGTATCTGCGCGACAAGGTCGCGCTCAAGACGAGTGAACGCGAATGAGCGCGGTGCTGCGACCTGCAACGAGATTCGAGCCGATGACCGAGGCCGATCTTCGCGCGGTGCTCGAGATCGAGGAGGCCATCTACGCCTTTCCCTGGACGCCCGGGAATTTCCGCGACTCGCTTCGCGCCGGCTACGGCTGCTGGGTGTACCGCGACGTCGAAGGTCTGATCGGTTACGCGGTGCTCGTGCTCGCGGCGGGCGAGGCGCATCTTCTGAACCTGAGCGTTGCCGCCCGCGCGCAGAGCCGCGGCCATGGGCGCAGCCTCCTCAACAACGTGGTCGGCGTCGCGCGCGAGCACGGCGCGAAAATCCTGTTTCTCGAAGTGCGCCCTTCGAACGAGGCGGGCCAGCGCCTTTACACCGGATACGGCTTCAGGCAGGTCGGCGTGCGGCGCGGCTACTATCCGGCGCAGCGCGGTCGCGAGGACGCGCTGGTCCTCGCCCTGAACCTGTGAGCGCGCGGCGCGAGCGATATCTCGAGGAGATGGGGCTGGGCCCCGTCTGGAAGCTGCGCAGTCGTATCCGGGAATCCACGGAACCTTCCGAGCGCCCTCCGGAGACCTCGGTGAGGGTGAAGCCCGCGCACTCGGCTGCAGGACCAGAGGCCACGGGTGACAGCGGCGATCGCATCCGGATAGAGCCTTCGTGGAAGGCGCGACTCCTCCCTGAATTTTCCCAGCCGTATATGCGCGACTTGCGCGAATTCCTGAAAAAGGAAATCTCGGCAAGGAAAGTCATCTACCCGCGCGGCTCGGAATACTTTGCGGCGCTCGATCACACTCCTTTCGACAAAGTCAAGGTGGTCATCCTCGGTCAGGATCCTTACCATGGACCGAATCAGGCGCACGGCCTTTGTTTTTCCGTGCGGCCTGGAGTGGATGTTCCGCCCAGCCTGCAGAATATTTTCATCGAGCTGAAAGATGATCTGGGGATCGAGCCGCCGAATCACGGCCATCTTACTCACTGGGCGGAGCAAGGCGTCCTCCTGCTCAATGCAACGCTCACCGTGGAAGCCGGGAGAGCCGGAAGCCATCAGGACAAGGGTTGGGAGAAGTTCACGGACGCCGTTATCGAAGTGCTCAACCGCGAGCGCGAGGGCCTGGTGTTCGTGCTCTGGGGGAGCTACGCGCAGAAAAAGGGCGCGTTTATCGACACCGGGAAACACCTGGTGCTGAAAGGTCCGCATCCTTCGCCGCTCTCGGCGCATCGCGGATTTTTCGGCTGCAGGCATTTTTCAAGGATCAACAACTATCTTCAGGCTCACGGTAAAGCGCCGATAGACTGGCGCTTGCCGAAATTGGATGCTTGAGCTTGCCGCGGGCGAGGCCGAGGCCTGGAAGACCTGTGCTTCGCGCGGCGCACCGGCGCGGCCTTGTAATCGCGCGCCGCGTCCCCAATTAGGCGGCAAGTCTACTCAGGAGGAACTCATGCGCAAGCTCCGGGCGGGAATTGCAGTTCTGGCGATCGCCGCGCTTTCAGGCTGCGGTTACAACGACATTCAACGCGCCGACGAGCAGGTGAGCTCGGGCTGGTCGGAAGTGCTCAATCAATACCAGCGCCGCGCCGACCTCGTGCCGAACCTGGTGAATACGGTGAAGGGATTCGCCGCCCAGGAGCAGCAGGTGCTGGCCCAGGTGACGGAGGCGCGCTCGCGGGTCGGCAGCATCCAGGCCACGCCCGAGCTGCTCAACGACGAAGCCGCGTTCCGGCGCTTCCAGCAAGCGCAAGCGAGCATGTCGAGCGCTCTTTCGCGGCTGCTCGTGGTTGCGGAAAACTATCCCCAGCTCAAGTCGGACGCGAATTTTCGCGATTTGCAGGCGCAGCTCGAGGGCACGGAGAACCGCATCGCGGTCGCGCGCAACCGCTACATCAAGGCGGTGCAGGAATACAACGTGCTGATACGCCAATTCCCGGTCAACCTGACGGCGATGATGTTCAGCTACCGGGTCAAGCCCAACTTCAGCGTCGAGGACGAGAAGGCGATCTCGGCTCCGCCGAAGGTGGATTTCAGCAAGCAGCCGGCGCCCGCGCCGGCGAAGCAGTAGTCCCTCATGTCCAGGTGCCGGCTCGTCCGGGTTGCGGCCGGCGCGATATTCCTGCTGGCGGGCCTCGCGCTCGCCGCCGATGAGGTCGCGGTGCCGCCGCTCAAGGCGCGCGTCACCGACCTCACCGGCACGCTCACCGCTCAGCAAATTCAGACGCTCGAAGGCCGGCTGCGCGATTTCGAGCGCGGCAAGGGCAGCCAGATCGCCGTGCTGATACTGCCTTCGACCCAGCCCGAGTCCATCGAGCAGTATTCGATCCGCGTCGCGGACGCCTGGAAAATCGGCCGCGCCAAAGCCGACGACGGCGTGATTCTCGTCGTCGCCAAGAACGATCGCAAGCTGCGCATCGAGGTCGGCCGCGGGCTCGAAGGCGCCATTCCCGACGCGATTGCGAAGCGCGTGGTGAGCGACGTCATCGCGCCGCATTTCCGGGCGGACGATTTCTACGGCGGTATCGCCGCCGGCGCCGATGCGCTCGCGAAGCTGATCGAGGGCGAAACGCTGCCGCCGCCGGAACGGCGGGCCGGCGCAAACAAATCCTCCCCGGACTATCAATCGCTCCTGGTGATGTTGCTGGTGCTGGCGATAATCGGAGGCGGTTTTCTGTCGCGGATCCTGGGCCGTGGAGCCGGGGCCGCGGGGACCGGTGCGCTCGCGGGATTGGTCGCCTGGGCGATCGCCGGCACTGTCCTGGTCGGAGCCATCGCGGCTGTCGCGGTGTTCCTGTTCGTTTTATTGGCCGCAGCCGGCGGCCTCGGACGAGGCGGTTATTACGGCGGCTGGGGCGGCGGGTCGGGCGGCTGGGGGTCCGGCGGAGGAGGTGTCGGCGGCTTCAGCGGCGGCGGCGGGGGCTTCAGCGGCGGCGGAGCATCGGGAAGCTGGTGAGAGAACCGTGAACTGGAGACGCCTGCTTCGGCACCTATTCACCGACCACTGGTCGGTGAGGCGCGCGTTTCCGCCCGCGGCGATGCGCGCCATCGAAAAGACGATCGGCGAAGAAGAGCGGCGCCACGACGGAGAGCTCCGCTTTGCCGTCGAGGCCTCGCTGCCGTTCGGAGAGTTGCTCCGCAGCGTCCAGTCGCGCGAGCGCGCCGTCGACTGGTTCGGGCGGCTGCGCGTCTGGGACACCGAGCACAACTCGGGGGTCCTGATCTATCTGCTGCTCGCCGACCGGAGCGTCGAGATCGTCGCCGACCGGGGCGTCCATTCCAGGGTCGGAGGAGCGGCGTGGGAGGCGATCTGCGGCGAGATGCAGCAGGAGTTCGCGCGCGGCCAGTTCGAGCGCGGGGTCGTGATCGGTGTGCGCGCGATCAGCGACCTGCTCGCCGCGCACTACCCGGCTCGCGGAGGCGAGAAACCGAACGAGCTGCCCGACAAGCCGGTCGTTCTCTGACAAGTCGTTGAAAAAGGGGGCTACCCCCCTTGGATCCCCCAGATCGGAGGCCGTAGAAAACGCTTCCCTTTGAAACTCGACTTGCGTGGAATTCGATTTTCACGCGGGAAGCGTTTTCAACGACCTGTCAACTTATTGCCTCGGCGGCAGCTCGTCCGCCTGGATCGGCAGCTCGAGTTTCTGCGCGCGGCGCAGCAGCGTCACCGTGGTCGCCTTGCCGATCCGCTCGGCGGTGAGGGTCCGCTGCAGATCGTCGATCCCCGCGATGCGCTCGCCGTCGTAGCCGATGATGATGTCGCCGGGCTCGACCCCGGACCGCCTCGCCCTGCCGCCCGGTTCCACCGATTCGACGCGCACGCCCGATTCGGCGTCCAGCTCGTGATAGCGCACCGCGCGGCGCGAGAGCGCGACCGTTGCGCCCGCCACGCCGAGGTAGCCGCGGCGCACGCGGCCGAACTGCAGCAGCTGCTCGACGACCCATTTTGCCGTGTCGATCGCGGTGGCGAAGCAGATGCCCTGCGCAAACGGGATGATCGCGGTGTTCACGCCGATCACCTCGCCCTTCGAGTTGACGAGCGGCCCGCCCGAGTTGCCGGGGTTGAGCGCGGCATCCGTCTGGATCACGTCGTCGATCAGCCGCCCGGTCAGGGCGCGCAGGCTCCGGCCGAGCGCGCTCACCACCCCCGCGGTCACCGTGTGCTGAAAACCGTAAGGGTTGCCGATCGCGATGGCGAGCTGGCCCACGCGCAGCTTGCGCGAGCTGCCGAGCGTCGCGGTGGGAAGCTGGTGCCCGCCGATGCGGATCACGGCGACGTCGGTGTCCGGGTCGTCGCCGACGAGGTCGGCGTCGCAGCTCGCGCCGTCGGCGAAGCTCACGTGGATCGTGCGCGCCCCATGCACCACGTGGCTGTTGGTCAGGATGAATCCGTCGGGGGTGAACGCGAATCCCGAGCCGCTGCCGCGGCGCTGCCCTTCGCCCCCGTTGGAGCGTACGGCTTGAGCGACCTCGACGTGAACCACGGCGGCCCCGACCTGCTCGGATGCCGCAACCACCGCCGCGGAGTAGGCGTCGAGCAGGGCGCCGTCGTCTCCATCCCGCACGGAAGAAGCCGCTCGCGGAGAGTCGTCGCCGGGTACAAAAGAGGGAGCCGCGCCCATGACCGAAAAAATATGGGGGCCGGGCCGGGAAAATCAAGGAAGGCCGCGCTGGGTGCTGGTCTTCATTCCTATTAGGTGCAGCGAATCGCCCCGGCTCTGGTTATACCGGTGGCGCCAGATCACCGCCAGCATCGAGGCAGCGACGAACGCCCCGAAAACGACGATGATGACGTTGATGTGAAGATCCGTTTTGATCATCGCGGAATAGACCGCGAGCATCACCAGGATCGAGATGTTCTCGTTGAAGTTCTGCACCGCGATCGAATGGCCGGCGGAAAGAAGCACGTAGCCGCGGTGCTGCAGCAGGGCGTTCATCGGCACCACGAAGAACCCTGACATGGTGCCGACGAGGATCAGCAGGGCATAGACGATCGGCATGCTGGTGACAAAGATCATGGTGACCACCAACACGCCCATCACGATCCCGGCCGGCAGCACGTCCAGCGACCGTCTCAACGGGATGAAGCGCGCGGCGAGCACGGCGCCGAGCGCAACGCCGACGGCGGTGACGCCCTGGAGCACCGCGCCCTTGTCGAGGGGCAGGCCGAGGTGGGCCGCGGCCCACTGGAGAACGAGGAACTGCAAGGTCGCGCCCGCTCCCCAGAACAGCGTCGTCACCGAGAGGGAGATCTGCCCGAGCTTGTCCTTCCACAGCGTGACGAAGCAGACGTAGAAATCGCGCACCAGCAGCACCGGATTGGCCTGCTGGCGCGGGTAGCGCGCGCCGGTGTCGGGGATGAAGAGGTTGAATACGGCGGCGATCGCGTAGATGGCGGAGATGACCAGGATCGCGGCCTCGGCCGGGGTCTCGATGCCGGTGTCGATGCGCGGCACGTCGATCGCGAGCAGCATCGAGGCGATCCTCGGGCTGATGAGCGCTCCGCCGAGCACCGTGCCGAGGATGATCGAGGCGACCGTGAGGCCTTCGATCCAGCCGTTGGCGAGCACCAGTTTTTCCGGGGGCAGCAGCTCGGTGAGGATTCCGTACTTCGCCGGCGAATACGCGGCCGCCCCGAACCCGACGACCGCGTACGCGGTGAGCACCATCGCGTATTCGGGGATGCCGACGAATTCGACGTAGCCGGTGAAGAACAGCAGCGCGCAGCCGGCGATCTTGATGGTGTTGGTGATGAACATCACGCGGCCCTTGGGGATCGCGTCGGCGAAGGCTCCCACGAAGGCGGCGAGCACGACGTAGGACACGGTAAAGAAGAACTTCAGGAGCGGTATCATCCACGCCGGGCCGTCGAGCTCCAGGAGCTGGGCGATCGCAGCGATCAGCAGCGCGTTGTCGGCGAGCGAGCTGAAAAACTGCGCCGCCATGATGGTGTAGAAGCCGCGTTTCATCGGTCGCTTTTCGTCGGGCGTCGCAGCGGTAAACGTTTTTGGCCGCCCGTTTTATACCACGAGTCATTTGCGCATGCGGAAACTTCTTGCGCCGCGCTGGCCCGACCCCCCGGTTTTATGGTCGAATGGCGGGCCATGCGCCCGATCCGAGCCCGAATCGATTCCGGAGCGCTCCGCCACAACCTGGGCGTGGCGAAACGCCGCGCTCCGCGCTCGCGCGCCTGGGCGGTGGTCAAGGCGAACGCCTATGGTCACGGGCTTGCGCGCTCGGGGAAGGCGCTCGCCGCGGCAGACGGACTGGCGCTTATCGAGCTCGAGGCGGCGCTCGAGCTGCGCCGCTCGGGGGAGCGGCGCCCGATCCTCCTCCTGCAGGGGTTTTATTCACCTGAGGAACTCGAGCCGATCACCACCCACGGCCTTGCCGTCGTGGTGCACGACATGGAGCAGGTCGCCATGCTCGAAAAGACGCGGCCGCCGAAGAAGCTTGCGGTGTACGCGAAACTGAACACGGGCATGAATCGGTTGGGCTTTGCCGAAAAGGACTTCGGCGGCGCGCTCGAGCGGCTGCAGCGCTGCGCGGGCGAGATCACGCTCATGACGCATTTTGCCGATGCCGACGGGAAGCGCGGCGTGAGGTGGCAGCTCGAACGCTTCGACGCGGCGACGGCGGGAGCGAAGTTTCCGCGAAGTCTCGCCAATTCGGCGGCGATCCTGCGCTATCCCGAGACCCACGCCGACTGGGTGAGGCCCGGCATCATGCTCTACGGTTGCTCGCCCTTTCCGGACGAGAGCGCGGAAAAATCGGGATTGAAGCCGGTGATGACTCTTTCGAGCGAACTGATCTCGATCCGCGAATTGGGCGCGGGCGACAGCGTCGGCTACGGCTGCACTTTCACCGCTGGCGGCCCGGTCCGCGTCGGCATCGTCGCCTGCGGCTACGCCGACGGCTATCCGCGCCACGCGCCCACCGGCACGCCGATCCTCGTATGCGGCAAACGCACGCGCACGCTGGGCCGCGTGGCCATGGACATGCTGTTCGCCGATCTCACCGGGATCCCGGAGGCGGCGATCGGCTCGCCCGTCACGCTGTGGGGCGAGGGGCTGTCCGCCGACGAAGTCGCGGCGAGTGCGGGCACGGTGAGCTACGAGCTGCTCTGTGCGCTTTCGCCGCGCGTGCCCGTTGTGGAAGCGGACTGATGGCGAAGGCGAGAACCATCTACGCCTGCACCGAATGCGGCGGCGAGTCGCCGAAGTGGCAGGGGCAGTGCCCGCACTGCGGCGCGTGGAACACGCTGGTCGAAAGCATCGCCGAAGGCGCGACCAGGCACCGCTTCGCCGGCGTCGCGAAAAGTTCCGAGCTGAAGCGCCTCGCCGAGGTGAGCGCGCGCGAGGCGCAGCGCATCCCGAGCGGAATCGGCGAGCTCGACCGCGTCCTCGGCGGCGGCTTCGTCGCGGGCGAGGTGGTGCTGATCGGCGGCGATCCGGGGGTGGGCAAGTCGACGCTGCTCCTGCAGGCGCTCGCGCAGATGAGCGCGGCGCACAAGTCCATCTACGTGACCGGCGAAGAGTCCGCCGAGCAGGTGGCGCTGCGCGCGCAGCGCCTCGCGCTCGACTCGGGAAAGCTCGAGCTCCTCGCCGAAATCCAGCTGGAGCGCATCCTCGCGACGCTCGAGAAGGCGAAGCCCGAGATCGCGGTCGTCGACTCGATCCAGACGCTCTATTCGGAGAGCCTCACTTCCGCTCCCGGCTCGGTCGCGCAGGTGCGCGAATGCGTGGCGCATCTCACCCGCTACGCGAAGGGAAGCGGCGCCGTCATCGTGCTGGTCGGCCACGTCACCAAGGAGGGCGCGATCGCCGGCCCGCGCGTGGTCGAGCACATCGTGGACTCGGTGCTCTATTTCGAAGGCGACACGCACCAGAGCTTTCGCCTGATCCGCGCGTTCAAGAACCGCTTCGGGGCGGTGAACGAGCTGGGCGTTTTCGCGATGACCGACAAGGGCCTGCGCGGCGTGTCCAACCCGTCGGCGATTTTCCTTTCGCAGCACAACGGCGAGGTGGCCGGCTCCTGCATCCTGGTCGCGCAGGAAGGCACTCGGCCGCTCCTGGTCGAGATCCAGGCGCTGGTCGACGCGGCGCACGCGCCCAACCCGCGGCGGCTGACGGTGGGCCTGGAGCAGAACCGCCTCGCGATGCTGCTCGCGGTGCTGCACCGCCATGCGGGCATCGCCTGCTACGACCAGGACGTGTTCGTGAACGCGGTGGGCGGCGTGCGCATAAGCGAGCCCGCGGCAGACTTGGCGGTGCTGCTCGCGATCGTCTCCTCGCTCGCAGACAAGCCGCTCCCTGAAAAGCTCGCGGTATTCGGCGAGGTAGGACTCGCCGGCGAGGTGCGCCCCGCGCCGCGCGGCCAGGAGCGCCTGAAGGAAGCCGCCAAGCTCGGCTTCACCCGCGCGATCATCCCGAAGGCCAACCAGCCGAAGCAGAAAATCGACGGCCTGGAGATCATCGCAGTCGAACGCGTCGCGGATGCGATCGCGCGGTTTCGGAAGTAAGAGCGCCAGCCAATAACGAGAGCAACGGATACACTTCATGAATCCTCTGACCCACGCAAGAGCGATGGCGGCGTATAACCGCTGGATGAACGAGCGCATTTACGAATGCTGCGCGCGTCTTTCGGACGAGGAGCGCAAGCGCGACGCCGGCGCGTTCTTCAAGTCGATACACGGCACGCTCAATCATCTGGTTCTAGGCGACCGGATCTGGCTCGGGCGCTTCAAGGACCGCCCCTTCAGGGTGGATTCGCTCGCCCAGGAGCTCTACGCCGATTTTGCGGAGCTTCGCGCCGAGCGCGCTTCGACCGACGCGGAAATCATCGCGTGGGTCGATTCGCTTCCGGAAAAGCGGTTCGAGGGAGAGCTTGCCTACACCAGCATGGTCAATCCGCAGCCGAGGCGCTATCCGTTCTGGTTCGCGGTAACGAATTTTTTCAACCACCAGACGCACCACCGCGGGCAGGTCACCACGCTGCTCGTCCAGCGCGGAATCGATCCGGGCGTCACCGACCTGATCTGGCTTCCGGAATTCCAGCGGCCGCATTAGGAAAAGGCTCCGCACATGACGGGAAGCAAGCGCGCGCAGGCCGCGCAGCCGGGAATTCTCGAGCCGATTCCGCGCGCGGCGCGATATCTCAGCTTTGGTCTCAAGGACGGCGCGCATGCGCCGGAAGCCTTGCGGGCTCTGGCCAAGGCCGCCGACGGGAAAGCTTGCGTCGTCGGGCTCGGCGCGCTGCTGCTCTTCGCGCTGCAAAAGGAGATCGAGGGGCTGCGCCCGTTTCCACACCACAGGGGCGAGGGCTTCGAAATCCCTTCGACCCCTGCCGCTCTCTGGTGCTGGCTGCGAGGCGAAGACCGCGGCGAGATCGTGCTTCGCGGGCGGGCGATCGAGAAGATGCTCGCGCCGGCATTCGAGACGACGAGCGTAATCGATGCTTTCAAATACGGCCGCGGGCTCGATCTGACCGGCTACGAGGACGGCACGGAGAACCCGCGCGGGGGAAAAGCCGTCGAGGCCGCGATTTCAGGCGACAAGAGAGCCGGCATCGAAGGTTCCTCGTTCGTGGCGGTGCAGCAGTGGGTTCACGACCTCGAAAGTTTTTCGGCGAAGCCACGCAAGGACCAGGACGACACGATCGGCCGGCGCAAGAGCGACAACAAGGAGATCGGCGCTGCGCCCCCCTCCGCGCACGTGAAGCGGACCGCTCAGGAAAGCTTCACTCCGGAAGCCTTCGTCCTGCGCCACTCGATGCCGTGGGTGGACGCGACGCGCGCTGGATTGGTGTTCGTTGCGTTCGGCAAATCGATCGACGCGTTCGAGGCGCTGCTCAAGCGCATGGCCGGCGTCGAGGACGGGACGGTAGATGCGCTATTCACCTTTACGCACCCGGTGACCGGCGCCTATTTCTGGTGCCCGCCAGTAAGAAAGGGAAGGCTCGATTTGCGGGCGATTGGGGAGTAGTCTAGATTCAAGGAACTAAATGAGGTTCGTGACGAATCATGTTCAGAGGCGAACTGAAATGAGATTATCTTGCCAGCGATTTCTGTTGCTAGGGGTCCTCGGAATTGCTTCATGCGCAACAACGAAGCCGTCAATAGATATTGCCGAACAGACAACCCTGGCTAATGCCGGGGATCCAGTCGCTCAAAACAAACTCGGTATTGCTTACGATGCTGGCATTGGTACCCAGAGGGATATGGCCAAGGCAGTCATGTGGTACAGGAAATCGGCCGAGCAAGGCAATGCTGATGCCCAAAACAGTATGGGTAGCTTGTATCAAAGCGGCGACGGCGTGCCCAAAGACAGCACACAGGCAGTTTATTGGTACCAGAAGGCAGCGGCTCAAGGGCACACCGTCGCTCAGAATAGCCTGGCAATACGATATCTAATGGGGCAGGGTGTAGACAAAGATGCGGCAAAGGCACTGTATTGGTACGAAGAAGCCGCCAAGGGCGGCAACTTCGAGGCGATGAGAAATCTCGGAGAAATATATGCGTCCGGCCGCGGAGTGGATAGAAACTCCAAAGAGGCATACAAGTGGTTTGATCTGGCCCGCTTTTACACTCAGTTTTCCAGGGACATGAATCTGAAATGGGGGGTTCGCGGCCAGCTAGAGAAACTTACAAAGGAAATGACAAAGTCGGAAATAGCTGAAGCAAAGCAATTAGCGAACGAGTGGTCTAAGAAATATGGACAGGGCAAATCCAATTAGCACGGCCAGCACGCTAAACCTCGACGCTCCCTAATCGTCACGCCGGTTATGCCGGAATAAGTATCAAACCGAAGAAAGTACGGCCGATCTCATCCCCGCCGCGACACCGCTTCTCATCGCCGCTTCCAGGGTCCCCGGGTACTCGCTCGCGACATAGTCGCCCGCGAGGAGCAGACCCGGGATCGGTGTCGTACCCTGCGGGCGCGTGAGCGCCGGGCGGCAGGAAAATGTCGCGCGGCGCTCGGTAATAACTTGTGACCAGCGAAGAGCAGGTAGGGCGCCGAACGTCGTTTTCAGCTCGGTTTCGATTCGTGACACGAGTGCGTCTTTCTCCAGTGCCTCGTGCGCGCCCGAGGCGCTGATCACCGCGGCAAGCAAGCCCTTCGGTCCGCCGAGCCGGCCGCGGTCGAACGCCCACTGCACGATGCCCCCGTTGAAGCCGAGCATGGGTGCGGGCAGCGACACGGATTCGGGATACTGCAAGTAGCAAGTGACGATGGGCTCGTAGCTGAACGCGTTGATGCGGGAAAGCGCATCGGCAAGCTCGGGCAATTGCACCAGCAGCGGTCCCGCCTGGTGCGGGCCGCAGGCGATCACCACGCAGGAAAACAGCTGCGCGTCGTTGAGACGAAATCCGCCCGGAACTTGCGCGATGCGGCGCACCGACACGCCGAGCTCGATTGTGCCGCCGCGCGCTTTCACGTATTCGGCGGCTGGCTCGGGGAAGAGGTGCCCGAGATCGGTTTGAGCGATCAGCAGATCGCTCGCGTCGTGCGCGCCCATGAGGCCGTCGCGCAGCACATTGGCGAATACCTGCGCGGAGGCGTGCTCGACCGGCGTGTTGAGCGCCGAAACGCAGAGGGGTTCCCAGACGTGGATGCGCAGGACGCCGCTCTGCTTATGCTCGTCGAGCAGCCGGGCGACGCTGCGGTCCGGCTCGACGCGGAACTTGCGCACGCGAAGCGACGCCATAAAGCGCAGCGCGGTGAAGCTTTGAGC
>Ga0137372_10005491_pt1 | contig 12375 bp, 7 predicted proteins | sample SagtaG_6_FD_104911 | JGI IMG/M metagenome (GOLD analysis project Ga0137372, IMG submission 104911) | Vadose zone soil microbial communities from Sagehorn Ranch, Mendocino, California, USA - Sage1_R_60_16 metaG | ecosystem: Environmental > Terrestrial > Soil > Vadose zone | place: USA: California...
CCTGCGCCCGCGCCGGCAGGCTGCCCGCTAAACCCAGGGCTAGTCCGAGCACAGCAAGATATTTGAAGTAATGCATGATTGTCCTTGTGTCCGCTCCGTTCACTCGTCCTGGAACAACGGAATTCGGAGAGCTCCCGAAAGCTGCCTGGAGGCTGATATTTGTGTGAACCCTGCATTTGCTGGGTAGTTGCGGGAGGTTGCCTCATTCTTTCGCTTTTTTTGCGAAAGGGTGGGTGGCCGCAATCCCCAGCCTGGAGCGGGTTTCGGTGGTGCTGAGCGGAGCGCAGGGACTAGTTCGTGAGCGAGACGGACGGGGACTCTCGAGCGGGCGTTTCCGTTGAAGGATGAAGAGTGGACCTGAGCACCAGAAGCAATATTCGTCTTTCGGCGAAACCGAAAACTTCTGAGAAATGCCGATGCTAGAATCTACAAGTCAGGCATCGGTCCCGCGCGACGCCTTCCCGCCAACCCCGCCAGGTCCGGAAGGAAGCAACGGTAACGGGCTCTTGCGTGTGCAGTGGGTTTCCGGTGCCTGGCTAAAAAAGCAGCTCTCAGCTCTTACCTTCTACCCTCGATCGCTCTTGATTTCTCGCGTGCGTTGCCACGCCTATCCCCGCCCGAACTCAGCTAAAGTTGGCCGCATCCGGCGCCGAAATACTCAACATGATGCCCTCTCTCACTTTTCCTCCGCTCAAACAGGAACAGCCGAGTGACTTCGAAACATTGCTGTCCCCGATAGTTCCCATGTGGATTTTTGACCGCACGACACTGGAGATTCTCGAGGTAAACGAAGCAGCTACTGAGGCCTACGGTTACTCTCGATCTGAGTTCCTCCGCATGACGATTCTTGACTTCCGGCCTCCAGAAGACATTCCTAGAATTCTGCAAATAGCGTTGCGCGCGCCGGGCAGCAAATCCAACGAGCCGGTGTGGAGACATCAGAAGAAGATGGAACAGTTTTTCCCGCGAAGGTGGTCAGCTGGGAAATCACTTTTGACGGACATCAAGCTGCTCTGGTACTGGCGGAAGCAGTACGAGCTGCGTCCATTCAAAACTAGGCTTGGGCAGCTAAGTAAGGCTCGAATTGGGCTCGTGACTGGCCGAGCTCGCCTTCAGAGCTTCTACCGGTGGATAGGACCGCGGCTCAATCAATGTGAGCTCAGGGGGGAATTTTCCGCGGCGGAGAGCCTCCATCAGCATTTCGATTGCCCGGCCCGCAAGCGGCGGGGTAACAATTGTGGCTGTCAGAAGTCCTTCCCTAACCCAGGCTTGGCCGGTCTTTGGAACTCCATCTACGCCCAGGAAACGCAAACCGCGCCAGTGGTTCTGGAGGTCTCTACTACCGAATTCCTGGAATGCCTTCTTCGCCCCTGCAGCCATAGCGTCATTTTGCGCGGCAATAACATCAATCCGCGCATGCTGCGACGTGCTAAGCTGCAGCCAATTAGTGATCGCTTTGTAGGCGCTGGCTTCAGTCCACTGGGCCTTAATATTCTTGACTTGAACATTCGCCGGCTTGGCCTCAAGCATGCCCGCCATCCGTAACTTAGCCGCATCGGTATCGGAAGGTCCCTGGATATAAAGTACGGAGCCGCCTTGCGGCAGTAGTTTGCGGAATTGCCGGCCTTGGATGCGTCCGATTTCCTGGTTGTCCGCCGCCAATGAGAAAACGGGGGCGCTGCATGATTGCCGGAGTTGCCGCACGTAGCCGACCTCGCGGTTTAAGACAACCCAAGCAATTCCGGCATCCACCGCGGCTCTTGCGACCTGCGGAAGACCGGTTCCACCAACCGGCTCAAGAATGATGCCGTCGGGCCGGTTCTCCGGCTCGCATTGAATGAACTTCAGAATCTGCTGGCTTTGCAGGATGCTGTCATTGTCCGCATACAGAATCTGCACAGCGACACCGAGGCTTTGGGCGACTTCTTCAGCTGCGGCCGCTTGTTCGACCTGATAATCGTTATCTTGAGTGAGTAGGGAGACAACAATTGTTGGCGTCGTGGCCACGGGCAAATCATACGCCGGAAACGGCCCGGAACAACGATAACCGGAGTAATAAGGTCAGTCATTTCTTCCTAGTAGCCCCGCTCATATTGGCGATTCCGTAGTGCCTGCGTACAATAACGATTTCGTACTCCCTTATCCTGGAGAATTGCTCATTTGAACAGCCTAAAGCGCGCCAAAATCACTGCCTTGGGTACGTATGTACCGCCGCGGGTAATGACCAATGCGGATTTCGAGAAGATTGTGGAGACCTCGGACGAGTGGATCGTCAGCCGCACGGGAATTCGCGAGCGCCATGTTGTGGACAAGGGTGTGGCGACTAGCGATCTGGCCGTGGAAGCGGCTAAGCTGGCGCTGTTCGAGCGCGGCATTGGGGCTAACGATATTGAGGCGATTATTGTGGCGACTGTTACTCCCGACATGCTGTTCCCGTCAACGGCTTGCATAGTGCAGCACAAGCTAGGAATCGAAAAGGTTTGGGGATTTGATCTGTCGGCGGCTTGTTCAGCTTTTGTTTATGCGCTGCAGACCGGAGCACAGTTCGTTGCCACAGGCGCGCACAAAAAGGTCCTGGTGATTGGCGCAGATGTCATGTCCTCGGTTCTCGATTACACCGACCGGGCAACTTGCATTCTTTTCGGGGATGGCGCCGGCGCGGTGATTTTGGAACCTTCCGACGACGGCGCAGGAATCATTGATTTCGAACACGAAGTAGATGGTTCGGGGGCGTGTGCGCTTTACATGCCAGGAGGCGGCAGCCTTCATCCTTCGACGCATGAAACCGTGGACAAAAAAATGCATTTCGTCCACCAGGAAGGGCAATCGGTTTTCAAATTTGCCGTGAAGAAAATGGCCGAGGTATGCGAGACTTTGCTGCTCAGAAACAATGTGAAGGCAAGCGATATCGATTGTTTTATTCCGCACCAGGCGAACCAGCGGATTATCAAAGCGACGTCAGATCGCTTAGGACTGAAACCCGAGAGCGTCGTCATAAACATTGATCGTTTCGGAAACACGACGGCCGGAACCATTCCTTTGGCCATGCAAACGGCGCGCGAGGAAGGCAAGCTGAAAAGGGGCGATCTAGTGCTGCTGGCGTCGGTGGGCGCCGGATTTACGGTCGGCGCAACGTTGTTAAGGTGGACGATTTGACGATCGGCTCTTACCTATTAGCTCTTGGCTGGTATCGTTTACACAAGCGCGAATTCATCGGGACGCCGAATGCCACAAAAAAGCTAACCGCTAAAGGCTAAGAGCTAAACGCGTTTCCCCTAACTTTTCCATCGCAACCCTCAAAGACCTCATCTATTTAGAATAGTTTTCGACTATGGCTTCCCACCACGAAGAAGAGGTCCTAGGCAAGGCGTACGACAGCCGGCTGATGAAGCGACTGCTGACGTACCTACACGCTTATAAGTGGCAAGCGACGGTGGCAGTTGTGTCTATCGCGCTGAAGGCGGTGGCGGACGTGATTGGCCCGCTGATGACCCTTCTCGCTATGGACAAGTACCTGGCGCCAACCCATCAGCCGTTCCCCCTGGTGGATAAATGGCTAAGCCCCAGGCCATTGACCGGGATTGCACAGATCGGCGCAATCTACGTCGGTTTGATAACGTTCAGTTTTCTACTTGAATACCTGCAAACCTACCTCATGCAGTGGGCGGGTCAGATGGTCATGTTCGATCTGCGCAGCGAAATCTTCCGCCACCTGCAGCGCATGCACATCGGTTTTTATGACAAGAATCCCGTTGGCCGGCTAGTCACTCGCGTCACCACCGACGTGGATGCACTGAACGAAATGTTCACTTCGGGTGTGGTCTCGATTTTCGAGGACATCTTTGTTCTCGCCGGGATTCTGGCGATCATGCTCTGTGTGAACTGGAAGCTGGCGCTGATCACCTTTGCCGTGCTTCCGTTCATTGCGATGGCGACAAAACTGTTCCGCGATCGAGTGCGAGATTCTTATCGGCGAATTCGAATTGCGATTGCGCGCATCAATGCCCACCTGCAGGAGCACGTGAGCGGCATGGTGGTGCTGCAGCTGTTTAATCGCGAAAAGAGGGCCTTCGAAACCTTTTCGACCGTCAACGCACAGCACATGGAAGCGTTCAAAGACGCGATCATGGCACACGCGGTGTACTACCCCGTCGTGGAAATTCTTTCTTCGATCGCGGTCGCTTCAGTGATCTGGTTCGGCGGGCATGGCGTACTCAGCGGCTGGACGGTGAAGGGACTGACGCTTGATTTCAGCGCGAGGACGCTCTTCCCAATTCACCAAATCGAGAATGCCGCGAGCTTAGGTGTGTTGGCGGCTTTTATCCAGTACGCACAGAGGTTCTTCCGCCCCATTCAGGACTTAAGCGAAAAGTACAACATCTTGCAGTCCGCGATGGCAGCGGCTGAGCGAGTGTTCAAGTTACTCGATACTCCGGTTGAAATTCCGGAAGCCCAAGTCACAAAGAAAGCCGAGGGTCTGGGCAGGATCGAGTTTGATCATGTGTGGTTTGCGTACCGCACGATCCCTAAAGAGGATCACTCGAATGCGAATGGCGATGCTAGCCGGTTGTCGAGCGAAGCTCGACCGGACGGGCGAGGGCGCACGTCCCCGCAAAGTCTATCCTCTGCACAGGCCTCGCCAGGTGAGCCCGATTGGGTGCTGCGCGATGTCAGCTTTACGATTGAGCCTGGCGAGACGGCGGCAATTGTCGGCCACACGGGCGCAGGGAAAACGACTCTGATTTCGTTGCTGCTGCGCTTTTATGACGTCCAGCGCGGCGCGATCCGCATCGATGGAGTGGACATCAAGCAGATGGCTTTGGCAGATCTGCGGCGGCGATTCGGGGTCGTGCTGCAGGACCCATTCCTCTTCACTGGAACGATCGAAAGCAATATTCGACTCGGAACCGACTGGATCACTGATGAACAGGTACGCGCAGCCGCTGAGGACGTCAACTTGTCGGATTTTATTCACAACCTCCCCAACACCTACAAAGAGGAAGTTCGCGAGCGCGGATCAACGCTTTCCACAGGACAAAAGCAGTTGATTTCATTTGCGCGGGCGCTGGCTCATTCGCCCAAGATTTTGATTCTCGATGAGGCCACTTCCAGTGTAGATACCGAGACCGAGTTCAAGGTGAGGGGCGCATTGGACAAGATGGTCGAAGGACGCACTTCGATCGTCATTGCGCATCGCCTCTCGACGGTGCAGCGCGCCGACAAAATAATTGTGATGCATAAGTCCCAGCTCCGCGAGATGGGTACACACCAACAACTGCTCGTGCAGCGCGGCATCTACTACAAGCTTTATCAGCTTCAGTATAAGGACCAGGAAATATCCTCTGCGGTCACGGTAAGGCCCGAGATCACAGCTGGCGCGGACGACTAATTCCTGATCGTCACACCTCACACATTTCAGGAACCTAACCGTCTATACTTGCGTACTCCAATCAGCCTTCGAACTCCGTGAAAAGAGGATGCCAGAGCTATGCCAAACGCACGCCGAAGCTTTCTACTGAGATGCCTGGTTTCGTTAGTGGTTCTCTGTGGTGCAACCGTCTCGCAAGAAAAGATGCCGGCAACGGATGCGGCGGCGAAGTACCGAAATCCCAATCTCGCGATTGAAGATCGGGTAACAGACTTGCTTGGCCGCATGACCCTGGAAGAAAAAATCCAGCAGATCGCGCCTAGCGATCCCGGCCGAACAGAAATAATTGATCCCACGAACACTTACACGGCCGAGACCGCGCGCGCCACGCTGACGCGCTGGTGGGACCCGGACCTGGCGTTCACTCCGCGAAAATCGGCCATCCTGCGCAACGCCATTCAACGTCACTTGAGGGAGAAAACGCGGCTGGGAATTCCTGCACTGTTAATGGGTGAGTCGCTCCATGGATTCATGGAATACGGCAGCACCAGCTTTCCGCAAGCCATCGGCCTAGCCAGTACGTGGGATCCGGATTTAGTGAAGCAGGTGTTTACTGCTGCGGGGGACGAAGCAGGATCGCGAGGAGCTGGGCAAGTTTTCACTCCAGTGCTGGATCTGGCACGCGATCCTCGCTGGGGACGCACGGAAGAAACTTATGGTGAGGATGCATACTTGGTTTCGCGCATGGCGGTCGCAGCCGTAACGGGCTTGCAAGGAGATGCATTCAATATCAACCGCCATCATGTGATTGCGACTATGAAGCACTTTGCGGTGCACGGACAACCCGAAGGCGGGACCAATACTGCTCCGGGAAACTATTCGGAACGCATTATTCGCGAGAATTTTCTGGTTCCATTTGAGGCGGCTGTCAAGGAAGGCCATGTGGGCAGCGCGATGGCTTCCTACAACGAGATTGATGGCATACCGTCGCACATTAATCATTGGCTCCTCGATAAAGTTCTGCGCCAGGAATGGGGCTTCCGCGGCTTTGTTACATCCGATGGCGACGGTCTGCAAATGCTCGTGAACACGCATCACGTGGCAGCCACCAAGGCCGATGCGGCACGGCTAGCGCTCTCGGCGGGTGTCGATTATGACCTCTCAGACGGATCGGTATATCGAACTCTGCTCTATCAAGTGAAACAAGGAATCGTTCCCGAGAGCGAACTTGACCGAGCGGTTGCACGAGTGCTCGCCGCCAAGTTTCGCCTGGGACTGTTTGAGAATCCGTTTGTTGATCCTGAGAACGCGGAGAAAACCACAAACAGCCCTGAGCACCGGGCCCTTGCGTTGAAGGCTGCGCAGAAAACGATTGTTCTGCTGAAGAACGATAAGAATCTGTTGCCGCTCGATGTGAGCAAGCTGAAGACGATCGCCGTGATCGGGCCGAATGCAGACGGACTCCATCTTGGCGGATATAGTCGTGGGCCAGCGCACAGTGTCACAATACTCGATGGCATCAAGGTGCGAGTGGGCGACAAGGCAAAAGTCATCTATGCCGAAGGCTGCCGATTTACGGACAAGCACCAGGACTGGCATGGCTGGTTCGACGACAACGTGGGCTTGGTTGATCCGAAAACGCAGTCGGACAAGATTCAAGAAGCGGTTGCGGCCGCCAAGAGCGCGGATGTCGCAATTCTGGTGATCGGTGAAAATGAAAGCACGAACCGCGAGGCATGGTCGGAACAACATCGCGGTGATCGTGATTCGCTCGATCTGCTCGGCGCGCAGAACGATCTGGTCAAAGCTGTAGTGGAAACAGGTACCCCAACAGTCATTTTTCTGATCAACGGCAGGCCCCTGTCCATCAACTACATCGCTGAACATGCTCCAGCAATACTTGAAGGATGGTACCTGGGGCAAGAGGGCGGAACCGCAGCGGCGAATGTGCTATTTGGCGACGTGAGTCCCGGCGGAAAGCTGCCCATTACATTCCCGCGTTCGGTTGGTGATCTGCCGGATTTCTACAATCACAAGCCTTCGGCAAATCGGAGCTACGCCTTCAGTACCCGTCAGCCGCTCTATCCCTTCGGCTATGGGTTGAGTTACACAACATTTAAATTTGAGAACCTGCGCGTGGAGCCCTCGCAGATTTCTGCCGGTGGAACGGCGAAGGTCAGCGTGGATGTGAGTAACACCGGATCACGCGACGGCGACGAAGTTCCGCAGTTTTACATTCATCAGAAGATTGCGTCGGTAACTCGCCCCGTAATGCAGCTCAAGGGATTTCAACGAATCACGCTTCATTCGGGCGAAAAGAAGACCGTCGAGTTCACAATTACTCCAGACACGTTTTCAATGCTCAACACTGACATGCACAAAGTGGTGGAACCAGGAATTTTAGAGCTGATGGTCGGTCCGAGTTCCGATCAAACCAGCACTGTGAATCTCGCAGTGACGGGTCCGCGCGGCGAGACCGGACTGCCGCTTCCTCCTCCTCCGCCGGCGGGATCAGAATCGGGGTTGGTCAGCAACTTCGACGATCTGAAAGTCGCGGCCAACTACGGGTCCTGGATGACGACTTCGGATTCTGAAGCTGGCGGGAAATCAACATCCTCAATCCAAGTAGTGGCGGGCGGAGCGACCGCCAGCAAAGGCGCATTGAAAATATCCGGCGAAATCGTGGCTGGAGGAGCTCCCTTCAACTGGGCCGGAGTATTTTTTTATCCGGGGGCGTCTCCTGATGACTCGGCCAATCTATCGAGCAAAAAGACACTTTCGTTTTGGGCGAAGGGTGACGGCAAGAGCTATGCGGTAGCGGTGCAGACGGAAACTAACCAAGGGCAGATGCCAGCGATTCAGATGTTCACCGTGGGCCCGGAGTGGAAGCAGTATTCGTTTCCGTGGTCCGCATTCAAGACGGATGGAAGTGATCTGCGAGGGATCGCATTTGCGCATGCGCAGGAGCCAGGAAAGTTTGAATTTGAGATTGACGAGGTGGAAATTAAGTAGCCGAACTTTCAATTCAACCTGCGCAAGACTCTCGATATGATTTCAGTGAAAGGTAGATCGGCTGTCTCCACATTTGCGAGTTCAAGTAATTGTGGCTTTACAATCCTTGCGTGCGAATTCTGATCTCGGCGGGCGAAGCGTCAGGAGAGATGTACGGTGCCCAGCTCATTGTGGCACTGCGCCGGGTTGCGGGCGGGAGCATTCAAAAGTCAAAATCCCCAACCTCCCGCCAAGAACGCGGGAAGGGTGGGACACCCGGTTTGGAGCACTCCACGCAAGACATTGAGTTCTTCGGCGTTGGCGGCGAGAAGATGCGAGCTGCTAGATGCGAGATTGTCGTTAATGCGAAGGACCTCGCCATTGTTGGAATCACCGAAATCCTGAGCCATCTTCCGAAGATCTGGGGACTCTTTCACAAGCTCATCTCCGAAGCCGACAAACGCAAGCCCGATCTCGCCGTCGTGATTGATTCACCGGCGTTCAACTGGCGGGTGGCGCGGCAGATGAAAAAACGCGGCATTCCCGTGGTGTATTACGTGTGTCCGCAGTTCTGGGCTTGGCGGCAAGGGCGGGTCCGCCTGTTGCGCAAATATGTGGATAAAGCGTTGGTGATCTTCCCTTTTGAGGAAAAGTTCTATCGCGATCGCGGAGTCGATGCAGAATTCGTGGGACACCCATTGGCAGACCTGCCGCGGCCCGCGATCTCACGCGACGAGTATGCGGCGGAGCACGGACTCGATCCGGAGAAACCTTGGATCACGCTCATGCCCGGAAGCCGGGTGAAAGAAGTGCGGATGAATTTGCCGGAGATGCTCGGCGCGGCGAAGATATTAGGGAACGAATATGAGTCCATTCTCCCGGTTGCCGCCACTCTTGAATGGAGTTTTGTTGAGAACTTAGTCAAGAATTGCACCTCTATCGAAGACACCGATGCACACGTAGGGGCGGGTGCCCTCACCCGCACGGATACGCTCCGTGCGGCAGAGAATGGCGAGCTCGGCTCGCCCGCCCGGACGAGGACGTCCGGGTCTACGCGTGCGTTAAGCGTTCGTTTTGTTCGTGACTCACTTCCCGCCCTGGCGCACTCGCGCGCAGGAATCATCGCCAGTGGTACCGCGACAGTAGAGGCTGCCTTGATGGAGACGCCATTTGTCATGGTGTATCGCGTGACTCCGCTGACGTATCTGCTGGGCCGGTCGACGGTGAAGGTCCCGCACTTTGCCATGGTGAACCTGATTGCAGGGCGAGGGGTCGTGTCGGAATTGGTTCAGCGGGACTTTACCGCGGATCGAGTTGCGACGGAGGTGAGTCGCATCCTCCCGGATGGAAACGACCGCGAGACGATGGTCCAGGGGCTGCGGGAAGTAAGAAGCCTGCTTCGTGGAAATACGATGGACGGCGATCATCCGGCTGACAGTGCCGCGCGGACCATACTTGAGTTGGCACAAGCACGAACACCAGTTTCGGCTTGACCAGCGCTCCAACTTTTGGAAATTCCCCGCAAATGCTTGTGACACAGCATCTTTTGGCTCGCGGTTTTCATCTTACAATAGAGTTTGTAAACCATTTAAGGTTGTAAGCGCCTAGGAGACTCCCTAAATGTCCCATGCACCTTTGCGGCGTGGCCGCGATTTGGCTGCGTTCGTTCTTGGTCTGCTGCTATGCCTGCCGGCGTGGGCGGCGGAAAAAACACGGTTTCATGCCGACGACTATCAGATTGACGCTGTCCTGAATCCGCACGAGCACAAGATTACCGCGAGGGTACGGGTAAAGATCACGGCACTTGACGATCTAAACATCGCCACTTTCCAACTTCACAACGATCTCCGGCTTACGAAAGTGACCGATGCGACCGCGAAGCCGCTGACCGCGGACCGCATGCCGCAGGATTCCAGTGTGCGTGTGTCTCTGAAGAGCGCGCTGCCGAAGGACCAGTCCACGATATTGACGTTCGAGTATGAGGGCGTGCTAGATTCCGCGGATGACTCGCCGGTCCCAGGCTTGAAACTGACCTCGATTAACGACGACACAAGCTACCTGCTCTACGCTGGCGACTGGTTTCCGGTGAATGCTTATGGGATCAATCGTTTTACTGCGACCATTAACGTGACGGTACCGGCGCAAATGATGGTCGTGGGTAGTGGATCGGTGACTACATCGGATGCGCCCGTCCTAAAAACCGGAACAAGCACAGGTCCCACAAAAACTTACTCACTTAAATATGACAAGGCCAGCTTTCCGGGAACGATCGTAGCGGGAGCGTTTGAAGATTATTCGAGCACCGAAGCCGGCATGGACCTCCATATCTATTTCAAGCCGGCGCACAAGGAATTGGCTTCGGCCTATGCGGAAACTGCGGTCAAGGAATTCACTTATTTCATCACTCTTTACGGCGTCCCGTCCTCGAATGTACTGCGTGTGGTCGAATTGCCGGACGAGACCGTGCCCTCGGCATGGTCGCCTGAACTAGCAGCCCTCGCCTCGCGAGCGATAACTCCAAAAACAAATTACCGATTACTCGCGAACACCATTGCACACCAGTGGTGGGGAGTTTCAGTGAGTCCGGCAACGCATGACGATTGGTGGCTGAACGATGGTTTCGCTCGCTATTCGGAAGCACGTTACATCGAGAGCGCTGCCGGCACGGGCGGGTTGCAGGAATCGGTGAAGGATATGTCGGTGGGCGCTCTGGCCTATGATACTGTTCCGCTCTCGAGCGCAGGCAAGCTGGACCTCTTCTCGCCAGAGTTTCAGTCGCTCGTCACCGACAAGGGAGCGATGATTCTGCATATGCTGCGCTGGGTCATGGGCGACCAGAAATACGATCAGGCGATGCGCGAGTTCTCGGCCAACTACGCGGGAAAGCCCGCTAAGCTCGACGACTTTCGCAACATTGTCGAGAAAAACTACGGCGACAAGCTCACCTGGTTTTTCTCGCAGTGGCTGGATTCAACCGGAGCGCCAGAATTCAAGACGAAGTACACGATCTACCGCTTGGGAAATAACAAAGGATTTCGATCGGTGGGGCAGATCGCGCAGGACCTGGATTTGTTCCGCATGCCAGTGGAATTGAAGATTGATACCGACGGCAAGACCGAAACCAAGCGGATTGACGTGGTGGGGACGGACTCAGCATTCACCGTGGATACATTCGGCAGGCCGCGCCGGATCGCGATTGATCCCGACAATCATTTGCTCAAGAATTCGGCCGACACTAGATTGCGTGCTGGCATTCAACGCGGACAGGCGCTCGTACAACAGGGAGATATGGCCGCCGCACTGTCAGAGTTCAACAAGGCGCTAGATATCAACAAGAACAGCTCGCTCGCACACTACCGCGTCGCTGAAGTGTTTTTCTTGCAGCACAATTATCAGGCTTCGGCGAATGCCTACCGCGATTGCCTGAATGGCGACGGCGAGCCCCGTTGGACAGAAGTTTGGAGTCACATCGGTCTAGGCAAAATTTTTGACACCACGGGCCAGCGCGAACGCGCCACCAATGAATACCGGCAGGCACTGCAGACGAATGACAACACGCAAGGGGCGCTGGACGAGGCCCGGCGATATCTGCAAAAAGCCTATGAACCGCCGAAGCCGAGCGGTGCCAATGGGATGCAGTAGCGGATTCAGAGAAGGGGAGCGCAGGACTCGGCACGTCTGGGGCAGAATTCCGTCTACAATTGACTTGTGCCCGGCCAATCTAAGCACAAACTGAAATGTCCGATCTGCAAGAAAGCCGTTACCAAATCTGCCGAAGACTTTCCCTTCTGCAGCGAGCGCTGCCGGCTGATTGATCTGGGCAAGTGGGCCAGCGGACAGTATGTGGTGTCGTCACCGGTGCAAGATACCGACGACGGAGAGGTGAGGAATCATCCCGGAATCGACGACGAAGAGTGAGGCATCGGAAGGGACCGAAGGTCAGGTCATAGCGACTCCATCAGCGTCCACGTGGGCTCGTTTGGTCGCGACTTTCTTCGGTGCGGGACGAATGCAGC
>Ga0137372_10005494_pt1 | contig 12374 bp, 5 predicted proteins | sample SagtaG_6_FD_104911 | JGI IMG/M metagenome (GOLD analysis project Ga0137372, IMG submission 104911) | Vadose zone soil microbial communities from Sagehorn Ranch, Mendocino, California, USA - Sage1_R_60_16 metaG | ecosystem: Environmental > Terrestrial > Soil > Vadose zone | place: USA: California...
ACTTTTACGTGGCGGACTTCCCGCCACAACGCGCTAGTTGGAGTTTCAAAGAACTGGGCGGACTATAGCATGGATTCGCCCTTTCAGGGCGGCGAAATTCATCTCCATCCAAGTCGCTCAAGACAGCGACTATGGATGGAGCATTCTTTCGCGGAAGAGGTAAAAAAGAAAACAATGACTAGAATCCTCACAATCACTTTGGCGTTAATTTTCGCGCTCGATCCGTCGAATCTTGCGATTGGCGCGCTGGCCCAGGACGACGCGAAAGAGAAGCTCGATTACGCGATGATCGGCAGGATCAAAGAAGAGGGCCTGAATCGGTCGCAGGTCATGAACCACATCAGCTGGCTCTCGGACGTGTACGGCCCGCGGTTGACGGGCTCGCCGACGATCAAACAGGCAAGCGACTGGGCGCAGAAGCGATTCAAGGAATGGGGCCTCGTTAACGTTCACGAAGAGGGATGGCCGTTCGGCAAAGGGTGGTCGCTAGAACGATTTAGCGCGAATATGATCGAGCCGCAGGTCTCGCCGCTCATCGGCTATCCGAAATCCTGGACTCCGGGGACGCCGGGCGTGGTCACCGCCGAGGTCGTGTACGCGCCGATCAGCTCGGAAGCCGACTTCGACAAATACCGCGGCAAGCTTCAAGGCAAGATCGTGCTCGCGCAACCAGCGCGCGAGGTCAACGTGCAGATGGCGACCGTGGCCGCCGTCAACGCGGCGACGCGCGACGAGAAGCTGCCGCGAAAGGCTCTTCCCGCCCCGACAAAACCGAATGAACGGATTGAATGAGCGCCGAACGCGCGCCAGGCAATCAGGCGCAAACCGATTGCCGGCTTTTCCTCGAACGGCCGGAGGGCGCCAAGCTCTCCATCTTTCTCTCGATGGCTCTGTTGCAAAAAATATTTTGACCATACCGGCCGTTGCGAGGACGTGGTCCTCGCTTACGCGATGCGCCCCATGCCGTTTCTCCGGTCACGTTCGCGCCCGCCGGACTGTATTTCATTTTTGCAACAGCGCGGGCTTCAGCGTCCACGCCTGCAATCGCGCCAGTTCGATGATCTTCGGCGCGTGGAAGCCTTCGGGAAAGATCACCCAGCCCCACAATCGCGGCGAATCTTCGGCGACGTAACGATCAGACGTGAACTTGCCTTGACGCAATGCGATGTCACTCAGGTAGTCATTTGCGTTCTTCCGGCCTTCGATCACCGCGCCGAGCGTCGCCAGATAATCCTGTGGCGAGACGCTGCCGGCGCCGATCCAGATTTCATCGGGCATCCGCCCGTGGGCGTGGCAGAACTGCGAGACTTGGCGGATGGCCTCGTCAAATTCCCCCCGTGTCGCCGTCGTCAATTTGCCGTGGCCCGCGGCCGGCTCGAACTGATGAACCGGGCCATAGACCGGATTCAGTTTTACCGGTCTTTTTTCTCCGTTGAGGAAAGAGAGATAAGCTTCGGTCAACAGCGAGAAACTGTCGGCCGGCGAAAGCGTGAAGCCGCTCATCCTCAGAAACGTGATCTCCTTCTGAACCGACTGCGCAATGGTCATTATCTCATCGGGCGTGAAGTTGTGTGCCAGCGCGCCGTCGGCGTAAAGCTTCATCAACTCGGTCGCAGTGACAAAACGCGCGCCTGGCTGTTCCTTGATGAATTTCACGTACTGCTCAAAATCGTCGAACGCCGCCTCGGTCTCAGGCGCCGGTCTCGTCCCCGGCAGTTTCCATTCGCTGCGAGGAGGATTAGCCCCGCGTCGGAAATTGACCCCGTCCCAGAACTCAGTGTGAACCCACTCGCACGGGTGATAGTAAATGCTGATCGTACCTCCGCCATTTGCGCGCAGCTTGTCATAGGCCGCTTGAAACTTCGCCTTGCCTTCGGTCAGGCTCTCTCCACCCTTAAGCTCCATCCGCGCGACGTTCGAGCGCATTTTGAAGACATTCAGCATCCCGCCATAATAGAACGGCTGGTCGTCAATGCCGACGTGGTCGCCTTCATCCAGATACATTCCGATGCCCATCCGCCTCAGCGCCGGGAAAGTCTGCGAAGCCCACGCCGCCCCTGGCTGGCCGTAACAACTCGGCGTGACGCCGAAGATTCGTTCGATGTCGCGCACGCCCTGGACTTCGCGTCGGTAAAACTCTGCCGCGCAAGCTTTCCAGCCGGAGTGCTGCAAATAGACGGCGATGGTCGGTTGCCGGCTGTGCGTGTCGGAATGATAACCGATCTCGTGTTTCTTGAGCGCCGCGATCACATCCTTGCGCCCGCGCCGTTCGAGCGTCCGAGCCTTCTCGCCCACGATTTTGAACGTCGCGCGAACGCCTAGCCGAGTAAGCGTTTCGGCCAGACGCTTCGCGGCGTCATCGCTTTGAGGAAGTATGTAATCTTCTGTGTCGAACCAGAGCGTGACGTAGATCGGGGCAGCGGGCGGTTGATTCATTGCGGATCGGAGTGGCGGAAACAAGGTGATGGCAATCAACAGGAAAAGCATTTGAAGTCGTTCTTTCATCGCGCCCCTTGATTTGAAAAACTCTTGGATGTTCATAACCGCAGCAGACTTAAGGTCAGCGAACGCCAGGCGGCGCTGTTGCGGCGTCGGTTCCCCGGGCTGTAAAGCCTTCATAGGATTAACGAGACAGCCGGTCCAACTCCGCCTGCGCGCGGTCGTTAGCCGGATCAAGCTGTAGAGCGCGTTGGAAGGCCGCGCGCGCCTCTTCATTCCTTCCCAAAGCTTTCAATCCCCATCCGGCCAACAGAAAACGCAACGCGCCGCGCGGCGGCGCCGGCTCAGCGGATTGCGTCTGCTGTTCGTCATTCAGCCGGGCCAGGCGTTCGTAAAGCGCGCGCGCATCGTCCCTGCGACCGAGACGATCGAGCGCGACGGCTTTGTAGTAATAATGCTCAGACCAGGGCTCTTCCGGCTGGGTCGGGGAATTAAGTGGGTCCTCGGCTGCGCGGCGGAGCCACTTCTCGGCTTCATCACGCCTGCCCGCAGCCTCAAATTCGAGAGCCGCCGCGACATACTCGCGCGCTTGCGATTGAAGCGCCGGGCGGCCAACGCCGAAGTTGGGCGGGTACTCCGTAGCTTTGATGAATGCGGCGGCGGCTTCAGCGTGACGGCCCGCTTGCTGATGCTGTTTGGCCAGGGCCAGATGCGCGCGGCGGTAAAGGCCGAGCGCCGCTCCTTCTCCCTCGCCCGAGGTGAAGGTGTGGCGCTCGAGCAGCCCGACTGCTTCGGCAAAACGCCCCGCGTCCACATAGGCCGCCGCCAGCGATTGCAACAGCGCCGTGCGGGCGCGGGCCTTTTCCGGCGCGCCTTCGAGCAGTTTGATGCGGCGCTCCGTCTGCTTCATCCCGGCGAGTAACTGGTCGAGTTCGAGATAGAGGTGGTGATCGTCTGGCGCAAGCGCGATGGCGCGTTCCAGCGCCGCCGCCGCTTCCTCTTTCTTGCCTTCGACCAGCGCAAGCGCTCTCGCGTAGTTGCGCTGCGCAGCGGCGTTCTTCGAATCGAACTGCGCGGCGATGCGCCAGGCCTCCAGCGCCTCTTTGAAACGTAGTTTCGAAGCAAGAGCGTTGCCGAGGTAGTAGGCCGCGCGCCCGTCCGCAGGATTCGCCTTGAGCGTCGCTTGCAGAATCTCGATTTCTTCGACGCGGCTCGGAAAGACATAAGCCGGATCAACTTTGGCCGCTTCCGCCGCCATTTGATTTGAGGATGAGTTGAGCAGATAAAGCAACATCGGATGGGGAGGCTTTTTTTGACGTGAGGTTATTTCATAGAGTCCCTCTTCGGCTACTGCCAGCGCCTCCGCGCGTCCGATCGCGGCGTAGTCAAATACTAATTCGAGCAGCGCGTCAGGTTCACGCGCCAGCAAACGCCATAACTCGGTCCGGACGCGCTCAGCCCGTGCGTCCTGTTTTCGCGCTTTGAGAATGTTGTACTGTTCATGCAAGGCAAAGTAATCAATCGGCGCCTCGCGCACGACTTCATCAATGCGAGCCTGCGCCGCATCAAGCCTTCCGGCGCGGCGTTCGGCCACAGCCAGCACGGTGCGCGCCTTCAAGTCGCGCGGGTCGAGATGCGCCGACTGTGACAGGTGCGCCAACGCGCTGTTAATGGTGTCAGAGGCCAGGTCTATCTCGCCGAGCGCGTAGCGCGCCACCGATTCGCGGTATCCGGCGCGCGCACACCACATCAATTGCTCAATGGCCTCTCCCACACGATTCTGCGCCCGCCGCACGAGCGCAAGGTAGTAATGCGCGTCGCCCTCGTCGCGGTTGCGCCGCAGCGCCGCTTCCAAATGTTCCTCCGCGCGGTCGTATTCGCCGCTGCGGTAGAATGACAGGCCCAGCGCAGTGTGCGCCGGCGCATATCCGGGATCGAGCTTCAACGCTTCGTAGTATGCGGCGCGCGCGGCCGGTTCGTCGCTCTTCTTGTCCGCGGCCAGGCCGGCCAGGTAAAACCGCTCGGCGCTCGCCGGCGCGGGGTCGGGCATTGGACGCGTCGCCGGTTTGAAATCAGGGTTTCCGTCGGGCGGGGAGTTGGTATAGTAGTGGACTAACTCCCGCCCGTCCTTCGCCCTGATTCGCACTACAATGACCATTGGCGCGGGCAGCTTCACAGTCGCCGCAAAGGGCGTCGCCGGCGAAAGGTTGATCCGTGATGAGTGAATCTGCTTGCCCCCCGAGGCCGCGATGAACAATTCGGCGTCGTCGAATTTCGCGCTGGCGTTTGCGGTGATGCGCGCCTGGTCTCCGGTGACCTCTACGCGCAGCGCCACGTCCTTCGTCACCTTGTTAAACCCGCCGCCGAGTTTGTCGAGCGGAAACCAGTATTCGGTGAACCGTTCGACGCGATGCGGCGCGATGAATTCGTGTTCCATCTGCGTCTCGAAGCGCCCGGCTTGAAATTCGACGTACTGCCCGTCATTGTCAGTCAGCTTATCAATCCAAATTTTGCCCGCTTCGTCCGTGCCCCAGGTCCAGGTCTTCTTGCCCGGCAGGTCGTGGCGGTCGGCGACGTGCGCTATGCCCCAGTCGGATTTTTCGTAGTAGACTCCGAAGAAATCCCGCTGCGAATCGCGCGCGAAGAGGGACAGGTAATTGGTCACTTCGCGGTAGGCGCTGAGATCAACGCCGTTATGCTTCGGAAAACTGAAGACCGGCCAGAAGGCGTGCGGATAGGCTTCGCGCATCGGGTAGATAAAGCGCATATCGTCCGTCGCGGGCGCCGCCGCCGTGGCCCAAAACCAATAACGCCCCGGCGTTTCGCGCCGGTTGTTGAGCGTGACTTCGGTCTCGACCACCTTCCTGCCCGGACGCAGCCGGATCGCCACCGCCCACTGCATGCGCTGAACTCGCTCTGTGTCGCCGACGATGACCGCCGCGCTGCCGTCCTCCTCCATCCTCGTCACATAATCCACCGGCGAAACGGTGGTGAGCGTGTGCCCGTCAGGAAAGTTCCATTCAATTCCTCCGCTCGTCCACGCGCCGCGAATGCCGACCATCGCGTATTTGACGACGTGGTTGGTGTAGAGCGTGTCGCGCCCCGCCGTCTTGTCGTAGATCGCATAGAGCTTGCCGCCCAATTCGGGCAGCACCGTCACCCGCAGGTATTCATTTTCGAGAAAGACGGCGCGATATGTTTTGTCTACGCGCTTATTCGTCAGGCTGTCGAGCAGCGGGTAAGGATAAGACGGTCTGCCTCTTGTCCGCGAGCGGTCAAACAGCGGCGGGTTCGGATCGGGCGGGCCGAGTTCGTAAGTCGGCAGAGCGAGCGGCGCTTCCCACACGCGCGCTGCCGTGCGGGGCTGCTCTTGAGCGAACGCGGCGGCGCCGCAAAGCGCGATCAGCAAGATGGCAAAGTGGAGTCGCCGGTAGTTCATCTGTCTCGTCCTCATTGATTCGTTTCGCTTTTACTCCCTGGCCGCCGCAATCGCCTGTCAATCGCCGGATTGGCGCTGATGCAAAGAATCACCCAAGCGCCTAAATGGAGCGGTAACTAAGTTTTCTTGGCATTTGCTAAATCAGAACACATGAGATTGGTACAGTACCGCGCGCGTAAGCAAGCGGCCGTCTCATAAGTCAGCCGCTTGCTTACGCGCGCGGTACTGTACCAGTGTCCCAGTGTAGCGTGTTTCGATTTATGGGAAACATTCAAAAACTTAGTTAACGTCGCACACAATGGGCCGGCGAGGAGTTTCACAACTCCGCGCCAGCCCTGCGGCTTCATCAGAAGGTCAGCCGCAGCGTAAGACGAATAGTGCGGCGGCTGTCAATGTTCTCCTGACTGAAGCTGTTGGAGAACCTGCCAAAATCATCGTTGCGTTCAATGCTGTCCGGGTCAATCTCGACCTTCTTCGTCGTTGGATTGAGGCGGATGTCGAAGCTGCCCAGGTTGCTGATGCTAGTGGCGGTATCGAGGTCGGGCGAGATAAGCGGGTGATTGAAGATGTTGTTGAACTCCGCGCCGAATCTCAGACTCACCTTCTCGCCAAATCTGAGGGTCTTGTTGACGCCCAGGTTCGTTCCCCAGGTTCCCGGCCCTCGAAGCAGATTGCGCCTGGCGACTTTGGGATTGTCGAGCACATCCGCGCCTGCCGGCGGTAATCCGAAAGCATCAGGATTGAAGAACCGGTCACCCGACCTCACCTGCGGATCGCTGGTGACGATTGGACGGAACCCGTTGCTGCTGCTGAACCCGCCGATCGGATCAATCGAGGTGCTGAAGATATTGCCGAGCGTGGCCGGGCCACAACTATTGCAGAGCCAATAGGGAGTATAACCATACCCGCTCTTGGCGAACATGTTCCAGGAGACCTGCCAACCGCCGGCGACGAGGTCCGCCGCCTTCGGCGCCGAAGAGCCGAACTTTCGCCCGTGACCGAAGGGCAATTCGATCACGCCGTAAGCGACAAACCGATGGCGCGCGACGAAGCCGTCGGTTCCATAATCATTATCGGGCTTGAACTGATTGTAGGAGGTGCCGCCCAGGCTGGAGTTGCCCGTATCGAGCGCGCTCGATTTCTGATCGAGCAGCGTGTAGCTCGCGTTGAACAGGAAACCGCCCGCGAACCGGCGGTTGACCTCGACCTGCAAGGCGTGAGATTTGCCCCGGCCAAAATTGCCGTAGGTGAGCAGGAAGTCGCCCAACTGCGGGAAGGGAAGCCGCGCCAGATCAGCAGGCGATAATTCGCAATCAAAGTCGGTCGGCGTGCAAGGAGTGATTCCGTCGCCGGTCGTTGTTCCGAAGGGCGTATCGCTCGGCGGAATCATGTTGAGATCAATGCCCGCGATCAAGCCTTTACTGCGCGTGCCGAGATAAGAGACGCGCAGCGCCGTCTGCCAAGGCAGTTCACGTTCAACAGTCGCGTTGTACTGCTCGATACGCGGCTGTTGCAAATCAATCGGAACAGCATTGGCTGACGGTTGCGATCCGACAGTGCGCAGCGTTCCGTTGCTGAACGGGCTGATCCCGTGGCCGTTCGCTCCACCAGGCCACCCGGCGAGCGATGTGGGTGTGCTGCTCTTCGTGCGCCCCTGGTTGAACGGGTTGGTGGCAATCGCGTCGCGCATGCCCTGCGCCGCCGAAGTCGGATAGAACAAGCCATAGCCACCGCGCAGCACGGTCTTTTCAGTCAACCGCCAGGCGGCGCCGAGGCGCGGCGCAATGTTGTTCGTGTCTGTCCTGACCAAACCGCGCCCCACGCCGACTTGATCGGCAGTGGCTACGCCGAAAGAGACGATGCGGGGGTCAATCTTACTGATGATTTCTTGACTCGGCACGATGAATCGCCCCTTCTTACCGGTGGCTGAATCCTTGAAGTTGGGATCGAAATTGACGAGCAGGTCATTGCGCTCGATGAATGGCGTGACCAGTTCGTAACGCAGCCCAAGATATAGCGTCAGCCTGGGATAAATTTTGAAGTCGTCCTGCGCGAAGAAGCCATGCTCCCAGTTATAGACATCCATCGGCGGGCGCAGTTTGTCTACATAAGCCGCCGTATTCGCGGGCAGCCCGAGCAGAAAGCGTGCAAAGCGATCCGTATTGCCGCCGCCCGAGTAGGTCAACAGCCCGCGAGGATTGCCGCGATTGTTGGCGAATCCATCCTGGGCCGAGTTGCGCACGCTGTCGAAGCCGCCCTTGATCGTGTGCCGCCCGGTGATCAAGGTGAGCGTGTCGCCGAAGGTGAAGAGATGTTGGTCCTGGGGCCGGAATGTGTTGCGACCGCCCGTGCCGAAGGTGGCGAAGGCGTTGCTGAAGCTGACGCCGACGTGGCCGAAGGTCGGGCGCGCGTTCTCGCCCAGGACCGAAAAGTAAGCCTCGATATCGCTGTTATCGAAGCCGATGCTCTGGAGGAACGAGGTGGGCGTGGTGTTGCTGTTCCGGAAAAGGAATTGGAAGTTGAAGCCGCCGCGCGCCTCGTTGACGACGTTGGACGAGAAGATGCGCGTGTGCGAGAGCGAAAGCGTGTGGTTACTCCGGTCGTCGTGTCTCAAGCCCAGTCCGACGTACGGCGACAGCACCGCGACGTTGGATTGGTCAACGGATTGCACGTTGTAGACCGCGCTGAGCTTGTCCTTGGACGAAAGGTCATGATCCACGCGCAAGGCCCCGAGGTCGCGCACGAGACGGCCGCTTCTGTTTTCGAAGAAATCCGCCATCCTCCCGTTGGCCGGAACGATCGGCGCGTTCACGCTCGTCACCGGGAAGTAGTTCTTGATAAACGCCTGGATGCTGGGATTGAGCAGGCGTGACGGGATCGTGACGAAGCGCCGGCACGGGCCATTAGGGTTGTCAGGATCGCAAGGCGTGGTATTGGCGGCAATCTCGGCCGCAGTCAAGGGGACCACAGGCACGCCTAGTGCGCTTATCGCAATCGGCTTGGCTGAAAGGCTGAGCTTGGAGAAGTCGCCGGTATACAGACTCGCGTGGGGCATAGTCGTGCTTTGGAACCGGACCGGGGCCACGCTCCAGCGCCGCTCATAGGATGCGAGGAAGAAGGTCTTCTCCTTGCTGAAAGGAATCGGCCCGCCGAAACTGCCGCCCATCTCGTTGAGGTTGAAATAGGGCGTCGGGAATTTTGATTGGGCCGGCGTCGGTGTGAAGTCCGCTTCGCCCTGCTTGTCGGCAAGCGTCCAGGCCGCGAGCGCCGAGTTCTTGTTGTTGTAAAAGAGCGAGCCTTGGTAATTCTTGCCGCCGCGCTTGGTGGTCACGCGAATATTGGCGATGCCGGCGTATTCGGCGCTGAAGTTGTTCGAGAGCACAACCAGCTCGCCGATGGTTTCGAGCGAGGGTTGGCTGCTGGTCGGCTCGCCGAAGATGCCGCCGTTGGTCCGCTGGCCATCGAGCGAGAAGTTGGCGCCGTAGCTCTGCGCGCCGATGAACTTGAAGGAGCCGTCGACCGTGCTTTGTGTGATGTTCGGGTTGAGGTAGAGGAACGAATAGATGTCGCGGTTGTCGCGCGGCAACTCGATAATCTCCCGGCTGGTCAATTGGCCGCCGACAGTCGGCGTTTCAAGATTGATCGGCGTGACCGCGGTCACCTCGACCGTTTCGTTGGCCCCGCCCGGCTGCAACTCCACGTCGGCGCGCACGGTGTCGCCGCCGCGCAGCGCGACCTGATTGATCGACGCCGTCTTGAACCCTAGCGCGGACACTGTCACTCTGTAGACGCCGTACTTCAGGCCGGTCACTTCATAAGCGCCTTCGCTACTCGTGGTCGCCTGGCGCGTAAGGCCGGTCTCGATGTCTGTTATCTGCGCTTTAGCGCCGGAGACCAACCCGCCATTGGCGTCGGTCACCGTTCCGCGGATCGCGCCCAGATTTGTCCCTTGCGCGAATGCCGGCCCCGCGCCGCTAATCAGGCAAAGGCCAAGCAGGATTGCGCGGAAGCTGCGATGCGTGATGTTCATAACTGGCTCCTTGTTCTTAAAGAGGGTGAGCGAAAACCGGCGGATCGTTGCTACCGCGCGGCAGAACAAACATCCCCGCAAAGCTAGTCTTAACAAATTGGCTTTCGATTTTTATTTCAGTTCTTGCTTTTCTTTAGATTGTGGCCCGAATATATTGGAAAACCAAAGAAAATGTAAATGCAATCTCGTTTTTTTCTCGCCCTGCCTTAATCTTCGTATGGCGGATGCGTACCGCCAACCCGTGGATGCGATGTTCGGACAATTGCCGGGTTTGTTTGCGTCGTTGCGGCAGGGCTTGAAACCCGACGCGCCGAGTCCGAACGGCGCAATCAGCCGTGTCGTTTCCGAAGTCAAAATCTATTTTTGAGGAAAACAGCTTGAAACGAATGATCGCCATCTGCTTCGCGTTCGTCTTTCTGAACTCAAGCGCAACGGCGCAAACCTCGCATGCCATCTGGGCTGTGAGCGACGGCGAAAAGATCGAGCGCGACGAATTGAACAGCCCGCACAAGCGCGGCAACGCGGTCTGGGACGGCAAGCGCGTCAAGCTGTTCGGCGCGCGGAATGAAGTCATCGCCTTTCAATTGATCGTCGAAGCGGGCGCGTCCGGCATCAGGCGACTTTCCGCGGCGTTGCCGGAGTTGAGCTTGAAAGACGGCCGGCAAAAGATCGTCTACCGCGCGCCCGGCGCCGATCCGTCGCAAACGGTCGGGCGACCGATTCAACTCTTCGCGGTCAATTATCTCAACGTCACGCAGGCCACGGGCGCGAGCTGGTTTTACAAATCCGCCGCCGCCAAACCGTCTGACCCTGTCGGCTGGAAACCCGTTCAACTCGTGCCTGAAAACGCCAGTCGTGGCGGCTTCCCGCTCGCCGTCGCGCGGCGCCAGAATCAGGCCATCTGGATTGAAATTTATACGGCGCGCAATCTTTCCTCCGGCGCGTATCGCGGTCAGGTCGCGGTGCAAGCAGACGGCAAACGGACAGTCGTTCCCGTTGAACTGGAGTTGTTCGATTTCACGCTGCCTGATGAAAACAGTCTGCCCGCGATGGTTTATTACGAACCCAGTCAGCCGGAACTTTATCAAGGCCGCAATCTCGACGCCGAGTATCACCGCTTCGCGCATCGTAATCGCATTGAGTTGGTTCACGCCTACAGCATCGAGGCCGTCAAGGCCGCGGCGGGACGCTTCGGCGGCGCTGATTTCACCGCCGCGAAAGGCTACGAAGGGCCGGGCGAAGGCGTAGGCAATCGCATCGTTCCCGCGACGTTTTATGGGCCGGGCAAGGAGTTTGATGACCGCGCCGGCGCGTGGCGCATGGCCGACGAGTGGATGACTTTTCTGAAAGAGCGCCTGCCTGAAGCCGTCACGTTTCTTTACCTGCCGGACGAACCCTCGCCACGGCAGTTCGCTTACATTCGCCAACTCGCCGACAACGTTCACAGCAACCCCGGCCCCGGACGCGCGCTGCGCACGATGGTCACGCACGATTACGTAAAGGAACTGGACGGCGCGATTGACATCTGGAACGCGAGCGGACTGTGGTTCGACATCCATAAAGCAGAGGCCGAGCGCGCCAAAGGACGGCAATACTGGACGTACAACGGCGGGCGTCCGGCCGTCGGCGCGCTTCTGATTGACACGCCCGCGACCGACGCGCGCGTCATTCCGTGGGCCTGCTTCAAGCACGGCGTCGAAGTCTACTTTCAATGGCACGGCGTACACTGGCGGCACAATTCGCAGAAGCAGGGCGAGCGCAACCAAAATGTCTGGGCGAACCCGGTCACCTTCGACAATCGAGGCCAGCCGAACAAACCCATCAACGATCAAAACTTCGCCAACGGCGACGGCGTGCTGATCTATCCCGGTGAAGAGAGGCTGCACCCGGAAGAGAATCGCGGCGTCGCCGGGCCGATCTCTACCGTGCAACTCGCGAATCTGCGCCGCGGGTTGCAGGATCACCTTTACCTGACGATGGCGCGCAAACTAGGATTGAACGCCGAAGTCGAAGCCGCGTTGCGAACGATTGTGCCGCACGTTTTTTCAGACGCCCGCGATCGAGTCGGCTTTGCGGAAACCGGCGACGCCTTTGAAGCGGCGCGCTACCAACTGGCAAAAGCCATCGCGGCGAAAGGCAGAAAGTAATCGGGCTGTTTTGTTCGATCAGTGAGTGGCCCGTAAGCTAGGTTTTTTAGCGTTTCGCCTGAACAACCGTAACTGCTCAGGCCTTCCTGCCGCGTTAGCGGCGCTTGAATTTAACCGTGGGTTTCAACCCACGGTAGACTCGTGAAATTCTCCGCGTCGCGTCAGCGACGGTTGATTTCAGGCGTCGCTGACGCGACGCGGAGCTTTTACGACATCTTCCCCGGCGTTGAAACGCCAATGTGATTAAGTTAACGGTAAACCGCTGGAAATAATGCGGTTAACCAGGTACAAGTGATAGCGTGAATAAAAAAACGAACTC
>Ga0137372_10005502_pt1 | contig 12364 bp, 13 predicted proteins | sample SagtaG_6_FD_104911 | JGI IMG/M metagenome (GOLD analysis project Ga0137372, IMG submission 104911) | Vadose zone soil microbial communities from Sagehorn Ranch, Mendocino, California, USA - Sage1_R_60_16 metaG | ecosystem: Environmental > Terrestrial > Soil > Vadose zone | place: USA...
ATCGGGTGCCCGCGAGCACTGGACTGAAACGTTACGAGGCGGCGGCGAGCCGCACGGTGCAGCTCGCGAGGCCACGCTTCTCGAGGTACTGCTGGTGGTAGTCCTCCGCCTCCCAGAACGGCGGCGCGTCCTCGATCTGCGTGACGTCCGTCCTGGCGAGGCGCGTCTGGACACGGTCGCGGGACGCCTCCGCCGCCTGCCGCTGCTCCGCGTCGTGGACGAAGACGACCGAGCGGTACTGCGAGCCGACGTCGGGCCCCTGCCGGTTCAGCTGCGTCGGATCGTGCTCGGCCCAGAAGACGGCGAGCAGCTGCTCGTACGGGACGACCTCGTCGTCGTACGTCACCTCGACGACCTCGGCGTGACCGGTCTCGTGAGCGCACACGTCCTTGTAGCTCGGGTTCGGCACGGAACCGCCGGCGTAGCCGACGCGCGTGCGCGACACGCCGTCGATGCGGCGAAACGCCGCCTCGACACCCCAGAAGCAGCCGGCCCCGAATGTCGCGACCTTCTCCATCACTCCTCCTCCAGCTTGAGGGCGGCCGAGTTGATGCAGTAGCGCTGGCCGGTCGGCTGCGGGCCGTCCGGGAAGACGTGGCCGAGGTGACCGCCGCAGGCGGCACACATGACCTCGGTGCGCACCATGCCGTACGCGGTGTCGGTCTCTTCGTCGATCGCGTCCTCGGACGCCGGCGCGGAGAAGGCGGGCCAGCCGCAGCCGGAGTCGTACTTCGCGTCGGCGGTGAACAGCTCGGCGCCGCAGCCCGCGCAGTGGTACCTGCCCGGCTCGAAGACATGGTCGTACGCGCCGGTGAACGGCCGCTCGGTGCCCTTCTCGCGCAGCACGTGGTACTGCTCGGGGCTGAGCTCGGCCTGCCACTCGGCTTCGGTCTTCACGATCCTGTTCGTCAAGCGAACTCCTTTTCTCGTGGTCGCTTGTACAGACTCGTTCGGCGCTGGTCTGTTACCGGTTCACGCTCGACATGTCGGCGTAGCGGTCGCCCGCGGTCGCCCCCTTCGGGAAGGCCGCCTCGAGGCGGTCGAGATCGTCCTCGGTGAGCTCGACGTCGAGCGCGGCCACGTTCTCCTCGTGATGCGACCGACGAGTCGTGCCGGGGATCGGGACGACGTCGTCGCCGCGCGAGAGCACCCAGGCGAGCGCGAGCCGGCCGCCGCTGACGCCCTTCTCCGCGGCGATCGCCTCGACCTCGGCGACGAGCTCGAGATTCCGCTCGAAGTTCTCACCCTGGAAGCGTGGGTGGTGCTTGCGAAAGTCGCCCTCTTCCAGGTCGTCCTGCGACCGGATCCACCCGGACAGGAAGCCGCGCCCGAGCGGGCTGTACGCGACGAAGCCGATCCCGAGCTCGCGGATGGTCGGCACGACCTCGTTCTCCGCATCGCGGCTCCAAAGCGACAACTCGGTCTGCAGCGCAGTGATCGGATGAACCGCATGCGCCCGCCGGATCGTCTCCGGCGCCGCTTCCGACAGCCCGATGTGCCGAACCTTGCCGGCCTCGACAAGCTCCTTCAGCGCGCCGACGGTCTCCTCGATCGGCGTCTGCGGATCGACGCGATGCTGGTAGTAGAGGTCGATGTCGTCGACGCCGAGCCGCTCGAGGCTCGCGTCGCAAGCCTGATGCACGTACTCCGCGTCGCCGCGGATGCCGAGGCGCTCACCGTTTGGGCCGCGAGCGATGCCGAACTTGGTCGCAATCACGGCCTCGTCGCGACGGCCGGCAAGCGCCCGGCCGACGAGCCGCTCGTTGGTGAACGGCCCGTAGATGTCCGACGTGTCGAACAGCGTGATCCCGAGCTCGAGCGCGCGATGGATGGTTGCGATCGCCTCGCCTTCGTCCGCGGCCCCGTAGAACTCCGACATCCCCATGCAGCCGAGTCCAAGCGCAGACACCTCGAGCGCGTGCTGTCCACTTCCGAGTGTGCGTGTCTCCATGCCCGCACCGTGCCAGAACGGACAGGGGTGGCGCAGCGGTCGTTCGGTGTCAGGCGCCCTTCTGGGCCTCGAGCTGGCGGTCGCCGGCACCGTGGGGCGCCTCGTGCGCCTCGAAGCCGTAGCGGACGACCGGCGTCTTCACCGCGCGCACCTCGTCGAGCCGGCGCACCGGGCGGTCGTGCGGCGCCTCTTTCACGAGCTCCGGCGACTCGGCTGCCTCGCGCACGATCGCGAGCATCGCCTCGGCGAACGCGTCGAGCGTCTCCTTCGCCTCCGACTCGGTCGGCTCGACCATCAGCGCCTCGGGGACGATCAGCGGGAAGTAGATCGTCGGCGGGTGGAAGCCGTAGTCCATCAGCCGCTTCGCGACGTCGAGCGCGCTCACACCGTGCTCGCGCTTGAGCGTGCGCGCCGAGAGGACGAACTCGTGCATGCACAGGCGGTCGAACGAGAGGTCGTAGGCGTCCTTCAGCCGCGCAAGCAGGTAGTTCGCGTTCAGCACGGCCACCTCGCTCATCTCGCGCAGGCCGGGGCCATAGGCGCGCATGAACGCGTAGGAGCGGACGAAGACGCCGAAGGGGCCGCTGAACGCGCGCACCTTGCCGATCGACTTCGGGCGGTCGTAGTCGAGCCGGAACGTCGCTCCGTCCCGGGCCACGACCGGGACCGGCAGGAACGGCTCGAGGCTCTCGCGCACCGCGATCGGACCGCCGCCGGGACCGCCGCCGCCGTGCGGCTGCGAGAACGTCTTGTGCAGGTTGATGTGGACGACGTCGAAGCCCATGTCGCCCGGCCGCGAGATGCCGCAGACGGCGTTGAGGTTCGCGCCGTCGTAGTACATGAGCGCGCCGGCGCCGTGGAAGATCCGCTCGATCTCTTCGATGTTCTCGTCGAAGAGGCCAAGCGTCGACGGGTTCGTCAGCATCAGTCCGGCAGTGTGCTCGTCGACCTTGCCACGCAGGTCCTCGACGTCGATGTTGCCGCGCGGGTCGGTCTTCACCGGCGTCAGCTCGTAGCCGGCCATCGTCACACTCGCAGGGTTCGTGCCGTGCGCGGTGTCGGGGATGACGATCTTTCGCCGCTGCTCGTCCTCCCCACGGTCGGCGAAGTACGCGCGGAACAACATCAGGCCGGTGAGCTCGCCCTGCGACCCGGCGGCGGGTTGCAGCGAGATCGCGTCGAGCCCGGTCACTTCCCGCAGGATCTCCTGCAGCTCCCACTCCAGCTCGAGCGCGCCCTGGGCCGCGTCGTCGTCGACGAGCGGATGCAGCCTGGCGAAGCCCGGCAGGCCGACGACCCGCTCGTTGATGCGCGGGTTGTATTTCATCGTGCAGCTCCCGAGCGGATAGAAGCCGGTGTCGATGCCGAAGTTCCGTGTCGACAGCTCGGTGAAGTGCCGGAGCACCTCCGGCTCCGCCAGCTCCGGCAGGCGCGGCGGCTCCTTGCGGGCGAGCTCGGTCGGCACCTCGGGCACCGGCAGCTCAGGCTTCGGCACGGCCAGGCCGCGGCGGCCGGCCTGCGACTTCTCGTAGATCAGCTTCATGCGGCGAGCGCCTCCACGAGCCGGTCGATCTCGTTGATTGTCCGTTGCTCGGTGACCGCGACGAGCAGCGCATCGTCGAGCCCTGCGTAGTCGCGACCGAGTGGGTAGCCGGGCGAGATCCCTTTCGCGCGCGCCGCGCTGATCGCGTCGCGGGCGCTCCGTCCGGTGCGCACGGCAAACTCTTTGAACGTTGCCTTCTCTGGAAACACCGGCTCGAGCCCTGCTGCCCGCAGCTGCTCCTTCGCGTAGCCGGCGAGGGCCATGCAGGTCTCCCCCAGCTCGCGCAGCCCCTGTGGCCCGAGCAGGCTCAGGTGCACGAGGCCCGCGAGCGCCAGCAGCGTTTGGTTGGTGGTGATGTTCGAGGTCGCCTTCTCGCGCCTGATGTGCTGCTCGCGCGTCTGCAGCGTCAGCACATAGCCGCGTTCACCCGCGGCGTCTACCGTCTCACCGACGATCCGCCCGGGCATCCGGCGGATGTACTCGGAGCGCGCGGCGAGGAAGCCATAGTGCGGGCCGCCGTAACACATCGCGTTGCCCGCCGACTGGCCCTCGCCGATCGCCATCGCGCAGCCGTACACGCCCGGCGCCTCGAGCACGCCCAGCGACACGAGGTCGACGTGCGCGATCGGCATCGCCTCGGCGTCGTTCGCCGCCGCCGCGAGGTCGGGCGCGGGCTCGAGGCAACCGAAGAAGTTCGGCTGCTGGAAGATGACGGCCGCCGCGTCGGCCGCCGCCTCCCGGACCCGGTCGGGGTCGGTCGTACCGCCGTCGTGCGGCACTTCGACCACCTCGAGCCCAAACCCGGGCGCATAGGTCTTCACGACCTGCCGCACCTGCGGATTCGTCGCCTCGGTGACGACGATCTTCGAGCGACCCGTCGCGTGCTTGGCGACGAAGCAGGCGTCGGCGGCGACGGTCGTGCCGTCGTAGCCCGATGCGTTCGAGACCTCCATCCCGGTCAGCTCGCAGATCGCCGTCTGGTACTCGAAGATCGCCTGGAGAACGCCCTGGCTCATCTCGGGCTGTAGGGCGTGTACGCGGTCAGCAGCTCGCCGCGCTGGAGCACCGCATCGACGACGGCCGGCACGTAGTGGTCGTAGATGCCCGCGCCGAGGAAGCAGACCTCGTCGACGACGTTCTTCGCGGCCAGCTCCTCGAAGTGCCGTTGCAGCTCCGCCTCGGACAGCGCGGGCGGCACGTCGAGCTCTCGCCCGTAGCGCATGCCCGCGGGGATGTCGCGGAACAGCTCGTCGACGGAGGAGACACCGATCGCCGCGAGCATTGCCTCGCGGTCGGCGTCGGTGAGCGAGAGGTAGCTCACTGCTCCGCGAGAACTTGCTGGTATGCGGCGGGGTCGAGCAACTGCTCGCGCTCCTCGGGGTTCGTGATGCGGATGCGGATGAGCCAGCCGTCGCCATAAGGGTCGTCGTTCACCGTCTCAGGCGCGTCGACGACCTTCTGGTTCACCTCGAGCACCTCACCGGACAGCGGCGAGATCAGATCCGAGACCGCCTTCACCGACTCGACCTCACCGTACGAGGAGTCCTTCGCGATCGTCGCGCCGGCGTCTGGAGGCTCGAAATGGACGAGCTCGCCGAGCGCGTCCTGCGCGTACCAGGTGACGCCGAGAACGGCCTCGTCGCCCTCGATCCGCGCCCAGTCGTGCTCGGGGTGGTAGAGGAGATCCTCGGGGTACGACTCGTTGGCGGCCATCAGTGGGGAGTCTCCTCTCGCTTGTAGAACGGCTTCTTGACGACTTCGGCCCGGCGGGCGCGGCCGCGCACGTCGACGACCAGTTCCGTGCCGACGGCGCTCTGCGCGGCGGGCACGTAGCCCATGCCGATGCCGACGTCGAGCATCGGCGACAGCGACCCCGAGGTGACCTCGCCGCCGCCACCGCCTTCAGGAAAAGAGATCGCCATCCCCTGGCGGGGGATCGCTCGCTCGGTCATCCGGAACGGCACGAGCTTGCGCTCGGGCCCCTGCTCCTTGACCTCGCGCAGTCGTTCGGCGCCCGTGAAATCGGTCTCGAGCGCGCAGGCCCAGCCGAGGCCCGACGAGATCGCGTCCCACTGCGGGCCGATGTCGTTGCCGTGCAGCGGGTAACAGACCTCGAGCCGAAGGGTATCCCGGGCCCCGAGGCCGGCCGGTGTCACGCCGCGCAACAGGATCGCGTCCCAGAGACGCACCGCCTCGTCCTCCATGCACGCCAGCTCCACACCTTCCTCGCCGGTGTAGCCCGTCCGGTTCACCATCACCTCGACGCCGTCGATCTCCCCCATCGCGAACGTGAACGGCTTGGCGCGCTCGAGGCCGAGGCGTTCCAGCGCCCGTGGGCCCTGGACGGCGAGCAGCGCGTAGTCGTCGGAGACGTCGCGGACGTCGGAGCCACGCAGCTCGCGCGCCTTCAGCCATTGGAACGCGGCATCACGGTTCGAGGCGTTGACGACGAGCAGGAACCGGTGCTCGTCGAGGCGGTACGCGATCAGGTCGTCCACGATGCCGCCGGTCTCGGTCGTGAGCAGCGTGTACTGCGCTTCGCCTGGCGCGAGCCGGTCGACGTCGTTCGAGAGCACAGACTGGAGCAGGTCGCGGGCCGTCGGCCCCTCGACCTCGAGCTCGCCCATGTGCGAGACGTCGAAAACGCCGGCGTCGGTGCGCACCGCCTTGTGCTCGGCGATCACACCCTCGTACTGGACGGGCATCTCCCAGCCGGCGAACGGGACCATGCGCGCGCCGAGCGCGACGTGGCGGTCGTGAAGCGGCGTCCGGCGAAGCGTCTGCACCGCCGCGATGCTAACGACGTCGGGAGGAGAACCTGCGGTTCCCCTCCCGAGACCCACCCCTCCCTTGCGCCGTGCCATCGCACCGCACGCCTGGCCTCCCGCCGGGCGGAGCCCGGCTCCGGCCGCCACCGCGGCGCGTTTTGGCAACCGCGCCAGCTTCGCGCGGCCGAAGTGGCCACCTCGGGGGACTGGCCCCAGACAGGTCGCGACGAGACATGTCCGGTGTCTGACACCGTCGGTGTCAGACACTCCGCGGGCGCGGAGCGCCGTGACTGCGGAGCAGCGACGGCTCAGGGCTCGCTCGGTTAGCGACAACGACGACCGTCGAGGCCGGAGCCGGGCTCCGCCCGGCGGGAGGCCAAGCAAGCCAGGCAAAGCCAAACCCACAAGGGAGGGGTGGGCATCGGGAGGCGAACCGCAGGTTCTCCTCCCGAATAGGCGAAGGCCCCGTAAACGGGGCCTTCGGACCGGGTCGTGTGGGACTGCACTCCAGTCCCGAGAGGGCACACCCGTTCTAGCCGGGTGCTCTCGGGCTTAAACCTCTACTCGTCGCGCAGGAACGACGGCACGTCGAGCGAGTCGCCGGACTCGAACTCCGGGCCCCGCGAGCCGATCGGCGCGGTCTCGAGCGCCCCTCTGGCACGGCGGCGGCGCTGGGCGCCGAAGCCGGTCGCGATCACGGTTACCCGCACCTCGTCCCGCAGTTGGTCGTCGATGACGGCGCCGAAGATCACGTTCGCGTTCTGGTCGGCGGCGCTCGTGACGACTTCCGCGGCTTCGTTGACCTCGAAGAGGCCGAGGTCGGGCGGGCCGGAGATGTTGAGCAGGATGCCGGTGGCGCCCTCGATCGACGACTCCAGGAGCGGCGAGCTGACGGCCGTGCGGGCCGCCTCGCTGGCGCGGTTCTCGCCCTGACCGACGCCGATGCCCATCAGCGCCGATCCCGCCTCGCGCATGATCGTGCGCACGTCGGCGAAGTCGAGGTTGACGATGCCGGGGACGGTGATCAGGTCGGTGATGCCCTGGACGCCCTGCCGGAGAATGTCGTCGGCCATCTTGAACGCGTCGGAAAGCGGCGTCTTCTTCTCGACGACCTGAAGCAGGCGGTCGTTCTCGATCACGATCAGCGTGTCGACCTTGTCGGCGAGGTCGATGATCCCCGCCTCGGCCTGCTGCGAGCGCCGCCGTCCCTCGAACGAGAACGGCCGTGTGACGACGCCGACGGTCAGCGCCTCGAGCTCATGCGCGATCTCGGCGACGATCGGAGCGCCGCCCGTGCCGGTGCCTCCGCCCTCGCCGGCGGTGACGAAGATCATGTCGGCGCCCTTCAGCGCCTCCTTCAGCTCGTCGCGCGACTCGGTCGCGGCCTCGCGGCCAACGTTCGGGTCGGCGCCGGCGCCGAGGCCGCGGGTGGCCTTCGCGCCGATGTGGATCTTGACGTCGGCCTCGCACATCAGAAGCGCCTGCGCGTCTGTGTTGACCGCGACGAACTCGACGCCCGTGAGGCCCGCGTCGACCATGCGGTTGACGGCGTTCGTGCCGCCGCCGCCGACGCCGACGACTTTGATCACAGCCAGGTAATTACCGGAGCGATCCCTCATCACTGTGTCCTCAAATCTCGTGTGGCTCGACCTAAGGTGAAGGGTGGGGCTGTCGAGCGCCTCCTTCCTTCGGCAGGGTACGGGCGGTTTCCTGCCCTGTCAACGCCAATTTGCGAAATCTCAACCTCCCTAACCATAAACCTCAACCTGCGACTTGAGACTTACCTAAGAGCACCGGGCGCTCGGGAACGCTGACGTCGACGTACCCACTGCCCGCGCTGGCGGCTCCTGTCGAGCGGAGGATCCGGCGGGCGATCGCCAGCTTCAGCCGCAGATCGCCGTCGTCGCCGAGCCGGAGCTCGAGCCCGCCCTGCAGCTCCAGTGCGAAGCCGTGCGTTCCATGGGTGACGAACCGGACGGGCGCCGGCAGCGGCGTCCCGCGCAGCGCCGCGAGCACCGTCGCACCTGCGCTGAGGCCGGCCGGCAGGACCTGCCCCACGCGCACCGCGGTCTCGTGCGGCACGTAGAGCCGCGGCAGGCGCGACAGATGCGGGTGCGCGAGCGGACGCAGCACCCGCCCGCCGGCGGAGACGAGGTAATAGGCGCTCGGGAGCTGCCGGACGACGAGCACCGGCGGGTCCGCGCGAAGGACGACGGTGAGCGTGTGTGGGAAGGCGCGGTCGTAGCGGAACGAGAGGATGCCCGCGACACCAGCGAGCCGGCGGTCGAGGTCGCCCTCGTCGATCCGAAGCAGGCTCCGCCCGGACTCGAGCGCCAGCGCGGCTTCGACCGAAGCGCGCAGCTGCGGCGTCCCGCCGCGCACGACGACCGAGCGCACCGCGAACACGGACGTCTCGCGGGCCCCGATGTAGGCGGCGACCGCGAGCACCAGGATCGCGAGGCCGACGAGGATCGAGCGCCCGGACGGCGCGAACCGCACCACGTCGGGCAGGGGCTTGCGCGCGGGCAGGACCGCGGTCCGAGCGGTCGACCTCCGGCGGGCGGCCACGCGGCTCACTTCGCCGCGCGCGGCGCTTCCCCTACAGCGCCGGCAGCCTCAGCGGGCCCAGGAACTTCACCTCGTGCTCGAGCTCGACGCCGAAGCGCTCGTGCACCTGCCGCCGCGCATCGGCCATCAACGCGATCGCGTCTGCGGTCGTGGCGTCTCCCCCGCTCTCGATGAAGTTCGCATGCCGCGGCGAGATCAGCGCACCGCCGAAGCGATGTCCCTTGAGCCCGCACCCCTCGATCATGCGGCCGGCGCCGAGCTCGCCCTTCGGGTTCTTGAAGACGCTTCCGAACGTTCGCTTGTTCGTCGGCTGCGTCGCCTTGCGCCGCAAAAGAAGCTCGGAGACGGTGGCCTTGATCTCGGCTGGATCGGCCGGGGCCAGCCGGAGGCGCACCTGTGCCACGACCTGACCCGGCTTGAGGCTCGAGTGGCGGTAGGAGAGCTCGAGCTCCTCGGGGCCGAGCGTGCGCGCCCCGTCTGCATCGACGACGAGCGCGTCGACCAGGACGTCGCGAAATTCACGGCCGTAGGCGCCGGCGTTCATACGCACGCCGCCTCCGGTCGTGCCGGGGATCGCGGAAGCGAACTCGAAGCCACCGAGTCCGGCGGAGCGCGCGCGGTGCAGGCAGACGGCGTTCGTCGCTGCGCCGCCTGCCACCAGCAGCTCGTCTTCGACCGCGACCGCGGCCAGCTCGCCGGCGAGCTTCAGCACGAGTGCGTCGACCCCCTCGTCGTGAACGAGCAGGTTCGAGCCGAGGCCGATCGTCTCGACGGCCGCACCCCGCTCGGCCGCCCAGGCGAGCGCCGCCTGCAGCTCCTCCACGGAGGCGGGCTGCGCGAACCAGCGCGCGGGACCCCCCGTGCCGAGCGTCGTGTAGCGAGAGAGCGAGACGTGCTCGTCCACGCCCGGGACGCTAGCCGCGCAACAGGCTGGCAGCGCGGTCGACGTCGCCGGCGCCGAGAACGAGCAGGACGTCACCCGAGCGAGCGCGGCGGCGCAGACGCTCGGCTCCCTGCTCGACGGTGGGCGTCCACGCGGCGAGCACGCCGCGGTCGCTGAGCGCGTCGACGACGAGCTTGCCGGTGACGCCCGGAATCGGCTCCTCGCGCGCCGGATAGATGTCGGTCACCGTCACGTCGTCTGCACCGGCAAGCGCCGACGCGAGCTCGACGGCGAGGTGGCGCGTCCGCGAATACAGGTGCGGCTGGAAGAGGGCGCGCAACGTCCGGCCTGGGAAGCGCTCGCGTGCCGCCGCGATCGTCGCCGCGATCTCCGTCGGATGGTGCGCGTAGTCGTCGACCAGCGTGACGTCGCCGAGCTCGTGCACCTCGAAGCGGCGACCCGTGCCTTCGAACCGTGCGAGCGCCGCCTCGGCCTCAGCGCGCTCGACGCCCGCAAGCTCGAGTGTCGCGAGCGCGGAGCCGGCGTTGCGCCGGTTGAGCTCTCCCGGCAGGGCGAGCGGCCCTTCGAACGGCGGCGCGTCCCGGACGACATGCTCGGCCTGCACGAGCCACGCGTCGAACTCCGCCTCGAGCTCGGCCAGCGACGCGAACTCAGAGTGATGGTCGAGCTCGATGTTCGTCACGACGGCGATCCGCGCCGGCAGGGAGAACACGGTGCGGTCGGACTCGTCCCCCTCGATCACGAGTGGACCGGTGCCCGAGCCGGCATTCGAGCCGAGCTGGGGCACGGGCGCGCCGATCAGCCAGGCCGGGTCGTGCCCTGCTTCGCGCAGGACGAAGGCGATCATGGCCGCTGTCGTGCCCTTGCCGTGCGTCCCGGCGACCACGATCGGCAACCGCGCGGACGCAAGCTCGCTGAGCAGCTCACGCCGCCGCAGCCCCGGCACCTGCGGATACGCCGAGGAGACGACCGCCTCCCAGCCCTCCGGCGCGACGGGCTCCGGCGAGATCTCGACGGCCACGTCGGCCAGCGGCTCGAGGTACGGCGTCCGGGTCTTGTCCCAGCCGCCGACCTCTGCCCCCCACGCCCGCGCGAGCTGAGCATATGCGCTCAGTCCCGCGCCGCCGATCCCGACGAACCACAGACGCCGGCCCGCGAACGGGCTGCTCATCCGGTCGCCAGCGCGACGAGCTCGTCGGCGATCTCGTCGGCGGCGTGCGGGCGGGCGGTGTGCAGCATCGCTGCGCTCATACGCGCGAGCCGGTCGGGGTCGTCGAGCAGAGAGCGGACGAGCTCGGGCACGTCCTCGAGATCGAGCTCGCGCACCATGATCGCACCGCCGGCCCGCACGAAGTGCTCGGCGTTCTTGGCCTGGTGGTCGGCGGTGGCGAACGGATAGGGCACGAGGATCGCCGGCCGCCCGGCCGCGGCGATCTCCCACACCGAGCCGCCGGAGCGTGCGAGGACGAGGTCCCCGGCAGAGATTGCCGCGCCGAACCGGTCGGTCTCGGCGATCAGCCGGTAGTCGTCCCGCTTGATGCGCCGCTTCAGCATCCGGAAGTCGCGCTCGCCGGCGATGTGCAGGATCGTCGGCCCGACCTGTCCGAACGACTCGACGACGAGCTCGTTCAACGAACGCGCGCCGGCCAGCGCGCCGAAGACGACGAGCACCGGCTGGTCCTGCGCCAGCTCGAAGATCTCGCGCGCCTCGCTCTTCGGCAGCGCACGTGAACGCTGCGGGATCGGCCGGCCGACGACGCGCGACTTCGCACGCCAGCGCGTGTCGATCGGATATGCGAGGAAGATCCGCCGGGCGAACGGAGCGGCCAGCCGGTTGGCGAGGCCGAGGTGCGCATCCGCCTCGCTGAGCGCGGCTGGAATCCGGAGCGTGGAGGCGGCGAAGACCATCGGTCCCGCCACGAAGCCGCCGGCCCCGAAGACGACGTCGGGACGTCGATTGCGCAGGATCTTCCGGCACGCGCGCGGCGCCGCACCGGTCAGGAAGAGTGCGCGCAGGAGCGCGAACGACGGCTGCCGGGGGATGCCGGTGATGCGAAAGGTGTCGAACTCGTAGCCAGCCTCGGGGACCAGGCGTGCTTCAACGCGATCCGGCGACCCGGCGAACGTCACGTGCACGCCGCGTTCCGTCAGCGCGTCCGCGACCGCGAGCGCGGGCAGGACGTGACCGGCTGTCCCGCCGGCTGCGATCAGACACCGAAGCTGTCTCTGCACCGCCACGATGAGCGATGTTAAGGAGGATTCCGACCCCGGCGAGCAGCACAACGAGGCTCGAGCCGCCGTAGGAGAGGAACGGCAGCGGTATTCCGGTCAGCGGCGCGATCGCCATCACGGCCGCGATGTTGATCGCAGCCTGCCCGCAGACGAGCACCGTCAGGCCCGTCGCGAGGCTCTTGCCGAACGGATCCTTGCAGCGCAACGCGACGGTGAGGCCCGCGTAGGCGAAGAGCGCGTACGCCGCGATCACGGCGGTCGCGCCGATCAAGCCGACCTCCTCGCCGATGTTGGCGAAGATCATGTCGGTGTGCGCCTCCGGCAGGAAGAAGTCCTTCTGGATGCCCTGTCCGATCCCGACGCCGAAGAAGTGCCCGGAGCCGAGCCCGATCATCGCC
>Ga0137372_10005509_pt1 | contig 12358 bp, 14 predicted proteins | sample SagtaG_6_FD_104911 | JGI IMG/M metagenome (GOLD analysis project Ga0137372, IMG submission 104911) | Vadose zone soil microbial communities from Sagehorn Ranch, Mendocino, California, USA - Sage1_R_60_16 metaG | ecosystem: Environmental > Terrestrial > Soil > Vadose zone | place: USA...
AGCAGGGCCTCAACGGTGAGGAGCTGCTCTCTGCCCAGCAAGAAGTGAATGACCAGTTGCTGAGAACTCGTAGAGCCAACAGTCTTGTACTTCCATCGCAAAGGGTGGGAGCGAGCGCTGCGCGAAGACCTCGTGTTGCACCTAGCGGAAGATCTCGAGGCGGGCAAGGAGCCCGGAAAACTCCGCCTCGCTGTCGCGTTCGTGGATCTGTCGAGCTTCACGCCGCTGAGCCAGGCCATGGGGGACACCGCGGCGGCGCAGGTGCTCGACCGCTTCTCGAATCTTGTGCGCAGTGCAGCAAGTCGCCATGCCGGTACCGTCGTGAAGCAGATCGGGGACGCGTTCATGGTCATCTTCCCGAGCGCCGCATCGGCAGTCGATTGGGCGTTGGACGTGGACCAATGTGCGTCGACCGAAACGAGATTTCCCGCGCTGCGCGTCGGGATCCATGTCGGATCGGTGCTGTATCGACACGGTGATTACGTCGGCATCAACGTCAACATCGCGGCCCGGGTCGCGGACGCGGCTGGCTCTCACGAGATATTGGTCACCGCGGACGTTGCACTAGAAGCCCATATGGATGCCGGTTCCGACTTCGTGGCGCTTGGATCCCGTCGACTCAAGGGGCTGATCGAGGAAGTCGAGGTACTCCGCGTCCGACGCCGTGGCGCGCAACCGAGACGAGCGGTCGACCCGGTGTGCGGAATGGAGCTTGATTCAGGTGATGCGGCCGGCCGGCTTCGTTGGGGAGGCCAAGAGCTTTTGTTCTGCTCCATGGGATGCTTGCAGCGCTTCACTGCCGACTCCGAGCGCTACCTCCCGGGACGCGGGGTTACGGCTGGCGCTCGATCAGATAATCGATCGCCGTAGTGAGGACGGCGAGGTCGTCGGGCTCGATGGCAGGGAACATCGCGATGCGGAGCTGGTTGCGGCCGAGCTTGCGGTACGACTCCGTGTCGACGATGCCGTTCGCCCGCAGTTGCCCCGCCAGCCAGCCGGCGTCGACCGACTCGTCGAAGTCGATGGTCGCGGTCACGCGGCTGCGTTCGTCGGGCTTGGCGACGAACGGCGTTGCGTGTTCGTGGGCCTCGGCCCAGCCGTACACGATCTCAGCCGAGCGGTCGCAGCGCGACGCGCACCACTCCAGCCCACCGTGCCCGAGCATCCAGTCGAGCTGATCAGCGATGAGGAAGAGCGTCGCCAGGGCGGGCGTGTTGTACGTCTGGTCGAGCCGCGTGTTCTCGAGCGCGATCGGCAGGCTGATCGACGGCGGGATCCAACGACCCGATGCTCCGATCCGTTCGATGCGCTCGATCGCCGACGGTGAGCAGCAGGCGAGCCACAGGCCACCCTCGCTGCCGAAGCTCTTCTGAGGAGAGAAGTAGTAGACGTCGAACTGCCCGGGGTCGACCCGTAGCCCGCCGGCGCCCGACGTGGCGTCGACGAGGACGAGCCCGCGTTCGGCCTCGACGCCGTCAGGGCGCTGTACGTCCATCATCACGCCCGTGGACGTCTCGTTGTGCGGGAAGGCGTACGCGTCGACGTCTGGATCGGCGCGTAGCTCAGGATGCGTGCCGGCAGGCGACTCGATGACCTGGGGCTCCTCGAGATGCGGCGCGCCGGTGGCGGCCGCCGCGAACTTGGCCGAGAACTCGCCGAAGCTCAGGTGCTCGCTGCGCCGCTCGACGAGGCCGAAGACCGCCGCGTCCCAGAAGACGGTCGTGCCGCCGACGCCGAGCAGCACCTCGTAGCCCTCGGGCAGGTTCAGCAGCTCGGCAATGCCGGTGCGGATCCGCCGCACGACCGACTTCACGCCCCCGCGCCGGTGGCTCGTGCCGAGGTACCTCGGGGCCGCCGCCGCCAGCGCGGCCACGGCTTCGTTCCGCACCTTCGACGGCCCTGACCCGAAGCGGCCGTCCGACGGCAGCAATTCGGGCGGAAGGCGAACGTCGCTCACAAATGCAGGCTACTGGGCAGCACTGCGGTTCACGCCGGTTTCGTAGGCGAAGATCACGGCCTGGACCCGGTCGCGAAGGTCGAGCTTCATCAGGATCCGCTTCACGTGGGTTCTGATGGTCGATTCCTCGACCACGGGCGCGGCGGCGATCTCGCGGTTCGATAAGCCCCGAGCGATGAGCTCGAGCACCTCGCGCTCTCGGCGGGTGAGCTCATCGAGCTTGGTCTGATTCGCAACGTCGGGCGTCGGCTGCTGGGCCATGCGATCGATCACGCGCCGGGTGACCGACGGCGAGAGGAGCGAATCGCCGGCGGCGATCGAGTGCACCGCCGCGATCAGCTCCTCGGGTCGTGTGCGCTTGATCAGGAAGCCGGAGGCGCCGGCGCGTAGGGCGCCGAAGACGTAGTCATCCTGCTCGAAGGTCGTGAGGATCAGAATTTTTGCCTCGGGCGCCACCCGCGACAGCTCGCGGGTGGCACTGATGCCGTCGACGTCGGGCATGCGGACGTCCATGAGGACACTGGCGCGCGAGCTCGGCGCCGAAGCGATTGTCGCCGACCTCGCGAACCGCGACGACACAGCCCGTCTCGTCGATGCGGTTCGCGAGCTTGATGTGCTCGTCTCGAACGCCGCGCTGCCCGGCGGCGGGAAGGTGGAGACGTTCTCCATCGAGGAGATCGACCGCGTGCTCGAAGTCAACCTTCGTGTGCCCATGGTCCTCTCAAGCCACTTCACGCGGCCATGGTCCGACGCGGCTGCGGTCACGTTGTATTTGTGTCGTCGCTGGCTGCCGCCTTCCCGACGCCCGGGCTCGCGATCTACAACGCGACGAAGTCGGCTCTCGCCGGCTACGGCCTGTCACTGCGCGGCGAGCTGGCTCCTCGGGGCGTCGGGGTCTCGATCGTGTACCCGGGCCCGATACGAGGCGCCGCGATGTGGGCAGACACGGGTCTTTCGCCACCAATGGGCATCAGCACCAGATCGCCCGAAGACGTGGGTTGGAGCGTTGTCCTGGCGGTCGAGCGAAATCGCGCCGAAGTGATGGTTGCTCCTCTGGCCCTCCGGGTCGGGGAGGTCTTCGGCCGCAGCGCTCCTGCCGCGGTCGTCAGGCTCGCGCCCCGGTTGGGCGCCTATCAGCTCACCGACGCCATGGCGGAGGCTTTGCGGTACAAGCGCTAAGGCCGGCTGCGACACACGTCACCTCGAATCTCCGCATATCCGTGCTACCGTACGGATATGGCGATCATGGCTGATCACGAGCACCCCGTCGACGCCGCTCGCGTCCGGCGGGCCCGCGCCGGTGTCATCGGGGCGGAGGACGCCGGTCGCCTGTCCGGCCTGCTGGCGCTGCTGGGCGATCCGGTCCGAGTCAGGCTGCTGTACGCCCTCGATCTCGTCGACGAGCTCTGCGTCGGAGACCTCGCGCTGGCGCTCGGCATCACCGAGGACGCGGCCAGCTACGGGTTGCGCATGCTGCGCACCGCCGGGCTCGTCCAGACCCGCAAGGACGGCCGCGTCGTCTACTACCGCCTGGCCGACACGTTCCCCGAGCCGTTGCTCGAGCACTGCCTGCGCGAGCTCCTGCGCCTGAGCGAGCTCGCCGGTGCCGAGCATCCGAAGCGCGGGTCGTCCCGCCGGAAGCTGGTCCGATGAGTCACGGCGCCCATCACGGCGGCCACGGCGATCACGCCGAACACGCGGAAGAGTTTCGCCACCTGTTCTGGCGCAACCTGGTGCTGGCGATCCCGGTCGTCGTGTTCAGCCAGATGTTCTCCGACCTGCTCGGCTACACGCTGCCGAGCGGCACGGCCTGGATCTCGCCCGTGTTCGGGATCATCGTCTTCCTCTACGGAGGCCGGCCGTTCCTCACCGGCCTCTACGAGGAGCTGCGCGCGCGTCAGCCGGGCATGATGACGCTGATCGGCTTCGCGATCACGGTCGCGTTCGTGGCCAGCCTGGCGACCAGCCTCGGCATCGGGAGTCTCGACCTCGACTTCTGGTGGGAGCTGGCTCTGCTGATCGTCATCATGCTGCTGGGCCACTGGCAGGAGATGAAGGCCGTCGGTCAAGCGCAAGGCGCGCTCGCGGCTCTGGCCGAGCTGCTCCCTGACGAGGCGGAACGCGTGACTCCCGACGGTGGTATCGAGACGGTTCCGCTGAGCCAGTTGCGCGTTAGCGACATCGCGCTCGTCCGACCGGGAGGGCGCGTCCCTGCCGACGGCGAGATCGTCGAAGGCGAAGCCGAGTTCGACGAATCGATGATCACGGGTGAGTCACGGCCGGTGCCGAAGAGGGTCGGCGATCGCGTCGTGGCCGGGACCATCGCGACCGATTCGGCCGTTCGCGTCCGTATCGACGCGGTCGGTGACGACACCGCCCTCGCCGGAATCCAGCGGCTCGTCGCGGAAGCGCAGCAATCGCGTTCACGGGCGCAAGCGCTGGCCGACCGGGCTGCGGCCTTCCTCTTCTACGTCGCCGTCACCGCCGGCATCGTCACATTCGCAGTTTGGATGCTCCTCGGCGATTCCAGCGCCGCCGTCGAGAACACCGTCACGGTGCTCGTCATCTCGTGCCCGCACGCGCTCGGGCTGGCGATCCCGCTCGTCATTGCCCTGTCGACCGCCGTCGCCGCCCGAACGGGGATCCTCGTGAAGGACCGCATGGCGCTGGAGCGCATGCGGGGGATCGATGCCGTGCTCTTCGACAAGACGGGAACCCTCACGAAGGGCGCCCACGTCGTCACCGGCGTCGCCCTCGCCCGCTCCCACAACGGCGTTGCGACGGAGGACGACCTGCTCGCTCTGGCCGCCGCCGTCGAGTCGGACAGCGAGCACCCCCTCGCGAAAGCCATCGTGGCCGCCGCCGAGCGCGCCGGTCGTCCCCTACCGCCAGCGCGCGACTTCCGTTCAATCACCGGGCGAGGCGTCGAAGCCACCGTCGACGGCACACGCGTCGCCGTGGGAGGACCTGCCCTCCTGCGCGAGCGCAACCTCACCGTGCCCGACGAGCTCTCCCGTCACGTCGAGGAATGGAAGCAGCGAGGTGCGGCGGTGCTCTACGTCGTCCGAGACGATCAGGTGTACGGGGCCCTTGCCCTCGAGGACGAGATCCGCCCCGAGTCGAAGCAGGCCGTCGACGACCTGCACGCCCTCGGCGTCAAGGTCGTCATGATCACCGGGGACGCAAAGCAGGTTGCGGACGCCGTGGCGAAGCAGCTCGGCATCGACGAGGTCTTCGCCGAGGTGCTGCCGGAAGACAAGGACAAGGCCGTCGCCGAGCTGCAAGGCCGCGGCTTGGGTGTGGCGATGGTGGGGGACGGCGTCAACGACGCTCCTGCTCTCGCCCGCGCCGACGTGGGGATCGCGATCGGCGCCGGGACCGACGTCGCCATCGAGTCCGCCGGCGTGATCCTGGCCTCGTCGGATCCCCGCGGCGTGATCGGGGTCATCGAGCTCTCGCGGGCGAGCTACGTCAAGATGATCCAGAACCTGGCGTGGGCAGCCGGGTACAACATCATCGCAATCCCTCTCGCCGCCGGCGCACTCGCCTGGGCCGGCGTCATGCTGCCGCCGTGGTCGGCCGCCGTGGTGATGAGCTTGTCGACGATCATCGTGGCGCTCAACGCCCAGACGCTGCGCCGCCTCGACCTGAGGCCGGAACACATCGAGGCGACCATTTCAAAGGGAGCCCGCGAGCCCGAGAAGGTGGGGAGCCGTGCCTGAGATGACATCGTTCGAGCAAGGTTTCTGCCGCAGCGCTCCGTGGCGCTGGCTCGCCCGGCGCGTTGTTCTGCCGTGGGCTCTCCAAGGCGAGCACCTGTCGGGCGACGTCCTCGAGATCGGAAGCGGCAGCGGCGCCATGGCCGCCGAGCTGCTGCGGCGCTTCCCGGACGTCCGGCTGACGGCGACGGACTACGACGACTCGATGGTCGACGTCGCTCGCGAACGGCTCCGCGAATTCGGTGATCGCGTCGAGCTGAAGCAGGCGGACGCCACGCAGCTACCGTTCCCCGACGAGTCGTTCGACGGGGTGGTGTCGTTCATCATGCTGCACCACGTAATCGACTGGGAGAAGGCGCTCGCCGAAGCCGTACGCGTGCTACGACCGGGCGGACGCTTGCTCGGCTTCGACCTGTTGGACAACCGATCGATGACCTGGCTCCATCGGGCGGAGCGCTCACCCCACCGGATGATGCGCTGGGACGAGCTGAGACGCGAGACTCAGAAGCTTCCGTTGCTTGGAACCCTCAACTCCGGCGTCGGCGCCTTCACTGCCCGATTCGACCTGCAGAAGCGCTAGCGAAACCGAGGGGAGTTCGTGAGATGGCCCGACCTGACTTTCCCGCGCCCGAACAAGGCTTCCTGCTCACACACTTCCTGGTCGTCTCCGATATGGATCGGTCGCGCGAGTTCTACACGAGGCTGCTCGGCGGCACCGTGGTCAACGAGCGCAGCCCGGTGATGATCAAAGTGGCCAACAGCTGGTTGATCCTGAACGAGGGTGGCGGCCCGACCGACGACAAGCCCGAGGTGGTCCTCGAGACCCCACCCGACCCGAAGCGCACCAGCGCGTTCCTGAACATCCGCGTCGCCGACATCGCTGCGACCTACGACGAATGGCGCAAGAAGGGGGCCGAGTTCCTCACCGAGCCCAAGGACCATGGCCGCGAGATCCGTGCGTACGTGCGCGACCCTGATGGTCACCTCATCGAAGTCGGCCAGTCGACCGGGATACTCGACGCGATGGAGGGGCGCTAGCGACGGGTCGCCGCGGTCGACCGCGGCGCGTCGCCCACGACCTCCCGGTACCACGCCGGGCGTTCGGTCCGCGCCCAGTACGGCGTGACGTCACCACGCGTCATGCCGCGTAGCGCGATCGGGTCTCGTATCGCGAAGTAGATGTGACCGAGCACGGCGAGCCAGATTCCGAGCGCGAACCAGTCGTGCACGAACGTCGCTCCCGTGCGCCAGTCGTTCGGGAACGGCTCGAACCAGCGCATGATCGACCCGGTCGCGAGCATCACGAGGATCGCGGCGCCGAAGAACGTCGCGTTGAGCTTCTGGCCGGGATTGAACTTGCCGAGGTCGAGCCGCCCGGGGCGAGCTCGGTTGCGGCGCCCGAACCATCGGGCGTCGTCCTGGCTCCAGCGGTTGAGGCGCCCGAGATCGCGCCGCAGCTGCGCGCCGCGGCGGCTGACCAGGGCGAGCAGCACCGGCGCTGGAAGCAATAGCCCGGCGTAGGTATGGACCTGGCGGAACAGCTCGCGCCGCCCGAACAGCGCGGAGAACGGCCCCGCGTACAGGACCGCGCCCGTGAGCATGAGCACACCGAACAGCACTGCCGTGGTCCAGTGCGCGGCCCGCTCGACGCGGTCGAAGCGCGGGATCGTGGTCCGCGCCTCGCGGTCAACCTGCGTCGTCATGGCGCGTTGTCGTCTCGGTTGTTGGAGCGCCCGACCCAGGCGTCGACGTCGTAGCCGCGTTCCTGCCAGTAGCCGGGGACGACCTTGTCGGTCACCTCGATCTCGTCGAGCCACTTGATCGACTTGTAGCCGTACATCGGCGCCACGTACAGCCGCACCGGGCCGCCGTGCGCGTCCGACAGCTCCTCGCCTTCGAGCTCGTAGGCGACGAGCACGTCGTCACGGCGCGCCTGCTTCAGGGTGAGGCTCTCGCTGTACGCGCCGTCGAACGACGTGAACCGCAGAGCCTTCGCACCGGCCTGGACGCCGGCGCGGTCGAGCACGTCACCGAGGCGAACGCCCTTCCACGGCACCGAGTAGACGCGCCAGCCCGTCACGCACTGGAAGTCGCGCGTCAGGCCGGTGGGCGTCATGGCGCGGAGGTCCCGATACGTGAGTGTGAGCGGTTGGTCGACGAGCCCGCCGACGCGCAGGCGGTATTCGTCGCGATCGCGATGAGGCATCGACCCCGTGACCGAGTAGATGCGGAAGCGGCCGATGGGCAGGAAACCGGAGAGCCCGGTGCCGTCCTTCGCCAGGTACGGGCCGATGCGCTGCTCGAGCCAGCGCTGCGCATTGGCGCCCCAGAGGATGCCGGCAGCGCCTGCGCCCAGCAGACCCAGGAACACCCGCCGGCCGACCGGTGCGCCGTCCATGGATCTCAGGATACGGACGGGCTCGCCCGCGGCCGCATCGCGTGTCCTTACAAATCGCGAAACGCTCGCTCAGCCCAGCGTCAGGACCTCGCCGAAGCCGGCCTCGATCGACTTCACGAAGTCGCCGGTGTCGGGCACGGCGACGGCATCGGTGTTGATCCCGATGCAACAGGTGTCGCAATGAGACAGCAGCATGATATTGGCCGCAGTGCCCGACAGTGGGCCGAACGGGTACAGGCGCTCGAGCTCGGCGCCCGCGACATAGAGCGGGAACGGCGAGCCGGGCACGTTGCTCGTGACGAAGTCGGATCCCTTGAGCATTGCCCCGAAGAACGTGGTGGTGGCCGCGGTCGGGAGCTGGTTGAGCACCATCGCGAGTGTGTCGGTGAGCGCGACCGCCGGCTCGTCGCGCACTGCCCGCGACAGCTGTCCGAGCGTGTGCATCCGCTCGGCCGGGTCGGCGATCTGGAGCGGGACGAGAAACCGGGCCGGGGTGAAATGGTTGCCCCCAAGGGTGGCGGTCTCGCCGCGCACGTTGATCGGCATGACCATACGCAGGTTGTCCGGCGCGAAGCCGTGCCGGTCGTGGTAGCGCTCGAGCCCGCCCACCACGGCCGTCACGAACGCATCGTTGAGGGATCCGCCCGCCGCTTTGGCGGCGCGCTTCAGGTCGTCGAGCGGTACATCGAGTGTTCCCAGACGGCGGGCGAGACTGCGGGCGCCCATGATCGGGGAGCCGGGCGCGGTGGCCGGCGCGAGAAACGAAGCCAGCGAGCGCGCCACGCGAGCCGCCTCGCGAACCGCGCCCTGCGGGTCACGGACGGCGGCGCGCGCCGCCCCGAACGCGTTCACCAGCCCACGCCGAACGATGTCGAACGTCTGGCGGCGCCGGTCGTCGAGCGAACGTCGGACGAGGTCGAGCGGCTCGAACACGGGCAGGTCCTCGAGCTCGTCGCAGGGGCCGGGCGCCGCCGGCTCGCGCTCGAGGTCGAACAGCATCATGAGAAGCTTCATGCCGCCGACGCCGTCGGTCATCGAATGGTGGACCTTGATCACGAACGCCGACCGTCCGCCCTCCAGCCCGTCGACCACGGTGTACTCCCACAGGGGCCGAGCCCGGTCGAAGCCGGCCATCGCCGCGTTGCGAGCGATTTCGAGCACGCACTCGAAGTTGGCCGGCTGGGGCGCGCGCACGCGGCGGAGGTGGTACGACAGGTCGAAGTGGGGGTCGGCCGACCAGTACGGCGGGCCGGCGCGCAGCAGCGGTGTCACGACCCGTTGACGCAGGCGAGGGATGAGGCGGCTGCCGCGGTCGACGCGTTCGACGAGCGCGTCCCAGTCGGGACTCCGGTCGAAGGTGAGCAAGGTCACGACCGTCGACCGCAGGGTCGGATCTTTCTCGACGTTCCACATGAGGGCGTCGGCGTCGCTCATGTGGAGATCGAACTGCTCGGACCCCGCCACGGGGCCAGACTGCGCTATGCCCCGTATTTCTGCAAGCGGCCGGCGTTGGCGAGCATCAGCGCCATGAGGTCCTTGGTGGGGCGGAGGCCGAGGCCGCCGCGCAGGCACCACCGCTCGCCGAAGCGGTCGACCTCGTCCTGCCCGCAGCGCGCACTCCATAGCAGCGCCGGCACCGGGTGCCACGAGTGCGCCGCCATCTGGCTCGGCGTCGAATGGTCGCCGGAGACGGCGACCACGTCGGGGTTCAGCGCGCGCAGCTCGGGGACGACAGCGTCGAGGTCCTCGATGGCCCGAACCTTGCGGGCCCGGTCGCGGTCCTCCCCGGCGGAGTCGGTGCCCTTGTGGTGCAGGAAGAAATAGTCGTAGTCGACCCACGCGTCCCGCAGGATCTGCAGCTCTTCGTCGAGCGCGCCGGGTTGGCCGAGCACGTCCATGCCCAGGAGCCGGGCGATGCCCCGGTACATCGGATAGATCGCCACGGCCGCCGCCCGGAGCCCGTACCGCTCTCCGAAACCGGGCAGCTCACGGTGAGTGTCGAAGCCGCGCAGCAAGATCCCGTTCGCCTTCGGCTCGTCGGCGAGTACGCGCCGCGCCTGCGCGATGAGCTCGGTGACGAGCTCGGCGGTGTGCTTGGCGTCGGGCTCGAGAGGCTGCGGATCAAGTGGAGCGACGCCCTCGTGTTGCGGGTCGGTGTCGGTGAGCGCGGGGTCGAGACCGGGCCCGCGCAGCACGACGAGCACACGATGTTCGCGTTCGTGCCGGAAGATCACCTCCGCGCCGTCGAGGCGCACGGCGTCCTGCAGCTTGTCGACGACGGCGGCGGCCTCGTCGTCGGGGATGCGGCCGGCGCGACGGTCGGTGATGGTGCCGTCGCCGGCGAGCGTGCACAGGTTGCCGCGGGCGGCGACGTCGCCGGGCCGGAGCTCGAAATCGAGTCCCGCCGCGCTGAGCGCGCCGCGCCCGAGCTCGAAGCGCTCGGGGTCGTAGCCGAACAGGCCGAGGTGACCCGGGCCGGAGCCGGGCGTGATGCCGGGGCCGACCGGCTCGACGAGCCCCGTCACGCCCTCCGCCGCGAGGCGGTCGAGATTCGGAGTGTCGGCCTCCTCGAGCTCGGTGCCGTGCTCGTCGTCGGCGTAACCGCCGAGCCCGTCCATGACGACGAGCAGGATCTTTGTGTCCGCGGCTTGGATCAGCGGCGCGACATCCATGCCGTCACCGTACCGTCGATGGGGGAAATCGGCTCGCTCGTGGCGGCCATCACTCATAAGGCTTGGTCTTGTGGAGATTCGAGAGCTCGCGCCCGCAGAGACCCACCTCGCCTACGCCGCGATGCGGGAGCTGCGACCGCACGTCGAATCGGAGCCCGAGTTCGTGAGGCGAGTCAACGACGTGCAACGCCCAGGCGGCTACCGGCTCGTTGCGTCGTTCGACGCTGGCGACCACATCGCGGCGGCCGCGGCCGGCTTCCACATCCGCGACATGCTCGCGTGGGGTCACTATCTCTATGTCGAAGACCTCGTGACCCGGGAGTCGGCCCGGCGGGCCGGGCACGCCACCGCGCTGCTCGATTGGATTCGGGCCGAGGCCGACCGCAACGGCTGCGACTGCATCCAGCTCGACTCGGGAGCGCACCGGCACGACGCGCACAAGCTGTACCTGGACTGGGGCTTTGCGATCACCGGACACCATTTCGGCCGCGTGTTGGGGGACAGCGCCGGCCGGTAGCGTTCAGGTCATGGTCGAGTCCGTGTTCACCGGCGTCGGTGTCGCGCTGGTGACGCTGTTCGACGACCGCGGCGACCTCGACGCGGCCGCCACCGCCGGACTCGCCGCCCAGCTCGTCGAGCTCGGCGTGCGCGCCGTGGTCGTGGCGGGGACCACCGGCGAAGCCGCCACACTCGATTCCGGCGAGCGGGTCGCGCTCCTCGACGCCGTGCGCGGGGAGCTGCGTTCGTCGGTGCCGGTGATCGCGGGCACCGGCGCGCCATCGGCGCGGCAAGCTGTCGCCTTCACCCGCGACGCAGTGGAGCACGGCGCCGACGCCGTTCTCACGCTCTCGCCGCCGGGCGCGATCGATCCGCGGCCCTATTACGAGGCCGTGACCAAGGCGGCGACCGGTACACCGGTGCTCGCCTACCATTTCCCGAAGGTCTCGCAACCCGGTATCGCCGTTCGCCAGCTCGGCGACCTCCCGGTCGCAGGGGTCAAGGACTCCTCCGGCGACGCCGAGCGACTGCTGCACGAGCTGCACGAGTACGAGGGGCCGGTCTACACGGGCTCCTCCGCACTGCTGTCCTTCGCCGGTCCGCTCGGCTGCGTGGGGGCGATCCTCTCCCTGACCAACGTCGAGCCCGAGCGGTGTGCTCGCGCATTCTCCGGCGACGTCGTCGCCCAAGTCGCACTGGCGGAGTCGCACCTCGCCGCGCACGACCGGTTCCCGCGGCGCCTCAAGAAGATGGTGGCGACTCGATTCGGGACGTCAACCGTTTGCCGCGTCGCCTGAGGGCCTCGCCTCAGGCCGGGCTGAGCAGTTCCTCCAGCCGGTAGAAGCGAAGCGGCGTGTCCCAGAGCACGGCGTCGAGGTCGCCGCCGTCGAGGCCGTGCTCGGCCGACTCCTTCAGGAAGCTCGTCACAGCGTCGGGGTACATGGCGTCGGGGTGCGGGAAGTCGCTGGCCCACACCAGGTGGTCGGCGCCCACCTGCGACACCACCCATGCGGCCAGCGGGTCGTCGGGGTCGGTGCTGATGATGCACTGCCGGACGAAGTACTCGGCCGGCGTGAGCGACAGGCCCGCGGTCTCGCTGTCGTGCATCCATTCC
>Ga0137372_10005510_pt1 | contig 12357 bp, 9 predicted proteins | sample SagtaG_6_FD_104911 | JGI IMG/M metagenome (GOLD analysis project Ga0137372, IMG submission 104911) | Vadose zone soil microbial communities from Sagehorn Ranch, Mendocino, California, USA - Sage1_R_60_16 metaG | ecosystem: Environmental > Terrestrial > Soil > Vadose zone | place: USA: California...
CCCCAAGCACGCCGAGCGAGGGAATTAGAACGAAGAATCCGATCAGCCGCAACGCCACGTTGGCGGCGACGACGGGAACATATTCGCCCTCATGGCCAGTCAGCTGCAGGATGGCAGCCGATGGACCGCCCGCCGCCTGAAAGGCCGTTCCGAGCGCGAGCACGATCAGTACCCATTGCTGGGCGGCGAAATGAGGCCCGAACAGGCCAAGAAGATAGGGCGCGCCGACCCAGATAAGGACCAGCCCACTGATGACGCAAAGCGCGGTCACCTCCGCCATGAGCTGCAAGGTGTGCTCAAATTCCCGGTGATTCTTGCTGAAGTACAGCGAGGGGAGCCGGCGCGCCCCGAACGAATACAGGGCGGCCGAGAGCATGGCGAAGATGTTCGCCAGACGCGAGGCGGCAAAATAGATTCCGGCCGTGGCCGGATCCAGCATCCAATAGACCAGGATGACGTCGAAATACTGATTTGCTGCCTCAAGAATCGAGGCAACCCAGAAGCGAAGCGCGCTCGACCGCCAGCGTGAGCTTTCCGAGCGCGCCGACACATTGCGCAAATTCGGCAGCGCGCGCCCAATCGCAGCGACCTGCACGATCAGCCCGACCGACATGGCAACGGCCATCATCGTGAGCAGCTCGGCAGGATCGAGTCGACCGTGACCAAACAAAACCGCGATCAAAAACAGGACGACAGCAACCCGCCAGAAAAATTCCCGATTGCCTTCTCCCATCAGAATGCTGACCAGGCTCCGTGCGATCTGGCTGCCGAGCATCAGCCCGGCATTCACGGCCGTAAAGGCCGACACCGACAATATCAGCAGCCACCAGTCGCCCCGCATGCTCGCGACCGCCGCGACCGCCACAATCGCAATCAGCATCGCAATGGAAGAAATCTTCAGACTGGACAGCAGGACGCCTTTGGTGAGGTCGGTCTGCCCTCGCACCTGGTACTCGTTCAAGAACCGAACCAGAAGCAGCTCCTGGCCCACCAGTCCCACGACCGAAGCGATCTGGGCAACCGAAAGCCAAGTTGCGAAAGTGCCAAACGCGTCGGGCGACATGGCTCGCGCCGCCAGCGAGAACATCGCGAACGCAAGTCCGCCGCTGCCGACCTTGAGAAGGATCGTCCCGGCGACGCCGCGCGTCACGTCACGCCGCATCACTTGGAGAAGCGAGTCAATCATGGGAAGTACGGGGCATCTGACCATTCAAGATGCTCGTGATTCAGGATACTCGTGGCGGCACCCGCGCCAAGCGTAGCACGCGAGCAAATCGGGAGTGTTAATCCTCCGCCCCTAATAACATCCCTTTTCCCTGACGACACACACCCGTGGCGAACACGCCGCCTTGCGCCATTCTGGAACACCGCAGTCCCGACCGTCTCCAAACGGGCCACGCGCCGGCTTTCAGTGCAGCCGGTGCGGACTGCACGAGGAAGAGCGCCGAAGCAATACTCGCGCACCAAAGCGCTCCTTTTGAACGAAAATGGCTCCCCAGGAATGGATTCGAACCACCGACCTGACGGTAAACAACCGCCCACTCTGCCGCTGAGCTACCGGGGAATAGGACTTCACAGGGATCCTCGTGCAAGGCGCGTGCCGGATGTCGGCAGGTCGGCCCAAGCGCGCAGCCGTTAACCTCGATGCATAAAGATCATCGTGCCGGCTCCACGAAGAGGCTACCAGGCAAGAAAGTTGCAGTTCCGTTGCCATTAACGGAGCAGACGATAATGATAGTGAATGAGAGCGAGATGGACTCGATCGCGGCAACTGCATCTGGAACGCTCGTTACAGACATTGCCATCGTGGGCGGCGGCCTGGCAGGATCGCTCGCGGCCGCAGTCCTGGCGCGGGCCGGTCATCGCGTCGTTCTGATCGACAAGCGTGCCGTCCATCCGGCAGAATTCCGCGTCGAAAAGATTGCCGGCCAGCAGTTGAATATCCTTCGCAGGCTGGGCTTCATCCGCGAACTTGAAGCGGTCGCATGTTCATACGACCGCGTGCTCAATATCAGGGAAGGCAAGGTGGTCGATGTGAGTGTCGGCCGGGCCTACGGGATCCCCTATGCCGACCTCGTTGCCATGGCGCGCCGCCTGATACCCGATCGTTCCAGCTTCATCGTTGATCAAGTTTCCGCCGTAACTTGCAGCGATGACGTTCAACATCTCCTGTTGGCGTCCGGAAAGCGCGTCACCGCGCGGCTTGTTATCCTGGCGACCGGCATGGCCGGCGTTCTTGGATATGGTCTCGGAATCACGCGGCGCGTTCTGGCCGAACGTCATTCGGTTTCGTTCGGCTTCACGATTGCGCGTCCGGATCATTCGCCGTTCGAATTCGAGGCGCTGACTTGCTATGGCGAACGGACCGCGGATGGCGTCGACTATCTCAGCCTGTTTCCGGTACCTGCCGGCATGCGGGCAAACCTGTTCATGTTTCGCGATCCGACTGATCCGATCATGCGCGAGCTGCGCCGGGAGACCAAATCGACGCTGCTTCGCCTGATGCCCGGACTGCAACCATATCTCGGAGATTTCCGCGTCATCGATCCGGTGCAGAACTGGGTGATGGACCTGTCCGTCGTCGAAGGACATCTGCAGCCGGGCGTCGTGTTGATCGGCGATGCGTTTCAAACCAATTGTCCTGCGGCCGGCACGGGAGTAAGCCGACTGCTGGTGGACGTTGAGCGTCTTTGCACGGAGTATGTGCCGCGTTGGCTCGAAACTGACGGCATGGGCAACGAGAAAATATCGCAATTCTATTCCGATCGCGACAAGATCGCGGCCGACCAGCTCTCATTGAGCATGGCGCGCTTCCGTCAAGCCTTGACGTCGAGCAACGACATCAGGTGGAATGTACGGCGGCGATTTCACTTTATGCGACGCAATATCACGCACCGGGTGGACCGGATCCAGCCGGGGTGGATCGCGCGCGTCCGCGGCGCGCTCCGCGCCTGACCGTCGAGTGACGGCGGCTTCTATCTGGCGGGCCGGTCAACGCGTGCCGGTTGAGGTACGGACCGGCCGTAGCTTGAATTCGGCCATTCTCTTGGCGGCCAGCTTGATCCAGGGCGCTTGCCTCAGCGCGAACAAGGCGACGGAACCGGCTGCGCTGCCGGCTTGCATCACGCTCCACATCGGCGAAGGCTGCGCGCCAAACAGCCGCTTGTAAGGCTCGTCGCCGATGGTGAAGTCGAGGATTTGATCCCCGCGCTCGATACAATCCCTGGCCACCCGTTCAAACATCAGCGCACCGAGGGATTGGTTCTTGTATCCCGCGATGTCGAACGCGCTCATGATAATGAGGAAGCTGCCCCGGTGGCATAGGCCCAGCACGGCGGCAATCACGTTGTCGTCCATCTTCATCGTGTAGAGCCGAACAAAGGAGCCGAGACCACGGGTCGCCACGTCGGAATAGAAGTCGAAATATTCGGAGCGCTGCAACAGATCGCCATCGCCCTGCGCCTGGAATCGTGGGCCTCGAAAGTTTTTCATCACTTCCATGGCAGCAATGGTGGATGCGCCGTCGTCGCAACATGAAAAATGCGGTGCGCCCTTCTTCTGGAGCTGGCGCCACTTCTTTGCGAGTTCCTTTTGATAGGAACGATCCAGCGCATTGGCCCGCCATTGCTCGTACGGAGCGATCAACAGCGTCGAATACGCATTCGTATCCATGGATATCCGGCGCGGCGCGGCCAGCAGAGTCTCGATCGGAATCCTTCCGTCAGGCAGCTTGGGCATCCGCAGCAGATCAAACGGCCCGATGAGGCGCCGGATCTTCAGGCAGGCATCTTCGTCCTGGAGCAGATCGGAAAACACTTGGGCCGCGCAGACCGGGGCCAGATAGTCGGAGACGCGGAGGTCGGCGAATTCGACCGTCCGAATCGGCCCCCGCCGTATCCGCAGCAGGGGGAGCACCATTGCCAGGGCGCCGGTGGCGCGATAGCGGACCACGACGACGAGCCGTTTCGCCGCCGCGGCGGGCGCAAGCTTGCTGTAAAGGCTGTCCAGCCACATTGGATGCTGGAACGCGGTCGCGGACAAGCCATTGAACAGCTCGGCATATTCTTGCGACAGGAAGTCGAATGCGTCGTCGACGCTGACATCGAACACGTCTTTGCTTTTGTCCATCCGTGTGACCAACAAACCGGGTGCATGCAGAAAGCCGGTCGAGCCGGAGCGGGACACTTCATAGCAGAGGCAGGACGATGCGGCCACCGACCGAATGCAATCTGTATTAACGCATTGCCTTTCAGATCGGGCGCGCATCTGCTTTGCATGCCTGTTCGAAAATCGCCGGGGTGACCCCATCCTGCCGGCGGCTGATCGCTGTCGCGCCGAGTCCGTGATGCATCGCCATTGATGCCGGCCGACCTGCGAGGCGAGGCCGATTTCGCTGGGGCTGCGTCGTCATGGTTAACGGATCTTTACGTATTTGGCATGTCCGCATGAAAAGGCGAGCCGCGGCCGGGAGGCGCCGAACGGCACGACGCAGGATCGAGACACTGATCTGGACCGCATATTGCAGTAGGAGACAGGCAAATATTGGAATGCCTGATGCCATGCCAATTCACGATAAAACAGCTGAATTCCAGCGCCATTCGATGGGGCGGGAGGAGGGCGAACGGATTGGGCGTATCGATTCCGATCGGAATGTCCCGGCTGCCCGGATTTGCGACATTCCGCAGGGAATGCCGACATGGCTCAGCGGGCTCAACCCCAGGCCGTCAACCGCCAGAGAGACAGACAATATGCGTGAACGTCGCGCGAACCCGATCGGAAGAGCCGCCACGGCGAGCGTGCCTCGTATCACCGTGGGCGGGCTTCGTCTTGCCGTGCTCGATCTCGAGCAGACCGCCAATTTCATGATCGATATGGTGTTCCCGCGGCGCCGTGTCAGCCGTCCGCTCTATCTCACCTCGGCCAATGGCGAAGTGGTCGCGCGCTGCTCGACCGAGCCGATGACGGACCGGCTATTCCGGGCTGCCGACCTGATCAATGCCGACGGCCAGCCGCTTGTCACCGTGTCGAAGTTCAAATCGTCACGGCCGCTGCCGGAGCGGGTCGCGACCACCGACCTGTTCCACATCGTCGCCCGCAAGGCGCAGGCCGCCGGGCTCACCTTCTACATGTTCGGCGCCGACGAGGCGGAGAACGCAGCCGCGGTGAACAACGTCCGCGAGATGTATCCGGACCTGAAGATCGTCGGCCATTCGCACGGCTATTTCCGCGGCGAAGCGCTGCGGGCCAAGGTCGAGGAGATCAACGCGCTCGCGCCGGACTATCTCTGGGTCGCGCTCGGCGTGCCCTACGAGCAAGCCTTTGTCGAACAGTACACGCCGCATCTGTCCAATGTCGGCGTGATCAAGACGTCAGGCGGCCTGTTCAACTTCCTCTCCGGCAGCCGCCCGCGCGCGCCGAAATGGATGCAGAATGTCGGGCTCGAATGGGCCTGGCGGGTCTGGCTCGAGCCGCGCCGGCTGTTCTGGCGCTACTTCACCACCAATCCGCGCGCGCTCTATTTGCTATTTAACAGAAGCCAGTCCACGTCCACCGGGGGGACGGACGCGGCGCGGCGCTGAAAAAGCTTTGCAGCACGTCCATAGCCACCCATGTGCTTGACCTGCATCTTGCAAATTTTGACCGCGCCCGAGCGCCTATGGCGGCGCCGTGCGCATGCCAGATCCAACCGGTCGAAGTATCAAATAATTAACCGTGCTTTACGAAGCTCCTGCCATGACCGGAGCACAAACCGAGACGGATTGGGGGGCGTTTGACAGCGCGATCTGGCAAACTCGCAGTGTTGAAGTCGAAGGAGCCGCCAACGCCATCATAAAATGGTCCATCACCATCAACGTGGTGACATCGATGGGGACCTTCAACACGGCTCTGCTGGCGGCGGAGCAGAGCTATCTGCAGCAGTCCGCTGCCCTGTCGATGTGGATCCTGCTGATTTACGCAAGCGCATTCGTGCGACCCAGTCTGCGGTTAAAGCTCCATCCGGATATGATCGCGATCATTGCATTTTACGGCCTCGCCGCCGGCTCCGTGCTTTGGACGAATCTCGGTCTTGCAGCTCTTATGAAGAGCGCGGCTCTCGCAATAACAACGTTCGGCTCGTTTTGCCTCATCACGCGCGTTGACATCGATGACATCGTGAGATCGACCACGCGCGGCCTCTTTATCCTGGTTGCGGCATCTGCTTTTTGCGCGGCTTTCGCGCCCGATATCGGGATCGACCACAGCTGGATGCACAATGGCCAGTGGCAAGGTATTTTCGAATCAAAGCAAACCCTGGGCTTCGTAGGGGCATATCTGATGTTTTTTGCCTGTTATCGAAAGATAACCGGACAGGGATGGCTCCCCTTCCTCGTTACATTCCTGCTCGCCTCGACATGCGTCATCGCGTCAGGATCGCGGGGCGCTGGTGCTTTGGCGCTGGCCGCCTGTGCTTTGCTGTTTGCCTCCCTGTGGTCGGTAAAGTGCATGAAAGTCTTCGCCGTGTTGCCATTTGTCATGTGCATCATGGCCGGCTTCCTGATCCTGTATTTCTACTCGACGGGGTACGATGCCATCCATCTCTTCGACTCGACAATCGACTTCACCGAGAGAACCTTCATTTGGCAGTACGCGATAAGCCACTTCGATGATGCACCGTTGTTCGGTTTTGGGATAAACGGCTTTTGGACGATCCCCTCGATCTACGATTATTTCGAGCAGAACCACGGTTGGGTGCTTGATAACTACCACAGCGGCTACATCGCTATTCTCATCGAAACGGGATTGATCGGTTACCTTCTTTTTACGGCAAGCGTCTTGCTGTTCTCGAATAAGGTGCTCCATCTGATTTCCGCCCGCTCCATCAACCGCTCGCACTGCGCTCTCATCATCGGATTTGTCGTGCTCAATTTTCAGACCAATTTTACGGAGACGACATTTCTTCGTTCCACGATGTTTACGTCGGTATTGTTGGTGGCGTTTTTCCTCGCAACCTGCAGGCCGGTGCCGCTGGAAAATTCACAGCTGTCGTGAGTTGGAGCGACGATGAGTGCTGCCCGTGATCGTTGGCCAGAAGTGTTCATTCTTCCGCTGCTGGTATTTCTCTTGGCAACATTGGTCCCTCCCGCTCATGGGGCTGAGCAGGCCGCGTTGCGCGACGTCGCCGGATTGGGCCGTGGCATCAATATTCTGGGATATGATGGCATCTGGGAAGGCGCCGTGAATGCTCCATTCCGTTTGGAGAACCTGACTGCCATTCGAAAGGCCGGATTCGCGCACGTCAGAATCAATTTCTTCGGCTTCAAGTACATGGATTCCGAGAACATTCTGGACGAAGCCGTCCTGAAGCGCCTTGATACCGTTATCGAAGAAGTTCTGGCGAGGAAGCTTATCCCCATCCTCGACGAGCACGATACGAGCTTTTGCCAACGGTATATCTCGGGGTGCACCGAGAAACTCAAATCCTTCTGGAGGCAGATCGCGTCGCGCTATGCAGGGAAATATCCCGCGCTTGTCTTTGAAATTCTGAATGAGCCCGGAGGTCAAATGACCTTTGCGAATTGGAACTCACTTCTCAATGAATGTCTTGGCATCGTCCGGATTACAAATCCCGAGCGGACTGTGATTGTGGCTGCTCTTAACACCGACGACGCGCCTATTGATGACCTGGTTTTGCCGACCGACAACAGAAAGCTTATCGCGACGTTTCACTATTACGCGCCGATACGGTTTACCCATCAAGGCGCGCCATGGTCCCGGACATTTTCGAAGATTGGGCCGTTGGATTGGGGTAGCCCGGAGGACGAAGCGAAGGTCATCGCTGATTTCAACAAAATCAATCTCTGGTCCGAGCGAGAAAGACGCCCGATCTATCTCGGCGAATTCGGGGTTTACGAACGTGCTCCCCCCGATAGCCGTTTGAGATATTTGTCGTTCGTGGCGAGGAACGCCGACAGATTTGGCTGGGCATGGGCTTACTGGCAGTTCGATCATGATTTCGCTGCCTTCGATAGCGCCCGTCAAACATGGAATTGGGACGTCCTGCACGCTCTGATCCCGTCGGCGCAACCAAGATAGAACGGACGCCCGCGGCGAAAGCCGCGAAGCGTTTTCGCGTTGCCTGATCATTTCGACAATCGGACTTCGATTTACAGTAGCTGGCCGGTCATTCTTTCGCGCGCGCCGGCTTGGGCCGCGCTCGCTTCGGCGGCGATTTCCGCGCGGGCTTCGCGGCGGCGTGGGTCGTCTCGATTTCCGGCTCTATCGAGCCCAGACTTTGGTAGATTTCCCGAAGCACGATCCTGAGGCGAGAGACCTCGTCCTCGGGGAAACCGGACACGGCCACCTCTTCAAAGTGGACCGCGATCGGCATCAATTCCTCGACGAGCGATTTGCCTTTTGATGTCAGGTTGATCGCAACGGTGCGTCCGTTGTCCTCCAGCCGGCTGCGCGTGACCAGGCCTTTGCGCTTCATCTCGCCGATCAGGCGGGACAAGGTCGAAATCTCCGTGGTCGTCACGGTGGCGAGGTCGCTCAGCCGCTGGTCGCCGGTCTCCCAGAGCGCCGCCATCACCCGGTACATCGGCAGGGTGACGCCGAACGGCGCGATGCGCCGTGAGAACAACTCGCCCATCCGAACACCCACCCGGTTCAGCAGGTAGGGGAACGAATTCGAAAGTCTGTACAAGGTCTTGGGGCTCCCCTTGGGCTCCGACTCGCCGCAACAATTGCGTGCTGACAACTATCCGAAATGTGATTTCTCGCGCAACAAAATTGCAGCCGGAAATTTTGATTGACAAACATTTGCAAATACAAATATTGTGATTGAAATAATCCGACCAAGAGCGGACCTGCGGTATGGGAGAAAATCATGTCCTTGGACGCCGCTACCGACGACCTTCGCTCATCGTTCAGGCTTGCGATGCGCCGCTTTCCGGCGGCGGTGACGGTGATCACCTCGGCCGACCAGACGCGTCGTCATGGCATGACCGCAACAGCCGTCACATCGTTGTCGATGGATCCGCCGTCGCTGGTGGTCTGCGTGAACCAGGCGAGCCTGCTCCACGACATCATGCTGCTGGCACGCAGGTTCTGCGTGAACCTGCTGCGTAAAGACCAGGCCGCGCTGTCTGCCGCGTTTAGCGGCGCGCTTCCGGCGGAAACGCGTTTCGGCCTCGGCGAATGGGCCGTCTCGCCGGAAGGCATCAGCTATCTGGAGACCGCGCAGATCAACATTTTCTGCAGGAAAGCCGCTGCGGTCCCCTATGGCACGCACACGATCTTCATCGGTGAGGCCGAACTCGTGAACGTCCGCGATCCGATCGACCCCCTCATCTATCAGGACGCGACCTACTGCTTTTCCGTGCCGGCCGAAATCGAAGCCGCCTAGCGGGCGGCCGCGGTCGCCTTGATCCATAGATGACGGAGGAATCTCCATGAACGTTGCCGCCCAGGCTCTCGAAAGAATTCCCGATCAGCCGTTCGCGAAACGCCCAAGCCTCGGCGATCTCAAGCTCCGGGTTGCCGGCGTCAGCTCGCAGATCAAGGCGAGGGCGCATGCCACCGAAAAAAGCGGCCGCGTTCCCGCCGAGAACATCCTTGCGCTGCGGGAGATCGGCTACTTCGACATCGTAAAACCCCGCGCCTATGGCGGCTACGAATACGATTTCGACGTCCTGGTTGATCTCAATATCGAGCTCGCCAAGGCGTGCGCATCGACCGCCTGGGTCGGAGGCTTGCTCGCCGCGCATCAATGGCTGATTGCAGGCTTCTCCGAACAGGCTCAGCGCGACGTCTGGACCTCGAACCCCGATGCGCTGGCCTGCGGATCCTACGCCCCGGCAACCAGGGCCGTCGCTTCCAGGGGCGGTTATACATTGACCGGACGGTGGTCCTTCGCCAGCGGTTGCGACAACGCCCAGTGGTCCCTGTGTGCCGCGCTTCTGCCGTCGCACATGGAGGCCGACCGCTTCATACCTGCATTCCTGCTGGTGCCGGCGTCGGACTATCTCATCGATGACACCTGGAATGTCGTCGGCCTGTCCGGAACGGGCAGCAAGACGCTGCAGTTGAAAGATGTCTTCGTTCCCGAGCACCGGGTCCTGACATTCTCCGAAACGACATCGGGCAAGACGCCGGGTGCCATCCTGCGTGCGGAAAATCCTGGCTTCTCCATTCCGATGCTGTGCAACATCCCGTCCTGCCTCGCCTCGGTCGCCGTCGGTGCCGCGGCAGGCGCGCTCGAGGACTATCTTGAAGCTACCAGCAAGCGCGTGACGCGCGGCGCGGTCGCCGGAAGCAACAACCGGATGGCGGAATTCCCGACGATCCAGTTGCGTGTCGCGGAAGCTGCCGCATCCACCGACGCGGCGCGCGAAATCCTGCTGCGCGATCTGCGCGACCGCGCCCATACCGTGCGAGCGAACAAGCCGGTGTCGATCGAGGACCGGATCGTCAGCCGCCGCGGGCAGGCGTTTGCGGTTGCGCTGGCCATCCGCGCCAGCGAAGCGCTCAATGCGTCGACCGGCGGACAGGGCCTGGATCTTGCCAACCCGGTACAGCGGGCGTGGCGCGACGCCAACGCGGTCGGCCGCCACATCAGCATGAACTGGGACGCAGTGGGCACCATGTACGGCCAACTGGCCTTGGGTCTCCTGCCGCAAGGCCAGTACTGAAAAACCACAGGGAGAACGACCATGCAGGGTAAGATCGCGCTCGAGGAGCATTTTGCTATTCCGGAGACGCTGATGGATTCCGCCGGCTTCGTGCCGGAAAGCTACTGGCCCGAACTTAAGGAACGTCTGCTCGATATCCAGGACAAGCGGCTGCGCCACATGGACGAGCAGGGCGTCGAGATGATGATTCTCTCGCTCAACGCGCCGGCGGTGCAGGCGATACCCGACGCGAGAAAGGCCAACGAAATCGCGGTCCGTGCCAACGACTATTTGGCCGAACAGGTGGCGAAACGTCCCGACCGTTTTCAGGCGTTTGCCGCGCTCCCGATGCAGGACCCGGATCTGGCGATTGTCGAGCTCGATCGCGCGGTCACCCAGTTGGGCTTCCGCGGCGCGCTCGTGAACGGCTTTTCACAGGTCGGAGATGCGGGAACCACGGTCTATTACGATCTCGATCGCTATTGGCCGTTCTGGGCGAAGGTCGAACAGCTCGACGTTCCCTTCTATTTGCACCCGCGCAATCCGCTCGCCCAGGATTCCAGAATCTATCAAGGCCACGAATGGCTGCTGGGGCCGACCTGGGCGTTCGGTCAGGAGACAGCCGTCCACGCGTTGCGCCTGATGGGCTCCGGGCTGTTCGACCAATATCCGGGGCTGCGCATCATTCTGGGTCACATGGGAGAAGGGCTGCCCTACAGCATGTGGCGCATCGATCATCGGAACGCCTGGGTGAAAGCGCCGCCGCGGTACAAGGCGAAGAAGAAGATCTGCGAATACTTCAACGCGCATTTCTATCTGACGACGTCGGGGAATTTCCGCACTCAGACGCTGATCGACGCTCTGCTTGAGATCGGAGCCGACCGGATCCTGTTCTCTGCCGACTGGCCGTTCGAGAATGTCGATCATGCCGCGCAATGGTTCGACAGCGCCACCATCAGCGAGGCCGACCGAAAAAAGATCGGAAGGGAAAACGCGCTGCGGCTGTTCAAGCTCGGAGACAACAATTCGTCGCAATCCAACACGGTCGCTCAAGCCGCAGAATAGCTGGCACGCGCCCTACTATAGCGTTTTCGAGCGAAGTGGATGCCGGTTCGCGTGAAGAAAACGCGTCAAAACAAGAGTTTAGAGCTTCGGTTCTGATTCAATCAGAACCGATCATGCTCTAGGCCAATCGATTTCGGGGAGGACAGGATGACTTCGCAGGCGATCAACGTTCATGACGAATTGGCGGATGCCAAGGTCGGCGCTTTCCATTGGCGTCTCGGCGCCATCATGGGGTTGCTGACCCTTTTCGATGGCTACGACACCTTCAATCCGGCCTACGTCATCCATTATGTCGCCGGTCCATGGGGCCTCAAGGCGGGGCAGGCCGGCCTTCTGATATCCAGCGGGCTGGTCGGCTTCCTGCTCGGCGCGGCCTTGCATGGCGTCGCCGCGGACCGGTTCGGGCGTCGCGGAACGCTGCTCGCCGGCTTATGGATCACGAGCGTCTTCACCCTCCTCACCGCAGTGCTCGCCAACTCGTTTGCGACGTTCTGCGCGTTACGGCTGCTGACCGGAATGGGCCTTGGCGTGCTCCTGCCGTTGGCAACCACCTATATCAACGAACTGGCGCCGCGGCGGGTGGCCAACACGTTCGCACTCTGGGGTGTCGCGCTGGGTTGGGCCGCCGTAGGCACGCTTGCGG
>Ga0137372_10005519_pt1 | contig 12348 bp, 9 predicted proteins | sample SagtaG_6_FD_104911 | JGI IMG/M metagenome (GOLD analysis project Ga0137372, IMG submission 104911) | Vadose zone soil microbial communities from Sagehorn Ranch, Mendocino, California, USA - Sage1_R_60_16 metaG | ecosystem: Environmental > Terrestrial > Soil > Vadose zone | place: USA: California...
CAAAAGAGTTCCTGCTCTCCTTGAACAGACGCCATTACCAAACAAGCTAGAGGAGTTATCGGACAAATCTACTCCCAAAAGTGCCCCAGCACTCCTCGAGTTGATGCCATTACCAACCACTCCAGAAGAGGATTTATCTGGAGCAGATTCCCTGGTTCCACCCAGCAATAGCCAGGTTGCATTACTACCTCAATTTCAGCGCAAGAATACTAGTCGCCTAGGGGTGATTGTGCTCCTGCTCTTGCTTTTGATGAGTGGTATAGTTGGGATTATGTTGATCTCCAAACAAAACGCTGCATTGTCTGGACTCACAAAGCAAGTAACGTTCCTTAATAGCTCGGAGATTCTGCTAGGTTTGTGTATCGTGCTCGCGATTGGCTTCACTGTTAGCTTCAATCTCATCTCGCGCATCAGCTTGTCAACAACCAGGCATGAGTATGCCTACACGATTCTGTGGCAGATGTTTTGTGCATTGCTTGCCCCGCTTTTCCTCCTGTTTGACCGGTTCACCATCAGTTTCAACCCTCAAGTGCTGCCGCTGTTTGCACTCTCGATCGTACTGTGGGCGCTTGTCGATGCGTTCCTATTTTCAGCCTTTAAGTATGAGGAGGTCAGTGTTCTCTCGGCTATTTTCCCATTGAACTTCTTTTTCACCTTTGTGGTCAGTGTAGTCTTCTTTCACTCGGTGATCAAACCGACGATTGTTGTCGGTTTCCTCATCGTCATGTTTGCCTCGTTGTTGGTCGGTTTGTATCATACTCGTTTCCGGCCATCAAAAGGTATTATCTTTGGGCTCCTGTATAGTTTCTTTTTGGGAGTGGCATTAGGCCTTAATAGTGAAGTGGTCAAAAGCTTTTCCATCCCGCCCTATATGTTCGCGGCTTTCCTCTTTCCAGCAGTCACCAATCTGTTTGTTTTCTTACGGCCAAAGGGAGCGGAACTTCGTTATGAGCTAAAGGTGCAATGGAAGAAGATTCTGCTGAATGCTGCGGTCATGGATGCCTCCTTCTTTTTCCTGCTGAAAGCCTTTCAGCTTGGCAATGTCCCACAAGTAGTGGCTCTAACAGCAAGCTCAACGTTGTTAACGGCTTTAGCCGGTGTTGTGGTTCTAAAAGAAGAGAAACATACATCTCTCAAAATAATTGCCGCAGTGCTGGCAACGTTGGGTCTCGTACTAGTTCAACGATAGTCGCCTTGCCTTTTCATACGGTGGGCTGCGTTTACTATCACTCTCGTTCGTCGATGGGCCCTTTTCTATAGCAGGAAAAACATTTGAATACCGGCTAGTTGCTGCTGCCTTCGAGATAATATTACCAGTGCTGGTTCTCACTCTCCACGCCCTGCATCGGTGAGGCTGCTGGTGAAAATACTCACGCCTTGGCCAGGGTCAGGGGCTGTCAGCACCTCGACTCGCGTGATCCATTTGACCCATTCAAAGCCGCGGCGGCCTGGGGCGACTAAGCGGAGGGGAAAGCCATGCTCATGTGAGAGTGACTCCTCGCCTGAATGAGTTGCCAACAGAGCATTTCGTGCTTCTTCTAATGGCAAACTCCATCGGTAGCTCTTCACCGAAACGAAGCTCACATAGCGTGCATCCGTGTGCAAACCGGCATGATCCAAAAGATAACCTATACTGATGCCTCGCCAGAGCTGGGTACTGTAGAACCCACCGGTACAATCTAGCGTCGCCTCCAATTCATCACCCGCCGAAACAAGTTCGTGGTAGAAGAACTCGCGAGGGTTTGTAACAGCGCCGTCAAGCGTGAGCCGCCACGTTTGTACATCAATCGGATGCGGGTGATCAGCGACCCAACTTGAGGTTGGGAAAGCGTTTCCAGAATAGCTACCAACCTCACGAGAGCCAGTGAAACGCTGCTTTGCGCCGGGCAGATTCAGCATACGCTCAGTGAACTGCTCTGCTGGCCAGAGCGCCACACCTCCTATGAGTAAAGCACTCAACTGTATGACTCGTCGCCTTCCAAGTATGTCTCGTTTGCGTAATCGTTTGGCACGTACAACCATATGAAATACAATAGCTGCTGTGACCACGAAACCCAGAATAATATGCCAGTTTAATAGATTGAAACCGACAAAATACACATCACCACCTGTGACCCACCAGATGCCTGATCCGAGCGCCAACGTGACCAGTAACAGCGCAAGTAATCCAAAGATAGTGCGACGATCCCAACGCCGGAGATGGACTAACCTTGGCCAGACGCGTCGCAACTTGCCGCACATGAGCAGCAGAAGCCAGAAGCCACCAATGGCGTGCAGGACGAAAATGAGCCACCCTTGTGGATGGCCAGTGATCAGGCTGACAACGCCTGTCATGAAGGCGATTACTGTGGCGAGCGCAATGCTCCAGTCGGTGAGGCGAGGAGACATAAGAGACTATCCTTCTCAGGATGTTGTTGGCTTTTACTATCAAAAAAGTCGGCAAACTCTGATAATGAGCATACCCTATTTGAGTGTGAAAAACAATGCCATTCGGATTAGTAAAATAGTCATGTAATGACTTTGCAAAAGAATCTCAACCAATTTGTTAAAATCACAACTAAACTTCAACCAAACCACAATCACTTTCCTCTTCCATTCCTAATAGAATTCGGCTACATTTACCTGTAGTATGTGCTCGTATTCTTAACAAGCAAGATTTGCTCTCCATCCACCGGGGGGAGACTGGAGAGAGTATGGGTGGACCTATCCACCTGCATAGGGGCTACCACGCCAGGTTCCTCTATACTCTATGTCCAAAACGCCTGCTCCACTCAAATGGATAGAGATCCACCTACGCACATTCAGTAATCCGAACTTGATATATGGTCGTATCCATAATCGGGAGAAGTCCGTCGCAGTAATCACCGAAAATTATACTGATCGTATGATTTTCTTTGAAAGGAGAGCAATTTGGCAAAGCTGACACGACGTGGGTTTATCGGACAGACAACTGCAAGCGTAGCTACAATCGGTGTCCTGGCTACCGTACCCACACTGGTTGCAGCTCCAGAAATGACTGACATCGTTGCGTCGGATACTGCTGCGGCAGAGCTATCCGCAACCACATTTTCCGAATCCGTTGTGGCCCATGTGAGCAACCTCGCTTCAGGCGAAGTTACAATCATGTCTGGCACCAAAGAGATAATTTTGCGCGATGCCGACCTTGTTATGCGTCTCTTAAAAGCCGTTCGCTAAATGGCAACTCGTTTCCGACAACTCAAGCTATTTTATTGTGTTTAGTTCGTATAGTGTTTTTGTATTGTGAGGAAAGTAAATGTCATCTCATCGTGAAGCACCCGAGATTTCAAAAGACCCGGTTGCTGATAGCACCGACCTCTACGCATTTGTCAGCCCAGACCAACCGGATAATGTCACTATTATCGCTAATTATGTTCCTTTAGAGGAGCCAGCAGGCGGACCAAATTTCTACGAATTCGGCGATGATGTCCTGTATGAAATCAAAATCGACAATGACGGGGATGGAGACGACGACATCATCTACCAGTTCCGTTTCCAGACCAGAACACGCAATCCCAACAGTTTCTTGTACAATACCGGTCAAATCACTGCAATCGATAGTCCCAATTGGAATAGACCACAGTTCTACTCTGTGACCAGAGTTGACGAGCATGGCAAATCAACCGAACTGGCAAGCGATCTGGCCTGTCCACCCTGCAACATTGGCCCCCGATCAACGCCCAACTATCAAGATCTTGCAGAACACGCAATACACAATCTCCCGGGTGGTGGAAGAGTTTTCGCTGGACAACGGGCTGAAGGATTTTACGTGGATCTTGGCTCGATCTTCGATCTTGCCACTCTTCGACCGTTCGAGAATCTGCACCTCATTCCCAGTCCCGCTAAACCAGGAGTGAATGGAACTGAGGGATACAACGTCCATTCTATCGCAATCGAGATACCTAAGAAGTTCCTGACGAAGGATGGCTCTAATCCGACCGATCCAAAAAGCCCTAACTCGGTCATCGGCGTTTATACTTCAGCGAGCCGCCGCAAAGCGAGCATACTTCAAGGCAATGGTGAGGATGTAGACACAGGGCCGTGGGTACAGGTCTCGCGGCTCGGCGAACCGCTGATTAACGAAGTGATCATCCCATTGGGCAAGAAGGACTTTTGGAACTCGCAAGATCCCCAACATGACAGTCAGTTTGATCAGTATTATGATCATCCTGAGTTAGCCAAGCTACTTCCAGTGCTTTATCCAGGAGTTTTCCCCCACCTTGCTGCCTACACAAAAGACCGCGTAGACCTGGAAGCCATCTTGCTTACCGGCATACCATCAGGGATTATCCCAGGATTCCAGAATTTCACGGGTACTACGCAGGCGGATTTCCTGCGGCTGAATATGGCCATTCCTCCATCGTCAAAACCGAACATTCTCGGCATCCTGGGGGGCGACCTGGCTGGATTCCCGAACGGTCGGCGCGTCTTCGATGATATTGTAGCGGTCGAGCTACGCGCGGTTGCTGGCGTCACCATTCCGTTGGTAGATCCGAGCTTCACACCCGATGCTGCTGCGGGAGCCATCAACGATTTCATTCCTGTGCAGATCCCTAACGGTGTCCGTTATGCAAAGCATTTTCCTTTCCTCGGAGAACCCTTTAGTGGCTACGAAAGCCGACCGCACGAAGTATAAATACGAATATTGCTGAGAGTGGTCAGAGGAGCTCGGTGGTTTGGGGCTACCGAGCTCCTCTTATGTTTAAATGAAAGGAGAGAGAACTGATGGCTGAAACGTACAGTGAGAGAGTCCATACAGAGAACGCGGTGCTGGATATTGGTGAGGACATTGGGGCGCTGGTAATTTATACAGGGCACGAGATGCTTGGTAATGAGATCGAGGTATGCCCAAAGGGTAATCATACACAGAAGATTCATACTGCTGTCCTGGAACGCAAGATCAATAGACGTACACTGTTTGCCGCCCTGTTTCTTGAGCTACCCGAAGGGGATTACATTACTTTAACTACTCCCTCCAGCGAGATTACGATCATTGGTGGTCAGGTCGCCGAACTGGACTGGCAGGCATCTAACGTCATCATTCATCCCAAGATTCCTTCTAACAGCCACCCACACCAACACGGTATTGGTTCCTCTCAACGTCTAGCGGAAGTTTCGACAACGTATCCTGGGGATCAAGTCCAACAGGGCGGGGGCAAGCTTGGAGACAAGGGCGGGGGCAAGCCCCGCCCCTACTATACACGGCCTTTGCAGGCCGATCCGTCGTATAGTAGGGGCGACCCTGACCTTCCGCCGCGCTATCGAAATGGGAAAGTAGTGAGCGCTGCGCCGATGGGAACTGCGCCAATGCGTTACACGGAAGAAGGGCAGGTGGCCTGGAATGAGATGTGGACCGACTTCTGCGACCTGGCACTGGCTGGAGGCCCACCGCATCGAGATACATTACTGGAGCCTGTCCCTCCAGATGATGTCAAAGCAGATCTGGAAAACTACGAACGTGTGATCTCCGAGATCGAGCGAGGCTGGCGATTGATTACAGGGTTACCAACTGTGCGAAGTGAGAAATTAGGGTGGGTTGGCCTGCAATGCAAGGACGAGGAAATGGCGCTCTGGATACTTCGCGCTATTGTAGTCGAAAATGTCTGCGTTCGGCGCGAGGGCAATGTACTCTATCTCCCCGCCGGGCCAGCCTTTCGTCTGGACAAAGAGATCAAGAACGTCATCACAGTGGTTGCCAAAACACACCACTACTGGACAGAACACATTCTAGATCCTTCGCTTCGCTCAGGATGACAGGGCGGAGGGGATGAATGGGCGGAGAGGATGACAGGGGAGAGGAGTAGCCAGACCCCTCATTTAATCATTGTGAGAGCACTTGATTATTATAACGAGTAACTATTGCTCGTTGTTTTTCTCTTCATTATCAAAAATACCGCTCACATACCGCTCATTTTGAGCGCTATTTTTTTACCTCAACTATTGATTACTTCCCTACCAGATTTAATTGGCTTAATCATTTCCATTCATCTGAAATCCAAAAAGCGTCCCGATGCAATAATGATCAGCATTTGCAAAGTCATAGAATACATTATTTTCTATCACATCAAACTTCTGCAACGGAACAAGTTTTCCCTCAGCAGTAATCATAAAGTCCCGAAAAAATTGATGATCCAACTTTCTCTCTCCCCACTTACCCCCTGTCGTATCATCAATTGCATCAAAGACATCATCAAGCATATTACCGGCAAACTTGAGTAAAGGATGCTTTTTGCCTATAAACTCCTGTTGAATACTATGAGGAAGATTAGCGGTAACACTGATTTCTTCAGTTGCTTCCTGCACATCTTCTCCAAGACCTTTTTTTAAGGCATCGACACGATCCATTTGCCAGCGTGTTCCGACAAAACCGCGCGTATTACCATCACCACTAAACGTGACCAATCCTGCTCGTCCACGAATCGACTCTAAGACTTTTTGAGAACCTTCGCTTCGCTCAGGATGACATTGTTGTTGCGGGTCAATATCTTGCTGAATCAGGCTCTCTACGCCTCGTCTTGTCTCGAATGCCTGCAATCGGCTTACTTTTGCGCTGATCGGTGTTAACCCAAGATCATAATGAAAACCAGTTGTCTCTAAATACCCTGGTTCACCATTTGGTAAAACAAAATCATAACTGGTATTCACCGCCGCACGTTGATTCCTTCTCATAACATTGCGTTCAACGACCGGCAGATGTACGACGCTACGGCCACGAATGCAGAGTTTTTTTGAAGAAACGGTGTATTGATCAAGACCTATGCGAATAAGGCCATTTGATTCTTGCGGACCATATCGAAAAATGGTGACTTCATCTCCAAAGACATCTTCAAGCAGCCTTGTCATACCAACACTGTTTTTTCTTAGCGCACCTGCTTCCTGAAAATGCAGGACAAAGGGCACACCATTTCGATGAGCACGCCGCCTCATTGCTATAAGGATATTAACTGTGGGGGTATCACCTCGCAGTAACTGTCCTGCATTCCCGGACAAAACCATGACTGCAGGAGAACTATCGGTTGGGTGTTCAATTGTTAAAATTCTACCTTTTTTTTCTTGATTACGTACTGCCATCTTGTATGCTCCTATTGGAGCTTATTATATCACTGCTGGCTTATGTAATTGGCATGGCACACATGAAATACCTCTCACTTCTCGCGATAATTTCCAGCGAACAACTGCAGGCATAGATACTCAGGATGCGGCTCTCTGCTTTAGCATCATTCTCAAACTTGTAGTTGCCTCTGAATGCCATATAAATCGAAGAGCAGAAATCGCCAGATGATGCGGCCACCGGCAACCCGAAGCATATCCACCGCTTCAAATGAGACTCGGCGGCCTGTAGGAGTAATGCCAAGGAAGGCGCCTGAGTGTGTCGCCTCAATCAAGGAGCGGATCACCAGGGTGTCCAACCTTTCCACAACCGTTTCTTCAGTGCTGCGCATATCACTGAGGCCAGAGGTGACATTCTTCTGAAAATTGGCCAGGGCAGTTTCAAGACCTGTGGTCCATTCAGTCAAACCAACGCATCGCTCTGTATATCCAGTGACATCAACCACCTCTGGTAAGCGGGCATATTCATTGGTAAAAAGATACTGCTGGAAGAGTCGATAGATATCTAAAGGTGTTCCCATCATGTGTCTCGCTTTCTTGAATTCACTCCTGTGCTATTGCCAACAGACCTCTGGTCTGAGCACACAGAACTTTTTTGATTTCTTTACAAGGACAAACTGTACCAGCAGTTTTGGCCCTTTCCTTTGCATCGTGTATACTATAGCTGAGACACTCTGGATCGTCTATGCTTATTCGTCGCATCATTCTACCAATTCGTCTGGAAATACACCAGTGGACCTCTTATGTCGGACTGTCGCTGGTTGGGGCAACAACCTGGAAGCCAGGGCAAACTCTTTGTGGGCGGTATACATCGCCTTGAGACCTCTTATGACTCAAGGTCGGCAGGAGACGCGAAATGGATCCACTTACCGATATCTTACAAGACTTGCGACTGGAGAGTAGTTTCTATGCTCGCAGCGATCTCAGAGCACCTTGGGGACTGGCATTCTCTGTCAAAGATGGTCCAAGTTTTCACATTATCGTCATGGGGCGATGCTTTCTTCGCCTTGACACCAAGAGCATTCCCCTCAATGCAGGCGATCTGGTCCTGCTGCTCCACGGAGTTACTCATCAACTCGTCTCTAGCTTAGAATGTCCGGCAGTACCGCTTGAGGCACTCCCCTCGGAACGAATCGGCCACAATGCTGCACTCATGCACTCTGATGGCGATGGAGAGCAGTCATTGCTTATTTGCGGAGGGGTGCAGTTTGCAGGGCCAATTGCGCATCCGCTTATGGAACTCTTACCACAGTTGCTACTACTCCCGGGTGAATACAATCAAGAGCGCAAGCAGAAGGATGCATGGTTGGAAGCTACGCTTACAATGCTTGGCGCGGAGGCGCTCTCGTTGCGACCTGGGAGTGCCGCTATGATGACGCGCCTGGCAGACATCCTTGTGCTTCAGACCATCCGAGCCTGGTTGGAATGCGACGACAATCAACAGCCAAACTGGCTCGGGGCGCTACGTGATCCTGACATCGGGCGAGCGCTGGCGTTGATCCACCACAGAGCTGAAGAAAGATGGACCGTCAGTTCCCTCGCAAAGGAGATCCATCTGTCGCGGTCGGTCTTCTCCGAGCGATTCTCGCGACTTGTGGGCATGCCTCCGATGCAGTATGTAACACGGTGGCGGATGCATCTCGCCACTAGCTGGATTCGAGATGACCGCCTGAGCTCGAGTGAGGTGGCTTATCGCCTCGGGTATAGCTCGGAAGCAGCATTCAGTCGAGCATTCAAGCGATATTTGCAGGTGCCTCCTGGAGCCATCCGTCGGGGCGCATGAACTTTATTCCATGTGACCTTTTTCATGTCATCCCAGGTCGCGGGCGATTCTTTCCGCCCAGGCATCGATGGCTTCCCAATCACGGTAATCGCCTTCATGAGCACGAACAGCTTTCAGCACCATCCGTTCAGTGAAAGACAGTTTGTTGTGATCAAGGGATCCGAAGAAGATCCGATGATCCCGGGGTTTGATTAACTTCTGGAAATCAGCTATCTCTTTGGGTTGCTGTTCGGCGTCCTTGACCTCGGTGCCGAGCGGCCCGCTACTGAACAGCCACACCGGGCGATTGGCTAAGACTGATTGGTTTCTGTTTCTCACGAACGAAAAGATGAAAGACAGAAGACGAACCAAGTGGCATACATCTTTGACGTATGCCCTTTTTTCTTCTATGATCCTGTTAGACCAGAGTTAGGAGAGAGACATGCAGAAAGGTCTGATTGAGCGCACCCTCAAAGACATCAGCACATCTCGTCCCCCTCGCCCAATAAAGGATGTAACCCTCGAACGTAGGTGCTTTTGAAAGCATCACACCGCTACAAGTAGCGGTTCCTGAGCGCTTGGAAGAAAGAAGAGACGAAAAAGGCAGACCGCAAAGGCAAGGAACAGAAGCAGGCATGAACAGACTGACTCAGAGGATGGTCAACACATCCTGGCACTCGCGCATGGCGGCGTCCACCTCTTGTCTGGACAAGCCGGGTTGAAAGTGAGCATGAGACGCCTCACCAACAAGCAGCTCTTTGTCGAAGAGGTCACTTTCCTTATACCCATTGGAGGGAACTTATGAAAGCCATTGTCTGCACAAAATATGGACCGCCGGAAGTGCTTCAGCTCCAAGAGGTGGAGAAACCGACTCCGAGGAACAATGAGGTCTGCATAAAAATCTTCGCGACCGCCGTCACCTCAAGTGACTGTCTCATCCGGGGTTCCAAAGTTCCTCTCAGACTTTGGCTCCCCATGCGACTCGTGATAGGTTTGACCAAACCGAGAAACCCCATCCTCGGGATGGTATTCGCGGGAGAAGTTGAATCGGTCGGCACAGCGGTCACACGATTTCACAAGGGGAACCAGGTGTATGCCTTTCACATTCGATGTGGGACGTATGCCCAGTACACCTGCTTGCCGGAAAACAGTGTGATGGCATTCAAACCGTCTCCTGTCACCTATGAGGAAGCCGCAGCTGTTCCTTATGGAGGCCTGTTAGCCTTGCATTTTCTGAGAAAAAGTCAGATCCAAAGCGGACAAAACGTGCTGATCTATGGAGCTTCAGGAGCGGTCGGGACTGCTGCGATACAGCTTGCCAGGCACTTTGGGGCAGAAGTGACTGGAGTATGCAGCACCACCAATGTGGACTTGGTCAAATCACTGGGAGCCGAGAAGGTCATTGATTACACGCACGAGGATGTGACGAAAGGAGGAGAGCGGTATGATTGTATCTTTGATGCCGTTGGCAAAAGAAAAAGCTCACAATTGAAAGTGCAGTGCAAGAAAGCACTCACTCCGAACGGGAAATACCTCTCAGTCGATGATGGATCACCAAAGCTACGGAGTGAAGATTTACATTTCCTCACAGAGCTGATTGAAGCGGGACAGATAAAACCAGTCATTGATCGAAGCTATCCGCTGGAACACATTGTCGAGGCTCACAGGTATGTCGACCAGGGACACAAAAAGGGCAATGTCGTCATCACGGTGGAACAGAACAGCTAACCCCAACAAAGCGCTGTAGTTGACGATGGAGACCGCTGGTTTTTATAATTGGCTCATGCCTACGACAATGTTCGCCACGAAACTGTATAGGCTACATCATATCCCCCAATAGTCCTAAGCTTGAGGTGCCAGGCAGGATCTCAATCTATACAGCACACTTGCTTCTCAAGTATCACCTGCTACTCTACACCTTTTCGTAACAAATCCGTCATACTTCCTCCACACCTCTCAGTCATACTTTAAGTGCGATCTCATACAGGACCCCTAGATGGGCACCCGCTGGCACCTATCCATCTCGCCAACGCCGCTGGCGCGGCTACTGCTTCGCAGTCAGGCGAGATGCAAGGAGAAGGGATGCCCTACAGTAGCGCTGCATGATAAAATATTTCTAGCTGTGCTCTATTGAACCGACCTATCATCGTGAAGAGGTACCAGATGGATTACGCCAGCAGCAGCGCAAGTGGGCAGCAACAAGAACAAGAACAGGAACAGGCGCGCATAGAGTCAAAGTTTCGCGTTCTATGGGAAAAACAGACATATGTAAATCTGCTTTATCTCTTCGTGTCGTTTCCTCTGGGCATATTCTACGTTGTGTTTCTTCTCTTAGGACTGGCCATCACCTTAAACACTTCTGTCATTCTTGGCGTTTCTATTTTGCTTTTGATGATCTTCGTTTGGTGGCGTTTGGCAAGGTTCGAGCGTAACCTTGCTATGCGCTGGCTGCATGTGGAAATTAGTCCTATGGCACCTCCACGCAAAGAGGGCCTGAATCGGTCGGAACGATTCCGCGCGCATCTCACGAACCCGGTCACCTGGAAAAGTCTGGCTTACCTTTTTGTGAAATTCCCGCTTGGCATCATTTCATGCGTTGTCATTCTCAATATGTTTGTGCTGACACTTGGATTTACGGTCTTCTCGCTTATAATCGGACTGCTTGTTATGCCATTCTTGTACCTGTTCCGAGCCCTTCCGAGGCAACGTGGCGAATGGAGGGAAGCCAGAACGAGCGGCGAAGGGATGGCTGTCGATAGGGGTCACCTTTTCCTGCTTTTATCAATAACGGGTTTCGGTTTTGTGCTGATTGCATTCCATGTGCTCAATGCTCTGGCCTATGTCTCAGGGCAATTTGCGCGTGTCATGCTGGGCCTGAGTGATACGAGCACACGACTGGCGCAGGCAAAAGCTCTAGCAGAGGAGGAGCGTGCGAAAGCTGAACGAGCGGACCAGAGTCGCCGGGAGTTGATTGTCAATGTTTCACACGAGTTGCGAACACCGATTGCAAGCATTCGTGGGCGTGCTGAGTCTTTGTTGATGGGGATGGAGGAGCAAGAAGGTGGAAATGCGCCGGATCCGGCCGAGTTGCGTGGTTACCTCAACATTGTTCACTGGGAGGCTGAGCGGCTGAGTGCGCTTGTTGAGGATTTACTCTCGTTGGCACGCATGGATGCGGATGAGTTGCACCTGGATGTTGTGCCAATTGTTGCGGGTGAAGTAGTCGAAGAGGTGTATATAACGATGGCACCGCTCGCAAGGAGAGAGAGGCAAGTTACACTCATACGCAAGGTTGCTCCGATGCTTCCTCTCATTCTAGCTGATCGGCAGCGCCTGGTTCAGATATTACTCAATCTTATCCGAAATGCAATTACCTATACTCCACAAGGTGGGATTGTGTCAATTACCGTGGAACGGGCTGATGCCGACTATCTCGCACTGGTTGTTGCAGATACAGG
>Ga0137372_10005520_pt1 | contig 12348 bp, 12 predicted proteins | sample SagtaG_6_FD_104911 | JGI IMG/M metagenome (GOLD analysis project Ga0137372, IMG submission 104911) | Vadose zone soil microbial communities from Sagehorn Ranch, Mendocino, California, USA - Sage1_R_60_16 metaG | ecosystem: Environmental > Terrestrial > Soil > Vadose zone | place: USA...
ATTCGTCGACTCGCTCAGGACGCGGGCGAAGCCAGCCACCTCTTGAGCCCCGCACGTTCCGTCCGAACTGCTCGTCCTGTCCCCAAAACCTGTCCCCAGCGCTGACGGGCTGCTGAGCGCGCCGCGAAAAAGTGTCGATTTCCAGCGACTATCGGAACCGCCTGCCGCGGTAGCACTTCCGAACCCCTCCTTGGCAGGGAGGTGCTCCACTGGATTGGATAAGGCGATAAGGCGGCGATTTGCTGGGAGTTTTCGCGTCTGTGGCCGACTCGATTCGCGAGCCCCTCCTTGATCAAGAGGGACTCGGTGGTTATGAAAAAGGACGGTTTTGCAGGTATTTAAGCCCTCTCCCGGACTCGAACCGGGGACCGCCTCCTTACCATGGAGGATTGGAGCTGCGGCTAGGCGATGTGGGAACCGCGCGTGTTAGCGCGCTTTCCCTGCAGTTCGGCTGGTTTGCCTGCTCGTTGCACCCTTCCCTTGAAGGACCCTGAGGCTCCTCGGAAAGCCTCGAACCTGTCCCCAGAACCTAGCCCCAAGGAGGCCTGTATCTGTTGTCGAATGCGGCAACCGAGGCGACGTTTGCCCGGGAGTCCGTCGAGTAGCACGCTTTGGTATGCCATCGCGTAGCCAGGCTAGCGCCGGACGCGGATGGTGTGTGGTCTGAGCGCGGAACGACTTTCGATGGTGACAAGCGTCGGTTCGCATAACCGGGAGGCGCTCGAAAAGCGCTGCAAATGAATGACGTGCGCCATCGCGCGCCAGTGCTCTGGATGCATGCGTGAATGAGTCACGTTTCCACGGTGTTGGCGCGATTTGCACGCAATACGGTCGCGATTCCGGCCAGAACTGTGACTCGACGCCATTTCTGGGCATAGCGAGGCGGCGAGCGGCGGGAATCGAACCCGCGCAAGGTTCCTGTTGACCGGGCGTCAGTCGATGCGGAGGCTTGATGTGAAAGTGACGGCCCGCTTGATCAATTCTTCGGGAGGGAGGAAACTTGCTGCACGCGCAGCCCTTTCGGCGCGAACTTCAAAGGAGGGGAGATTGGTATGCGGCGGCTTGTGTTCCTCCTCGGTGTTGTCGCCCTGTTCGCTGTCCTTGCTCAGCAGGCGGCGGCGGGGACGACGACAGTCTCGGTCAGCATGTCGTTCACCGAGCCAATCGTTCAGAACATCGAGAGCGGTTGCCCGATCTTTCCGGACGGCCTTTGCGGCAACGGGATCGTCGTTCCCTTCGGTCACGCGACCGAGACGATCCTCTTCGGCGGTGCCTGCGGCGGCACCTGCGACCTGCGCACGGTCAATGTCGCGGGCGGCTCGATCTACATCGACGAGACGTTCAGTAACTTCCAGTGTCCGGGCGCGTGTCAGACCGGCAACGGCCGCGGCTTTCCTAGCTTGGGGACGCTCACCGACGTGGTCGTCGGCGGAACCGGCATGTTCGCAGGCGCGAGCGGGAACCTGAGCGGATCGGTGAGGACTGGGGGGCCGGACAGCGCGATCAAGCTCGCGGGAACGATCACGCTCCAAACTTGAGCAAAGGAGCGGGGCGGCTGCGAGCAGCGTGGCCGCCCCGTTCGAGGCCGTTCACATCAGGCCTCTAACCGACATCCAGGCTAACGGCGACGCAGCAGCTCCTCGGGCACGAGACATCGGCACGAACGCCAACATCTACGTCCAGCCGAACGAGGCGAGCCTCGAGCGCAAGCTCAGCGACGTGTACGGGAACGGCAATGCGGACAACGATTCCGGCCGCCCTAGCTAGATCGCAACTGTTCCTCTCGCCATAGTGCGATTTGCAGGGAAAGTGGGCGGAACCGAACGTTGCGCAAACCAGCCGACCTTCCACGCTCCGAGTCTTCAGCTCTGAAGCCGACCGGTACGGCGAATGAGGTGCAGGCCTAGGGCGCCGTGGTCATGCGGCAGCACTGTGCAAGACGCGAACAACGGCGGAGCGCCGTATCATCTGCGCCTAGTAAAGACAGGGGCGCGATGACGCGAAGGCGGCTAACGCAATTCCTTATCGCTCTTAGCCTTGCGCTGCTGTTTCTGCCGGCCGGAAGCGTGTCCGGCACGGCTGGCCAGTCACGGACGAATCTCCAACCTCCAACGACATTCACCCTGACCGCGCGGCAGGCCAGCGAGGTAAGCGTCGTCGTGCGGTTCATCAGCGCCTTCAACGGGCGCCAGCTGCGCGCAGCATTGGCTCTCGCGACTCCCAGCATCGACGTCAGCGACTGTGACTACCGGCGCGTCGCTGCAACCGAGGCCCGTGGTCAGCGGGAAGTTGCAACATGGCTGCGCCAGCGTTTCCGTGACCGCGACCATTTGACGGTGGCCCACATCTGGAACGAGAACCCGGACCAGCCGTCGGGCGTGGTCGCCGTCGACTGGGCGAAGCGCACGAGCAACACGCTGAGGTCGCTTGGCTTCCCGGCCGGCATCAAGCCTCAACTCAGCGCGAAAGTCGTCTTTACGACAACGGGGCCTGTACGGATTTCGAGGTTCGCAAACGGACCTGTCGGCGGCTCGCCGAGCACGTGCCGGCCGCAGACGCCGTAGCGTGAGTCTCGTCGTGGCCGCTAGCGGTGCATTTCCGTGGACGCGCCTAGCTAAGCCGAAAGGGGCCGCAACTCGAGCGCCGGCGCAGCCTGTGACTTCGCGCGCCCGTTTCCCGCATTGGAGTGATGGATGGGTTCGCGGGAATGCACCCAGACCGGGCTCCGCCCGCCGCAATACGGGCGGAGATGCTCGGACTCTGTAAACCCCGCACCTGCGGCGGACCCATCTACGGGCCAAAAACGGCCTTTCTATAGGTGGGAGAGTCGTTCCGCTCCCGCCCGATTGTTCGGTCGAGGCGTCCCGAGGCGCATTGGTTCTATGGAGGTGTCTTCGGTGAGTGTTCATCGCGCGTTGAGCCCCGCGTACTCGCACGCGGGAGAGGCGTGAGCAGGAGTGGTGAGTTGAACCTGCTGCCGGGTCGGCGTGTCCCACTGAGCGCCGAGCGGGAGGTCGAGGCGGTCAGGCTGCTTGCAGAACTCCTGCTCGATGCCACCCGAAAACGTCGGGGCGGCGTTTTCGGCAGCGGTTCGGTCAGCGCTTCCGGGGGCGGTTCCGGCAGCGTCGTCCCGTTCCGTGAGAACGCCGGAAAGGCGCGTAAGGTCGCGTGATCCGACGGGCGGCGCAACCCCGACAAAATCGGTCGAGGCGCAGTTCTCCAGCGTCGGATACGACTACGCGTGAGCTGCAGGTGAGCGCGGAGCGCGTGTTCGAGCTCGCTCGCCATCTGACTGAGCGTGACCGGGAGATCGCGCTCGTTCTCTACGAGCAACAGGTACTCACGACCGATCAGCTGCAGCTGCTTTTCTTCTCGTCGCGGCGGCGTGCGCAGGATCGGCTGCTGTTCCTGTACCGGCACCGTGTCGTCGATCGTTTCTATCCGCCGTTGCCACTCGGGGCCGGGAAGGCGCAGGCGCACTGGCTGCTCGATGAGGCGGGCGCGATCCTGGTCGCGGCGATGCTCGGCCTCGAGCGCAAGCAGCTGGGCTGGCGTCGTCGCGACGACTGGGGCTCGCATCCGCAGCCTGGCGGTGCCAGCGCAACAGCGTCGCCGGGCGCACCGACACACTTGCCCAGGCGCTCCGCGGTAGCGCGCGTGCGAACGCTGCGAGGATTGCTCGATCGACGGGTCGGAGCCGTGCTCGTCGCGGCTGCCGGCGCAGGATCGCCAGCTCATGCCGGAGCACGAGGATCTCGAGCTCCTTCGAGCGCTCCGATCTGCACAGCAGCACGACCAGCTGAAGCAGGCGACAGAGCGCAACGTAGAAGAACGACCAAACCACGTAACGACCTCCCGAGTTAGGGAAGGGCAAGGTATCGAGCCATCAGTCAAGCCCATCGGTCAAACCCCGAAACCGAGTTTCTTAACCCCACGGGGTTTCGTGTCTGTTCCGAGTAGGGGAGGGGTGTCTGGACCATGGTGGAAAGGTGGGCTGCTCGGCGGTTCGTCTGTGCGGGCGAGGGCGAGGGTCACCACTCTCAACAGGCGGCGCCCTAGGCGATGCGTCTGAAGATCGATCCGCCCACCCTGCGCGACGATCTGCTCGAGTTCCTGCGCGGGTCGGGATGCCTTGCGCTAATGGAGGGCAGCAATGCGATTGAGACCCACCTTTTGAACAGCGTCAGCGATCGGCACGACCGCGCGGTTTTGGCGGGGCTCGTGGAGTCCTGGCGAGTTCGACACCCCGGGGCGCGGGTCGACGTGGTCTCGCGTTAGTGAAGGCGTCAGAAACCCGGCTCAGCGGGAGCGTGAGTTTTGGCCTTCTAGGGCGCACCTCCGTTCCAGGCTACCCGTGTCCGACGGGCGGCCTCCGGCCCGGACAGCCTCGATGCACCCCATGCCGGACTCGGCGCTCGATGATCCCAGCCGCGGCTACTTCCCGCGCGCGGTCTTCTTCTTCGGCTTCGGCTTGCTCGTCTTGCCCGTCTTGGCTGGCGCCGCATCCTTCTTTGGCCGCTTCGGTGACACCGGCTCCCTCCTTGCTTGGCCGGCCGTATTTGGGTGGCTGCGCGTTCGTATTCGGTCGGAGGCCCCCCGCCCGGCGGGGCGATCTGGTCGCAGGTACAGATCGGCGAGCCCGGCCTGCCAGAGCACGGAGCGATCGTGTCCGAGGCCGGAGACGGCGATCGTGAACGGCTGCGGCAGACGAGCAAGACCGGCGAAGGTCGCGCGCCGGTGTGTTCCGGCCAGCTTGAGCCGGGCGACGGCGGCATCGCGGCTGTCCCAACAGACGACCTGCCAGGAGAGGGGGTCGGTCTCCGCAGACCAGGCGACTCCCAGCTGATCACGAGTCGCCCGAACAACGCGGAGGGGGTCACCCCCCGAGCCTGCGGTACCGCCGCGGGAGAGGCCGGTTCGGCCTGGATGCCTGCCACGGCTGGGTGTTGGCTGGCCGCGCATGTGGAAGCGAGCGATCCTAGCGACGATCCCTCACCGGCTGCAGCCTCGTCCGCCGTCGTGTCGCCGATCGGATCAGCGTTTGTGAGGGCCGCTTCGAGGCTTTGCTGGAGTCACCTTTGGGGTTCCGGTTGCGAGGCGCGTAGGGTTCGTAAATTCGGCCGTGGTCGATTTGCAGGGGAATCGTGCTGGAGGCCGGAAGGCATGGCTGGCGATCGGACCGGGTCGTCGCGCCGGCGATGGCCGCTTCACCCCCTCTCCCCTGATCGTCTCGAGCACGAGGCGAGGCCCACCGAACGGCTTCACCCGCGCGAAGAGCTGAGCATCTGCCCGGCCGCGAACCTCAGCAGCGACGGGACGGCCGAGCCTTTACCTCCGGGGACGACTTGCGGCGAATCATGCGTCTTCGCTGAGCCCGGCTAAGCGGCTGTTGTCCGGCGAAGTTCGTGACGAGCTCGGCGGCGACTGGCGTCTCGATCACCAGGACGGGCTTTCATCCCAGCAGCGTGACCGTTGCCGCGGGTGAGGCCGTGACATGGACCAACAACGACACGTCGAGGCACCAGGTCGTCGCCAACGACGGGTTTTCAGCGCACCGGTGCTGGCGGCGAATCAGAGCTTCTCGCGCGTCTTCAGGAGCGGTGGAAGCTTCACCTATCACGACGGGCTCCACCCGGGCTTGCGGGGGACCCTGGTCGTGATCCCGCCGCGGACCGTCTGGGTCACGCGGGGTGGATTCCAACCCACGCCGATCTCGATCAAGGCCGGAGAGAGGGTGACGTGGACGAACAAGGACACCGCCAACCACCAGATCGTTGGCGAGGACGGTTCGTTCAGTTCCGCGGTGCTCGCACGTGGCAGCAGCTTCTCGCACACGTTCGCGCTCGGCGGGACCTTCGGCTATCACGACGGCCTGCAGCCCGCGCTGAAGGGCACGGTGGTCGTGACGCCGCCGCCGGCGGCCGAGGCGATCACGCTGGCCGGCTCCGCGCGAGTCGTCACCTACGGCGGCTCCCTGTTGCTACGCGGAACGGTCGCGAATGGCAGTGCCGCGGAGAACGTCACGATCAGCGCCAATCCGCAGGCCGGCAAGACGGTCAGGTCGGTGCTCACCGTGACGACGGGTGCCGGTGGATCGTTCAGCGTGAGAGTGCGCCCGGTCGTTCAGACGGTGTACGTAGCGAGCACGGCGAAGAGCAGCAGCGAGCCCTTGGCGATCAGCGTCAGGCCGCGGCTGCGGCTGGGTTTGATCAGCCGAACGCGCGGCATCGTGCGAGTTTCGGCGGCGCGAGGCTTCGTCCACAGGTACGGGCTGCTGCAGGTCTGGCAGCCGAGGAGGCATGTGTGGGTGAACATGAAGCGCGTCCGCCTGACTCGGAGCACGGTGGGGATCTCGCCCACGATCGTCAGCACGGCGAGCTTCCGCGTGCACGTCCGGCACGGCTCGCGCCTGCGCGTGCTGATGCCACGCAACCAGACCGTCCCGGGCTACGTCTACGGCGTCAGCAACATCGTTTGCAGCTAGCCGAGGGATATCCACCAATCGAGGAATGAGTGCCGGGGCGCCGTCAGGCGCCTCGGGCTTTCGTGGTCAGCGAGGCGCGACGACGAGCACATTGCTCGTGCCGCCCACGAGACCTTGCGACGCGCGCAGCAGTGCGAGCCGTAGCCGGAGCGTCCTGCGTGGATGAAGCCGGAACCGAGCTCGCGACCTCGCGTCGAAGTGCGCCCGGGCCACCCGGAGCCATGCGAATCGCTCCCTCGAGTAGACCTGGAGCGCGACCGGCATCCCGGGCTGTGCAGGAGCGGCCGAGCCCTCGAGCTGCACGACGCTGCCACTGCGCTGCGCGCGCAGTGTGACGCGCGGGCTGACGCTCACGTGGACGACCGAGCTCGCCAGCGCGTCCGCCACGGCGCGGTAGTCGGCGGACGCGAGTGCGGGAACGGAGACGCGAAAGTGGCCGTCGCCGGCGACGGTCGCCTCTGCCGCCGGAGCGAACGCTCCGTCGTCGCCCCGTCGTTCCACCGTCAGGACACCGGTGTCGGGAGGCGCGAGCCCGCTGAGCTCGAACCACGTGTCGATCGGGACGGGATCGAGGGGCCCCGAGAGGGCAAGGGCGAAGACGTCGATCTCGCCCGTCATGAAGTGATGGATCGCACAGTGGTAGATCGTCCTACCCGGCTTCGCGAACGTGGCGGAGAACGATGCCCCGGGCTCCAGATCGCTGGAGTCGAAGGAGCCGTCGTCGGCCGTGATCGTGTGCGTGACGGCGTCGTTGTTCGCCCACGTGACCGTGTCGCCGACGAGCAGCTCGAGGCGTTCCGGCTCGAACAGCTTCCCCGGAATCACCACGCTCCGGTCGGCCGCGTTGGAGGGCGACGCGAGCGCGACGAGCAGGAGCGCGCCGACGAGGACTGCGCGTTTCACGGCGCGACTCGGTAGAGCCCGATCATCCCCCTCGACATGTGCCCCTCGACGTGGCAGTGGTAGAGCCACGTTCCCGGCGCGTCCTCGCGGATCCTGAACGAGAAGCTCTCGGCCGGACCGAGGGTGCGTGTGTCGACGGACGTGCCGTCCGGGCTCCGCCAGCGGTGTCCGTGGACGTGGAACGTGTGGTGGTCGTCGCCGAGCGCGAGCACGTCCCACTGGACGAGATCGCCGCGCCGGGCGTGCAGCACGGGCGTGTTGCCGACGAAGGCGCGGCCGTTGATGGTCATGAACCGAAGCTGGGAGCTGAGGAAGACGACGAACTCCCTGTCCGGCGGCCGCTGGCGCGGCCCGAGGATCGAGATCGCCCCGTAGAGGCCGCCGTGGATCGAATCCATCATCGACGGCGAGTGGTCGTGGTACGGCCAGACGCCGGCCGAACCGGCGACCGCCTGCAGCCGGTACGTGAAGCTTTCCCCCGGTTCCACCTTCGCGCCGCGCCCGGAGAACCCCGGGATGAGCGAGCCGTCCGACCGGAAGGCGTAGCGGAACCCGTGGAAGTGCATCGAGTGCGGCTCGAAGCGGAGCGTGTCGAGGTTCTTGAAATGGACGAGCACCGTGTCGCCGACGCGGGCGCGGATCAGCGGGCCGGGTATGCCGTCGTTGTCGCCGACGATCGATGCCCGGTCCGGCAGCCGCTGGGCCCAGCCGGGCGTGAAACGCTTGTAGACGACGGTGTCGACGGTCGTCTGTACGGGCTGGAAGCGCGTGCCCTCGATCCCATCGAGCTCGTTCGGAACGACGTTCCACCGCATCGGCACGGCGGCGATCCAGTACTGCAGCGTCCGGCCTCGCAACGTCTCGCGCCCGGCAGAGCCGGGCGCGAGGGCGAGGACGCCGAACGCGACGAGCAAGAAGCCGCACGCGGCGGGCAGTCTCATCCGGTGACGACGATGTCGCCGGACATGTCCTTCCCGTGGATCATGCAGAAGTAGTGGTACGTCCCGACCTTGGTGAACTCCACTCCGAAGCTCTCCGGAGGCGGTGAATTCGGGTCCTTGTCGAGCGCAGGAGTCGAGAGGAAGCCGTTCCCGTGGTTCGAGCCCGCGTACGTGTAGGGTCCGGGCGGCTCGGAGCCGAGGACGACGAACGGATTCGCCTGGTTCGGCGCGCCCGGCGCGACCGGGAACAGGTCGACCGCCTGCGTCAGCTCCGCGATGTACGCCTCGTCGCCAAACACGATGTTGTGCACCTCACTCGGCGAGTTCTCGAGCCACGTCACCGTCGAGCCGACCGGGACCGTCAACCTCTTCGGCTGGAACGTGAGGAGCGCGGTCGTCGTGCCGAGGCCGGCATAGACCGTCTGCGGGTCCGACGGCACCTGTGACGCGAGCGACCGCGCCGTCCCCCAACTCTGGCTGAGCTGCTTCAGCGCGGCGGCCGCAACCTTCGCCGCCGTCGCGATCTTCGCCCGCTTCTGCTTCACGACGATCATCCCCTTCATCTCGCCGTGAACGAGGCAGACGATCCTGTAGGTCCCGGGCTTCGTGAACGTGAACGTGTACTGGTGGTTGGGGATGAAGGCGAAGTTCGGCGAGCTGTGCACCGCGGCATCCGCCACCACCGCCGACCCGACTGCCTGAAAGGCCTGCGGGTTGTAGATGAACTTCGGCGGCCCCCCGTTGAACCAGAAGGGAGTGCCGAGCGCGTCGCTGATGCCGCCGTAGTGGGACGTCGGGTCCGGCATGAGCAGCGGCATCTGCGCAGCCGGGGTAGAACCGAGGAACGTTGCCGTGTGGAACTCCCGGCTCTTGAACGTCACCTTGTCGCCGACGTGGATCTGCAGCGTGCGCGGGATGAACTGATCGAGAACCGGCACGGACGACTGGAGTCCCGCCGGGGCGTTCACAGGCGCTCCCGCCCAGACCACCCATGTTCGTGCGGCTGCAGGCCCGGGTGCAACGAGCGCAGCGACCGCGACGGCGAGCATGAGTTTGAACATCTTCATTGCTCCTCCCCGGTTGTCCGATTGGAAAGGGCCGCGGCGAGGCCGCGGCTGTCGCCGGCGACGACGTGCGCCGGGCGTGCCGTGATGATGCGGACGCCGACGTAGCCGGCAGGCCATCGCGAGGGCGATGTGATGCGGCTGTCGTCAACCCGCACAGTGACCGTGGGGCGAGCCGGCGCCGGCGTCGCGCTGCCTGCCGCAACCAACGCGACGGCCGCGATCACGATGAGCAGCGAGACCTTCTGCATTTCGACTCCTTCGGGAAGCGAACTGGCGCTTCCCAGTCTCCGGAGAAGGTGCTGCCGTGTCTCCCAGGCGGGTACGGAGATCGTCTCCGTACCAGTACGGAAATGCCGCTCCGGGGCTCGTCGGCGGCGCTCGACCGCAGTACGCTCCGCGCATGTCGTCGTCTATGCGGCTGACGCTCATCGTGGTCGCGCTCACGGTCGCGGCGTTCCCGCTCGCGATCGCCGACCTCGTGCTGGTCTCGCCCGCGAGCCCGCACCCGAGCCGTGGCCTCGGGCTGGAGATGATCGTGATCGCGGCGCTGCTCGCGGTGCCGTCGATCCTCGTCGCGCTCGTCGTCAGGCGCAGGCGCAGGGACGGCTGGTTGGCGCCGATGCTCGCGCTCACGGGCTTCCTGCCTGCGCTTGCGATGCTGGGCACCGTCTTCCAGGAGGGCCCGGTTGCCGGTTACGCGGTGGCTCTGTCGCAGGGAAGCTGGGTGCTGCTGTTCGTCTCGGCGGCGCTGCTTGTGCTGTTCTTCCCCGAGGGTCGCGTCCGCGGCCGCGACCGCTGGCTGGCGTGGGCGATCGTGGTCGATGCGCTCCTCTTCATCGCGGTGGCGGCGACGTACCCCGCCGCCTTTCCGAGCCCGTACGAGGACTCGCCGCACGTCTTCGGGACGCTGCCGCATGCGGTCGCGGTCGCGATCGTCGGGGTCACCTTGCCGGGGATTCTCGTCACGCTCGTGCTCACGGTGGCGTCGCTCGTGCGTCGCTACCGGCGCGCCGGCCCTGAGCTGCGCGGGCAGATGAAGTGGCTCGCGCTGGTGGCGATGTTGCTGCCGTTGGCCCTGCTCGTGGCCTGGGCGAGTTACGTCACGATCCACGTCGGCGACGCGGTCGTCTTCGTCGGGCTCGGCCTCGCCTACGTGGCCATTCCGACGGTGATCGGCATCGCAGTGCTGCGGCCGGGCCTGTTCGAGCTCGACCGGGTGCTCGCCTCGACCGTGGCGCACGCGATCGGGACGGCTGTCGTGCTCGCGATCTTCACCGCCGCGAACCTCGCGGCCGGACTGCTCCTGCCCGGCAACTCGGTTCTGGCCGCGGTGGCGGCGACCTCGCTGTGCGCGCTGCTGCTCGCGCCGCTGCGGGCGCGGCTGCAGCGGCGCGTCGACCGCTGGCTCTACCCCGCGCGCAGGGCGGCGCTGGCGGCGATCGACGAGCTGAATAGGCAGACGGCGGCCACGCAGGCCCGCCCGGAGCAGCTCGAGGGGGCGCTGCAACGAGCGCTCGGCGACGCGACCGTACGTCTTGGCTTCATCGCCCCAGATCGGCCGGGCGTGGTCGACCTCGCCGGCTTGCCGCTCGAGGTAGCCCCGGTCTCGGTGCCGGTACGGCTGGGGGGCGAGCAGATCGGCCTCGTCGGCGCTTCGCGCACCTCGCGCGAGCTGCTCCGCGACGTCGCCGCGGCGGCGGCTCCGGTCGTCGAGGTGATCCGGCTCCGCCTGGGCCTGCGCCAGGCGTTGCGCGAGGTCGAGGCGAGCCGCTCGCGCATGCTCCGCGCCGGCTACGAGGAGCGCCAGCGGCTCGAGCGCGACCTGCACGACGGTGCGCAGCTGCGCCTCGTCTCGCTCGGCATGGCGTTGCGCCTCGCCCAGCGGCACCTGGCGAACGGTGGCATCGACGTGCACGGCCTGCTCGACCAGGCCGTCGCCGAGCTCGGCACTGCCGTCAGCGAGCTGCGGCAGCTCGCGAACGGCATCAGACCAAGCTGCCTCGACGATGGGCTCGCCCCAGCACTGTCGGTGCTGATCGACACGGTGCCGATCCCCGTCGAGATGCGCGTGTCCGAAACCAAGGTCGACGACGACCGCCAGACGACCGCCTACTACGTCGCGAGCGAGGCGATCGCGAACGCCGTCAAGCACTCGCGTGCGACACGGATCGCCCTGCACGTCGACGCCCGCGGCGACGATCTCTACGTTCGCGTCGAGGACGACGGGGTCGGCGGCGCCGAGCAACGCGACGGCTCCGGGCTCGCCCGCCTGGCCGACCGCGTCGGTGCACACGGCGGAACCCTTTTCGTCTCGAGTCCACCCGACGGCGGCACGACCGTGGAGGCGATTCTCCCGTGCGCGTCGTAATCGGCGAGGACTCCGCCCTCTTCCGCGAGGGCCTCGCCCGGCTGCTCGAAGACGCCGGCCACGAGATCCTCGCCAAGGCGGCCGACGCGCCGAGCCTGATCGACTCGGTCGACGCCGAGCTGCCCGACCTGGCGATCGTCGACGTGCGGATGCCCCCCGACAACACCGACGACGGCGCCCGCGCCGCACGCCATCTCCGAGAGCGCCACCCGCAGCTCGGAATCGTGCTGCTCTCCCAGCACGTCGAGACACAGCACTCGGTCGAGCTCGTCAGCTCCGGACGCTTCGGCTATCTGCTCAAAGACCGCGTCTTCGACGTCGACGACTTCCTCGACGCGCTCCGCCGCGTCGCGAACGGCGGATCGGCACTCGACCCGGAGGTCGTCTCGCTGCTCCTGAGCTCTCTCCGCTCGACCGACCAGCTTGCCGCGCTCACCCCAAGGGAACGCGAGGTGCTCGCGCTGATGGCGGAGGGCCGCACAAACCGCGGCATCGCACGCCGGCTCTGGCTCACCGAACGGACCATCGAGACACACATCGCCAGCATCCTCGCCAAACTCGGCGTCGGCGCCGACGAAGAAGACC